>WNGJ01001527.1_pt1 | contig 22848 bp, 22 predicted proteins | sample 5400611 | NCBI WGS metagenome assembly WNGJ01 (sample SAMN13153375, study PRJNA577476) | soil metagenome | isolation source: 40 cm soil or saprolite under Garry oak tree replicate 1 | place: USA:California | collected 2016-06-15
CGATCTCGTGCAGGATGGTGAGCCGTTCCGTCGACTCGGCGAGGGAGGCCTGCGTCCGCGTGAGCTCCGTCAGGTCAAAAGCGACCACGAGGGCGGCGCGCCGGCCCGCGAAGGACATCGTGTGAGAGAGGAATTCCACAGCGATCTCGCGACCATCTTTCAGTCGGTTCTTCCACGTGCCCGCGCGTCGAGGCGACTCGTCCGTCGAGTGGGCGAGGGCAGCCAACCGATCCATGAGCCGCGGGATCTCTTCCGACGGCAGGATGTCGTTCAGTGTCATGCTCAGGAACTCGGCGCGTGAATAGCCGTAGTGCGCCACCGCCGCGTTGTTGACCTCGAGGAACTCCCGGGTGATCACGTCGGCCAGCCACATGGGCAGGGGATTGTGCGAGAAGAGCAGTCGGAACGTCTCTTCGCTTTCCTGCAGGGCCGAAGGGTCGATGGTCTGACGCACTGCGCATCTCTACCTGGTCACAAGAGGAGCAAGCCATGGGCCACGTCTCAAACGCAGAGAATCCAGCGGTTTGCAGCTCACTCGCCCGCTCCACGCTTCCGAAATTGGTCACTTGTCAGCACGAATCGGCAAGCGGCAGGTCCCTCGACCCAGTGGCAAGTTTGCGATCTGCGGTCCGGCAAAATCGGGCACACTCCACGGCACCGATCCGTCGATATCCGGCGCCGCGCCGGCCCACAGGAGGACACATCGCATGGCCATGCTGGGGAACGTGATAGAGCTGACCGTCGTCGTGCGGGATCTGGAGGCGGCCATCGAGCGCTACACGAAGCTCTTCGGCCTCGAAGTGCACACGCGCGGGGAGTCCAAGGAGTTCGGCTTCCTCAACGCCATCCTGCCCACGGGCATCGGGCACATCGAGCTGCTCCAGCCCACCGACGCGAGCAAGCCGGTCGGGAAGTTCCTCGCCAAGCACGGCGAGGGCGTCTACCTCGTGGGCTTCGAGTGCGGTGACATTCCCGGCGCGGTGAAGGATCTGCGTGACAAGGGCGTCAAGGTCGATGCACGGCGGGACGACATCGCGTGGCTGCATCCCCGCGAGGCCCACGGCCTGTTCGTGGAGCTGCGCAAGCGCGAGCGCTACGAATAGTCCCGGCTATTTCCGAGAAAGGACCGGCACGTGCGTTCGTGAATGATTCGCGCTAGACTCCTGCCTATCGCGATCGGATCGAAGTCGGAGGGCGACCGGGGCCGCGGGTCGCGGCGCCCTAACCTCACAGCAAGGGGGACGTGATGCGTGACCTGCTCATCTCCGGTGACAATCATATCGATCTGACGTATTGCCCCCCTGACCTGTGGTCCGCGCAGGCGCCCTCGAAGTGGAAGCTCCTCGCGCCTCGGGTGGAAGAGCTGGAGGACGGGCTCCACTGGTTCGTGGAGGCGCAGGACAAGGGGATGTGGAACGGCGTCGGGCCCGGCTTCCTCAAGTATCAGCAGGGCATGTTCGGGCACATCGACGAGATGAAGGCGGTGGGGTTCGAGTGGGACTACAGCCGAGGCGCGAAGCCTAGGCCAACGACTCCCGAGCTGCGGCTCGCCGACCTCGACAAGGACGGGCTCGACGCGGAGATCATCTACGGCTGCCTGATGATCAACGACCTCATCAACGACCCCGAGCAGCGCGCGTGGTGCAACAAGATCTACAACGACTGGGCCGCGGAGTTCGCCAAGCGCTCCGATCCCACCCGTATCTTCCCCCTCGCCGTCATCCCCAACAACGATCCCCGCGTGGCCGCCGACGAAGTGCGGCGCTGCGCCGCCATGGGGCTCAAGGGCGGCGACCTCGCCTTCAAGCGGATGAGCGTGCCGCTGTACACGCACGACTGGTATCCGCTGTGGGAAGCCGCGGCCGAGTGCCACTTCCCCATCTCCTTCCACTCCACGGGCTTCAAGGGGCTGCGCGTTCCCGACAACCCCAAGATGGAGCAGGACTACTCGCTGCAGTGGCGGCTCGTGCGCTCGGCGCTCTTCCAGCTCGACGGGATGGAGGTGCTGGTGTCGATCCTCGCGTCCGGGGCCTGTGAGAAGTACCCGGATTTCAAGTTCATCCTGGGCGAGTCGGGGGTGACGTGGATCCCCTATGTCCTCGACCGCCTGGACACGGAGTACAACGACCGGGCGCGCGGACTCGGCTTCTCCATGAAGCCCAGCGACTACTTCCGGCGCCAGGGCTACACGACGTACCAGCAGGATCAGTTCATGGAGCCCATCATCCCGCTCGTGGGCGAGGACAACATCATCTGGGGCGCCGACTATCCGCACCCCGACTGCATCTGGCCGGAGTCGCGGCGGCACATCGAGGCGAACCTCGGCATGGTGTCAGAGCGCGTGCGGCGGAAGATCACGTCCGAGAACGTGATGAAGCTCTACGGCCTCCGCGCGGAGAGCATCGGGCCCGCCCGGAAAGTCGGTCAGGCGCAGGCGACCGCGTAGGCGTCCTGGACGCCCGCGGGCAGCTGGTCCTCTGACCAGGTGCGGCCGCCGTCCTGGGTCCCGAAGACCTGACCCTGCCGGCTGACGCAGTAGACCTGCTCGCGATCGCGCGGGTGCAGGGCCACCGCCATCATGGTGCTCCCCGCCTTGATCCCGTGGTCGAAGCGCGTCCAGCTCTGCCCCAGGTCCTGGCTGCGATAGAGCGAGCCGTCCTTGCTGCGCGCAGCCGGGCTCAGACACGCGAAGAGCTCGCGCGGATCGTGCGGCGACACCACGACGTCGCGGCCGTAGGTCAGCGGCGAGAAGCGTCCGATCTCCATGCTCTTCCAGCTCGAGCCGCGGTCGGCGCTCTGGAAGAGACCCATCCGCACGGCCAGCGTGACCGTGCCGGGGCGGGCCGCGCTGACGCAGAGGGCGTGGCCGTCCAGCATGCCTTCGATTTCCGTGTCGCTGTCGATCTTGCTCTTGAGCTCGGGCCGCTCGGCGAGCTTGAGCAGGTCCGAGGTGCAGTCCTCCCAGCTCTCGCCGGCGTCGAGGCTCCGCATGACGCCCCCGACCTCCAGGGCCGCGTAGACCTCGTCGGGGCGCGTGGGATCGGCGGCCAGACGCATCACGCGGCAGACGAAGGACTTCATCTTCACGCGCTCGGGCTGCGTCGCCTTGGGGAGCTTCCGCCAGCTATCGCCGCCGTCATCGCTGCGGTACACGCCGACGGGCGAGGTGCCCGCATACAGGATGCGCGGGTTCTTCGGGTGCACCATGATCGACCAGACCTCGGTGCCGTCGGGGAAGGGAAGGCGCGCCCACCGCTCGCCACGGTTCGTGCTCCGGTAGGGGCCGCTGCGCGTCCCGAGGTAGACGATGTCAGGATTGGTCGGGTGCACGGTGATGGCCTGGATGTGGCTGGCTTCGGGGAGGCCCTCGGTGAGAGCCGACCAGCCGCCATTGCCGACCGTCCGCCGGAAGATTCCCCCGCGCGCTCCCGAATTCGAGCCCGCGGCACCCACGTAGACATCCGAACGCGCCGAGGTATTGGTCATGATCGTCTCCACCCTTCCCCTGAGGACGGTTGACCTGCCCGCACTGCCAGTCGTTCCAACCACCGACTCCGCGCCAGAGCCGCGAGTGTAGCACGCCTCTTCATCTCCGGCAGGGGCTCTCCGGAGCCGCTCGGCGGCTCCGAGAGCCGGCGCGCAGAATCCTCGCGGGAGCGCCTTCGTCTTCGCTAGGCGCCAGAAGGAATCGCAGACACACGACGGGCGTCGAGGTGCGCTCGACGCCCGTGTGCTGCGGCAGCTAACGCGAGGGCAGCCGCCTACTCGTCCCCGCCTGCCGCATCTCGACGCTCAATGAGATTCACCACCGCCTGCCTGTCCTAGAGAGGACAGGGAGCAAGGCCCGTGCCGGACGCTCAATCACTCGAAATTTCGCAAAGCAGCGAATGATGTCGGAATCGATTACCGTGTAAGCGCTTCGCGTGCTCGAAATTTCTTACATACCCGGATGCCGTGCCGAGTTGTTGCACAGCAACTGTTTCGGCTGTCGTCTGGGTCATACACGCGGCGTGAGCTCGATATGTGTGGCCACATTCTTCCCATCGCGCACCTCGTAGGCCACTTTGACCCTGGCGCCCTCGCGGATCTCCGTCAAACTGCCCAGCCGTCCGTCTATCTGCACCTCGGTGTCCTCGCTCAACCGGAGCGTCTTTCCGAAAAGCCCGAGGAGACCGGTGGAGATCTGCACGGTTCCCGTCGCCGGGTCCACACTCTTCACGGTCCCCTCCACGAGACCAATGGTCCAGGCATTCGAAGGATTTCCAGGACCTGGCATTTGCTGAGATTGGGCCGAGGTCGCCCACACACCAAGCGCGAGCATCGCCGTGATAACGATTGTCCCCGAAATGGCACGCCACATAAGTCGCCTCCTCCTCTTCCGGGCGGTCATTCCATCACCACCGTAACAAAGAGAAGAGCAAGCGTTGTGCCAAGGCCCTGCGGGGAGAGTGACGCGATCAGACGGAGTGGCCAGTCTTTCCCGCGCGATCACTCGGTGAGTCGGCGGAGCCTCCGTCCGGCCAGCCGGCAGGCGATCATGAGGACGATGAAGAGCACCCAGACCATGGGCGCCGTGCGGAGATCCTTGGAAGCGCCCATGAGCCAGTTTCCCCGCAAGAGGCCATCGAGATGCGTCCGGCCATTGAGAAGGCCGATCCACGCGAGCCCCGCGTGGATTCCCGCCGAGCACGCCAGGGATCCCGTATTGAAATAGGCAGTGGCGAGGAGCACGCCGAGCAGGGTCAGCCCGAGGAGGAGCGGGGCCTTGTCCGTGGTGAACCACGCAAGAGGGTCACGGAGATTGTGGGCGAGGGCGAAGATCACGGAGGACATCAGCGTGGCCCTGGCCACGCGCCACCGGCTCGTGCCGTACAGCAGATAGTTGAAGAGGACGCCACGGAAGATGAGCTCCTCCACCGCCGCCACCAGGATGACGCCGATCCAGCTCGGATCGTAGATGGTGACGCGCCTCCAGCTCAGGGCGTGCCACACCGCGGAAGAGTAGAGCGGCGTGCCGAGAAGGACGAGTACGAGGTTCTCCACCACGGCGGCAGCCAGGAAGGTTGCCGTCGAGGTGACCGCGAATCCGGCCAGGATTCCCTTCCAGCGAAAGGTGGTCCACGTGTCCCAGGGAGGCGATGTCCAGGCGTAACGAACGAGGGCCGCGGACATGGCGAGCCCGAAGGCGTAGACGATGATGTAGTCGACCGTCGCGCGGACGTCCGCGGGCAGGTTCATCAAGGCGGAGCCGGCGCGGCTGCCCCAGGCGGCGAGGAAGAAGACGGCCCCGAAGACGATCAGCCACAGGATGCGCGCCTGGTTGCAGTCCGTGGGGTCGCGGTGAACGAATCCTGAAACGGCGGCGTGAGCCTGGGCCGACCCTTCCACGCCCTTGTCCCTGAGAAGCGCCATCTCCTTCCCCGGGGGAATGCGCTGACGGCATCGCTCACAGGTCGGCAGACTTATGCTTCTCTCCTTCCGGTCAGAGGGATTCGGCTCTCGGCGCGAGGGGTCCGCGTCGGGCCATCGAGGACGGTAGGACGCGGATTGGACATTGTCAAGCGGTGGCGCGGCACGCTGTCGGCGCCCGCTCACTCGGCCCACCCGGGCGCGCGACTTGCGCTAAGCTGCTCAGTCGTGAGGGCGCTCTGACTCGTCGTGCTCGCCCGCGATGACCCCTTAGTCGATGCCCCACGCGGAGCCCGAGGGCTGGCAGCGCAATGTGTGGGCACTGTCCCTCATCGTCTTCACCGCTTTTGTCGGCTTCCAGTTCTTCTCGCCGTTCCTTCCCCTCTACGTGCAGGAGCTGGGCGTCACCGATCCCGCCCGTGTGGCCATCTGGTCGGGTGTGCTCCTCGCCGTGACGCCCAGCGTGGCCGCCGTCCTCGCCCCCGTCTGGGGCATCCTCGCGGACCGCGTGGGGCGGAAGCTGATGATGATCCGGTCGCTCGTCGGCTTCGCGGTGATCATCGCCGCCATGGGGCTGGTCACCTCCGTGACCCAGCTCTTCGTGGCGCGATTGCTCCAGGGTGTCTTCGCGGGCTTCTCGGTCATGGCCATGGCCCTGGCCAGCGTGTCGTGTCCGCGCGACAAGGTGCCGGTGGCCATCGGCAGGGTGCAGTCGGCTCAGCTCCTGAGCGTGGCGGTGGGGCCGGCGGTGGGCGGCTACGTGGCGTCGCACTTCGGGATCCGCTTCGCCTTCTTCGTGACGGCGGGTCTCTGCGCGCTCTCCCTCGTCGGGCTCCTCCTGCTCTTCAAGGAGGTGCGGCCCGGCCAGCCCGGAGGGGCGACGTCGAGGCCGGCGCGTCTGCCCTTCCGCGACCTCGTCCGCGTGCGATATTTCCCGCTCGTGCTCGGACTGCTCATCATCGCCCAGTTCATCGACAGAGGGCTCGCGCTGCTCATACCCCTCAAGGTCGCGCACCTTCCCGGTCTGCCACGGATCGCTGTCATCTCTGGCGTGATCATCTCGGTCTCGGCGGTGTGTGGCACCATCGCGGCCACCCTGGCCGGCCGTCTCGCCCAGCGCTGGCCCATCGGGCGGCTCCTCCTCATCGGCTGCCTCGCCGGCGGCCTGCCCTGCGCGCTGATGGCGTGGACCGACAGCTGGGTCACGCTGCTGGTCTTGCGCAGTCTCGTGGGACTCGCGCTGGGTGGAGCCCTGACCCTGGCCTACTCCCTCGGCGGCCAGCTCTCACCGAGTGAAAGCCGGGGGGCCGCCTTCGGATGGCTCGCCCTCAGCGTCCAGCTGGGAGGCGCCTTGAGCCCGCTGGCCACGGGAGGCCTCGCCGCGCTGAGCCTGCCCGGGGCCTTCCTCGCCGACGGCGCCCTCGCCTGGCTGGCGGCCTTGCTGCTCCTGCTCGTGGCCCGCGATCTCATCACCCGGCACCCCTAGCGGGGTCAGGTCTCACAATCCAACAAATGTCACAATGTGAGATCTGACCCCAGAGGCGACCCCAGAGGCGCGCCATCCGGGCTGCAGTAGAATGCCAGGATGCATCGGTACCGCTCCGTGCTCGTCGGTTGCGGGGGACGCGGACAGAGCCATGCCCTTGGCCTCCTCGCGAATCCGGATCGCTTCGAGCTGGTGGCGCTCTGCGATCAGGATGACGCGCGACTCGGCGCCCTCGCGGCCAAGCTTGGCATCTCCCGCGGATACGCCGACGCCGAGGCCATGCTCGCCGCCGAGCGGCCGGACGTGCTCTGCTTCGCCACTCCACCCGCCATCCGGCTCCAGCTGGTCGAGCTCGGAGTGCGGCACGGGGTCAAGGCCATCGCGTTCGAGAAGCCGCTCGCCCTCTCGCTGGCCGAGGCTCGTCGCATCGTGACCCTGTGCAGGGACGGCGTGAAGGCCGTGGTCTGCCATCAGCTCAAGCACGCGGCGCACTGGCGGCGCGTCAAGGAGATCGTGGCCGGCGGAGACATCGGCACCATCCGCTCCTTTCACGCCACCGCCCGTCCCTCGATGCTGCGCGTGGGCACGCATCTCGTCGATGCCGTGCTCTGGCTCGGCGCGGGCGCGCGCGCGACCTGGGTCCTCGGCCAGGCGCACGGGCGCGCGGCCTATCTCGAAGATCATCCCTGTCCCGATCACGTGGCGGGAATCGTCGAGCTCTCGACCGGGGTCCGCGGCGTCATGGAGATCGGTTCCCTCGCCCCGCGTCACCTGGACGAGGCGAACTTCTGGGAAGACGTGACGGTGACGGTCCAGGGCAGCGAAGGTTATGCGCGAGTGGTGCTGGGCAGCGGGTGGGAGGCGATGACGCGAAGGTCAGGGGGACGGACGGAGTCCGGGCCGGCCGACAGCTCGCCGGGAGAGCCGGAGCACCTCCGGCTTCTCGCCGACTGGCTCGACGATTCCCGGCGGGTGCATCCCTCCAATCTCGAGACGAGCTATCAGGGCTTCGAGATCCTGATGGCCCTGGCCTTGTCGAGTCTCGAGCGCCGGCGCGTCGATCTGCCCATTCGTGGAAATCCGGAAGCCATTCTCGAGCGGCTCCGCGACGCCCTTCCGGACGGGCCCGCCGCATCGTGATCGCGCTTCGAGGGGTGACCAAGCGCTTCGGCGACCGCGTCGCCCTCGACGCCGTGTCGCTCGACGTGCGGCCCGCCTCCACCCACGTTCTTCTGGGCTCGAGCGGATCGGGCAAATCCACCGTGCTGCGACTCATCCTCGGCCTCATCGCGCCGGACGCGGGCGAGGTGCAGGTGGACGGCACGCCCGTCACTCCCTCGAGCCGGGCGGAGCTCGTGAGACGCATGGGCTACGTCGTGCAAGACGGCGGGCTCTACCCGCACCTGACCGCCTACCGAAATGTCACGCTCCCCACGGAAGCGCATGGCTGGGACCCGTCCCGAGCCGCCCCGCGCGTGACCGAGCTGGGGACCATGGTGGGGCTCGACGAGGAGACGCTGCGCCTCTATCCGCGCGAGCTGAGCGGGGGCCAGCGCCAGCGCGTCGGGCTCATGCGGGCGCTCGTGCTCGATCCACCCGTGCTCTTGCTCGACGAGCCGCTGGGCGCGCTGGATCCCATCGTCCGGGCCGAGCTGCAGGGTCAGCTCGGCCGGCTCTTCGCGGCGCTGGGCAAGACGGTCGTCCTTGTCACCCACGATATCCGTGAGGCGGCGCTCCTCGGCTCCACCATCACGCTCATGCACGCGGGACGCGTGGTCCAGCAGGGCACGTTCCCCGACCTGCTCGAGCGGCCCGCCGCGCCGTTCGTGACCCAGTTCCTCACCGCCCAGACCCTTGTCCCGGGCGCGCCGGGAGCCCGCTAGGCCGATGCGCGCGCTCATCGGCATGGGGCTCGGGATCCTGCTCCTGCACGGATCCGTGGTGAGCGCGGCGGAGGATGGAGTCATCCGCGTGGGCTCGAAGTCCTTCACCGAGAGCTACATCCTCGCGGAGATCGCCGCCCAGGTGATCGAGCGGGTCGGGGAGGCGCGGGCCGAGCGTCGGCACGGACTTGGCGGCACGGGGATCACCTACCGGGCCATCGCGTCCGGCGCCATCGACCTCTACCCGGAATACACGGGCACGCTCGCCCGCATCATCCTGAAGGACCCCTCGCTCAGCACGCCCGAGGCGATCCGCGCGCGCCTCCTCGCCTCGGGGCTAACCATGAGCGAGCCCCTCGGCTTCAGCAATACGTATGCCCTCGCCGTGCGCGCGGAGACGGCGGAGCGCCGCGGGCTCCGGCGCATCAGCGACCTCGCGCGCCACCCCGAGCTTAAGGCGGCGTTCAGCTCCGGCTTTCTGGAGCGCGAGGACGGCTGGCCCGGGCTCACGCGCCATTACGGTCTCTCCCTGGCCGAGGTGCGCGTGATGGAGCACGCGCTGACGTACCGCGCCATCGCCGGCGGCGACGTGGATGTCATGGACGTCTTCTCGACGGACGGCCAGCTCGAGCGGCTGCGCCTCCAGATCCTCCAGGACGACAAGCGCTTCTTCCCCGACTACTCGGCCGTGCTCCTGGCGCGCCGGGACATGGCGGAGCGCTTCCCGCGCACGTGGGCGCGACTCCGCGAAGTTTTTGAGGGCGCGCTCGACGACCAGCGCATGGCCAAGCTGAACGCGATGGCGGACCTGGACGGCAAGAGCGTGGCCGAGGTCGCCGCGGCATTTCTGGGGACGGCCTTCCCGGATCCGCGCCGCCGGCCGGGCGCCCTCTCGGAGATCTTCGCGCTCACCCTCGACCACCTGCTCCTCGTCATGATCTCGCTCGCCGCCGCCGTCGTGCTCGGCATCCCGATGGGCATCGCGGCGGCGCGCTTCCGGCGGACCGGTCAGATCGAGCTGGGAGCGATCGGCATGCTGCAGACGGTGCCCGCCCTCGCCCTCCTCGTCTTCATGATCCCGCTCTTCGGCATCGGGAAAGGCCCCGCCCTCGTCGCCCTGTCCCTCTACGCGCTCCTGCCCGTGGTGCGCAGCACGTACGCGGGCCTCATCGCCATCGACGGGCATCTTCTGGACATCGCGTTCGTGCTCGGTCTCGGGCGCCTCAAGCGCCTCGTGCGAATCGAGCTGCCCCTCGCCTCCATCAGCATCATGGCGGGCATCAAGACGGCGGCGGTGATGACGGTGGGGACGGCGACGCTCGCCGCCTTCATCGGCGGGGGCGGCTACGGCACGCTGATCGTGCGCGGGCTCGCCCTGGACGACACGGCGACGATCCTCGCGGGCGCGGCCCCGGCCGCCGTGATGGCGGTGGCCTTTCACGTCGCCTTCGAGCTGCTGGACCGGCTCGCCGTCCCCCGCGGCCTCCGCCGGTAGGCCGGATGTCAGACGGCCGGCACCGTGCCGCCGTCGATCACGTACTCGCTCCCGTGGATCGAGGCTGCTCGGTCAGAGACGAGGAAGGCGACGAGCTCCGCGACCTCGTCGGGCCGCCCGGGCCTGCCGATCGGAATTCCTCCAAGCGAGTCCATCAGGCCCCGGCGGGCGGTGTCCTCGTCAGTCCCGGCCTTTTCCGCGAGGCGAGCGACGAGGCCTTGTGCCGCCGTCGTTTCGATGAAGCCCGGCGCGACCGTATTGACGCGGACGCCCTTGGGCCCGACTTCCTTCGACAGCCCCTTGCTGTAGGTCGTCAACGCGGCCTTGGCGGCCGCATAGGCGAGTGTCGCCTCGAAGAGCGGCAAGCGACGCTGGATGGACGAGATGTGAATGATGACGCCAGCTCCCCGCTCCAGCATGCCGGGCAGCAGCCCGCGGTCGAGGCGGACGGCGGCGAGCAGGTTGGTGTTGATGGTGTCCTGCCAATCCTCGTCGCCGAGAGCCAGCACGCCGCCGCTCGGTGCGGAGGAGCCCCCGACATTGTTGACGAGAATGTCCACGCCGCCGAGACGATCCAGCACTTCCCGGACCACCCTGTCCACGCCCTCGCGCGTGCTGATGTCGGCTTGGACGAACAATTCCACCGCCTGACTTTCCGGCAACGGTGAGCGAGCAGTGGTCGCCACCGTCGCGCCCCCGGCAGCGAGGCGCCGCACGATGGCCTCGCCCATACCCTTGGTGCCGCCCGTGACAAGGACACGCTTGCCGGCGAACTCGGTCGGATCGACCGAAAAGTGCGTCGCCCCGCTCAGGAGAGGATCTCGAGGCATCTCGGTTCCTCCTGGTCGATCACAAGAGTGACAGGCGGTAGTTCACGCTATGGGCTCCAGGAGCGCGTTGAGGCGTCGGCACGTCGCGACGACCTCCTCGTCACGGCCGGGGAACCACGCGCGGATCCACTCCGGCCGCTCGAAGAAGGCCAGGGGAGGACGTCCCTGGGGTCGGATGCTCACCCGCCGCACGAGGCCGCTGGCATTGATGAAGCTCACGTCTTCCAGGATGCGTCCCGGCGCCACGACGCCCGCGGTGAGGGGACAGAGCTTCGCGACGGCGGCGATGGAATCCGCGACCCCGCGCAGGCAGAAGGCGTGAGTGCGCGACAACAGGTCGGGAGAGAGCACCTCGAGGACGCTACGCATCGTGAGGCCGGAAAAGATCGTGTCGTCCACCACGGCGAGGGTCCGGCACTCCGCGATTCCCTGGAGCTGATCGGGCAGGGCGGCGGGTACCGTGCTGACGAGACGATAGCCGCCGCACCCGTCCTCTTCCCGGGTGAGCCCGAGACGCCGCACGCGCGGAAACCAGCCCGTCCTCGCGTGCAGCGCGTGGGCGACGCGCTCGCCGGCCGCGGCGATGCCCAGGGCGAGATCGAAGGGGGCGTGTCCACCCTGGGCGATGACGCGCTCGAGCTGGTCCTCGAGCGTGAGGATCACCACTCGTTCGCGGTCCCGGCCGAGGAGCTCGAAGAGCGAGCGGGTGAGCGCGGCGGCGGCGGAGGCTGGACCGAAACCCGTCGCTACCTCCTCGGTCAGATCGTCGTGGACATAGAGCAGCCGCGGCGTGGGCTGGGCATAGGCATCATCGGCCGCGCCGGCTTCGCCGCCGGTGGCCTCAGCCGGCGGCATCCTGAGCCGGCGCTCGGTAGACGTAGTCGGCCTGGCATCGCTCCATCATCGCCCGCAGGTCCTGGCGAAGCTCCTCGTTCGTCGGACGGCCCACGAACCACCAGCCGTTGTAGATGCGGTGAATCGTGAGATCGGGCAACAGGGAGAAGGTGTACGGCACGGCGAGGAGGCCGTGGCGGAATCCCGGCGGGGTAACCTCGACGATGTCGAGCGCGGAGATGGCCTTCCGCTCATGGTCGCTGAGGAACGTGAAGGTGGCGCCGAGACCGGTACGGAATGCCGCGGAGACCTCCGGGGGGTCCGTGGAGATCACCGCGAGCTTGCAGTAGTTGACGGCGAGGTCGCTCTGGAGCTCCGTGAGGTGCCGTAACTGGCACGCGCACTTCGGTCACCAGTAGCCGCGATAGAAGCTCACGATGAGCGGATACTCTCCGGCGAGCCCGGAGAGGCGGACCGACTTGCCGCTGTGATCGGGCAGCTCCAGATCCGGGAACCGCTTGCCGACGACGAGCTGTGGATGCACGGTATCTCCTCCTCGCTCTGACGCCCGACGTGGGTCTCAGCGACTCGGCGCGGCCACCGCGAGCGCGAAGTAACGGTCGGCGTCGACGTGCCACCCCTCGAGCCGGAGCCCCGCGTCCTCGAGCATGGCCTCCGTGGAGGCCCGGGTGAACTTGTAGGAACTCTCCGTCCAGATGCTCTCGTCCGGCGAGAGGGCGATCCTCAGCCCCAGGCGGCGGAGGTTCACCTCTTGCGTGCGGTGGGGGACGAGGTGCATCTCGATGCGGGCCTCGGCCTCATTGTAGAAGGCGAGGTGGCGGAAGGCCGCAGGGCGGAAATCGCCGTCCACCCCGCGATTGACGACCTCGAGAATGTTCCGGTTGAACTCCGCGGTGACGCCGCTCGCGTCGTTGTAGGCGGCCTCGAGCACCTTGACGTCCTTGACCAGATCGAGCCCCACGAGGAAACGGTCCTCCTTCGCTTGAAGGAGAGCGCGCACCTGGAGGAGGAACTCTCGCCGGGACAGAGGCTCGAGGTTGCCAATGGTGCTGCCGAGAAAGAGGACGAGCCGGCGGCCCACCGGAGGCGGCACATGGGAGAGGTGCTGCTCGAAATCGCCCACGAGGGCGCTCACCTCGAGGTACGGGTAGTCGGCCACGAGCCGGGCCGCGGACGCCTGGACGGTCAGCTCGTCGACGTCGACGGGGACATAGCGAACCGTCCCCGGGAGCCCATTCCTGGCATCGAGGAGCCGGCGCGTCTTCGCCGCCGATCCCGCGCCCAGCTCCACGATGTCTCGAGGGGCGAGGTCGCGCATGAGGCGGGGCGCGAGCTTCTTGAGCAGCGCCGCCTCGGTGCGCGTCAGGTAGTACTCGGGCAGCCTGGTGATGTCCTCGAAGAGCTTGGCGCCGATGGTGTCGTAGAAATATTTCGGGGGCAGGCTCTTGGGGCTCGCGGTGAGCCCGTGACGCACGTCCTCCTCGAGCGTCCGACTCCGGTCGGCCTCGTCCGTGTAGGCGTACGCTCGATAGCGCATGGTCATCAGTCCGCGGCGGAGGGCGTCGACGCCCCCGGCCACAGGACTCCGAGGGTAGTCTGACTGAGGCCGACGATCAAGCCGGCTCTGGCGAGTCCGAAATGAGCCCCGGCACTTGAGGTCGCAGCCCGGGCGGGCCCGACGTACACTGTTACGAGTTTGCCTGACCCGGGAGGGTAGGCCATGGCGGAAACGACAGGGGAACGGCTCGCGGCCGTATGGGCGCGGACCGATCGGATCTTCGAGATTCTCGCGCCGGAGGCGATCTTCGCCCAGCCCATTGCCCTGCGTCACCCGTTCATCTTCTATGTCGGCCACATGCCGGCCTTCGCCTGGAACCACATCTGCGACGGCGTCCTCGGGCGACCTTCGCTCAATCCCGCCTACGACGAGCTCTTCTCCCGCGGCATCGATCCCGATGTCGACGATCCGAGCCACTGTCACGAGCACCCGGAGATTCCCGATCGCTGGCCGGCCCTCGCCCAGGTCCTCGCGTATCGGGACCGCGTGCGGGCCACCGTCCTCGAATCCGTGGATGCCGTGGCCGAGCGCGCGCCCGCGCACCTCATGGCCCGCGACGCGCGGGTCTTCTCGATGGTGATCGAGCACGAGCTGATGCATCAGGAGACCCTGCTGTACATGCTGCAGGAGCTTGCTCATGAGCGAAAGGTCCGCCCCGCCTGGCTGCCGCCTGCCGTGATGGGTCGGGGTCGGCCCCCCGCCACCGTGCCGGTGGCCGCGGGGACGGCCACGCTGGGGGCGGAGCTACAGGACGTCTCGTTCGCCTGGGACAACGAGAGCCCGAGCGTTGAGGTCTTCGTGCCGGCCTTCAGCATCGACGCGACTCCGGTGACCAATGGCGAGTTTCTCGCCTTCGTGGACGATGGCGGCTACGGGCGCCGGGAGGTGTGGGCTCCTGATGACTGGGACTGGAGTCACGACGAGGAACGCCGTCACCCCGCCACATGGACGAGCCAGGATGGACGATGGCTCTACCGTGGCCTCTTCGATCTTCTCCCGCTGGAGCGCGTGAAGGACTGGCCGGTCTACGTGAGCCTGGCCGAAGCGCGGGCCTTCGCGCGATGGCGTGGCCTTCGGCTGCCCACGGAAGCGGAGTTCCATCGGGCTGCCTACGGAGATCCAACGGGAGGAGAGCGAGCGTTTCCCTGGGGTGCCGCGACGCCCGGACGTGAGCACGGCAACTTCGATTTTCGAGGCTGGGCGCCCACGCCGGTGGGCGCGTTTCCCGAGGGCGCGAGCGCGTGGGGCGCGCATGACCTCGTGGGCAACGGATGGGAATGGACCGACACGCCGTTCACGGGATTCCCCGGATTCGAGCCGTGGATCACCGGCTATCGGGGCTACTCGGCGGACTTCTTCGACGGCAAGCACTTCGTCCTCAAGGGCGGGTCGTGGGCGACGGCCACGGAGCTCTTGCGGCGGAGCTTCCGCAACTGGTTCCAGGCCCACTATCCATACGTATTCGCCAAGTTCCGGTGCGTCGCCCGTGGCTGAGGACACGGCCGAGACGACTCCCGGCGTCCCCGAGCGCGGCGCGCGCCGCCGGCGCAAGACGGCAGCCGAGCCCGCGGCGCCCGCCTGCGCGATGAGCATCCACGCCCATCCCGATGATCAGGAGTTCACCGTGGGAGGGACGCTCGCCAAGTGGGCGCGCTCGGGGTGCCGCGTCGTCACCGTCTGCATCACGAGCGGCGGCGCGGGGTCAAATCAGTCGACGCCGCTGGACATGACACGAGAAGCGCTGGTCCCGATCCGCGAAGAGGAGCAGCGGCGGGCCTGCCAGGCGCTCGGCATCAGCGACGTCGTGTTTCTCGGCTACGAGGACGGCGCGCTCGAGCCCTCCATCGCCCTGCGGCGGGATCTCACGCGCATCATCCGCCGGTACAAGCCCGACGCCGTGGTGTGCGGGGACCCGACGGTGCGCTTCTACGGCAAGGGCTACATGAATCATCCCGACCATCGGGTGGCGGCGGACGTGGCGCTCGACGCCGTCTTCCCCTCGGCGGAGACGCGGCTCATCTTCCCCGAGCTGCTCGCGGAGGGGCTTGACCCTCATCACGTCAAGCGCGTGTTCATCCATGGCGCCCCGAGGCCCGACGCCTTCGTCGACATCTCCTCCACCCTCGACGCGAAGCTGGCCGCCCTGCGCGAGCACAAGAGCCAGATGGGCCAGTGGGATCCCGCCGATATGATCACCGCGTGGGCCCGCGAGCAGGGCAAGTCTCGCGGCCTCGCCGCGGCCGAGGCCTATCGCCTCATGGTGCTGGAAGGTCCATAGCAGCCTGCGGCCTCACCCCGTCACCCTTCTCCCGCAGAGGCAGTTTGTAAAGAAAGGCGACAGCTCGACAGAAGGATCAACTCGTTCGTTCTTGTCTTCTCTCCGATCCGGGTGCACAATCACCCAGCCCTCACTCGACTTCCTATGCTGACGCATCGAGGCCATAGTGAGGGCCTATACGTCTGCAAGCGGGAGTGAGGAACCATGACCGTTCTGCTGTCTGAGTCGAGGGCCCGCTGTCTCGAAAACCGAAAGCTCTTGGCTCGCTCGCGCCTGCTCATCGCCCGCAGTCGCCGTCTCCTCAGCCCTTCGTTTGAAATCTCGGGCAGCTCTGACGAGAACCTGCGGCGGACGATCCGCACCCGCCTGGCGACCGGGTCTCTGTTCCCGGTCGATGGCAAAGTGTTCGCGGGCAAGGGCACGGGCAAGCTATGTAGCATCTGCGGGATGCCAATCCCGCAAGGCGACATCGAGCATGAAGTGGTCGGTCCTACCACGGTCTTTACCCACTGGGATTGCTATTCGATCTGGCGGCAGGAGTCGGATGAGCTCGCGCGAACACCTCAGCAGTCGCGTCAGCACTCCGTCAAGACTCCGACCCCGCTTCACATTGAGCGAGAGGACGGTGCCGGCATCAATCCACCTACAACGGAGTACGCCGTCAGTTTTGGCGGTTCAACGGACAGAGTGGGAACGGTGCTGCTGGGCAGGCCGCAGGGCCTTGACGCCCTGGTGCTGCTCCTACGCGGCCTCGGCATGGCTCACGGGGAGATCGTGACGGCATGCCAAGCCCTGACAGAACAACCGCGCTACGTGATTCCCGATGTGTCACTGACGCCAGCCGTCCTTCGTAGATTCCGGCTGTAGGAAGAACAACTCGCCAAGAATCCACCGGTGCCCATCTGAGTCGACGAGACCGGCCAGCGTCGCCCGACGCGCCCGTGACCGAAGTGCGGTCTCCCTGATCCCTACCTGCGACTCCGCTACGAACATCTCGTCGCCAATCAACCTTGGCTTCAGAGTGACGGCTGGTGGCTGCTGGTGCCTGTCGTCGGAAACGAGTGGTTGGCGCACTTGCTCCCGGCCCTCAGACCTCCCCCGATGGGTGAGAGGGATTCCCACGAGTTGAGCTAAGATACCGGGTCGAGAAGGTCGAGAAATCTCGAGGAGGAGATACCTCATGAACGGGCAACGCGTCTTGTCTCGCCGACAGCTCCTGAAGACCATGGCCGCTACCGGGGCCCTCGCGGCGGCGGACCTCGCGTGGTGGGAAGAGCCGCTCATCAGACCGCGCCGAGCGTGGGGCGCCGCTCCCGTCCGCTTCCAGTTCAGCGTGCCCGAGCCCAAGCGGAATGTGCTCGTGGAGTCACTGGTCCAGCGCTTCAACCAGGCGCAGAAGGATTTCGAGGTGAAGCTGGAATTCGTGCCGCAGGCGCAGGCCCGGCAAAAGCTCATCACCTCCATCGCCGCCGGTAATCCGCCCGATTGCTGCCAGGTCTGGGACAACTGGGTGGGCGAGTTCGAGGGCATGGGAGCGGTGGAGGATCTCACCGCGAAGGCCAAGGAGTGGAAGCACTACAAAGACGTGTTGCCCATCGCCTGGCAGACGGTCACCGTCCACAACAAGATCGCCTCCTTGCCCTGGGTCGTCACCAATGACGGCGTCTACTACCGGACGGATCGGCTGAAGGAATACGGGATCAAGGCGCCCAAGGACGACTGGAGCTTCGACGACTTCCTCGCCACCGCCAAGGCCTTCACCAAGCCGGACAAGAACCAGTACGGCTTCGGCATGCGCGGGCAGGGGACCTGGGCCGTGCTCTACGCCACGGAGTTCATGTACGCCAACGGCGCCCAGGTGCTGAAGGACGGCAAGGTCGTCATCAACTCCAAGGAGGCGGCGGAGGCCCTCGACTGGTACCTGGATCTCTTCCGCAAGCACAAGGTCTGTCCCCCCTCCGTGCCCACCGACGGCTGGCGGGGCATCGTGGAGGGCTTCGGTCGCGGGATCACCAACACGTACATCCACAACTCGGGCTCCGCCGAGGAGCAGAAGGGCTTCGTGGGCGACAAGAACTTCTCCACGGTGCCCCTGCCGCTGGGGCCGGCCAAGAAGCGCGCGTCCTTCTACTTCTCGGAGACGCTCACCGCGTTCAACAAGGGGAAGAGCCGCGACGGCGCCTGGCGCTTCATGTCGTGGCTCATGGAGGACGAGCCCAACCTCATGTACACGAAGGGGCTCGGGCTGCTGCCCTCTCGCAAGAGCCTCGCCGAGCGGCCGGAGTTCACTGCCGATCCCGCGTACCAGGGCTTCCTGAAGTCCTTCCCCTTCTCCATGGTCAGCCCCTACCTCGCCTATGCGGGCTGGGGTGGCAAGATCGACTCGGAAGGCGTGCCTCTCTTCCAGCAGGCCCTGGTCGGCAAGCTCACCGCCAAGGAGTTCCTCGAGAAGTTCGCCGAGGTCCTCACGAAGAACATGACCTAGGCATGGCCCGCGAAGCGACCCTCGCGGCTCCCGTGGCGCGGCCGCTGCTGTCGCGCCGCGCCCGGGAGCTCCTCACCGGCTATCTGTATCTGCTGCCCGTGGCCATCGCCCTCGGCGGCACCGTCCTGTTCCCCATCCTCAAGGCGATGCAGATGAGCCTCTACAACCACGTGCTCATCAAGCCGCAGGAGTACGGCTTCGTGGGGCTGGCCAACTACGCGCGCCTTTTCCACGACGACGTCTTCTGGCTCAGCCTCTGGAACTCCTTCCTGTGGGTCTTCGGCTCGGTGTCTTTCCAGTTCCTGGGGGGGTTCGCGGCCGCTCTTCTCCTTCACCAGGCCTTTCGCGGCCGGTCCCTCGTCCGCACCCTGACCCTGCTGCCGTGGATCATTCCCGGGGTGGTGGTGGCGCTGATCTGGGAGTTCATCTATCAGCCGAACTACGGGCTGCTGAACGACGTGCTGAGCCGGCTGGGGGTGATGACGGAGCGAGTGGCCTGGCTCTCGAGCCCGCTTCTCGCCATGCCCGCGGTGATCCTGACCAATATCTGGCGCGGCGTCCCCTTCTTCGCCATCATGCTCCTGGCCGGGCTCCAGGCCATTCCCACCGAGCTCTACGAGGCGGCGCGCGTGGACGGCGCCTCCGTGACGCAGCGGTTCTGGCACATCACGGTGCCCATGCTGCGTCCCATCATCGTGGTCGCCACGGCCACGCGCATCGTGTGGACCTTCAACTACGCGGACCTCATCTTCGTCATGACGAGCGGGGGGCCGGCCAATGCCACCCAGATCACGTCGACGTACACGCTGATGCAGGCGTACTCGAACCTCGACTTCGGCTACGCCGCCACGCTCTCCGTCGTCCTCCTGCTCATCATGCTCGGCTTCACCATCTTCTACCTGCGAATCACCCGCGGCCTGGAGAGCACGACATGACGCGCGCGCCCGGTCGCGACCTCGCCGAGCGCGTGCTGGGCGGGCCCGTGCTCTGGCTGGGCCTGGCCGCCCTCACCCTCTTCGCCATGCTGCCCTTCGTGTGGGTGTTCCTCGCCTCTTTCAAGACACGGGCCGAGCTCTACGCGACGCCCATCGTTTATTTGCCCGCCTCGCTCAGCGTGGCGAACTACGTCGAGGCGTGGACGTCCAAGCTCACGCCCTTCAGCCGCTTCTTCGCCAACAGCCTCTGGGTCTCGTCGGTGACCATGGTGGCGACCACGCTCGTCTCCATCCTGGCCGGCTATGCCCTGGCCCGCTTCCGGTTCGCCGGGCGCCAGACCTTCCTCCTGATCTTCCTGGCGACCCAGATGTTTCCCGCCGTCCTCCTCATCGCCCCCCTCCTCTCGCAGTGGTATGCTCTCGGGCTGATCGACACCTACCAGGCCTTGATCTACTCCAACTTCTCCTTCACGGTGCCCTTCACCGTCTGGATGCTCGTGGGGTACTTCGAGTCCATTCCGCTCGAGCTTGAGGAGAGCGCCATGCTCGATGGCTGCAATCGCTTCGGCGCGCTCTGTCGAGTCGTCCTGCCCCTCGCCGCGCCCGGCGTGGCCGCCACCGCGATCTTCGCCTTCGTGGCCTCGTGGAGCGAGCTGCTCTTCGCCATCACATTCACCTCGCAGACGGAGATGCGCACCCTCTCCGCCGGTCTCCTCTTCATGGTCGGCCAGTACGAGATCCAGTGGGGCCAGCTCTCGGCCGGGGTCATCATCAGCACGGTGCCGGTGGCCATCCTCTTCACGTATCTGCAGCGGCACCTGATCCAGGGACTCTCGGCCGGGGCCGTCAAGGGCTGAGGAGGAAAGGAGCGCGTCGTGGCCTGGGATCCCGCGCAGTATCTGAAGTTCGCCGATCAGCGCCTCCGTCCCGCCATCGATCTCCTGAACCGGATCGACGTCGACGATCCGGCCGACATCGTCGACCTGGGCGCCGGCGCGGGCAACGTGACGCGAATGCTCAAGGAGCGATGGCCGGACGCACGCGTCACCGGCGTGGACGATTCCCAGGAGATGCTGGACAAGGCCGCGGCTGTCGCGCCGGAGATCAGGTGGGAGCGCGCCGACCTCGCCTCGTGGCGGCCGCCGAAGCCAGCCGACATCATCTACTCGAACGCCGCGTTGCACTGGCTCGATGGCCACGAGCGGCTGTTTCCCGCCCTGCTTTCCTCGGTAGCCCCCGGGGGCGTGCTCGCCGTGCAGCTCCCGCGCAATTTCTCGGCTCGCTCGCACACGTCCATCAGCGAGGCGGCCTTGAGCGGGCCCTGGCGCGCCAAGCTCGAGCCCTTGCTCCGCCCCGCGCCCGTGGCCGAGCCCGCCTTCTACTACGGTCTCCTCGCCCCACGCGCGGCCACCCTCGACATGTGGGAGACCGAGTATCTCCAGGTGATGGAAGGTGACAATCCCGTCAAGGAATGGACCAAGGGCACGTGGCTCAGGCCCCTCCTCGCCGCCCTCGAGGAGCCCGAGCGGAGCCGCTTCGAGGCCCACTACGCCGAGCTGGTCGCGCGCGCCTATCCGCGCCGTCCGGACGGCCGCACGCTCTTTCCCTTCCGCCGTCTCTTCATCGTGGCCCGGGCTCGCCCGGCCTGATCCCGGGCCGCTCGATCTGTCCGCGTCGGGACGGCCATGCCCCCTGAGAGCTCTCTGACCCAGCCCGCCGTCCACGAGCTTCCCGCGCTGCCCGTCCAGGGATTCAAGGGCACGCCCGAGGAGATCGAGCGCCAGTGGTACGAGCAGGTCTACCGCGGGCGCGGCGACAGCATGCTCCAGCTCACCTGGCGCGCCGTCGCCATGGGTTCGGTGCTGGGCGCCCTGCTCTCCCTCACCAATCTGTACATCGGGCTCAAGGCGGGCTGGGGCTTCGGGGTGGCCATCACCGCGTGCATTCTCTCCTACGCGATCTGGACCGCGCTCTATCGGATGGGCCTGGCGCGCACGCCCATGACCATCCTCGAGAACAACTGCATGCAGTCCACGGCCAGCTCGGCGGGGTACTCGACGGGCGGCACCCTGATCTCCGCCTTTGCCGCCTACATGCTCCTCAACGACAGCACGCTGCCCCTGCCCACCATGATCGCGTGGGTGTTCTTCCTCTCCGTGCTCGGGGTGACCATGGCCGTGCCCATGAAGCGCCAGATGATCAACCTCGAGCAGCTTCGCTTTCCCAGCGGCATCGCGGCGGCCGAGACCCTGCGCGCCCTCCACGCCGTCGGCGACACGGGGATGCGCTCGGCCCGGGCCCTGGCGTGGGCGGGCGCCCTGGCCATCGGCACCAAATTTTGGGCCGACGGCCTCGTGCTCGTGAGCGGCAAGCTGGCGCCCTTCATGATCACGAGCTGGGTGGCTGCGCTGAACCAGCGGGTGTTCGGCCCCGCGTGGATGGGGCGAACGGTGATGCTCTCCTGGGAGCCCATGTTCATCGCCGCCGGCGCCATCACGGGGCTCAGGGTGTCGTGGAGCATGCTGCTGGGAAGCGTGACCGCGTGGATGATCTTCACGCCCATCCTCCAGCACCACGGCATCATCGAGGGCTCCGGTTATGCCGCCATCGTGCAATGGACGCTCTGGGGCGGCGTGGCCTGCATGGTCACCTCGAGCCTGCTCTCCTTCGCGCTCCAGTGGCGGACCGCGCTGCGCGCCTTCGCCGACCTGCGGACGATGTTCGGGGGCGGGCGGAAGAGCGCCCACGACCCGCTCGCCGCCATCGAGACGCCCGCCTCGTGGTTCGTCTCCGGCCAGGTCGTGGGATTCCTCGGGCTCGCCTGGCTCGGCCACCAGACCTTCGGCATGCCGTACTGGCAGACGGCGGTGGCCGTGCTGCTGTCCTTTGCCCTGGCCCTGGTCGCGTGCCGCGTGACGGGCGAGACGGACACCACGCCGGTGGGCGCGATGGGGAAGATCACCCAGCTCGTCTTCGGCGCCTTGAGCCCGGGCAACATGAACGTGAACCTGATGTCCGCGAACATCACGGCCGCCGCGGCGGGGAGCAGCGCCGATCTCCTCACCGACCTCAAGAGCGGCTATCTCCTGGGCGCCCACCCCCGCAAGCAATTCATCGCCCAGTTCGCCGGCATCTTCGTGGGAACCCTCGTGAGCGTGCTGTGCTTCCGGCTGCTCGTCCCCGACGCGAGCGTGCTCGGCTCCGACCAGTTTCCCGCGCCCGCGGCGCAGACCTGGCGCGCCGTCGCCATCGCGCTCTCGGAGGGGCTGGCCGCCCTCGGACCGGTGAAGATCTGGAGCATCGCGATCGGCGGCCTCGTGGGCGTGGTCCTGACCCTGCTCCCGAGGATCTTTCCTGCGCGGGAGCACCTCATTCCGTCGCCCGCCGGCCTCGGTCTCGCCTGGACTTTTCACTGGTACTACGGGCTGCTCTTCTTCATCGGGGCCGCCCTCGGCTGGTGGGTGCAGAAGCGACATCCGAAGTGGTCGGAAGAATTTACCTTCCCGGTGGCCTCGGGCTGGATCGCCGGCGAAAGCCTCATGGGAGTGGGCATCGTCATATGGGAAAACGGGCCCGCGCTCGCTCGCAAGCTTCTGGGTGCTTGAGCGCACCAGCCGTTTCATCTGGCTCTCAT
>WNGJ01001639.1_pt1 | contig 22843 bp, 24 predicted proteins | sample 5400611 | NCBI WGS metagenome assembly WNGJ01 (sample SAMN13153375, study PRJNA577476) | soil metagenome | isolation source: 40 cm soil or saprolite under Garry oak tree replicate 1 | place: USA:California | collected 2016-06-15
TTACGACTGCATCGGCGCCGGCCGCTCGGATCCTGCCATGCGGCCGAACCAGATTCTTGCCGTGAGCCTGACCCACTGCATGCTTGATAAAGCCCGCGCCCAAGCAGTAGTCGATGCCGTCGAACGGGAATTGTTTACGCCGTACGGGCTGCGCAGTCTCTCGCCTGAGGACTCGAGATATCGTGGAAGGTACGAAGGTGATTCGTTTGCACGCGATAGTTCCTATCACCAGGGACCGGTCTGGCCGTGGCTGCTTGGACCGTTCATCGATGCCTACGTCAAAGTGAACGGTCGTCGAAAGGCAGAGGATAGGCTACGCGGGTGTTTAGAAGCTTTGTCTGGTCACCTGACCGAAGCCGGCCTCGGACATATCTCCGAAATCTTCGACGGCGATCCACCCCATCATCCACGCGGTTGCTTCGCTCAAGCCTGGAGCGTTGCGGAAATTTTGAGAGCCGTCGTCGAACATGGCGCCGGTCGAAAAGCGACGAAAGTCGGGGCGGAGAGCGCAGCCCAAGCCGGCTGACTATAGCGGCGGTCACAGAATGGATGATGCACTAGCCGCAAACCTGCGAAAGCGGGTCGAGGAACACATGGTTCATTGCCGAAACTGCCGCGCTATCTACGATTCCACGCGCAAGACCCCCCCGCATCGTCACCGATAGCGGGGCTTTCGAGCTCTCCGAGGATCGTTTCTTCCCGCGTTGCCGAGAGTATCCGAGCGAAGATTCGCGCCAATTTTGCAGGATCGAACGGCGCTTTCGAGTCCTGACTTTCTCACGCAATCTCAACCACTTAGCACATCTCCAGCGCATTAGCCGGCGGCACTTCGAGTTCGTGCAACGGCGTCGCATTGAACGTTTCCGCTCGAAAAACTTTTGCCGTCGGGGAATAAACCTGCGGTCCCCTGTCCTTTAAAGAGCAGGACGGAAAATGTCCAGGTGGTGAGCTTATGAACTTGCTTAAGTTCAACGGACGATCCTGTGAAACGTACCGGCGGTATTGCGATGCGTATCTCGACAACGAACTGCCGGTCGAGACGAGTAAGGATGTGCTCGAACACTTCAAGTCCTGCGCCGATTGCACTCGACTGATTGGGAGGATGGGGATACGTCATTGAAGTTTCACCGGACGCTGGCATTGTGGAAACTGTCTCCACACGCGTGCAGGAACTTCTTCGCGTCGGGCTCGTGGACCACGTCCACTGCGCAATCGTGTTAGAGCGATGGAAGCGCTTCATATCGTTGGAAGAGATGAAAGCCGATTCCACACAGTCGGCGCTCGGTCCTGAGTTCATCGATCTTGTGCCCGCTGTCCAGGCCAGGCTCGGGCCGGATTTCAAAATGGTTCAGGGACACCGGTGCACGGCGGATCATCGCCAGTACATCCACCTGATCTTGACCGGTGACAAGGGCGCCATCGTCTCTCTCGTGATCACCGAAAAGCGAGGCGAGTCGTTCGCTCAGGCCGACGCCGTTGCAGTAATCAATGCTTCGGGTTTACCGATCTATCGCGACCGGCAAGGGATCCTGGAGATCGCCGGATTTGAATCGGACAAGTACCTGGCCTATGTCGTGTCCAATCTCAACCACGATTCCAACCTGAATGTCGCCTCTACGATTGCCCCCCTCGTCTACAGTCATTTACACCGCCTGGAAGCCTGAAAAACCCTCTCCCTGACCCTCACCCGGCGCGCCAGCCCGCTGGCTGTCGCGCCGGCATCTCCCAAAGGCAGAGGCGAACTCTTAGCGGGAGTTCTTCCAACTTCGGAATGCTTCCAACAAGCCGGACTTGGTGCTTTCAGGAATTTCGAGGGGAGGCACAGTGCCGAGCGTTTTAACCGTGATTCGCATCTGATCGAGATAAGCCATGCATCCTGGACAGACCGACAAATGCTGCTCGAACCTTGTGCGTTCAGCCGGCAGCAATCGTTGTTCCAGGTAATCCGTTATCAGCTCGGTCACTTCCTTGCAGGTTATTTCCGCTTCTGTCACGATCGGTCTCTCGGCGCCCGGCGCCTGAATTCGAATAATGATTTTCAAGAATACCACGTACTTTTGACCGCGCCCGATGGAGCAGTACCCTCTGATTAGTCTCGGAAATGGTCAGAGCGTTACAAACCTCTTCTGCGTTCCATCCCTGGATATCGCGCATGGTGAGGACCAGGCGCTGGGCCTCCGGTAACGAGTGGATCGCCTGTTCGAGCACCGCCATGGTCTCTTTGTTCAACAGTTGCGCTTCGGGATCGAGGTTCCAGGGTCTTGGTGCAACGGACCAGTGGCCGGGGTATTCGTCGCTGGATGAGCGGAACCTGGCTGAATCGACGGCCGGTTCCGATCCTTGAACCTCTCTGTCAGCAAAGTCCGAGAAAGAAATCATCCGGCTTTCCCGTACGCCTCGTGTCCTTGCCAGGTTCATAACGATTCGCGAGATCCACGTCTTGAATGACGAGCGCTCCTCGAATCGGTCGATACCCTTCAGAACGGCCAGCCAGGCTTCCTGCACGACCTCCTCCGCTACGGCTCTGTTCGAGACGAAGACATTCGCCAGTGGAACGAGGTAGCCATGGTATCGTTCGACCAGTCCTAGGAAAGCGCCTTCGTCCCGCCCCCTGAGTTTTTCGATCAGCGTCCGCTCGCTGTCCACTACGTCACCTCCATGTCTGTAACAAACCAGGAGTAGCCGTGACTATTCCCTAATCCAAAAAAAAGACCGACGGACGCATGTGGGTATTCCGGGAATATTTCGAGGCCGATAGGTATTTAATGGCTATGCGACGAAAACTGCTTTTGATCCTGTTTTTTGTTTCACAAACAGTATTAGCCGAGAACCACGAGATCGGGCTAACCCTGGGCGGTCTCCTGTCCCAGGATCGTGGGAGCATTCCCAACGCGCTACACCTCGGCGCCGGTACTGCGCTCCAAGCAAACTATGGGCGCCGGTTGTCGGGAGCTCACGCCGTAGCACTATACGGCGAGGTTCACTTCCTGGCGAATCCATTACGCACTGTCACTTCGGCCAATACGGCGTCCATTCGGGATATGATATCTTACGCGAGGCTCCGTAAGTCCGATTAGGGTAAGTGTTTCATATTGAAAACAGGATATGACGATGACGAAACTCTCTTGGATAATGCCGTGGGCATTTCTTTTCGCCTCCAGTCTCGCCCTCGAGGGACAGGACAGCGTGAAAACTTCCGGATCGTGGTCGGGTGTCATCATCAACAGCGGATGTACCGTCGATGAGGCGTTCGCCGAAGCACCAAAGTGCACGGATGATGCGCGGGGCGCTAAGCTGGTGTTTTATGACGATACAACGCGGCAAATTTACGATCTCGAGCCCCAAACGCAAGCTGTCGGACACCTGGGGGATGCCGTAACGGTCCATGGGGCGCTCGAAGCCAATACCATTCACGTCTCGTCCCTCGAATTGCTCACCTCGATTGGGCTCCCCGTCGGGCAAAAGGCGCCCGCATTTTCAGCGCGCGACCAGTTTGGGCGGGAGCAGACACTGGAAAGTCTGAAGGCACCGCACGGAACGGTTCTCCTCTTCTTCCGTTCCGCGGATTGGTGACCGTACTGCAAAGGGCAGCTGGTTCAGCTCCAAAACGCGAAAGCAAGGTTTGAGAAGCAAGGAATCCAACTGGCCGCGATCAGCTATGACAACGAAGCCATACTGAAATACTTCTCGGATCGTCGCAAAATCGATTTTCCCTTGCTCGCCGACCCCGATTCCAAGATCCTTCGCGCCTACCAGGTTTTGAACGTCGAAGCCACGGGTCAGTTCAAGGGTATGGCCCGCCCGGGATATTTCTTTATCGACACTCATGGCGTGATTCGAGAAAAGTTTTTTGAAGCGAGGTACCGCGAGCGGCTTTCCGGAAACAACGTAGTTGCTAAACTTTTTCCGGAGCTAGGCGAAGAAGTCACGAACAGCGTTGAAGCACCTCATCTCCAGTTGACGGTTGCGCAGTCTGATCGCATTGCGTTTCCCGGGAACCGTATCGTCCTGACTGCGGAGGTGCGCCTCCCTTCGGACGTCCATGTCTATGCGCCAGGGGCGAAAGGATATAAACCGACCAACTTGCTGATCACCCCTATACGCGAGGCGCAAGTGAAGTCCGCGGTCTACCCGCGCTCTAAAATTCTCTATTTGCCAGCCATTAAAGAACGTGTCCCTGTTTTCGAGGGCACATTCCGTATCCGTCAAGATATACAAGTGCCCGCGTCGGCCGACTTCAGCAATTCGCTTGGCGCAGACGGGAAAACCATAACGATCGCGGGTAAGCTCGAATACCAAGCCTGTGACAGCAAGATTTGTTTCACACCGACTTCAGTTCCGGTTCAGTGGCAGTTGCAGGTTTTACCACTCGATCGGCAGCGGGCGCCCGAGAACATCCAACATAAGTAGCGCCGTAACCATGTCCGCTTTTTTGAGGATGCTCGTCCGGGATGGTATGGAGACGATTCGAACCAGAAACGTTGCGTGTGTGTTGCTGATTGCTTGGCTGGCAGGCGCCACAGGATGGGCACAGGGAACCGCTCAATTGAGCGGAACCGTTAAAGATCCAAGCGGAGCGGTTTTACCCGGCGTTGAAGTCAGCGTCACGCAAACAGCAACCGGCGCGAAACGCACTACTGTCACCGACGAAACCGGCAACTACGTCCTGCCGAACCTGCCGATCGGGCCATACATGCTGGAAGCCAGCCTGCCCGGGTTCAAAACCTACGTTCAGAGCGGAATCGTGCTGCAGGTTGGGACGAACCCCCAAATCAATGTCGTGTTGCAGATCGGCCAGGTCGCCGAACAGGTCGAAGTGCAGGCGGACGCCGCGCTGGTTGAAACACGAAGTACCGGCATCGGCCAGATGATCGACAACCAACGCGTGCTGGAATTGCCGCTCAACGGACGGCAGGCGACCGAACTCATCTTTCTCGCAGGGGTCGCCACGCAGACTATCGATGGTTCTCTGAACTCGGGAGTCCGGAATTATCCGACAACCGTCGTCTCGGTCGCCGGCGGTGCCAACGGAGGTCTCAACTATTTCCTCGACGGTGGTACCCACAATGATCCGGAGAATAACCTGAACCTTCCGCTGCCTTTCCCAGACGCGCTTCAGGAGTTCAAAGTGGAGACCAGTGGAGTTCCCGCTCAATACGGCCATCATTCGGCCGCCACTGTGAATGCCGTCACAAAATCGGGAACGAATTCGATTCACGGAGATGCGTTTGAGTTCCTCCGCAACGGTGCGATGAATGCCAGAAACGCCTACGCGCTTGCCAACGACGGTCTGAAACGGAATCAGTAAGACCTATCCAAAGGCCCCCGCAGGTTTGCTGATGCCCGGCGATCAAGGTACCCCGCCGAATGGAAAGTACATGTTCGACCGGTGGTTTCATTTCGCTCCTCGTGTGGGGCTGGCCTGGGATCCGAGCGGCGATGGGATGATGGTGCTTCGCGCGGCGTATGGGCTGTTTAACGAATTGCCGCCGGCATGGACGTTCTACGGTAATGGTGCAGGCGTCCCGTGGAATAGCATCACGGCAATCACGAATCCGAATTTCGCCGATCCATGGAATCTACCGTCAGGGTCGTTTCCCAATGGCTATCCGGGCGGAAATCCTCTTCCCTCGGTTTTTACATCGAGTTCGTCCTTTCCGCTTAGCGGGGACTACGACAATATCCGGATGCATGCCAAATCGACATACGTCCAACAGTGGAACCTGAGCCTTCAACGCCAGGTCGGTGCGAACTGGCTGTTTACCGCGAATTATCTCGGAAATGAGGACGTCCATCTTTGGGGACCACAATACCAGCTGAACTATGCGCTCTTCACGCCGACGGCCTCGATCGGCAACATCCCCCAACGGCGGGTCCTGACTTTAGCGAATCCCGCCATGGGGCAGTATTACAACGGCATAGGCGAGACCGAAGACGGCGGAACCGGCAGCTACAACGCTTTTCGTTACGGGACTAACCCGAAAGTTCACGCTCCGTGAAGGCCAGTCTGTCGAATTCAGGGCGGAGGCTTTCAACCTGACGAATCACGTGAATCCCAACAACCCGAGCCTGCTTCTAAATGGCCAGACTTTCGGGAAAATCACCAGCGCCGGGGATCCACGCATCACGAGCGCCGGGGATCCGCGCATTATGCAGCTTGCACTGAAATACGTTTTCTAGGTGCACCACGAGCAAAAAAGCCGGTGAGATTTGCAGGGATTTTTACTAGGTCTTTACGAGCCGAACTTCCGAGGAGAAGGCTTATTGTGCCGAAAAGAGGACTCGAACCTCCACGCCCTTGCGGGCACTAGAACCTGAATCGCTCCAGATAAAACGCGACTTGTGACGATTAGTTTATAAATTCAAACAGTTCCCGGATTCTTCACAACCGAAAAAGATGAATCGCGACGAAAGATTTAGTCCTGCCGCGGGCGAAAAGTGGGCGACAGTTTTCATACTTGTGCCACGACGCAGTAAGAGTTGCTCCCCGGCCAGGAAGTGTCGCACCGGCATATCCTCCAACAGGGCTATAAGCTCGTGCATCTGTATTTCGTCCTTCCATTGTTTTTCAGCCGCTATCGATGTTGGATCGATAACCGTGATGGCGAAGTCCTTAAAGTCATCTGCATTAAAGGTCAGAAGCTGCGTTCCTATAATTCGTAAAGGAACTCGCGATCTTGGTGCGCCATCCCCACGATAAGTCCCACAATGGCTCCGGGCGTTGCAAAAATCACAGCGCCAGCCCCAGCCATGGCGGTTTTGCTAAAGCTACAGTTGTAATTGCAGTCACCGAGTGATCCGCCCAGCCCTGCCCCGAGAGCTGCGCCGATGCCCGTTCCTATCGCCGTGGATTTCAGGACATGCTTCAAATAAACGCGATTGACTCTGAGAATTTCATCACGTTGCACATCCACCGTTTTCGAACCGCGGGATATGGTCAATGCCGTGTCCGAAAGAGCGCTGAACTCAGCGGCAAGCGTTTTACCGTTCTTCAGCTTCAACTCCAATTTATCGCCCGTTTGAAGCACCCGAAGTATCGACCAATTATTGCTGCCCCTATTGTGGCAGCGCGGATGAAGGCAACGCCAATAACAACGTCAAGATGGAAGCCAAAAGGCAGTGAAAGGAGCGGCTGGCTTTCCGGAAGCAACACGGACGGTGGTGATCGAAACAATGAAGGATGAAGGGTTGTTCGGAGCGGTATAGACACCAGAAGAGGCAGCAGCATTCTCCACATGCCGCTTGAATTTCTACGGTTCCAAGCGCCAGCGCAGCCAAAACTTTGCCGATTGCTGGTCCCGGTCGACGTGGCCGTGAGGCGGTTCGTTCGGTCCGACGCTGTGAAAATACGCGAGATACGGTCCATATCGGAGTAATGTCGGAACGAGGTCAGTATCTCATCCTTTGCGGAACGGCAAGAAGTCTGGACGGTACACAGCCCCTTTCATAGAACTTCGCTTGATTAACACTCGGAAATCCTCGCAGCGCCTCAGTAGTCAACTATATTTCTATCTTTGGCCGACTGGGAAGCAGTAGCTAAAATGGCATTTAATGAGTTTCAAGATACTCCTGCTCGGGATCCTTTTCCTGGCATTCCCAATTCTGATGCGATCCGCTGATCAACAGTTGTTCATTATAGAGCGGACGACCAACGGCAACGTGGTGCACTACGACGCACATCTCGATGCCAGCGGCCACTTGGATCCGCGCGTGCCGGTTATCGTGTACTGGACGATGGGCTCGGCTAGCGGCAAGCGCCAGGGCTTGAATTTTCTCGAAAGAACAAGAGCTTATGGCATACACGTGCGAACAAAATCGCCCGGCCGTTACGTGCTGACGGTAGTCTCTCAGAAACGAGTCGACATCGAAGTATATGAAGAAGACGGTCAGATCCGCGCCGAGACTACAATTGATGGACACCGTGCGTATCTGCAGAAAATTTTCGCCAACATCGACTCGTCATTCCTCTTGCCGAAGGTCAATTATGTCGAACTTTTTGGTACAGACGTTATCTCGGGTGTCAACTGCTACCAGAAGGTTCTCCCCGACTAGCCAGCGCCCTTATCAGCTGCCGGCTGATGAAGGACACTCGCGTCATGCACAATCTCGCATGGATTGCTAAGCACAGATAGCGAACGCCACAACGCGAGCTCCCATCGATATCGTCGGTATGGAAACGCATGACTCTTACAGAACTGCTCGACCAAATTGCTGATGGCCGGATAGTGGACGTAGCTAATATCAGGAAGAAGATGGTGCTCGATCTGGTATTCAAGACCCGAGCACAGTAGTCTGCCCAGCCGTCCCATTCGAAAATTCAATGTCGTCGCAGTCAACGCGAGCGAATAATCGAGGTGTGCGACGTCCTTGCCAATCCGAGCTGCTTCCGAAAGAAAGTGCGCAGGAGCAAATATGGAGAACATCGCATACGAAATGACAATGTTGCGCAGGATGTAGAAGGCGATGACCTTCGAGGGCGCAAAGAAGAACATCGGAATGCCCAGCGTCAGGACCACATGCGCAAAAACGGCGGCAAGATCGAAGACATGCGCGACCTGACGCCCATCGCTGCGAAGTGATCGAGCCAGGTATACGTATCCGGCAATTTGTTGGCTGAATAATGTCAGAGAAACAGCGACAGGAAAAACGAATCGCTGCAGATGCAGGTAGAAGAACCTCCGCACACCCGACGATAGCCGAACTTCATCCGTCGTAGTTGCAAACCATGGAGACAGATCCGCGTCGCCATCAACGCCTATCACGTTCGGGGCGCTATGGTGGACAAGCACATGTTTGTGCCACCAGTAGGTCGCCGACAGGCCGAAATAGACAGGATAGCCGATATAGGTCAGCAACTCGTTTACCCAACGTTTTTTGGCGGTCGCATAATGAGAGGAATTGTGTGTGTTGGTGCCGATTCCGATGCTGCCTGCAGCCCAGACGATCAGACCACATGTGCGCGCGACCGATCCCGAAGCCGCGAGATACACCACAAGTCCACCGGCCGCCATTAGAGCACTGATGCTCAGGTCGAAGAGTATCCGCGCCGTGTGCTTTTCGTAACAGCCCCGTTTTTGTAGATCTGCTCGGAGCTCCCGAACACTGCTATCGCGCATCGGTCAGTAGACTCCGGAGACGAGTCGGTATGTGTACGAAATAAATACAACCAGAAACCAGAGCATGTACGCTCCCATTGCCATACCTCGCGGCCTGGAAACGGGCAACGACGAAACCATCGCCACGCCGACGAGTACAGAGATCAGAGCAACAGGTATCGCGGATGGATGTGTGAGGAACAGGGTCGACCACAAAAGAGCAGCAAGAGTTGTCGGCAGTCCGATGAATCCGGACTGCGCGTCATGGTGTAGATTGTAGTAGCCAAGCCGGGTCACCGCGCACAGAACATACACAAACGCAGCCACCAGCAACGCGAATCGAGCCGAGGCCGAATTGAATTGGACGAGCGACTGCAAGCAGATGACAGGCACGATTCCAAACGAAACGGCGTCGACGAGACTGTCGAGTTGTGCGCCGAATTCGCTCTCGTTCCCGGTCCGTTGAAAAAGCCGAGCGAATTTTCCATCGAAGGTATCGGCGAGCGCGGAAACCGCGAGCAATAAACCGGTGGCCTCCCAGCTTCGGTATTCCCGCGCGGCGAAGACAGCCAGCAGGCTGCACAATAGCGAGACGTACGTCAGCAAATTACAAAGGCGAATATATCGCGCTGGACACGACATCGAATATTCCCTTCCATGTACGAACTACACGTTCGAGAAAACGCTGCTGATTAAAACGGTGAATCATTGCATAAGCCGGCAGCCGATTGATCATCAGATCATACAGCGATAGGCAAAAGCCGAGCACCCATGAAGCTTCATCAATTCGTTGCCCAGTTGCCTCTTGTAAGACTGTCCGATGCATTTCGATGTACAGAAGAAGATCGGACCGCTGCACGTCCGCTCCAAGTACGAAACAAAGGAGCTCGGCAAGGTCATGTTGCGGAACATCGAGTGTTGCGAGTTCCCAATCGTAGAGGCAAAGGCTCAATTCGCTGCCCAAGCGCCGGAATCCAAGGTTTCGAGGATTGAAATCATTATGGATCAAGGTCTGCGGCATGCTTTCATGAAGCCGCCGGAACTCATCCAAACGCTCGATGAGGACGGATTGTATAGCGCCGCATTCGGGACCTATCCAAGGCGAAAAAATCGGGCGGGCGTGGCCCGCCAGGGCAACCCAGAGATCCCTGGCCTCCGCAAACTGTTTTCGATGGAGAGTCTGACTAGACCACGATTGGTTCACGACACGCCACTGTGGCACTCCGTACCAAATGGCGTGGAGGCGCGCGATTCCTTGAATGGCCGCTTCGATGTGTTTGGCAGGCCAAGTGTGGACAGACTCGACCGAGTCCATCATTTCCAACCCCGACAGCTTTTCCAGGACCAGAACCGTTCGCGCATGATCCGACCGTCCACCGTAAAACCTCGGAGTGAATCGACGGAAACGAGCATCGTCCTGCTGGTAGACAGAGAGTTCGCGGATATCACACCTAGCCAAGCCTAGACAATCGGAAAAACGCTCGTAGGCGCGGCCGAGAGCGGGGCTGCACAATGCTGCTAAGGTTTGTCCGACGGCCGTTACCTCCTTATCGCGCGCTTTCACCTTCACGATCACGTCACGCTCACGTTGCCCGTCCCCAAATTCGAGACGATAGCCGTGCAGCCCGATCGAGCGGCCGTACTTCCACGATGTTAGTTCGCCGATCACGCTATGACCGCCGGAGAATTCAAGCGGTCGCGCGCGGATCACTTCTTGGTTTCCAATCACAGAGTTAAAGAAGCACGCGTCGAATTGCAGATGTTCATCAGCGGCAGGAGGGTCTGTTGGATGAGACCTTTCGACTTGCGGCAGAAACTTACGATCAATGTAGGATTCGAAGTAACGATCCAGTAAACGAGTGGACAATTGCGGACACGTCAGATCTTCGCGCTCCAGCAGCGCCCGCGTGGCATCGAACCGTGCTTTGCGCCGCCGGGACTCCTCATACAACTGCGGTAGGTAAAGTTCCCTCTGTCCTGCAGGGCGGTGTAGAAAAAATTGGAGAAGGTCTCGTAACGGATGTTCCCTATCATTACGTACATCCGCATTGAGCCGATGCAGCCAGTCCTGGTAGGGAAGCAGTTCGACGCCATATCCGAACAGGTTGATCCATAATATCAACTCGCGCCAATGTCTGAGCTTTGGATTCGCTAAATGGAAAACTCGAAATGGTTCCAAATTTCCGTTGAATACAAGGCGCGTAATCGCTTCCGCCGCAAAGTCGACGGGCAAAAAGTCCAGGAGCCAGTCGAGATCCGGGGCCGCGCCCATTTGTACGCACGCCTTGATAAACTTCGAAACGAAGTCCTCGGTATTGGAGATGCCCGTAACGCTGTTGCCTGAGAGAAGAGCGGGCCGAACGATCGAGACCGGCAAGCCGCGCCGCGCTGCGGTTTTCACGAGGGACTCCGCAACGCATTTGCTTTGGGCATATCCCAGATGGATTCCAGCCACATCTGCAAACACATCGTCAGTCTCTGAAACCTCTCGGGAACCTGTCATCGAGTAGCACACAGCCAGAGTTGAAATGAGATGAAAGGGTTTTGACCTGTGGCGGCAGGCCAAGCGCAACAAGTCGCGAAGGGCGAGCACGTTCGTGTGCCGCAGCCGCGCATAAGAGTGCACCCAATTCACCGACGCAGCTGCATGAAATACGACGTCGATGGTGGTTGCCAGGGCGTCAAATGAAGAAGGTGGCAGGCCCAATTGCGGCTGCGTAATGTCTGCCTCGAAGACCGAAATGCGATGTTCGAATCCGTCATCCCAGATTCCGTAGCGCTCGAGGTTCCGCCGAACCCTAACTCGACCCTGGTCTGTGTCCGGCCGGACCAGGCAAACAACCTGCGCTTTCGTGTTCCGCAGAAGCGAACGTAGCAAGTAGGCGCCAAGAAAGCCCGTCGCTCCAGTTAGCAGAATCGATCGAGCCGGAGCCGCGCTTGGGTGGCCGGCCACCGGGCGAATATCCTCCGGAAGCTCAGAGTCCGCCGCCATCTCTTCGGCCAGATCGGTGGCTGCGCGTCGTGGGCCAGATACGCGGGAGCATAAAGCTTCTGCAAGCAACCGAATGGTGAGACGGTCCAGGCAGATCGCGTTTGGAATTTCCGTTCCCAACTCGCTTTCGATGCTCTCGATCAGATGAAGCATGCCGAGCGAATCCACTCCGATGCGCGACAGGGCCGTGCTCAAGCTAACGCTAGATGGCGCGACTCCAGCGATCTCGGCCACGCGATGCTGAAGGAAATCTTCTATCTGACCTGATCTAACGGTTATCGCGGAACTCATGCTCGTTCTCCGTCGTGACTCCAGACGCGAACCGTTTGGAGGCTGCCGTCGATGAACCATCTGCGGCACAGTTGCCGTTGGAGTTTTCCGCTTGTCGTTTTCGGAATCGATCCGTACGGCGCGAGCGCCAACGACTGGATCCTTACTCCGTGCCGCTCCGTTACCGCACTCTGGATAGCGGTTATGGCCTGATCGTTCCAATCTTCGAAATTCTGAGACAACTTCGGAAGGACCTCGATGACGACGGCGAGCTGCTCGGTTCCATCTCGATCGACGGCGAATGCGGCACAGCCACTTATTAAGATGGCGGCATGACTCTGACTAACAGTGTGCTCAATGTCTTGTGGATAATGTTTGAATCCGTGAATATTTATAACGTCTTTGATCCGCCCGGTCACAAAGAGCTGTCCATCCGACAGGAAGCCGAGATCGCCCGTTCGTAGGAATGGCCCATCCCCGCTGTCCTCGAGATAAGAATGAAACGCTGCCTCGGTTTCGGCCGGCTTCTGCCAGTAACCATCGGCAACGCTGGGTCCCGCGATCCAGATTTCGCCGACTTCGTGTGCGCCACACTTGACAAGTGTTTCGGGATCCGCGATAACGATTCGTGTATGGGACTGCGTCCTGCCGCTCGCGACGACACTGATAGTCTTGGCAGTGTGGTGTTGCGGAGCTGCCACGATGCCTCGACCTAACGCCTGTGCATCGAGTTCCCGAACCACTGGCACGTCTGCCCCATGACCGCTCGAAACCAGGAGTGTCGATTCAGCCAGCCCGTAAACCGGATAAAATGCGTTCCAGCGGAACCCGGAGCGTTCGAATCTTTGCCGAAACCGCAATAGAGTCTCACTTCGAATCGTCTCCGACCCGTTGTAAGCGACGCGCCATGAGCTGAGATCTAGATTCTCCTGTTCTTCGGCGGAGATCTTTTCAACGCACAGATCGAAAGCGAAATTGGGCCCACCGCTGTTGGTCGCGCGAAAGCGTGTAATAGCCTCGAGCCATCGTGCCGGCCGGCGGAGAAATGATGCGGGAGACATGAGGTAGGCGCGATAGCCGGCGAAAACCGGGAGCAGGATAGCCTCGATCAAGCCCATATCGTGGCTGTGAGGCAACCATGATACGGAGATCGTATCGTGGCGGTCGTTCTCCTCCACCTCGTTGCAGTAACTCAAATTGTGAAGCAGGTTTTGATGAGTGACGACGACTCCTTTTGGAGTCGATGTCGAACCGGACGTGTATTGTATGAACGCCGGCATGCCGGATGACAGCAAAGCATCTTGATAACATGCGCCCAAAGCTTCATCAGAGCGATCGGTCGCCAGCCATCGCATTCGACCGAGTTCCTGCGATCGATTCATGAAATCCAGATCGGCGAATGCTCGTTCGATGACTCGCGTAACACTGAGGACGGCATCCGCGTCTGCATCGCGCGCCACGGCGGCAAGGCGTGTCAAAGAGCGACCGACGCGCATGACATGAGCGAGACCTGCAGGCACAGGCGTGATGCCGGCATAAATGCATGCGAAGAACGACATGATGAAATCGAGCCCAGGAGGATAGACGAGCAGCGGACGCTGTATGCGCCAGTCACGCAACATTACGGCAAGCGCGCGGCTCTGAGAATCGAGATCACGATACGTGATGGTGCGGCCTTCGGCTTCACCGTCATTCAAAAATGTATAGGCCGCTTCGAATGCCTGCTTTTCAGCTCGATACCGAAGTACATCGGCCAAGGTTCGGAACTGGTTTACAATCATCTCAGTCCTAAGGTCTCGTTCAATCCAGCAAAGTAGTCTCGAACGGCGATCTTGTTTCTATCCAGTTCGCTAAGCTTCCAGTCTGTCGTGGGAATCGGAGATTGAAAGTAAACATGAACTACGCCGGGAAGCGCCGCGAATCCCCGGCCGGGATTGATGTTCCTGGGAATGACGATGAAGATAGGAACGATGGACGCTTGCAGATCGGTCGCCAGATGAAAAGCGCCTTTATTGAATGGCCCAATCTGTCCCGAAGTGATTCGCGTTCCCTCTGGACTCAAGAAAACAGAATCGCCGGTTCGGCGCAACACGTCTTCGGCATGTTGGAAACAGCGCACGCGCTTCGCACGGTTGGTTTGGGGCGGTGTAAAGAAAACACCGACGAGATAACCGATGACTGCGAGTGGAGGAATCAGCCTGTATTTACGTTTGAGGAAGAATCGCGTTCGAGGCAATCCCAGCGCGAGCAGGATAAACACATCCAGCGTAGACGTGTGGTTGGCGATAAAGATCGTTTGAGAATCGGCCACAGGATCCGGTCCATGCCGTTCGATACGGACCCTGCATAATGTCAGGACGGCCTTTCCCAGCGATCGACCCAACACCTCCGTGTAGAACCGCCGCAACTGGAATCCTGTGAACAAGGCGACGAGGAACATGACGGCGGCCCAGAACGTCAACAGCACGCTGCTTGCTATCAATAGAAAGTACGGACGCCATCGCTGCTTAGGAAAATCGGGGACAGTGAGCGATTCTTGTATTTCAGGATTGCTCAGGATTCCAGTTTTTGCCTCCGCTTCTCTGAATGCAGAGCTCATGGTTTCCTCCTGCAAATGACGGTTTGCATCGCGAGATTGAGTTTGCGCTCCGCCATCAACATGGGCAGCACGAGAATCTGTCCCAGAAAATAAGGAACGATGGCCTTCGAAAGATTGAGCCCGCGGCCTTTGAGAATCTTGAATGCTGCGCCGGCGAAGATGTAGAAGTAAGGCGGGAAAGCGCCGTAGGGGAGATAGTCGACGACTTCCAGACCAGATTTTTCGACGAGATTTAGTAGTGTCTTTCTCTCAAATAGAACCGTGTGCTGCGGCGCCTGCAAGCCGGGCCAACGTGCTCGATATAACCGGAAAGTGACGCTATCCAGCCGAGGCACTTCAATCACGAGACGCCCTTCCGGTTTCAAGACCCTCTTCGCCGTCAAGAGCGTTCGCAGAGGATCATAGTCATGTTCGAGGAAGTGCCACATCGTTACAAGGTCGAAGCGGCCGCTCGCGAGAGGCTGGTTATAAAAAAGCCCGCAGTGAAACTCGACTCCCTCCAGGGTGGAGCTGTACGAAAGGTCTTTGAAGTCCACTCCTGAGACACGTGCGCCGTAGAGTGTCCGCATCTTCTGGAGGAAGGTGCCAACGGCGCAGCCCACATCGAGAACCTCGCTTTGCGGACCCAGCTCAACATACCTGCGGAGGATTCGATCTTTGTCGATGTCGTGCCTATCCATCACCCAGTTGTAAAACCATGTGAGACGCCCCCAGTCTGTCTTCTTGCGGTGCGCGATGTACTCGTCGTCGTAATAGGATTTGATTCGATCGATTCGGATTCGAGGGTTTTGGTATGTGAGCCCGCAATCCCGGCAAGTAACGAACCTGAAGCTTCCCGGTTTGCCCGTCAGATCATCCTGAGCAACGATGAACTCCCTGCTGGACGCGCTACCGCAGGAGTAGCACGAGACGTTCTCAAAGACAGAATTCTCGAGGAGCGGCATTGGTGCCGTTGCCGTATTCATAGTGATTCTCCCAAGATCCGTAACACTACGGCTGCAATACCGCCGAGCGCGCAGACATCAATTGCAACGAGAAGCCTCGCCTGAGGACGCGAGCGAATCTCGCGGTCGTGGAGTAGTTCATAAATTGCGCCGCTGAGATAAACGATCGCCATCGATGAAATCAATTCAGGCGGGTGAGACGGAGCGATCAGCCAGACGAACGCCGGATACTTCAGCAGCAACACATGCCGTCCGGCAATGCTGCGGCGCGACGTCTCGTCAAAAAGCATGTACCAGAAGAATGCTGGAACGCAGATCAGAAGAAACGGAATCGCCGAGTGACCGAGCAGCCTGAAAACGATCCAATTCGACAAGCCAGTGAAGGCAACAAGTAAATAGAACGCAGAAACCTGATGGCAACGCGAAAGGACACGGTCAGGATGATGAACGGCATCGTGATTCCGGTCGCCGAGATCATCCCAGACACGGAACTGGAACAGCAGGAATACGCTCGCCATCCATGAGAGAAGGATCTCGAACCAGTCATGCGGTATGCCTTTCACGAAAGCTGCAAGGGTTAAGACCGCTGCCACAAGAGCAAATACGCGGACCGGGAATCGCTCGCGCCGGTAACGCCGAAAAGTGTCAACCCAAGATTCGAACATGTCCTCGATCTCCATCGATGGATAACAAGCAACCTTGAGGAATTACCACCGTAGCATCTCTCACACCCACCACGCAGGGCAGACCGAACTCTCTCGCGATGATTGCTCCATGAGAAAGCATCCCGCCCCGTTCGATGACCAATCCGCGAATCAAAGAGAAAACCGGAGCCCAACCGGGATCGGTCTGGCGCGTTACCAGAATGTCTCCAACCGAGAGCAGGTGCGCGTCCGCCACGCTTCCAAGCACGGCCGCGCGCGCACACACTTGGCCACCGCAGGCGCCGATGCCCGACATGTCCATAGCCGCCATCACTTGCCTGTCACCAATGCCATGCGTTTCGGCTGCCCGGTAGCCGCCTTCGGATAAAGTGAAGGTATCCGGCGCCGAGGATTCGCTACTCACTTCATGCGAACGCTTTCGAAGGGCAACGGTCTCGGCGACGATGCCCGGAAACATGGCGTGCCCGGTGAGGAATTCATCTAACTCCTGGTACGTCAGGAAAAAGATGTCATCGGCTTTCACCAGCGTGCCCGCATGAACAAACTGTTTTCCTATTGAGAGCGCAATTCGCCGGCACCGGTTATAAAGGAGCGCCTGCTTCGACCGCGCTCGCTCACGGAGTTGTATTGCCCGCCGTGTTGCCTTCAATACGAGACGCATCAGCGGCGCCTGAAGACACCGCGGTACACCGGGAATTCGCTTCGTCCGGCGAAGGTCATCGAGAAGGTTTGCAGTGGCGGAGATTCGCTCGTACTCGAGCTGTTGAATGGCCTCGATCGGCGCTGCATCTTTGGCGTCCAGATACGTTTTCAACATGTCGAATAGAGGCGCCGGGTCCTCCTGAAAGCTGGGGAGTGTCAACATCAATTCGCCGGAAAACCGAAATCCCCATCGTTCGAGATAGTCATTCACTTCTGCAAACAGCCACTGCCGCTTCGGCTCCGCCCGGAGTTCGCGCATGATGTCGCAGCTTTCCGTGTCCGCAAACCACTGCGCCGTTCCCGGGTCGGCAAGAATTTTTCGCGACAGTTCCCACAAGTCAATCGCAGGCTTCACACTGACAACGCCACCGAGCCCTTTCAGCAAATTGTTGTGAAGCGCGGACTCGCCGGCAGCGGAGTATGCACTACGCAACAACAGCTTCAACACGCCATAGCAGATCATCGACGCCGCATCCGCCAGCGAAGCATTTGTCCACCGATGACAGCGAATCTCCATAAAACTGCGCAAATCGTCACGGAGTGCGAGCAAAGATCGGCTTTGCAGGTCCGCCGGAACTGTCGTGCGTGCCCAGTCGTCGGCGCAGCGTTCGAATTGCTCGACCCGCCGTGTCAGAAGTGCGTACTGCCATGTCGTCTTAATCCCAATCCTGCAGAGCTCCAATGCCTGGAACCACCGCCCTCTGTTGGGAGCAGGTCTAACCGGGGCCATGGCGTCCGCGCCAACGAAGTCGTTGAAAAACTCAGCCAACTCTTCGCCGAATGGCACCCTTCGAAGCACCGAGTGAATGCTCGTCAGGTTGTAGTAAATCCGGGCGTGATGGACTCCGACTAGATACCGAAGAGAATGTTCCATCGCCCGGATGCGGCCGGCGGACAGCCCGAAGACTTTTGCAAGATTCCGAAAGTAGTGGTAATAGCCTTCGCGCACGATCGAATAAAGAAAAGGCGTTATGGGAACAGGAAAGTTTTCGTTGACGTTGGCATTCGACCAGAGGATATGAGAAGGGAATACAGATGCCTGCGCGGTGATCGGACGGGATTGCAGTAGAAACAATTCGCCGCAATCGTCAATCGTCCATTCGACGTCCTGGGGCCGCCCAAAGTGGCCCTCCAAAATGTCAGCCGCGCGCCGTAATTTTGCAATCTGCTGCCCATTGAACGGGAACTGTGCCGCTGTGGCCCCTAATGCTGTCGTGGATTCATCAATCGTATAGCGGCCGTCCGTTTTAGAGATTCGCAAGCGGCCGGGATTCACGAGCCCCGACACGAGAGCATCGCCAAAACCAGCACAATACTCGACGTAGATCTCGTCGTGGTGCGCGCGCCCCTGAGGCGCCTCCGTGAAAAGAACGCCCGACACACAAGACCTCACTTGCGACTGAACGATGACGGCCATGCCACGCAACCTGACGCCTTTGATCCGTTGGTAACAAAGCACGCGCTCGTTCCAATAAGATGCCCAACACGCCAAGAGGGCGCGTTCAATTTCCCCGGCAGTTTCTACGTGAAGGATCGAATCCAATTGACCCGCGAACGAAGCATCGACGCCATCCTCGCCAATAGCTGAGCTTCGAATCGCCACTGGTCCGGAGGGTAGACATGCGTAGCGCAGTTCCAAGAATTCTTCGAAAATCATTGGCGGAATTGATGCGTCTTGCAAGTCCGGCTTCGACTCCTGTCCGAGATCGATGCCGTTGGCCTCGCAAAACAAGTCAAATGCGGTATTTGTGATCACAAATCCGGCTGGAATGTTCAGTCCGAGCTTCAACATGCGGCTCAGGTTATGAGCCTTGTTGCCCACTTCACTCGGGTCGCGGGCGTTATCGAGGCTGCAGGTTATAAAAAGGCTTCGTTGAGAGAACACTCCCGTCGCGCTCATGCCGTTCTCTCCTTCACGCCCAATGCGAATAGCACGACGCTAAATGTCCAGTGGATTCCAGCTCCCACAAAGACTACGTAGATCCATGTCAAGGCTGGAACGGAAACAACGACACTCAACGCGGTGAGCATTCCCAGAATGGAATCGACGCGATCGGCAACTAAACAAACCGATCGAGCTGAGGGATGCGCGGGCAGTCCACCAGGCAGAATTTCTAGCCGTCGCTTCACGAACGAATTCGGCAGTTCGCCGGCCATGAAGCCGAAACCAGCCCAGAGGCCGAGGGCTGCATATTGCCATGGTGCGGCAGACCACAATTGTGCAGCAAAGGCCGGAGCTGCAATGCGGACGAACACATAGAGCAGCAGAAATGCCGCCGATGTAGCGGGGACTATGACCACGAAACCGCGAAGCATCTTGTGGTCGCCGAAGATACGCTTGCCGCGGAAAGAAAGGCCGCAATCGATTGGAAAACTGAATCGCATAGAAGCCGCGCTCCGCAGCCACAGCACATGCGCGACGCCGGACAGAATAAAGGCTGCGACGATGAAGACTGCGCAAGCCAACGGCTCGGTGGCAGCACTCTCGGGGTTAGATATAGATGCCAGTATCATTTTGGTTTCGAAATAGAAATTCTTCGCCACGAATCCGTTTCGCCAAAGTGAGCCATCGCCACCAATGGATTTCATTCATGCCGTCGTACGGAATTCGCCGAAGGCAGTAGCCGGGAACGAATGGGTACATGTGATGAAGTTCATGCGCATCGAAATTGAAAAGCACAAACTTCGATACCCACGCAGGAAAGAGTAGCGAACGCGTGAACTCCTCCTGTTCCAGCGCGGCGAATGGACGAGCATTGACCCCATGGCTGACGTGCTGAGGGATGTGCGTGTGCTGGCTCAGGATCAACGGATCTTCACAGACCAGAGCGAGAAAGACAGCCAACCCACCCATTTCGATGACACCGCGGATGCCCATGAGGTAAATAGTTATGGAATACAGCGACAGGAGCCCGATTGCGCCCGATGCCATTTGCCGCCACTCCCGGCTTGGGCCGAACAACTTGCGCAGGCGAAGCAGATTCCAATAGTTATTCACGCGATAAAGTACGGAAAACGTCGGTATCCAATATTTCCAACTGATGTGTATCACCGATCGTTCCATGGCGCTGAGAGGCCGCGGCACCAGTGAAGCCGTTGTCGGATCCAGATCTTGCCATCCGGTCCAGCGATGATGCTTGCCATGCACACGCTTCCAGCAGATGAACGGGATCCCGCTGAAAAATGCCGCTACGCCTCCGACCAAAGTGTTCAGTGGACCGCGCCGGAACAGCGTTTCATGACCGCATTCGTGAAGCAGAATAAACCACTGCACGAGGCTCACAGCCAAGAGAAGCTGACCGCCGAACCAACGAATGCCGCCCAAGCGGGACATGGCCAAACCGGCAATGGTTGTCGCTGCAACGCCAGCAGTATGGATGAGTCCGAGCTTGTCCGAAGGCCTCAATGCGATGCAGGCTGCCGGTGGTGGTGCCAATACGTTTCGCCGGAAATTCCCCGCGAACGTACTAAAAGGAACACGGTTGTTTTTACTCGTGGAGGTTATATCGCACATGGGCAGGACAGGATGGGTCCAACTTTCATCGATGCGCAAAATCAAGGGATATTGAGACTTTGGAATTCCTTCTAAAAACTCGGTTTTTCTCGCCTCGGTAGTCGCGCTATTTCCTTAGCAGATGCCCGCGTGTCGATGCAGTCACCGCTCACCGTCGCTTTGCATAGCCGCGGTTTGCGCGCTCTGATGGCTTGAGGAAGAATGACCAGAAGATCGCGAGTGTCCCGGTCACGATTCGGCTCTTGCCGCTGTTCGTTGCTCTGTTCTTCGACGGTCCCCACCGGAGCGGCATCGATTCGCGCCGTTCTACGTCCGAACGGGGGCCGTCCTCGAAATGGAAACCGCACTTCGTCCCGGGCATCACGATGTTCCTGTCTCCTAAATCTTTCTCATCGAGCGGGAAGAGACTGCAGACGCCGGGCCGATCGTTATAGATGAGGCACTTCGGATTGCCGTCCGACTCGTCGTAGGCGGGACATTTAAATAGGATCTTGCAGCATGCGCCGCACCGGGTGCAGGCGCCGCGGCGGCGATCCAGCTTCGCGACGACACGCTTCTTGCGAAATGCGATAAGAAGGACCCTTCGGACTTTACCCCAGCCCATGGAGATACAGTCCGGGAGGTAGTACATGTGGCGCGAATTATATGAGCGCATCAGTGATTGTCCAAACTTAATCGCACTGCAACGTAGACGTGGGGCCCTCTACCTAACGCCCCGGGCTATCCGTTGCGATTGAATCGAATCTCACCTGCTCGCCACGATTCCTCGTGACGCGACAATTTCTTCACGGTTGGCGTTGATGAGAGAGGGATCGACTTTTTTGATGACGCGGTGGGGAGACCACCAAAGCGAAAGCGCAAGACTTTGAATGGAATTGATGCACACGCCTCCCTTGAGTCGCACTAATCTGCGGGCGGCTTGCGCAAAACATTAGGGATAACGTCCGCCGTATTTTTATATGGAACGGGACGAAACTTTTCGAGGGGAATCCAACTTGGTGAACTATCCGGGTAGCAGCGCGTAGCGGACCCACTCTGGAAGCAAGTCTTGCCCCCGGCGGTGACTGTCGGAAGAAAGACGCGGAAGGGTAACACTGGCGGCGTTTGTTGCCCCAGTGTTGCCCTTACCGCTCTAGGGTGGGATTTACTCTTCTACGAAATTCATGTGAGTTCAATGGTTTAGTTCAGCGTTGTGGACAAGGCAAGAATTTCCTGTATAAGTCGCTGGATGGAATTGGCGGAGTTCAGCAAGGAAGCGTTAGCGGAGATCCGGGTACGGCCGGTAGAACGAAGCAAGGAAAAGCGGTACCAGGAGCAGATGGCGCGTTATCACTATCTTGGGGCTCTGGGGAAGATTGGCGAGACGGTCTGGTATGTCGCGACCTTTCAAATCGGTCTCGTGCCCAGTGAGAACAAATTTTGCCGTGCTTTTGAGCTTGAATTGAAAAAAGGCACGAACGCGTAAGCGAGGATTTCTGAGACGTTACTCACTGGACAATGTCCTATGGTTGATTGAATTCATAGTTCCAGTTTATTTAACGTACTACCGGGACAAATAAGGTCACCTTGAAAAATCGTTGTTTTTCGTTACATCCCCTCGCTATTGAATCTACGCCGCGGCCCGTTGTGACGAGTTGTGGATCGGTGAACCTTTTGAACCCGGCTACAGCTCGGACTCGTGGACTCATGATTGACCTCCTGGCCTGACCTTCGCCATCAGGACGAAAGCCAGGCGAATAGTTGACGGTTGACTGGCTATTGGCAACAGACCCGCCGGCGCCGCGCCGGCGGTTTTCACGGCGGCAGAGATCCTTATTTCTGCCGCTGAGAAACTCGTGCCGAAGGCGGGAATAGCTATGTCCGCCCGATAAATAGATGTCTCCGCCGCACAAATAACCGTTTCCAGGGCGGACATCATTGCGTCGTGTCTATAAATGTCGTGTCTATAAATAATGATGTGCGGCCCGGACATGATCACGTCAGGAGCGGACATAACCGTTTCGCGTTTGGAAATGATCGTTGCCGGCTTGTTGATAATCATCTCCGCGGCGGAGATAAGTAT
>WNGJ01003908.1_pt1 | contig 22832 bp, 14 predicted proteins | sample 5400611 | NCBI WGS metagenome assembly WNGJ01 (sample SAMN13153375, study PRJNA577476) | soil metagenome | isolation source: 40 cm soil or saprolite under Garry oak tree replicate 1 | place: USA:California | collected 2016-06-15
AGGCGGAAGCCGAAGAGCGCCTGCGCGAGCGGCTGATCGGCCTCGGCTATCAGGAAATCGTGACGATTCCGCACGTCAACGAGGAGCGCGACGCGCTCTTTCGCCACGAGGGCGTGACTCCGGCGCGGATCGCCAATCCGCTATCGGAAGATGCAAACGTCTTGCGCTCCACCGGCGTGGTGACGATGGCCGGGGCGCTCGAATGGAACCTCAATCATGGCCAGCGCAACGCGCGGCTCTTCGAAATCGGACGGCACTACCAGCTCGACGGCCTAGCCGACAGGGCGAGCCGGAAAGTTGTCCCGGTCGAGACGCGCGTCCTGACCCTCGGCGCGACCGGCGAGGCCCGCGAAAAGGGCATCTACGAGGCCGCCCGCGAATACGATTTCGCGGATTTGAAGGGAGACGTCGACACAATCGGCACCCTAGCAGGAGGTTTCAACTGGGAAGAGGGGGGGGCGAACTGGCTTCATCCCACCCGCCGGGGCGCGATTCATCTACAGGCAGTCATTCCGAGCCCCGGCGTAGCCGGGGTAAACTCCGCGACGAATCTCTCCGCTATAGGTTTCGCCGGGCAGCTGGCAAAGCGCATGGCCGAACGTTTGAAACTACGCCAGGAAGTTTTCCTCGCGGAGCTGGAACTCGATCCTTTCTACGACGCCATGAAGATGGCGAAGGCCCATCGCCGGTACCAGCCGCTGCCGCGCTTCCCCGCTGTCGAGCGGGATTTCTCGCTGTTGCTTGGCGACGGCACGCGCTTCGCCGACGTCGCGCGAGTCATCCAGTCGCTCGGCATCAGCGAAATCAGCTCCATCGACGCGACGGACCTCTACCGCGGCAAGAATGTCCCTGCGGGAAAGTATTCGCTGCTCGTTCGTGTTCTCTTCCAGAGCCGCGAAGGCACGTTCACCGACGCCCAGCTCTCCGATTTCAGCAAAAAGATCGTTGCTGCGCTTGAAAAGCGGCTCGGCGCTCAGCTCCGCGCCGGGTGACCGTAGGGGCACGATCTATCGTGTCCTGCGGCTGCGCCGCCCGGTCCCGTGTGTTATCTTTGGCGAAACCATCGCCGGGGGCGATCATGAGCGCGCCGGTAAAAGTGCAGATTTTCGGTCAGACGTATTCGATTCGCGGGGAACTCGAGGAGCGCTATGTCCAGCGCCTCGCGGCCTACGTGGACGAAAAGATGCACGCGATCGCCGAGGCCACTTCCACTGTGGACACGCAGAAAGCCGCCGTCCTTGCGGCGCTGGCCATAGCCGACGAACTCCATACCCTTCGCCGGGAGAAAAACGACCACGAGGAATTGCTGCGCGAGCAGGCCGAGCGCTGCCTCACCCTCGTCGAGCGCGCCCTGAAACAAACGGCTTGAACTTCATGGACCGAGACGGAAGCCGGGCGGGAAGGCAAGCTCCGCCGCTACTGCTTCTCCTTCAGCTTGAGTTTGCCCTGGGATTTGCTCTCTTCAAGAAATTTGCGCAATTGCGGCAGCGCGTCCAGCAGCCGCATCCATTGCTCGTAATACAGCGTGACCGGAAAGCGCCCGAGCCCGTAGACGCTGACGCCTCCCTTTTCTCCGATGCGGAATTCTAGTTGACCGGAACGCCGCCCCGGGCCTTGCTTCTCCAATTCCGCAACCCGCGCTTTCAATTCTTCATAACTCGGCTCTGCCATGGGTCCTCCTCCCGCATGCCGCGAGAAGTTAGTGCCGTTCCAACGTCTTCCACCAAGTATTAGGAGATAGTCTTCCCGGGCTCGGTGCGCCAATGCCAATTGAGCGTTCAGCCCAAATAGTTGGAACGGCACTAGATTATAGCCAGCATTCCGGTGTGTTGTTCAACTACAGAAGAGTCAGCGGCGAGTTTCCACGACGCCTTCCGGAGGCAGTTCGCCGTGCGCAGAGACCGCGCCACGGAGAGCGCGCGCGTCGCGCCGGTGATGCACGACCAGGTGCAGCACGAACATGAGCAGCAGCACCGCGCCGAACGTAACCACAATTGTCGCCCCGGTGGGCGTATCGAGCAGCACGCTCAAATAGCAGCCCAGCGCCGAAACGAGCGTGCCCATCGTCCAGCCGATGGCCAGCCGCGGCCCGATGCGGTCAGCAAAAAGCATCGCCCCCACAGACGGCACAATCAGGTAGCAGAACACCAGCAGCACGCCCGCGATGGCCACCGAGGAGGTCACCACAAAGCCAAACGACGCATAAAACAGAAAGTCCCACAACCGCACGTTGATCCCCAAGCTTTCGGCCTTTTCATGATTCATTGAGATCAACAGGAAATTTTTCCGGAACATATAGTGGAACAAACCTACGACGCCGTAGAGCAGCGCGGTCCTCCGAACCTCGGCCCAGGAGACGGCCAAAATGTTTCCGACCAACATGTCCTTCAAGTGCTCCGTCTCGCCGGTGGCCTTGCTCATCAAGAGAATCGCCATCGCGGACGCGACGGCGTAGGCGATGCCGATAAACGCCTCCTGCGGGATGTGGCCGCGGCGCGTGCGCGCGACCGCAAAGATGGCCGCACCAAGAAACGTGAAACCAAGGCTGATCCAATAGGACCAGCCGCCGTGAGGATCCATCCCATAGACCACGGCGAGGACCGCGCCGAGCGCCGCGATCTGCGCCAGCGCCAGATCCACAAAGATGACGCCGCGCTCGACCACGTGCACGCCCAGGTAGGCGTGAATCCCGGTCAAAATCAGGCTCGCCGCAAACGGCGCGAGCAGGAACAGGAACATTTCCATTGCGTTTCTCCCCGCCTAGTGCCGTTCCAACTCACCTCCCCGGGTTTCGGACCTCATCCAATTTTCGCACCACCCGGCACCAAAAGTTGGAACGGCACTAGCGCGTCGCGTCGAACGCCTGCTTCAGCTTGGCAATATCGTAATCGAACAGCTTGAAATAATCGGTAATCTCTTTTTCGCCGCCCACCGATGGCATCAGCACGACCACCAGACCGCCCGTTTCCCGTGCCACGGCGTTCGGGGTCTTCAGGTCGAAGTACGGCTCAACCGCGATGATCTTCACGCCTTCGCGTTTCATTTGCCCGATGAGCTGGAGCGTGTGCTGCGGGCTCGGTGGAATGCCCGGCCGCGGCTCCACATAGCCGACCACATCGAGATTGAAATGCTTCGCGAAGTTCGGCCAAGACCGGTGGTAGGTGACGATCTTCCGCCCCGCATAGGGCTTCATCTCCGCGAGCCATTTCTGGTCCGCTTCCTTCAGCCGCTGCTCGAACGACGCGTAGCGTTGCGCGAAATACGCCACGTCGGCGGGGCGCATTTCGCTCAGTTTGTTCTGGATGGCCTTCGCGATGCGCAGGCCGTTCTCCGGGTCGAGCCAGTAGTGCGGATTGCCCAGCGGGTGCACGTCGCCCTCTGCGCGAGTCACCTGGCCGGTGGGTATCTCCAGGATTTGCGCATATTGCGACGCGTCAAAATAGCCCGGCGCGGCAATCTGAATCCTCGGGTTGCCCGACTGAGTAATCAGCGGCGGCAGCCAGCCGATCTCGAGCTGCAAGCCGACCACGATCAGCAAATCGGCCTTGCGCAGCTTCAGCAGGAAGCTGGGCTTGGCCTCGACGAAGTGCGGGTCCTGATAGCCGCGCGCGACGGACTCTACGCTCACTTTGTCGCCGCCGACTTCCTCCGCCAGCGACGCGAGATCGGTTGTGGCGGGCGCCCATCACAAACAGGAACTGGAACAGCAGCTCATTCGCGTCCGAAAGCCCCGCGCTCGCCGGATTGGCAAGACGCCCGAAGCGGTACTGCCCTCGGATCTGGCTGAACTCGCTGGGCCAATAGGTGAGGATAGCCGAGAAACCATTGTCCGTGAGCGCCGCGTTCGCCGCGTGGCCGCTTCGATCGAAGCGCCCTCCAACGGTCCAGCGGCGGTTCACACGGTACTCCGCCGAGGAGTACATTCCAAACGCGTGCTGCGTCTCAAAGAAGCCGCCCGTCGGCGCGGTGAGTTGGTCGCGCGCGCTCCAGAAAAGCTCGGTGCGCCAGAGGAACGACTTGTAGATCGCCCGCCGCAGCGGTTTCCACCGCAGCGTCGCGTCGGCGCCATAGAGATTCGTCACGAATTGGTTATGCCCGACGATGCCGGAAGTTTTGAGCAGCGCGGCTTCCTGGTCGTTGTGCCCGCGCGCGTACGAAATCCCAAGATCGAGGTTCGTGGACTCGCCCAAGTCCTTGTACGCCCGCAGATGGCCTACCACGCTCACGTCCTGCCGCCGGCTCGACTGAAACACGTCCGACGAATCCCCGCGAAACACTTGCGCCGTGCCTTCCAGGAACCAGTTCTTCGGCGCCGGCAGAATGCGCGTGAGCGACATTCCCGCGTCGTCAATACCGTCCTCCCCGCCGACCAGATTGTTTGTCGCGAGTGGGCGGTCAATGTACGCCAACGCATGATTGTGAATGGCGTTCACCTTGCCGAACTCGGCCCGCATTTTGCCAACCCTTAGCCGCAGCTCCGCTGGGAGAGACGTAAACGTCACGTAGCCTTCCTCCACGTTCACGCCCTCTTCGCCGAAGGAGATGAACACGTCTGCGCGCGCATACGGGTCGATGATTGCCTGCAACCCCACCTCGGACTCGTGCAGCTCCAGCGCACGCGACGGCTGAACGGTGTTGCGCCCCATCGTTCCGATGAAGTCGCCGATCATGCTGATGTCCGGGTTCAGCAGCTTCGCGTTTTGCTGCGCCCCGCCGAGCTGGGGAGCGACGGTCGCCTGTGGCGCCACGGCCATCACCGCCGGAGCAGGTGCAGCGGGAGCCGCGACCGCTTCGGTCGGCGTCGCAGCCTGCGCCTCGCGCATCGCCTTGAGGTCATTCTGCAACTGCGCCACCTGGCCCGCCAGCGCGCGCAACTGCTCTTCGAGCGCCTTCACGCGGTCTTCCTGCGGCGCGGCCGCCTGTGTCTGCCCGCTCGACGCTTGCGCGGGCGCGGGCTTTTCCTGCGCAAAACCGGAAACAGGCCACGTCACAAGCGCGGCCGCCAAAGCAATCTTTTTTCTCATGGTGAAACTCCTCTTTCTTGTTCTCGAAAACGGCGCAACGAATTCGTGGATGTAATTCAGCCGAGGAAACGAAGGATGGTTAGTTCTGAGGCGGAGCGCGAGGCGAGGTGGACCGCGGAATCGCAGTGGGCGCCGATGTACACAGACGCGAAACTTCCAGCCGCGCGACGTGCCCCGCGGCGGGCGCCGCAATCGCGGGCGCAGGCACAGCCCAAGCACCCGGCGTGCAAATCGGACAAATGTGCGACCCGGAAGGCCCGGATTGGTAATCCACGCACGCATGGAATTGCGCCGCGAGGAAAATCACCCCGAGCAGCAAGGCCACGCACCGGAGTTTAGAGGAGGACGTACCCATTCTCCTGATGAGACGGAGCTTAGGAAAGAAACGTTGCACCGTCAAGATCCCGCCGGTGTTCCCGGGGCCAACAGGCACCCCGGGAAGCAGCACCCGATGGACGCTTCTCCTTCGCGGCGCTACAATGCCTTCCGGAGCGGCACTTCGAAGCAGGTGAGGGAGCGACCGTCTTTTGAACCGTAATGAATCTCTGGGGTGCTGCGGCTAGCCAACCTGTGTGCACGGCCTGTCCCGTTCGCGCTCGTGGCTCGCGACGCGCGCGACCGGGGCAGGAAAGCCTAATGGTTGGCTCGTGGCGCCCACCTTTTTCAGAGGTTCGAGACCTAGCTCGCCACGGCCAAGCAGTCCGCTCCTTCGCAAACCGCGAGGTCGGTTGTTCGGACAAATGATTTACAGTATGCCACCGCATAGCAACCGAATCCTTGCGTGCTTGCGTCTAACAGGCTTAAGCTAATCGTTGGCCAGTTTGGGGGTAGGGGATCCCGTGTCCCGTTCTTTTTGGCAACGCGCGCTGATTGTAATTGCATGCCTGGCGCTGGTGTACCTCACCGCGGGCGCCGCGTTTGTCCACAAGCACGAAAGGGGTCCGGAAACCGCCTGCCACGTTTGCCAGGCGATCCACATGCCGGCGCTTGTGGCCGCCCCAGCGGAATTGGTTCACACGCCGCGCCTGTTGAGCTGGTGCGTTTCGCTGCCTTTCCATGCGGCACCGCTGGATTCCTTTGCGTTTCACCGCGCCTCTCGCGCGCCTCCTGCCGCGTAATCCTGCGCTGTTCTCCCTGAAACAATTCGTGCTGCGCTGATCCTCATCGTATCCGAGCGCAGCTCTACCGCGCATTTGGCGGCCATCACGAACACATTGCCAATTCGCCCAGGAGCTGGGACGGAGGAGAAATGAAGACGAGCATGCGATTTCTGATGTTATGCACGGTAAGTTTTGGGCTGCTGATTTCTGTCACGCCGGGCTACGCGCAGTTGGGTAACTCGGGGACGATCGAGGGTGTGGTGAAGGACCCAACGGGAGGGGCAATTCCGAATGCGGCGGTAGAGATTACCAACCCGGTCAGCGGGTTCACGCGGACGGCGACGACGGACAGCGAAGGAAGTTTTCGGCTCGCGAACGTGCCATTCAATCCGTATCACCTGACGGCGACGGCAGCGGGTTTTGCGGCGTACACGCAAGACGTGGATGTGCGCTCGACCGTGCCCACGACGGTGCAAATAAGTCTGAAGCTCGGCACGGCGCAAACGAGCATCACCGTGGAGGCGAAGGGAGAGGATCTCATTGAAAAAGACCCGAGTTTCCATACGGATGTGGACACAGCCTTGACCGACAGGCTACCCCTCGAAAGCCAATCGTCTTCGGTAAGTTCGCTGGTCACGCTGGCGACACCAGGTGTGGTTGCGGATTCCAATGGTTTGTTTCATGGACTCGGTGACCACGCCGAGAATTCCTTCTCCGTTGACGGGCAGCCCATTACCGATCAGCAGAGTAAGATCTTCTCGAACCAGATTCCGCTGGACTCGATTCAGTCGCTGGAAGCTGTCTCGGGAGGGCCCCCAGCCGAATACGGCGGCAAAACGAGCCTGGTCATTAAGGTGACGACGCAATCAGGCGTCGGGGTGACCAAGCCAAAGGGCACTGTCTACTCTTCGTACGGCAGCTTCGGCTCGGTCGGGAGTGGCTTCCGGCTGGCCTTAGGCGGCCCGAAGTGGGGAAACTTCATTGCGGCGAACGGATTGAACAGCAGCCGATTTCTCGACCCACCGGAACTTCACGCCATCCACGACAAGGGCAATGAGGAAAACCTGTTTGACCGAGTCGATTACAACGTAACCAGCGGGGATACCATCCACACGAACTTTCAATACACGCGGTCGTGGTTCCAGACGCCAAATACAATCGATAACCTCAACCCGGGCGTAACCGACCCCCTCAACGCCACTCTCCTGGTGGGACCCCAGGATCAGCGCGCGCAGATCAAAACCTTTAACATCGCGCCGGTGTGGACCCGCCTGTTCAGCACCACGACGCTGTTCACGTTTGGCGGTTTCGTTCGTCAGGATCGCTTTAACTACTATCCGAGCGGAAACGTGTTCGCGGACGGCACGGGACTCATTCCCAGCGGTTCTTCGGCGACTCTCAACCAACAACGCAAGCTGACCAACGCGGGTCTACGCACCGACGTCAGCTACGTGAAAGGGATTCACAACTTCAAGGCAGGGGCCACGTTTCAACATACGTTCCTGACAGAAAATTTCAAGCGCTTGTGGCGAACACGGGACAGAACCCCAGCGTCCCAGCATTTGTGACAGCCCTGGGCTGCCTCGACCTGACGCGGCCAGTGCTGACATCGGCAGCGCAAACGCAGGACTCTTGCGCAAGCACGCAAAGCACGCTGTTTCCCTTCCGCCGCCGCGCAGACGTCAAGGAGATCGCACTCTATCTTCAGGATACGATCTCACTGGGTAATTGGGCCTTCAATGTGGGATTTCGAGAAGACCTGTATCGGGGGATTGTCCACGATGCTCAACCTCAGCCTCGCGTGGGCTTTGCCTACAACGTCAAAAAAACGAACAGCGTTCTTCGCGTGTCCTACTCGCGCGTTCTGGAGACCCCCTTCAATGAGAACTTAATCCTGGCAAGCCTGGGAGCGAGTAACCCGGTCATCCTCGACGTGATCGGCGGGGCGAGCTTACAGGCGCCGATCCGCTCCGGCCAGCGCAACCAGTTCAACGCGGGCTTTCAGCAGGCGTTTGGAAAGTTCGCGGTGGTGGACGCCGACTACTTGTGGAAGTACACGCACAACGCGTACGACTTCTCTACGTTCGCCAACACGCCGATATTTTTTCCCATTGCATGGAAGAGCTCGAAGATTGACGGGCCTTCGGTCCGCGTGAGCATGCCCAATTATCATGGTCTGACGGCATTTGCCGTTCTCGCTCACGTCCGAGCGCGCTACTTCCCACCCCAAGTCGGCGGATTAGGCGCTACGGTAACCGGCGGCGAAGTTTTCCGCATTGACCACGACCAGGCCTTCAATCAGACAACGCATTTCCAATATCAACCGTGGAAGACGCTGCCGTGGATCGCCTTTAGCTGGCGGTACGACAGCGGACTTGTGGCCAGCTCTCCGTTCGTGGCCGATTTCCCCACGGTACTCGCATCGCTCGATGCCGACCAGCAGATCGCTATCGGTCTTTTCTGCGGCAACAATGTGGCCACGTTAGCGAATCCTCTGACTCCCGCTGTTTGCGCGGGACAAACCCCCTTCGGAGCCAAACTTTTGAGCCTCCCGGCGCCCGGAACGAACGATTCGGACCACAATCCTTCGCGCGTCGCGCCGCGCAACCTGTTCGATACCAGCGTAGGCGACGATAATCTCTTCCACGGTGACCGATACAGGTGGAGTTTGCGCTTCACGGTCATCAACCTGACGAACAAGACCGCGCTCTATAACTTCCTGTCTACGTTCAGCGGGACGCACTTCGTGACGCCGCGAGCATACACGGCGGAACTCGGCTTCCATTTCTGACGGCGTGACGAGGTGCCGTCAGCTCCGGTTTGGGGAGTCCGGTGCCCCGCCTCGACGGGGTCTTGGGAGATTCCCCTCGTATCCCGACATCACAGATCCCGGGCGGGTTTGCTTGACCGGACGCGAGGAGTGCAACGACGAGCCCGCCGTGGCGGGCGAGTCTTGACTTGCGGGAACGAGCGATGTGTCTTCCGAACTGTTGAGTGCGAACTCCGGGAACGCTCCAGCCTCTGTTACGACTTTCGATGGAACAGCCGGGAAACGAAGGATTTTTCTTCCCGCTCTTCCCGCTTGCCTTCGAGTTCGCTCAGGCGGTCGCGGGCTTTCCTATGCTCCGGATCGATCTCGAGGATCTTCTGATAGAGAGGAACCGCGCGCGAGGAGAGCTGCATCGCCTCAAAGAGTTCCGCAAACTGAAAGTACGTCGAGGTGTTCCACGCATCCAGTTCGACGGCTTTCTCGAATTGGCGGATCGCTTCTTGCCGGTATTGCGGCACCGCCGCCAGGCTCCGCGCCAAAATTGCGCGGTACTTCGCCACGTCCGGCTCGAGCTCCACGCACTTGCGCAGCCACAAAATCGATCCGGCAAAATTGTGACCGCGCAGGCACTGTTTGGCCCGGGCGAGGCATTCGTCTACGGTTTCCTGCCTTTCGGTCTTGCTCTGGCCGAGCGTGAAGGCGCCCGCAGCGGCAAGCTGCTGGTCGTAGCTGGCGCGCTTCTCTTGATCCACAAGAGTCCGGTACGCCGTCGTCAGCCGGCCCATCAAATCCTGGAGCAATCCGATCCATTCGCTCTTCCCCATGTGGCGGTCGGGGTGGAATTTCTGCGCCAAACGATGGAAGCTCCGTTTCACTTCACCCGGCGGCGACGACGCGGTAACCCCCAGCAGGTCATAGTAGGTCCCGGTCTCCGCCAGTTCGAAAAGTTTTCGGATCTCCGCCGCAAATTGAATTAGGCTCGCGGCCCTCTCGGAAGGAACGCCCTTAGCCTCGGGGGCCGGAATGGCAACGTCCGGCTCCTTTTCCGCTCCTGCGCTCTGCGGCATGCTGACAACGATTCCCAAAACCATCAACGCATAGAGAGAGCGGGCGCCTTTGTCCTTGGGCAGTTTGTTCCGGGACAGGAGTTCTTTCGCGCGTACCGCTCCGGAGATCGCATCAATCAACTGCCGTTCGCTTTCCTCCAGCTCAACGGCCTGATAACGCAGCAGCGGGTCCGGCGAAAGGGCCACGCGTAACTCGGCATCCTCTGCGAGATGCTCCAGGGGCAGGTCATTGGCCCGGCGCACCGCCTCCAGGAGCAACTTCCCGAGCGGCACCGGAATGGCGATTTCCGGCACGACGTTTTTTTCCAGGGAACTGAAGAAGTAGTAGCGGCAGGCCGGATAGTCCAGAACCGAAGAGGTGACTTGGGTAAGCTGCCGCTGCACCCAGCCGACGACTTCCTCGACACTGCAAACACCCATCTCGGCAATCGCGGAGCCGAACCGCTGCCCCGTCTGCACCAGCGCGGCAGCCTCCTCGAACTCTCTTTGCGTCAGCGCGCCCGCCCGCAGCATCATTTCCCCAAGGCTGTCCTGCTGGTCGCTGCTCGCCGCGAAGACCAGTTGCCCTCCGTCGAAGAACAGTTGCCTTTCCACGCGCCCAAACACGAGTTGCAGCTTGCCGGTCAGCCGGGCGGAGTAAATTCGGTGCAGCAGCGCGAACAGCGCGTGGTGGCTTTCGATCTCTCCCGAGTCCAGCGGCTGGCCATCGAGCGTAAACCAACTGGCCGGGGCGACAACCGTTCTCGTCCGCTGCTCCGCCTCCAGTTGCTGTAAAAAGCGGTTCAGCCGCGCCCGGTCGTCCGCTCGCATATGGACGAACTGCACGCCCATGCCTTGCCCGGGTCTTCCGTGCCGGACGACGGCGCGCGCGCGCACCTCGCCGCTCGGCACATCGAAAATCAATTCCAGGCCGGTTCCCGGGGGCAGCGGCTGGGCCAAGGCCACGAACAGACCGCCCATGCTGAACATGTCCGCAGCCGAGACGTCTCGCTTCCCGCCGCCCTGCCAACCCACCACCATTCCCTTGGGCGCCTTGAACCGGGCATGACGCCGCCGCTCTTGCCATGAGGTTTCGATGGTAAGTCCTTTGCCGCCAGAATAATCTCGCAGCAAAGTCCGGCAAAGCCGAACGGAATCTGTGGTGTCCTATCCCGCATCCACCTCAAAATCACTCCCGCCGGTTGACTCCACCTGACCGCCGCGCTAATTGGAGCGGCCGCGCGCAGCATCCTCCGCTTTGATGATCAAACTCGCCACTCACCACTCGTCACTCTCCTGCGATACTTGTAAACTGTTCACTTCTCTATGCGCGTTCTCTTCATCAGCGACATCGTGGGGTCTCCCGGGCGGCAAATCGTGCACGACCGCCTCGCCGACATTGTCGCGCAGCGCCAGACCGATCTTGTCGTCGCCAACGGCGAAAACGCCGCCTCGGGCTTCGGCATCACGCCGCGTCTCGCGGAAGAGCTCCTTGGCGCCGGAATCGATGTCCTCACCGGCGGAAATCACAGTTGGGACCGCCGCGAAATCTTGGACTACATTCCGCAGCAGCCGCGCCTGTTGCGCCCCGCGAATTTTCCGGAAGGCAATCCCGGCAGCGGCGTCTTCGTCGGCACCGCGAAAAACGGCGTGAAATACGCAGTGCTCAATCTGCAAGGCCGCGTCTTTTTGCCCGCCATCGATGACCCGTTCCGCAAAGCGGATAGCGAGCTCGGCAAATTGCCCGCGGACGTCGCGTTCGTCCTGGTGGATATGCACGCCGAGACGACCAGCGAAAAGATAGCGATGGGCTATTACCTCGACGGGCGCGTCACCGCCATCGTTGGCACGCACACGCACGTCGCCACCGCCGACGAACGCGTCTTGCCCCAGGGCACGGCCTACATCACCGATGTCGGCATGACCGGCCCTCACGCCGGCGTCATCGGCATGGACCGCGAAGGCATCATCCGCAAATTTCTCGACGGCATGCCCGCCCGCTTCGACGTAGCCTCGGGCGAGGTGCAGATGCACACCGTACTCATCGAGACCGACGATCATGGCCCGCACAACTCCGCCGGACGCCTCCGCGCCCGCTCCATCGAGCGCATCCGTTTCCGGCTCGACTAAAGGCCCTCGGAAACGAGGGAGCAACTTCCGCTCCGTCGTAGTAATCTGCACGTCCATGCGAACGGGTATGAGATTCCGCCTTCCAGTTGCCGCTTTGGCGTTTTTCGTGGCATCGGCGGTGACTTGCGCCGCGCAGGATTCCGAGTATGAACCCCTGTCGGCAACCAAGCGCCTGTTCCCCGGCATTGGCCCGGGGTTGCGCGCCGTCCGGCATCTGTCCAACGGCAACTACTGTGTGCTTGCCGCGCCCACGCCGGGATTGACGGTGTTCAACCCGCAGGGGAAGCCCCTGCTGCAGATCGGCCCACCGGCGAGCGAACAAGGCTCCTCTAAAACGTCTTCCAACGCGATCGTCTACGGCGAAGATGCTGACGTAGATTCCGTAGGCCGCATCTATGTGGCGGACCGCGGCACCAACGCAGTGAAGATCTTCTCGCCCACCGGCGAACTGCTGCGTTCCATCACCGTGGCCGCTCCAATTTCCCTCGTGGTCTCCTCCGGTGGCGAGATTGCGGTCACCAGCCTCAACTCACCGCATCTCGTCACGGTCTTTGACGGAAGCGGCAAAGTGGTAAGGGAATTCGGAGATCCGCTCGACATCGCGGAACGCGCAGAGTTGAACCGCTTCCTGAACATCGGCCGCGTCCAAAAAGATTCGCACGGTAATATCTATTATGGGTTCACGTATCTTCCCGATGCCACTGTGCGCCAATACGACAGCCAGGGCTACGGCGGAATAGAGCTTCGGCTCGCAGCCCTGGATTTCCTCGCGCAGGCGCAAGCCGCGCGACGCGAGATCGACCGGCAGGAGAAGCGCGGCGATACGCCGTCCTTCAAGCGCGTGATCACGGCCTTTGGCGTGGATCCGGCCAGCGGCGAGGTGTGGATGGCGTTGGGAAACACGCTGCTGCGCTTCGACCGCGAAGGAAACCGCCGCGCGACCTACAAGCTTTATGCTCCCGATGGAGCGCGGCTTGAAGCTACGACGATCCTGATCGAGGCGGACCGCATGTTGGTGGGCGGCGATCCGCTGGGGCTCTATGAATTCTCGCGCCCAGACAAGAAAGCACCGCACTGACGCGCTGACGCATCTCTCGGAGAGAAAACTTCCGCCTTCGCAGAATCGAAAATGCGAATTCCACAGCTATGAACATTTCTTATGTTCTCCCCACTGAGCGAAAATGCCCATTGCTGCGCGCGGATTTGCGCTTTTCCCGCGCAAAAACGGGCGCGCGCGCGTAATTGCACCGTTGTTGTGCTTGTGGAAAAGCTGTGCATGGTGTGTGAACGCCGGTGAATCTCTTCGCACACTTTTCGCTTGCTCCCACACCGGCAATCAGAGACAATCCCGCCCGCGTCTCACAGCGGCGGTGCGGTGAGTCAGCTACTCAGAACGGACCGCGCGCGGAGCGACAGGGGCACGAATAGCAAGTTCCGGCGCGGGCACGACCCCCGAAACTGGTAAACCGGGAAGCAAAGGGTCTTCCACAGGATTTCCACATCTGTGGAAATGTGCCGGCTTCTTTTTGCCTAAAACGAATTCGCATGTTGATGACGACGGCTGCCAACACGTGGGAACGCTTTCTCGAGTATGTAAAACCGAGGGTCAATCCCCATACCTTCAGCACTTGGTTCCAGCCAACACGCCTGGAACGAGTCGAGGGAGAGACGCTATTCGTCCGCGTGCCCAAGCCTATGTTCCGGCGGGTGCTGACGCAGACATACGGCGAGATTGTGAAGGCAGTTCTGAATCAGATCGGGATGCCCAAGGCACAAGTGCAATATGTCTGCGTCGAAGAAGAACCCGCGGCAGCGAGTTCGCCCGCCATCCCCGCGCGGCAATCTAGATTGGATTTTGAAAGCACGGAACACCAACTCAATCTGCGCTACACATTCGACACATTTGTCGTGGGCAAGTCGAACGAATTTGCGCACGCGGCCTCTCGCGCCGTGGCGGAGCAGCCCTCGAAAGCTTATAACCCGCTCTTTCTTTACGGCGGCGTGGGGATGGGCAAAACGCATCTGATGCACGCCATCGGTCACATGATCAAGAAGCGCAACCCGGCCATACGGCTGACCTACATCAGCGCCGAAAAATTCACCATCGAGGTGATCAATTCGTTGCGCTTCGACCGCATGATCAGTTTCCGCGATCGCTTTCACACGGTGGACGTGCTCCTGGTGGACGACATCCAGTTCATTGCCGGCAAGGAGCGCACGCAGGAGGAGTTCTTCCATACATTCAACTCGCTCTACGAGCAGCAGAAACAGATCGTGATCTCTTCCGACTGCCTGCCGAAGGACATTTCTTCCATCGAAGAGCGCCTGCGCTCGCGGTTCGAGTGGGGGCTTATTGCAGACATTGCACCGCCTGATCTCGAGACCAAAATCGCCATCTTGCAAAAAAAAGCGGAAAACGACCGCTGGACTTTGCCGGACGATGTTGCCGAGTTCATTGCCCGGGCGATTAAATCCAACGTTCGCGAACTCGAGGGCGCACTCACTCGGCTGATGGCTTTCGCCGCGCTGACCGGCACGCCGTTCACGCTTTCGACGGCGCAGCAGGTCCTGAAAAATATTATTGCCACGCAGGAAAAGCGCGTCACCATCGAAGTGATTCAGAAACGGGTGAGCGAGCACTACGGGCTGCGCGAGCAGGATCTGAAGGTGCGCAGCAACACACGCACGATCGCGTTTCCGCGCCAGGTGGCGATGTACCTTGTGAAGCAACTTACCTCCGCCTCGCTGCCGGAGATCGGGCGGCAGTTCGGCGGAAAGCACCATACGACCGTGCTCCACTCGATCAACAAAATTGAGGAGCAGCGCAAGAGCGACAAGGAATTGAACCGTACAATTACACGTCTGCTGGATTCCTTACAGTAACCCACCGTGTTGCGTGCCAAATCCTCACCACTGCCACTCACCGTGGCGGAGGAGTCTGTCCTAGCTTTTTGTCTCCCACTCTGGAAATTGGTGGTGGATAAACCCTGCAAAACTATTGGAGATCTTGTGCACTTACTTGGACAAAGTCAGTGTGTCACAGCAAATTGTGTGTTTGGCGGCCAAGTTTTCCGCAGAATTCACAAACGCACCACAGTACACAGAGCGCTGCAAGCCGGGCGGAATGAACAGGTTCCTGCGTTTTTCACCAATTCACAAACCTCATCACAACAACAAGCTCCTTTACATTTTTGGAGCAGTCCTTTGCTGGAGAGCGTTGTGCGTCAGGGACGCTACTGCCGCCATGTTTCCACAAGGGCGAGAGCGTCTGCGGTCTTTATCGTTTCGCTGAAAACAGGTAGAGTACAGCACGGTAGAGGGTAAACGGAGAAGCTAAATGCCAACACCTGCACAGGCTCGCCAAGGCGGGCAGGCACTTGAGGAAAGTCAAGCAATGGAATTCAGCGTTACTAAATCGGATTTGGTGAATGAGTTGAATACGACGCAAGGCGTCGTTGAGCGAAAGACGACCATTCCGATTCTGTCCAATCTTCTCGTTGAGGCAAGTGGCAGCCGCCTGATAATTACCGCGACAGACCTCGAGTTGAGCATCCGCACATCATGCGAGGCATTGGTGAAGAAGGAAGGCGCCGGCACGATCCCGGCGAAGAAGTTGCTTGACCTCGTGCGGCTGCTTCCGGAAGGTGAGATCAAGTTCAAACTCCTCGACAATCACTGGGTAGAAATCGTAAGTGGCAGGAAAAAGTACAAGATGGTAGGCATGGCCAAGGAGAACTTTCCGGCCATTCCCGCTGTGCCGCACACGCTGGTGCAAATTCCTGCCTCGGTGTTGGAGAGCCTCATCGCGCGCACGAAATTCGCCATCTCGCTAGAGGAGTCGCGCTACACGCTGAACGGTGGCCTGATGATCCTGAAGCCGGACACGCTGGCGATGGTTGCGACGGATGGCCACCGCCTGGCGCTTGCAGAGACCGACCAGAAACTTGCAGGGCTGAACGGCGAGGTGCGCGTGCTGATCCCAAAGAAGGCGATGGATGAGGTTGAAAAGCTTGCGGCCGCAGCGGCCGCTGACGCGCAAATGGACTTTGCCCGTGATGAAAGCAACCTATTCTTCCAGGTGGGTCACCGGCTGCTGATTTCGCGGATTCTCACGGGCCAATTTCCGAACTATGAAGCGGTCCTGCCTAAGGACAATAACCGGACGATTGTCCTGGAGCGCGGCGAGTTGGCCGACGCCGTGCGGCGCGTGTCGCAACTCGCGGACCAACGCTCGCGCGCAGTGAAATTCTCGGTTTCAAATGAAGGCGTTGAAATTTCCGCGTCCAGCCCGGAATATGGCGAGGCGAAAGAGATACTCGAGAAGGAATACAAGGGCGATCCGCTGGCCATCGGGTTCAACGCGCAGTACATGCTGGATTTTCTCGGTGCGGCCGCCGAAGGCCCGGTCAGCATCGAGTTGAAGGACGAACAGTCTGCCGGGCAGATGCGGCCGCTGGCCGACGAAAACTACCGCTACCGCTACATCATCATGCCCATGCGGATCTGAATGGGCACGGCATTTTCGGCACGGCAGAGTCGCTTTGTGCGTGGCTATTTTAGGCGGGATTTCAGCTTGAGGGGAAAACGCTCCGCCGTTGCCCTTGGCTACGTCACAACTCTCTCTAACTCTATGGAAATACTACAGTAACTTAGCTTGCCCTTCGAATCTTACGCTTGAGAAACTGCCTCTTTTCGAGTAAAATTTGGTTGTTGTTAATTGGCAGTACGATTTCCTCCAGATCGGCTCCTCCGACGGTAGTCGGAGACGTCGGCCTGGCGAATCCGAAGGCGAAATTGGCCGCGCGCCAGCGGCCGCAGACGGATCAGCCAGGAACTTAGTGAGTCTTCGCCGCGTCCCGCTGCGCGGGACGGGATGGAGCAGGAGCCCTACGAGTTTCGGTGGCCAGAGCCGAGACCAAAGGGTAAGGCGACGTACGGAAAATTCCGAGAGCACGCCTCTTCTTGCTTCAAAAAGATTTGAACGGAATCTTTGAGCCGACGCGCTCGTTGGCTGCGCCTCGCGCTTTGGTATTTCGCTAGGAGAGATTATGGGAGAAAAAGAAGCCGCTGCCGGAAAACCTTTGGAAACCGTAACCGGCAAGGGCCTCGGCCACCAGTACGATGCAAAGTCCATCAAGGTGCTTGGCGGACTCGAAGCCGTGCGGCTGCGGCCGGCGATGTACATCGGGTCGACGGGCGAGATGGGACTGCACCATCTCGTGTGGGAGGTGGTGGACAATTCCGTGGACGAAGCGCTGGCGGGCTTTGCCGAGGAGATCAACGTCACTGTGCACGCCGACAACTCGGTCACCGTGGTGGACAACGGCCGAGGCATTCCCGTGGACATGCACCAGACGGAAAAGCGCCCGGCGGCGGAAGTGGTAATGACAGTGCTGCACGCTGGCGGCAAATTCGACAGCGAATCGTACAAGGTTTCCGGCGGGCTGCATGGCGTAGGCGTGTCAGTGGTCAACGCGCTTTCGGACTGGCTGGATCTTGAGATTTACCGCGATGGCGCGGTCTGGGAGCAGTCGTACGAAAAAGGGAAACCGACTACGAAGCTCCAGCAGACCGGCAAGACGCGCAAGACGGGGACAATGGTTACGTTCCATCCCGATCCGGCGATCTTCGACAAGATTGATTTCAGCTACGACATTTTGGCGCAGCGGCTGCGCGAGCTGGCGTTTCTCAACAAGGGCCTAAAGATCACACTCAGCGACGAACGCACGGAGAAAAACGCCGAGTTCCGCTTCACCGGCGGCATCACGGAATTTGTTAAGCACATCAACCGCGGCAAATCGACGCTGCACGATTCGCCCATCTTCATGGAAGGAAAGCGCGGGAACGTGGAGATCGAAATCGCGCTGCAGTACAACGACACGTACGGCGAAAACGTTTTCGCCTTTGCCAACACGATCAACACGGTGGACGGCGGGACGCACCTGTCCGGGTTTCGCTCGGCGCTGACGCGCTCGATCAACAACTTCGCGTCGGCGGCGGGAATGCTTCGCGAGCAGAAGGACGAAGTGACGATCACGGGCGATGACGTGCGCGAAGGGCTGGTTGCCGTCGTTTCCGTGCGGCTGCCGCAGCCGCAGTTCGAGGGGCAGACCAAGGGCAAATTGAACAGCGACATCAAGGGCGACGTCGAGCAGCTTGTGAATGAGAAGCTGGGCGAATACTTTGACAAGCATTCGACCGTGGCGCGGCGCATTATCGGCAAGTGCATTGAGGCGGCGCGCGCGCGTGAAGCGGCGCGCAAGGCGCGCGAGCTGACGCGGCGAAAATCCGCGATGGATTCGAGCGGGCTGCCCGGCAAGCTCGCCGATTGCCAGGAGCGCGACCCCGCCCGCTGCGAGGTATTCATTGTTGAGGGCGAATCGGCCGGAGGCTCGGCCAAACAGGGGCGCGACCGGCGCTACCAGGCCATCCTGCCGCTCAAAGGAAAAATCCTGAATGTCGAAAAGGCGCGCTACGACAAAATGCTCGGGCACGAAGAGATTCGCGCCATCATCACGGCGCTGGGCACGGGCATCGGCAAGGACGAGTTCGATGCGGGCCGGGTCCGCTACCACAAGATTATTCTGATGACCGACGCGGACGTGGATGGCTCGCACATCCGCACGCTGCTGCTGACGTTTTTCTTCCGGCACATGAAAGAGCTGATCGAGCGCGAGCACGTTTATATCGCGCAGCCGCCGCTCTACCGCGTGAAGCGCGGCAAGAGCGAGCGCTACATCCGCGACGAACGCGAATTTGCGCGCGAGCTGATGAAGCGAGCCACGGAAGACCATGTGGTCAAGGGAAAAGACGGCGTCACGCTGCAAGGCGGAGGGCTGACATCGTTCCTGCTGAATGTGCAGGAATACGGCGCAGTTGCGGCCAAGCTCGGCCGGCGGTTGCGCGAGCCGGGGCTTGTCGAAATCCTGGCGGAGAGCGGGCTCGAGAAAAAGACGGACTTCGAGGACAAGAAGAGTCTCGACAAGCTGCTCAAGGAAGTGGAGAAAGCCAAACTGAAGCTTGACGGGACGATCGCGTTCGACGAAGAGCACAGCCTGTACGAGATTCAATTCGGCGCGCCGCACAACATCAAAGTGAATTGGGCGCTGGCTTCGACGGCGGAATACAAGCGGCTGCGCGCGTTGACGAAACAAATCGAGGAGTACAACAAACCGCCGTTCACGATTTCACGCAACGGCGCCAAAGTGACGAAGGAAAAGGCCAAGGACGTTCTCGACTTCGTTCTCGAGGACGCCAAGAAAGATTTCACGATTACACGGTTCAAGGGCCTGGGCGAAATGAATCCGGAGCAACTCTGGCAAACGACGATGAACGCGGAGACGCGCACGCTGCTGAAGGTGAAGCTCGAGGACGCGGTGGCGGCCGAAGATATTTTCACGACGCTCATGGGCGAAAACGTCGAAGCGCGTCGCAAGTTCATCGAGGAAAATGCGCTGGAAGTCGTGAATCTGGATATTTAGGGGAGTGCCTTGTGGGGGCGCAGCCCCGCTAAAACGTCCGGGGTCTGCGACATGCTGCGCCCCTACAGGCAGGCATGCTCTACGAATTGGGATGGACGACGGAGCCGGGGCTGCAGGGGATCAGCGTCAGCGAGTTTCGGGCAGTGCCGGCGAACGAGAATGCGCATGTTCCTGGCGGCCAGGATGCAGTAGGGGCCGGTGAGCGCGTGATTGTTGAATTTGCGAGTGAAACAGAGCAGGACAAGTTCTTGGCGGAGCTCGAGGAGCATTTCGCGACGCTGCGGTTCACGAACGCGGCGGATGCGTTTGACACGGTGAAGGCGTACGTGATGGAACGCGCAGTGAAACGGTAGGCATTGCTTGTAGGGGCGCAGCATGCTGCGCCCCTACAACGGACATTTCGGGCTACGGCGAGGGGAAATGGCGGACGAACAGAATCTGTCGGTAATGATTCCGGTCGATATCGAAGCGGAGATGAGGAAGTCGTATCTCGACTACGCGATGAGCGTGATCATCGGGCGCGCGCTGCCGGACGTGCGCGATGGCTTGAAGCCGGTGCACCGGCGCATTTTGTTCGGCATGTACGAGCTGGGGCTTACGTCAACGAAGCCCTACCGCAAGTGCGCGAAGATCGTCGGCGAAGTCCTCGGCAAATATCACCCGCACGGCGATACGCCGGTATACGACGCGCTGGTGAGGATGGCGCAGGACTTCAACATGCGCTACCCGCTGGTGGACGGGCAGGGCAACTTCGGCTCGGTGGACGGCGACATGCCTGCGGCAATGCGATACACGGAAGCGCGGCTGGCAAGAATCGCCGAAGAGCTGCTTGCGGATATTGAGAAAGAAACCGTCGATTTCGTTCCAAACTTCGATGAAACCGAACGGGAGCCAGTGGTTCTGCCCACGCGGATCCCGAACCTGCTCGTGAACGGCGCGAGCGGCATCGCCGTCGGCATGGCGACGAACATTCCGCCGCACAACTTGCGCGAGATCATCGAGGCGACCGTCTTGCTGATCGAAAAACCCGACACGACGCTCAAGGAAGTGTTGAAGCTGGTGCCCGGGCCGGACTTTCCGACCGGCGGGTACATTGCCGGCCGCGAAGGCATCGAGGCGGCGTACAAGAGCGGCCGCGGCAGCTTCACGATGCGAGCCAAAGCCGCGATTGAAGAGGTCGGCAAAGACCGCGAAAACATCGTGGTCACGGAAATTCCGTATCAGGTGAACAAGGCCACGCTCATAAAGCGCATCGCCGAGCTGGTGCAGACGCGGAAGCTCGACGGCGTGGCCGACGTGCGCGACGAGTCGGACCGCTCCGGAATGCGCATCGTCATTGAAATAAAGCGCGGGGAAGAGTCGCAGCTCATCCTGAACAACCTCTACAAGCACACGCAGATGCAGGAATCGTTCGGGATGATCCTGCTGGCGATTGTGGGCGGGCAGCCGAAAGAGCTGGGCCTGGTGAATCTGCTGCGGCTGTTCATCGAGCACCGGCGCGACGTGGTGCTGCGGCGCACGCGCTACGAGCTGCGCAAGGCGCGCGAGCGCGAACACATTTTGGTCGGCTATCAGATCGCGCTGGACCATCTGGACAACGTGATCCGCATCATCCGGGGATCGGCGAGCCGCGCGGAGGCGAAAGAAAACCTGCTCAAGTTTTTTTCCGAGCAGGAGGTCACGATCACCGAAAACGGCAGGTCCAAGAAGATCGAGGGCGTGAAGCTGGATGGAAGGAAGTACAAGCTCGGCGGCGTCGAAGGGGAGACGGCGGCCCGAACCGGTACTTCGGGCCTCACGCCGGTGCAAGTGGACGCCATTCTCGAGTTACAGCTCCATCGGCTCACGCAGCTCTCGGTGGAAGAGATTCTGAAGGAATTGAAGTCCATCCGCGAGCGCATTGCGGAGCTGGAAGAGATCCTGGCGAGCGAGAAGAGGCTGAAGCAGGTGATCACGGACGAACTGCGCGAGGTGCAGAAAACTTACGGCGACGACCGGCGCACGCAGATCGTGGACAAGGTCGAGGAGATAAAGCTCGAAGACCTGATCGCGGACACCGACCAGGCGATCACGGTGAGCCATGCGGGGTACATCAAGCGGACGGCCGTGGACGTCTACCGGCACCAGTCGCGCGGAGGCAAAGGCCGGATCGGCGCGCGCACGAAGGAAGAGGATTTCGTCGAGCACCTCTTCATCGCCTCGGCGCACAGCTACATTCTGCTGTTCACGTCGAAAGGCCGTGTCTATTGGCTGAAGGTATACGAAATTCCCGAGGCGGCGGCGGCCACGCGGGGGAAAGCGATTTCCAGCCTGGTGCGCTTCCAGGAAGATGAGAAGCTGACGGCGCTTGTCGCGGCGCGCAGCCTCGAAGAAGAAGGGAGATACGTTCTTCTGGCGACGCGTAACGGCACAGTGAAGAAATCTGCGCTCGTGGAATTTTCCAATCCGCGGTCGGCAGGCATCATCGCCATAAATCTCGAGCCGAAGGATGAGCTGATCGGCGCGAAGCTCACCGACAGTAAGCAGATGATTTTTCTGGCGAGCCACGAAGGTCAGGCCATTCTTTTCCGCGAGACGGAAGTGCGGGCGATGGGCCGCGCGGCCGGCGGGGTGAACGGCATGGACCTGGATAAGGACGATTACGTCGTCTCGATGGACGCGGTACAGCCGGACTTCGAGATCATCGCGAAAGAGCACCAGAAGACGACGAAGAATCTGGAAGAACTCGAAAACGAGGAGATCCGGGATTCGCTGACCTCGCTTATGCTCACCGTCTCTGAGAAGGGTTACGGGAAGCGCACGCCGCTGGCGGAGTACCGCATCACGTCGCGGGGCGGCAAGGGCGTAGTGAATATGAAGACCATGGAGCGCAACGGCTCAGTCGTCACCACGCTGCAGGTGACGGAAGAGTCTGACGTGATGATCATCACCGAGCACGGCAAAGTGATTCGCGTGCACGCGAACGAGATCCGCGAGGCCGGCCGCTCGACGCAGGGTGTACGGCTACTGCGGCTGGAAGAGAAGGATTCCGTAGCCGCCGCCGCTATCCTCCACGAAGAGAACGGCGAAGCGAAGAAGTAGAGCGGTCCTTTGTTCCGATTCCAGTGCGGGCCGCGAATCATAGTGTCCTGAAGTGCCGCGTCCTCATACCCGTTTCTTCAGAATAGAGTTAAGATTCCTGCCGCAATGAAACGCTTCCGCCGGATTTCCGCGCTTCTGTTCGGACTGGTGGCGCCTCTGCTGTTGCTGTCTGTGGCGAGCAACTCGAAACACGCCAAGCG
>WNGJ01001529.1_pt1 | contig 22806 bp, 16 predicted proteins | sample 5400611 | NCBI WGS metagenome assembly WNGJ01 (sample SAMN13153375, study PRJNA577476) | soil metagenome | isolation source: 40 cm soil or saprolite under Garry oak tree replicate 1 | place: USA:California | collected 2016-06-15
ACAGATCGTTACCTTTCTGCTTTGCTGCTCAAGGATACTGCTGGTGGAACAGCAGGTTCCTTCTATGACGGCTGTGTCCTAGTGAACAATTACTTGCACGACTTTCACGTCGCACCACTTCGTAGTGGTCCAGACCCAGATCTTTGGCGTTTTCAAAATCTTCCTCAATATGCCAGTCTTTCTCCAATGGCTTTCACCATCTCTTGGAGGGTGGTTCCAGGCGGAGCGAAAACAAAGTAGTACCGCTTCTCTTGTGGATCAGAAATACTGCGGCGCATGAGCAAGAAGTGGCGTCCATCATCCTCCCACTGATGCAGCATGGGAACAACCGCCCAATCAAAAAGCCGCGGTCCTTTGGTTCCCTCACTCATCGAGAGGCGCCGCCACTCCTTCTCATGAAGCACGAACGATTCGACCAATGCCGCTTCTTCTCGCCTACGCCCAGCAGATGTCTGGAACCCAACGGGCTCGCTGCAAGCCACGGCCAGCACGTAGGGATACTGATGAGCTTCCAACCACATACGCAGATCCAGATTGCCACCATAGACCGTATCAGCCACGACCCAGGCAATGGGGATCTGTGCTTGGAAGATCCGTTCGATCATCTGGACCGCCAGTTCTGGCTTGGTCTGGAAGCGAACCGGCTCAGGAACATGGGCTGCTCGACACCGGTCCCGATCCTCTATCCAGTCGAAGGGCAGAGAGAGTTCGCGATCAATGAGCGTATGCCCTTTGGCTGTCACATACGAGAGAAAGACGCCCACCTGACAGTTCTCTACTTGGCCGGTCATTCCGCAATACTGCAAGCCGACACCAGCCGACTTCCGGCCCCGTTTGGGGAAGCTCGTTTCATCGATAACCAGGATGGCGAACTCTTGGCCCAGTTGCTCAAGCGCGTAGGAACTAGAGGCTCATCGCGCACGCCCTCTGTGTCCCAGACCGCGCTTCCGAGCAGACGCTGCATGCCATCAGGGCGGGTTTCCCCAGCGTGTTCAGCTAATTGCCAACCGTTTTTGCGCTCCGTTTCACTCAAGATGCCTTGCAGATAGGCCAGCACGCGGAGACGTGGCTCTGGGCGGGCAAAGCGCGGGCCAATCCGCGCATGCAGACGAACAAGCTCTTGTGCCCATCGACAGACTTCGACAGCGGTCGTCCTGGGTCCGGCGAGTATGATATGCTGATTTTGCTTCACGATCTTCTCCTTTCACATGAGGTCTCTGAAAGTTACATTCACCTGTACAGAGTCTCACATCTGAAAGCCAAGTTCATGAAGCTTTTTTCATACCTGCTAAAGGAGATTATGGTTCAGCTTAAAAAGTGCGACTGTAGTGTGAACGAGAGTGTTCCCAGTCCTTTCCCAGGTGGTTGCCAGATCGTTCCCACTTTGGTTCGATGTGTCCCGCTCAGATCCGACCTTGCCAGCTCTTGCTGGAAAGCCCACGGTTGACTCGTGAGGTCTGTCCACGAAGCGGAGGGTCACGTGTTACGGGATGCGGGCGCACATGGTTCTCTCGGCGCTAGGACATCCCCTCACTTCTGTCTGGAGGACAGGTGGAGAGCCTTGGCAACCTCCATGATCGGTCATATTTCCCGCCTGATTCCCATTCTCTTCTCGCACTACAGTTGCACATATTTGGAGGAAAAAGAAGCTATCAATGCGGAACTGATCAGCTAATTAGCGCGAGTTCGCATAAGATTGGAGTACGGCAGCGGCCTGCTCTAGCCGGTCGATCGTCAAGCGCTCCGTCACGCCCAGATGCGGTTTGTAGTGGCGCTGATGGATGACGCGATGGGCTTGCCAAGAGCGGGTCGGCCCTTTGTCGTAGACGCGGCAGGCCGTGAAGCGACCACACTTGCCCACAAAACGGAAGGACGACACAGAAGCTAGCCAGGCAAACCACTCAGGTGAATCTGGGCGCAGGTGCAGTTCGCCGACCTTTGGGCAGATCACGACATAGCTGCCCTGAGCTCCATATTCGATCAGAGGAAGCAAGCGACGCCGTCGGCTCTCCGCTGGATGGGGACGAGGCCCGGCCTCTGCTTGAGAGATCTCCCCCTGCTGTGGACGTGCTAGTGAACAGGGCAGCAGCGACGCGGGGGGTGGCATGAGAGCAGCAAGCGAGGCCTGTGCATGCGAAGCCGAGGTCTGCGGCCCAAGAAACAGCGCAGAGGTGAGATGAGCCAGCTGCTGATGCAGCAACACGACCTGCGCTTGCAGCGCGGCCAGCTGCCGCTGCAAGTCGGCTTCTGAGGGGCATGCAGGCGATGTGAGCGGCTGTGGCTCCCCATCCACAGAGGTCGATCCTCCAGAGCCTAGCGGGGGTACTGGCTGTGGCTGGAGAGTTCGCCCGTGCGCACGAGCCAGTTGCTGAACTTGCGGCAGGGTCAAGCATTTGACCCGCGCGTCTGTCGGATGGGCATGCAGAGACATCGCCGCGTGCTTGATCCACTGGCGCAAGGTCTTAGGGTCAACTGAAAGCCTCTCACAACAGTCGGTCAAGGGAAACAAGGTCATGGTCAGAACTCCTTTCACAGGTACTTAGAAACACAGAGACGATTCCCTGGGAACTTCCTGGGAATTTTCCCAGGAGAGTGTTGGGAAGCAGTACCGTCGAAGGCTGAGCAGAAGGCAAAGGACAAAGACCAGGCTAGCCTGCCTTCAGACGGCGTTTGGTATGGAAGTAGCTGGCACCGCTTCGGTGGCATCGTCGCCACCAGGACCAAGCCAGTAGCAGCTTCGCATTCGAAGGAGGGGGCCAAATGAGATAACCAAGCAGATGACGCACTTCCGCAACAGTTGGCGGAAGCAGAGGTCGAGACACTTGTGGTGCCGACTCGCAAGGCGGGATCCGCACCTGTGCGCAAATGCCCACCAGGAACGCATAAGCCAACAGAACGCCCGTGACGTGCCGGTACCATGCCGTCCAGCTGCGAACCTCATACTGGTCCAGACCCATATCTTTCGTGTTTTCAAAATCCTCTTCAATATGCCATCTGGCCCCAATAGCCTTGACCATCTCGTGCAGCGTGGTGGCCTTTGGGGCAAAGACGAAGTAGTAGGCCTTCTCTGCCGGATCGCTGAGGCTGCGACGAATGAGCACCCAATGGCGACCGTCCTCTTCCCATCGATGTAAGATCGGGACGCAGGCCCAGTCAAAGAGCCGGGGACCCTTGGTCCCCTCGCTCATGGCCAGGCGCTGCCAATCCTGCTCAGCAAGCAAAAGGGCTTCCACGTCGCGCACTTCCACTTGTCGGCGTTCTCCCTCGGCTGTGAGAATGCCAACGGGTTCATCGCAGGCCACGGCCAATACGTAGGCATACCCATGCTGCTCACACCAAGTACGCAGATCCAGGTTGCCCCCATAGACGGTATCGGCCACCACCCATGAGATGGGGATGTGGGCCTGGCGAAGGCGCTCGAGCATCTGCACCGCCAGTTCTGGTTTGGTCTGGAAGCGCGTCGACTCCGGAATGCCGGCTTCTTGACAGCGTTTGGGGTCGGCGGTCCAGTCGAAGGGCAGATAGAGTTCGCGATCAATGAGGCTATGACCTTTGGCCGTCACATAGGAGAGAAAGACGCCAACCTGACAATTCTCGCGGCTTTCCGGTCGTCCCACAGTATTGCACCGGGACGCCCGCCGACTTGCAGCCGCGTTTGGGAAAGCTGGTCTCGTCAATTGCCACGATGGCCTCGTGCGTGCCGAGTTGCTCGAGAACATAGCTGCGCAGGTCGTCCCGCACCAGATCCGCATCCCAGACGGCGCTGGAGAGCAGGCGCTGCATGCCATAGGGGCTGGCTTCTCTGGCCTGCTCGGCCAATTGCCAGCCATTTTTGCGCTCGGCGCTGCTGAGCAATCCTTGTAGGTACCGCAGGACTCGCTGGCGTGGTTCGGCTCGAGCAAAGCGAGGGGCGATACGCGCATGTAGCTGCCTTAAGGCCTGTGCCCACTGGGCAACCTGGCTGGCCGTCGTGCTGACGCCATCAGGTGGGGTATCTTGAGAAAGCTTCATCTTCTTCTCCTTTTCCAGGTGGTTTCTGAAGTTAGTAGTTCTACCTCCAGAGTGTCACATGGAAAAGAGAAGATTCTGAAGTTTTTTCTGTTTGCTTACATATGGTATTGCTCAGCTTCTAAGTGCAACTGTAGTGGGCTGTCGTCTTCCCGTCGGAGGTCCAGCTCCCTCCCGTCTGGTTCCCGCTGCCTGTCCAGGTGCTTGCCGTCTTCGTGCCACCCTCCTCTGCTACACTCGTGGTGTGCCGGTGGGAACAGCAGCACACTGGACGAGTTCCGTCCTGCCCGCTCAGGCAAACGGTGCATGCTCTCAGAGAACCTGCTGCAAGACGATGCCGACACAGCGCCCAAGGCAGGTGAGAGGAAGCATCTCGCCCTTTGGAGGCGGCTCGTTCCTTCAGAGGGCCATTATACTGCTTGGGGCACTGCCAGACATATGCGCCATAACGGGGGCAGACTGAGCAAGGCAAGAGTCGCTTCCCTCCATGGGGACAAGGTAGAGAGCCTGCTGCTCTGCTGAGGGACGGAGGCCAGCCTGAGGACCGTTAGGCTTCGTGCTGTCTCTGATGCTCAAGAGCATGAAGAAGGAGGTGACGGATCGTTTCAGAAGAGACTCCATACTCCTTTGCAACTGGACGAAGTGGTTCGGTGTTCTCCACGACACGATGAAGAACGAGCGGCCAGTGGTCAGCAGGAATACCGTATTGAGGGTGTTTTGGCCCTGGTCGCCGTTTGCCACCCATCGCAGGAGGGCTGGCGTCAGGTGCTTCATCGTGAGCGAGCAACTGTTGGACCTTGAGATACAGTGTGCCCGACGGGGCAAGAAAGAGGGGAAAAATTGGTGACAGAGGACTCGAAACCCGTCGGTTTCGATCGTATAAATAGTGTAGTTTATCGAAATGATACACTACACTATTTTTCTTTTGTAAGAGCAGAACAGGCACCTCTTGAAGGGAGAGGAAGCTCTTCCTCTCCTCCAGCATCCTTCTCTCTTCCTCTGGCTTCTCTAGAGGAGTTGAGCCTCCTTCCCGATGGAAAAGGGATTGTGTTGCAAAAAGGATGGCGTTATGGTAAACTCTGCCCTATTCGAGACCAGGAGAGGAGTTCCCTTCATGAGCCATCAGAGTCCGTTCAAGTGGTGTCATTTCGAATCCGAGATCATTTTGCTGTGCGTGCGGTGGTCCTTGCGCTCCTCTCTGAGCTCTCGCGACCTCGAAGAAATGATGCGGGAACGGGGATTGCACGTCGATCACACGACGATCTCTCGCTGGGTCCAGTGCTACGCTCCAGAGCTCGACAAGCGCTGTCGACCGCACCTCAAAGCCACCACTGACTCCCGGAGAGTGGATGAGACGTATCTCAAGGTGAAGAGAGTCTGGATGTATCTGTACCGAGCGGTCGATTCCGACGGGGACACCCTGGAGTTTCTCTTGAGTCCGAGGTGCGAGGCCTCGGCGGCCAAACGCTTCTTCGTCAAGGCGCTGCACTCCATTGCTTGTTCGGCTCCTCAAGCGCATCCGGCCGAGGCGAAGGGAGCCGAGCCCGCGACTCCGGCTGATCCCAACACCAAGAAGTTGGCTCCTTGTGTGATCAACGTCGAGAAAAATGCGGCCAAGCCCTCGGCCGAGGCTTTCCTCAACGTTGCCGGAATCCTTCCCGAATCTGTAGAACTGAGGCAAGTCAAAGACTTGAATAACCTGATCGAGCAAGACCACCGCTTTCTCAAACGACTCGTCAAGCCTGGGATGGGCTTCTTTTCCGTGGAAACGGCAGGGCGAACACTTCAAGGCTATGAAGCGATGCATATGATTCGCAAGGGACAGGTGCACGGGGTGAACAAAGGAGATGTCACTGGGCAGGTGGCCTTCATCGCCAGCCTGTTTGGCGTGGCGGCCTAAGCTGAACAAGAGATGAGACTGCACGCCCATGAATGTTCTTCGAGAGTTTTTGCAACACAACCCTGCAAGTCGCAGGCTGGATAGGTTAAAATGCTGTCTTATTGAAGGAGGATTCAACATGGCAACTTATATCGAGTACACCCTGGAAGACGGTAGTACCCTGTTGGTCGAAGTGGATGAATCGACAGGTGGAGCAATCAAAGCTGCTGATGCGAGCGGCAATGTGATAATTAAGGCAGAAGAGAAGTTTAAAGATGCGCTGAAGTCCATCAGGGGTTCAGTGGCTACCTTGTGGCAAGGGCTTTCCGATTTAGAGGCCGACGATGTCGAGGTGACTTTTGGCATCAAAACGGTGGGGGAAGTCGGCCTCTTCGCCGTATGCAAAGCCGGGGCGGAAATGAACTATGAAGTGAAGCTCAAGTGGTCCAAGAAGGGGTAGCAGAACAGCGTAAATACGGGAAGAGAGTTGATACAGAAGGTGTACTTAAGAATATGCTGAACTAAACAATAAATGCAACACATCATCCAACAAGTCAATAGGCTAGTGAAGTAAGGACTGTATGATGCAGCGTCTTGAGCAGAGCGTCATTCGCATCTTGAATGCCCACGATAAGACGGTCGGCACTGGATTCGTCGTAACAGACCGTTTAGCGGTGACCTGCGCCCATGTCATCAAGGCAGCGGGTAGTATCTACGATCAACCCATCCGCATCCAGTTCTACTGGGGTGAAATCGAGCAGGTGGCACAGGTACTCAGTGTAGGCTGGTCTTCAGCCACTACCGATGATGTAGCGCTCTTGCAGCTCGATCACTTGCCAGAAGGGATCGTCCCAGTTGTGCTGGGTTCCGCCAGACAATGCGAAGGACATCCTTACTGCGCCTTTGGTTTTGCATCGCTTGCTGGCTACGATAGCCGCAAGGTGACTGATACCCTCGATGGTATTGTCTCAGTGCGGGATAAACATAAGCGTCCTATGCTCCAACTCAAAGGAGAAGAAATCGATCAAGGCTTGAGCGGAGCACCGATTGTCGATACGCAGACAAATCGTGTTGTGGGTATGGTCAGTGAATACAAGGATAATGAACGTACACGTTTCGCCTGGGCCACTACGGCTGATACACTAATAACATACTATCCGGCCCTCCAGATATGGCCGGAGGCGTATGGACCCGATGAACTTCATGCTTATCTGGACTATCTCATTAAGGACAATCAAACACTACCAATACCGATTCTGTCTAGAGGGGACAAGGTGCCTTTGGAGCGTGTGTACGTATCGCTACGGGCTGATGAGATGAACATCGCTGAGAGGGAGGCCGAGCGGGATCTCTATCTCGAGGATGTATTTGAACTCCAGGGTGTGATCGGCGGAGACATATCGGACCCCTACTCAAGGTTTACCGAGTTACATCAAGCTATCGTTCGCTTCCCTCAGATGCGTATGTTGATTGCCCGTAACAGACTACGACTTTTTGCAGAGCGTGAAGCTGGCTCTCTCAGCTTAGCTGAGGTTGTGAGGCAACATCAATACGCCGTATTGCTCGGTAATCCTGGATCGGGAAAGACTACACTGGGGAAGTGGTTGGTACTTCAATTCGCACGTGCTTTTCTTGAAGGTGAAGCCAATGTGCGGGTAAGAGCTGACTTGGTACGGCCTGACGCTGAAACTGAGGAGTTTATAGATCTTGGCCCAGCTCGCCTCCCCATTTTGATCCAGATCGCCGACTATGCTCGTGCTCGCTGGAACGAGGGGGAGGTCGATACCAAATTGCCACTGGAAGATTTTCTCGGCCAACAGTACAACGGCAGAAAGGACAAGCCAATCGCCTTGACACCTGAAGCAATGCACGCGTTGACTCATGCGTATCTCAAATGGGGGCGGGCGCTGATAGTGCTGGATGGTCTGGACGAAGTGAGCAATCCTCAGCAAAGACGAGAGGTAATGCATGCGATAAAGGAATTCATTCAGGCGCAGCTACGAGTTGCCGTCGAAGGCGAGGAGGTCGGAAATCGGGTGCTGCTCACGTCACGTATTGTCGGATACCAGTTCGATCCACTTACTGAACTGCCTCATTATACTATAGAGAATATGGACGGGGAGGCTATTGCTGCATTTTGTCGGAACTGGACGAACCAGGCGACAAAAACTGACGAAGTTGGCACACTTGAACTGGCAGAGCACCTTCTTGATGTCATTTTTAACCAGTCCCACCCCAGCGTACGAACACTGGCAGAAAATCCGCTACTCCTGACCATATTGGTACAGATGCAGAGGATGGATAGTCAGCAGGAACTCCCAACGCGAAGGGTGGAGCTGTTTAGTAGGGCAGCAGAAGCATTGTATGACCAGCGAAAAAGTTTCTGGAGGCAAGTAGGAATTTCTCCTGAAAACCTCACTCGCGGACTGAGTGCAGTAGCGGCCTACATCCAAGCTAATGAAGCTACAGGATTTGCTGAAGAAGACACAGTTCGTGCCCAGTTAGACGCTACTTTTAAGGATCGTAGGCAGACAGAGGCCGTGCTGGACGCTGCACGCGAAGTAGGAGGAGTACTGGTGGCGCATAGCGAAGGCGTGTACGGTTTCCTCCATCGCTCGTTACAGGAGTACTTCGCGGCAAAGTTCCTAACCGAGAAGCCAGACCACGTAGCTGAGCAGATCGCCTTGCGGTTGCTAAATCCAACCTGGCACGAACCGATCGTCCTCGCGATGGGTATAGTCAGTCAAGCTGGCTATTCTGCTAATCGCAGACGTTTATCCGAAGCGTTTATCTGCATTCTCAATGCTCCTGATCCCGTTGGGGATATCCTCCCCCGCCGGGAACTGTTGGCAATTGAGGCGTGCACAGAATGCAAGCGTATTCCACCAGAAGTCGGTCGGCAAATTGCAGAGAAACTACTTGATCTTTATGCTGGACACAGAGGGCCCATTTCGTTGCGAATTTTGCAACACCATATCCTGCATGCTTTCGCTGTCTTACATAATGGTGACGCAGCAGTCGAGGTGGAGACTGTACTTTGCGATGCTCTAGGGGCCCGTGATACTAGACGCCGCTTAGCAGCTGTGGATCTTATTCTCAGAGCGCAGTGGGATTCACAAGTTATTGTCAGAGCATTGGTGGTAGCCTGGTGTGCATACCCAGACCCGGCTGCATCTTTGCTGACGGCTCTTGATGGCGTCAGAGATCGTCAACCAGCTCTCTTCCAACCGGATTTCCTTCCCATGCGGCAGGCACTCATGGATGAACAGCTGCTTTGGGAACGCATTAGTACTGACCAGGAATGGGCGGCCCTGATCCGTACGCTGTATATGTCACCGAATAGCGATTGTGCCCCCGAGCAGATCACCCGTGATTCTCCATTGACACCGCAAGTATTGGCGGCACTCCGTCAGGCACCCGAAACTCACCCACTTGTAGCACTCCGACAGCACCTCCTGTCTCTTGCTAAACACTCTGGCACTGTTTCAGCGCGCGATGCTGCCTTGGATTGAGTGCTTTGGGCAATCTAACTTGGGTCAAGGCTTGCGTAGGGAATGCAGAAGGTGAGGAGCACCTGATTCGTCCCTTGATTGCCTCTCTTAACTACATGCTAACCCATATTCATGCTCTTTACCAGGACTATAGTCGAGATCGCAGTCATGATCTTCCTTTTAAGGGATCTCGCACTCTTGCCTCCACTCTCGCTCGCCTACTCGGGCTTGGTTGCCCACAAAATGGCATTCAGGCCCGTGATCTTGACCACAGTCTCAGTTATCTCCGTGATGTCGGCTGTTCATGCTCCCACATGTGCGTGAATCATCTTGAAAGGGCAAAGGTTGGATGGAGGTCCGATGCAGAGATTATGAAGCTATTTTCTAGTGAATATACTGTTGCCCAAACACTCCAGAGCCGCATTACTACCTTTATGCCGCTGGCTCATGCCTGGACAGCTCTCGTTGAGGTGTGTTTAGAACAATGGCCTGTCCAGGCCAAGTTGGCAACCGAAACAGTTGGGCCCAATGAGCTGACTGCTGATACACTAGCCATATTAGTTGCCGATCTTACCGCCTCTGACGATGCACCTCGAAAACATGCTCGGAAGGTGCTGACGGCTGAACGTCGCGCATCCGAGCTGGGGAGATTAGTAATTGAGCAAATGGCTGCATTGGTAAACACCCCTTCCACCCAGCCGCAGGTAGCTACAGTTTTGGAATCAGCCTTAGGGAGGATTACGTATGATGTACCCATTTGGATAGCTGCATGGATCATGGAGGCAGAGAAAGCCGAAAGTGCATTTTCTCGCAAGCAGATCCTGTACAGGATACGCCATGTCACACCCACAGTATTCGAGACGGTTTTTAATGCTCTGCAGAACGCTGGACCCAGCACTAACCTAGCATTGCTGACATCAATACGCTGGATGGCCCGGTTGGACCAGATACCAAAGACCTGTCAACGGGCTGCCGGGAAACAGTTAATGACTTGGTTACAGCAAGAGAGCGAACCTAATATTCGCCACGTAATTATTGAGGCTCTGGGAAATTGGCCTGAAAATCGAAACAATGTTATTAGTATCTTGCTTGCCTCACTCAACACCCCTTCATTGACCTCTGACCTGCCAGTCTTGTATGTTGCATTAGCTCGTCTGGCGGCAAGACAGCCAGCTATGGTCAAGCATGTGCGAACGATACTAGCTAATGCATGTTACCAGCCAGAGGCTGCTGCAGCACTTATACGTTTAAATGTAGCAGATGCCAAATACAAAAGTACTCTCAAAAAAATTTCTGCATGTGGGGTTCCAGAACGCTACTTGGCAGGTAAACGGCTTCTCAGCGCATTGGCAGAGTTCTCACCAGATAAGTACCATCTACTTGCAGCATTGCTGAATGCAGCGACTGACGATGATGTATGGGATGGAGATTACCATGGTATTCTTATGAACGCTGTGGGCTTCCATGTAGAGTACCATCCCGATCTGTTGAAAATGTTACTCACACAATTACAGCAAGCGCTATCAAAGCAAGAATGGTCCCGACGCCGTACCCTTTTAGCTGCGGTCGCTGCCTGTATTGAAGTTATGCCTACTGTCATCCAGCAAACTGCCCACCAGCTATTTCTTAGCAGAGAGCGTTTCGAAGAACTCCTCGTGCAGGGAACTACAGATCCTGCTAGTCAGGATACTCGTCGCTTTGCCCTCGCTGCCCTCAGCTATCTACGTACAGCTACCGGAGCAGTGATCCCAGCATTGTTACAAGCATGTCAGGATACTGAAGAGGTTCAATTAGCTGCTATTGACGCCGCCAGACGTTTTCAATCCATTCAGGGCAATCCGTTGCCAAGACTTGTTGAGGCACTAACTGACGAGAGCCTAAGTACAGCACGTGTGGCATCACAACTGTTGAGCTCATTGGGCTGTTCGGCAGCGGGTGAGATTGCTAGTCTGCGAGAAGAGATCATCGAAGTACTGGTCAGCACCCTCCGGAGCCTGGGCAACCGTGAGAACGCGGGAGTTGTAGAGAGTAACCGAACGGAACTCGAAGATGCTTTGTACAGGGCACTACTACAGGTGGCTGGCTGGCAGCAGTTAGCGTACCGGGTTTAATTCTTCAGGAGGGTTCTTTTAGCAACCTACATCGAATACACGTTAGAAGACGGAAGTTCTCTATTAATCGAAGCAGAAGAATTAACAGGCGGAGCGATAAAAGCCGCCCATGGTAGCGGTAACGTTATCATCGAGGCGGAGGAAAAGCTTAAGGATGCTTTATATTTCGGTCGGGAGTTCGGTAGCAACTTTGTGGCAAGGACTCGCAGATTGCAGGCCCTTGACATCAAGGTCATTTTCGGCGTTAAAACGGGGGAGTTGGTGTGTTTGCGGAGTGTGGAGCAGAAACGGAAGTGAACTATGAAGTAAAGCCCAAATGGACGAAGAAAGAGTGACAAAGCAACTTTCTCTGACATCCCATTATCCGTGAATAAGCAGTTCATGGATACAAAATCCAGGCAAATCCCGTATTTGGCAAGGCCGACTAGATCAGTGCAATGAGGTAGGGAACAGACAGTATGGAACAGGATCTCGAACGGTGTGTCGTCCGCATTTTGAACCAGTACGACGCAACGATTGGCACGGGCTTTGTTGTAGCTGATGGCTTAGCAGTAACCTGTGCCCATGTCGTGAAGGCGGCAGGTAGTGACAAAGATGAATTATTATTCGTGCAATTTTACGCTGATGAAAGCCAGCAGATAGCCCAGGTTTTGACTGAGGGATGGTCGCCTCCCGATGCCAATGATGTGGCTTTCTTGCAACTCGATTACCTACCCGAAGGCGTGGTACCCGTGGCGCTAGGTTCCGCGAAGCAATGTCAGAGCCATCTCTATCACACATTCGGCTTTGCCCGCCTCGCTGGGTACGATAATCGTCATGTCACCGATACTCTCGATGGGGTTGTCTCAGTGCGGGACAAGCACAAGCGTCCGATGCTTCAACTCAAAGGGGAAGAGATTGATCAAGGCTTGAGTGGATCGCCAGTTCTCGATACGCAGACAGACCGGGTTGTTGGCATGGTCAGTGAATACCAGGACAACGCACGCACACGTTTTGCCTGGGCCACTACGTCAGATACGCTGAGTATGCTCTATCCTGCACCTCAATTGTGGCCCAATACCTATGGTCCCGATGAACTGAACGCTTATCTCGATTACTTAATCGACGCTAATCTAGCACTCATACTACCTGATGGAAACGAAGTACAGTTGGAGCGGGTGTATGTCTCACTACGAGCTGACGAGATGAATGCGCGAGAGCGGCAAGCAGAATACAATCTCTACCTCGAAGATGTAGCTGCGCTTCAAAAGTTACCTGGGGTAGTGGGTTCGGATGAGTATGCCAGGTTTGCTGCCATGCGCAAGGTGGTCGCTCGCCGACCAAGAATGCAGATGCTGAAGGCTCGCGACTGGGAAAGCCTATTCGGTGTACGAGCACAGGGTTTACTGAGCCTGGCTGAGGTAGTGCAGCAGAACCCGCATGTGGTGCTCCTGGGAGATCCGGGATCGGGCAAGACGACGCTTGGGAAATGGCTCGTGCTGCAGTTTGCGCGTGCGTTTCGCGAGGGCGCGACTTGCGTGAAAGTGCAAGCTGACTTGGTGCGACCTAGCGATGAGTCTAACAAACTGGTTGACCTGGGGCCAGTGCACCTGCCGATCCTGATCCGCATTGCCGACTATGCCCGCGTTCGCTGGGATAAAGAGCAGGGAGATAGGAGAATATCTCTGGAAGCCTTTCTTGGCTTCCGCCGAAATCAGCAGAATTTGCCATCTGAACTGACATCAGAAGCGGAAGATGCCATTATCCGAGAGTATCTTTTGCAAGGGCGGGCACTGATTGTGCTGGATGGGCTGGATGAGGTAGGTGACCCTGATCAACGCAAAGCTGTAATGCAGGCTGTGAGAAAGTTTCTGCAGGCTCAGCCTCCTGTGGCCCAGAATGACGGGTGGACGGGCAATCGTGTAGTGCTCACCTCGCGTATCGTAGGTTATCAGTTCGATCCACTTACCCACCTACCTCACTATACAGTGGAAGATATGGACGAAACGGCCGTCAGCGCATTTTGTAAAGCTTGGATGATGCATGTGGCCAAAGCTGAAGATGCTGCTGAACAGGCTCAACAGCTCAAAGATGCTATTTTTAACCATGCTCATCCCGGCGTGCGAACACTTGCGGGTAATCCCTTGCTGCTGACTATTCTGGCGCAGGTGTATTGGAATAGTGCTGAGCACAAACTTCCAGCCCTACGGGTAGACCTGTTTGAAGCCGCCACCCAAGCGCTATATGACCAGCGAAGAGACTTCTGGAGACAGGTGGGGATGACGTTAGAAGACCTGGTTCATGCTTTAGGAGCGGTAGCGGCGTATATCCATGCTTATGAGGTGACCGGGTTTGCTGAGGAGGGTACAGTAAAAGCTCAGTTGAACACTGTTCTCAAGGATTGGAGACAGGTGAGGGCGGTGTTGGAGGTTGCTCGTGAGGTTTCTGGCTTTCTCGTAGCGCGTGGGGAGGGAGTATACGGTTTTCTCCACCGCTCTTTGCAAGAATATTTTGCTGCACAGCATTTAACCCGTCAGTATGAGCAGGTGGTCGAAAACCTCGTCAGCCGGGTATTGGACCCGATCTGGCGTGAGCCTGTTTTGCTAGCGATAGGAATAGTGAGCCAGCCTGGATATCCCGAGAGCCGCCGCATATTGCCAGAGGTGTTTGCTGCCTTACTCGATATGCCTGATCCGGCAGGAGAGTTTTTACCGCGTCGTGAACTATTAGCTACCGCTGCCTGCGCGGAGTGTGAGCGAGTACCCCCGAAGTTTAGCCAGCGGATTGCGCAGAATCTGCTGTTCCTCTATGCCCAAAGAGAAGGACGTGGCAGGTCTCCTGTCTTGCGCGCACGTATACGCCGTGCGTTTGCTGTCCTACATGATAGTTATGCTAGGGAGGATGTCGAGACTGTCCTGTGTGCAGCCGTGCAGCATTCCGATATTGAGAATCGCTATGCAGCAATAGATCTTATCATAGAAACACAATGGAGTTCAGCTGCTATCGCTCGCGCGCTTTTGAAGGCCTGGCAAACCTACCTAGATCCAGCGGCTTCCTTGCTCATTGCCATAGATGATGTAAGCAGCCATAATCCGGCCAGCGTTCAGGAGAATGCTCTACCACTGCGACAGGCGATGAGGATGGAGCCGCTGTTGTGGGAAAGATTGCGTGCTAGCGAAGATTGGCAAGTGGTAATCCGAACACTCTATTTGCCTCAGGATGCGGACTTTGCATTTGACCAGATCAATCGGGACTCACCCTTAACAGAGCAAATACTATCTGCGCTCCGATCAGGCGGATCAGGGACGGCATTTCGTCAAAGACTCATGCATCAAGCCAGTCAACCAGGAACACCTCTAGCTCGCGACGCAGCACTGGTCCTCAGTGCACTGGATGATGCAAGTTGGGTAGGATCGTGTGTAACGAACTCAGGTGAGCAAGAAAGCAAGATACGGCCTATAGTTGCCTGCTTCACACGTGATCTCGCACTCGCTCGGGCTCTTGCCTGCGACCATGCTCTCGCTCTTGCCCGCTTTCTTGACAGCGCTCGCGCCTATATTAACGACCATACCCTCGCCTTTGCTGGCGATCGTGCTCATGCCCTCGCTCGTGATCTTGACCTTGCCCAAGATATGCCGCAGGCAACTACCAGTGATAGAGAACTTTCCCTCATTTATGAACTCGCCCGATCCCGGGCACATGCGCTCGCCGAAGAACTCGATCTTGCTCATGACAGAGAACTCACCTTAAACTATGAGTGTGCCCGCGCTCGCATCCATGCGCTCGCGGAGGAACTTGATCTCTCTCGGGAGCTTGCCCTCGCCTACCAAATTGCCGAAGAACGTGAGCGTGCCCGCAAGCCTGAAAGAGAGCCCGTCCGCGAACGTGAACCCAGGCGTACATTTAAAAGTGAAGCTGAACGAAAAAGGGCCTTGGACCGTGCTCTTTTTGATGAACTAAAGCTTGCTTGCGACCACGATCTCACACAAGCGCCTGAGCTTGCACGGGACCTTCAACAGGCCTTTGAGCGCGCTCGCAAGCTCGTCTTTAACGACATTCTCATACCTAAGGATGAAGTTCAGAGTGCCCAGAAGCTACTTGAGCATGAACGCGCGTTTTCCCGTAAAAGGGCCCTGGACCGTGCTCTTTTTGATGAACTAAAGCTTGCTTGCGACCACGATCTCACACAAGCGCCTGAGCTTGCACGGGACCTTCAACAGGCCTTTGAGCGCATTGGCGAGTTTGTCCGTAAGGGCATGGGCATACCTGAGTATGAGATCGAGAATGCCCGTGAACTGCTTGCGCGCGAACGCGCATTTTCCCGTAAACGTGAGCGTGAGCTTTCCCTTGAGCGTGAGCGTGAGCTCAATCGCGTCCTTCCTCTGATCCACGACCTGGCTCTTGATCGCGCTTTTATCGATGAGCTTGATCTAGCTCGTACCCGTGATCTAGCCCGGGTGCCCGGGCTTACTGAGGCGCTTGAGGAAACGCGTGCACGGATGCGTGAGTACGCGCGTAAAGGCGATCAGATTCCCGAGCACGAACGTGAGTTTGTCCGTGAACTGCGAGCCCGTGAACGCGAGCTTACCAATGAACTCGAACTAGCCCATATGCGCAGCCGCGCCTTTGAACGTGCCGTTGCCGGTGAATTTAACCTCGCTCTCATTCCCGTATTCGTGCATGCTCTTGTGCAGGATGAGGAACTTGCCGCTATTCATACCCGTGTCCAAACCCGAATCAATTCCCTTACTCTCGAACTCATCCGAATACGTGAGCAAGCCCGCGCGCGCGGGCTGGTCCTTATTCAAGATTTAGCTCGCATCAGCCATCGTAGCTTCGTACGTTCTGAGGGCCCTGAATTCGACCGTGATCTCGCCAACATTTACTCTCTCTTCCACGGAAGCAGCGAAGCTTCTAATGCGGGTGAGTTCCCTCAGGTTCATGCTGTCGCCAGTGACTTAGATCGTGCACGCGCTCACGAGCTTGCACTTGATCTCGCCCTCGATCTCGATCCCACTCGCGCCAGTGATAGCACTTTCGCCCGAATGCTTTCCAGAGACAACGAATTAGCTCTCATCCACAACCTTGCTCGCGCCCGTGCCAGCGCGCTTGCCCGTGCCCATGCACTCGTTCTGTCTCTCGTTCGCGCCCGCGAACTTGATCTTGCCCAGAATCAGGATATCAAATTCGACCCAGCCAGCGTTCGTGATTTAGTCCTGGCAAGAAATCGCGCTCTTGAAATAGAGCGTTCTATTCAGAAAGTGTCCATTTCTTCGTCAAAAGGTGATCCGTCACTAGTATGGTTGATCAACTCCATGAATGCTTCGATTCAAACCATTCGGAGACTCGTAGATTTCTCTACCGCAGTAACTCGTGTGGGAGCATCACTCACAGCTTTGTATAGAGAACGTTGGTTAGTAAAGACCAAACCTCCAGTAGTATCCATTGAAGTCGATCAGATTCAGATGACTCCTGAGGGATTGACGACACTTCTGGCTGATCTAGCCTGCCCAAACGATGCACGTCGAGAATATGCTCAAAAGGTGATGAGCGCTGAGCGGCCGGCTTCTAAATTGAGAGAGGCGGCGGTTGAACGAATGGCTGAATTAGTACAAATTCATTCTTCCAGAGTGGGTACTAAATTGGAGTGGGCTCTGCAAACAATAACGCATGACCAACCCTCCTGGATCGTCAGGTGGATAAAACAGACGGAAGAAGATGAGCATGCGGCTATCCCGCCGCTCATTCTCGGGAATATGATGCGTATCACCCCTGATGCCTTTGTGGTGCTGCTGAATGCACTACCGAGTGTTGAACCCCGTGTGAATACAGCTTTGTTGGAATCCCTGAGTCGGATGGCTCGAAACGGACAGATACCAGATGAAAGACAGAACGACTTGCAAAAGAAGCTACTGAGTTGGCTTGTGCAGGAAGCAGATCCAGACATATGTAGGGCAATTCTTGAGGTATTGGGACGCTGTCAGGACGACTCTGGATCCATAAGCCAAATTCTGTTAGCCAGACTCAGTGGGGATGTCCAAATGCCTGCTCCCGCAATGCTGTATGAAGCATTGGCCCGCCTTGCAGCGCGACAGTCAAAAGTTGCGAAGCCGGTGTTTGCAGCGATGCAGGAGAGATGTCCTCATCCAGCAGCAGGTGCTGCGCTTGCTCGTTTGAGTTTGATGGAGATAGACCGCCGCTTCTTTTATGAGGCAGGTCAGCGCAAACACTTGGATGCTATTGGCGCATCATTGCTCTCGAAGTTGTCAGAGGTATCGCTCAACCCTGTTCAGTGCCTCATGGCACTTTTAGATGCTGGAACAGATAGTGATCCCTGGAACGAAAAATATCACGGCATCTTGGTAAATGCTATCCGGATCCATGTGGAACGGTATCCCGATTTACTAATACCCGCCCTGTTGACTTATACGGAGCAGACCTTACTTAGTCAGAACTGGCCAGCGCGTCGAATGGCGCTGGCTGCGGTGGCTACCTGCATTGAGGTGATGCCTGCTGCCGTTCAGGAAGCTTATCCCGGTAGCCTGGAGGAACTATTTGTAAGAGGAACAATTGATGCGGAGAGTCACACGTCACGCCGCTTTGCTCTTACGGCCCTCAGTTACCTACGTACTATCACTCCGAAAGTGGTTCCTGCGTTACTCGCTGGTTGTCAGGATATCCAAGTCGTCCAAAGCGATGCGATTGCTGCGGCCGGACGCTTCCAATCTGTTGAGGGTGATCTCTTGCCTACTTTGATTGCAGAGCTCCGGAGTGAAAGCAGGAGTACTGCCTATGCCGTAGCGCAGTTGCTTGGTGCCTTGGGGACATCCCTGGCGAGTGGGGATACTAATTTGCAAGGGCAGATCATTGAAGCATTGGTTGACGCACTCAAAGACCCGGCTAGCCAGAGAGAAGTCATAATTTCAAATGAGCACAAAGGTAAACTGGAGGATACCTTGTACACTGTTCTGCTGCAAGTCGCAGGCTAAACGAGATGAAGCGCAGCAGAGTGCCATCGCCTAAAATAGTAAGTGGTGGTATCCCCAATGTTAGCGCTACTTGTCTTTTCACAGATCTCGTTCGACGGCTATCACGTTTTTGACCCTCTCAAGACGCCTGAAGAGGCGCTGTAATTGCTCTAAACTATCGATTTCTAGCGTAGCATTGATAATCGCGATCTCTTTGCCAGCGCTTACATTTGAACCGACCGAGGTAATGTTGACGCCGGCTTCAGTAACCACTGTCGCAATATCACGGATCAATTCTGAGCGATCACGCGCGGTAATCACTATTGGTGCCAGGTAGCGCTGCTGATTCATACTTTCCCAACTGACCGAGATCAGGCGTTCGTGGTCGCGCTCACGGTAGCGATAAACGTTTTTACAATCGGCGCGATGAATAATCGCTCCTTTACCACGACTGATGAAACCTACGATTTCGTCGCCAGGCAATGGACAACAACAATTTGCAAGACTAGTGAGCAACCCAAAGGAGCCAGCTACTCGTAGGCGTGCCGCCTGTGCTTGTTTCCCAACCTTGGGCAAAAGAGGCATATCTTCTTCGAATATCTCTTTCCTGGCGTTTTGTTCATCGAGTTGTTTTTTCTCTTTCCTGGCATATTGTTCATTGAGTTGTTTCCAGCGATCAATCAGTCTCATCGCAATGGTGTGCGGGCGTATCTCGTTGCTGCCAATGGCGGCAAGCAAATCTTCAAAAGATCTTCCATTGTGCTCCTCTACCAGCCATTTCTGCATGTTCTCAGTCAATGCCTTAATGCCACGTGCCACTCCTAAATTTATGAGTTCGCGGTCTAAACGCTCGCGCCCAAGCTGAATGTTGAAGTCTCGTTCATGGGTCTTGAGATAGCGACGAATTTTACTTCGTGCAGCAGCAGTGCGAGCAATCGATAGCCAGTCATGGGTTGGATGGGCAGTGCGACTCGTGATAACATCTACACTATCGCCGCTCCTGAGTTCGTAGTCCAGCGGCACTAAATGCGTGACAAGTTGAGCACCTTCACCTTCAGTAATGCGTGCCCCTGCGCAACTCTCACCTATCTTAGTATGGATGCGGTAGGCAAAATCGAGCGGTGTAGAACCAGCTGGAAGATTAATAATATCGCCTTTGGGTGTAAAGACGAAGATTTGCTCTTGGAAACTACCGTGATCAACCTTCACAGCAAACTGGTCGCCAGGGGTATTTGGCGAGCGCAGGTCACGTTGCCAATCGGCAAGTTGGCGTAGCCAGTCTAAAAGCTCTCTTCTGTTCAAGGTAGAAGCAGCGTTGTCAACCTCTTTACTATGCCAGTGCATCGCTACACCATACTCTGCCATTTCATGCATCGCAACAGTACGGATCTGTATCTCAACGAATTGGTCGTCGAGGCAGAGAACGGTAGTGTGTAACGCACTGTAGCCGTTTGGCTTGGGATTAGCGATAAAATCTTTGATGTGGCCAGCTTTAGGTTCCCACAAGCTATGTACAAGACTGAGCGCAATATAACACTCCGGCATTGTTTCGACGAGAATGCGGAAGGCGAGCAGGTCATCTATCTGATTAACCTTAGAGGCAGATTGCAGCTCTTCAAGCCGTTTGGCGTTGCCAGCAAGCCGCTGTAGCTTCTTGTAGAAGCTGTAGAAATGCTTGACTCGTCCTGTCACCTCTGCTTTCAGACCAAATTTGGCTAACTCCTCGCCGAGAATTGTACAAACTCTATCCACATACAACTGCCATTGTTTGCTTTCCATCTCTATGTGGTTCTCGACCCATGTGAACGCCTCTGGCTCAAGAATTTCAAAAGTGAGATCTTCCAGTTCAGATTCGATACGCCATAGACCCAGCCGTCCAGCCAGCGGTGCGTAAATTTCTCGGGTATCTTGTGCAGCTATCAGCCACTCTTGTTGATTGGGATGATGAGGAGCAGTATGCTTCAAACGCATATAATGTAATTGGTAGGCTAACTTAAGAATAACGGCGTGTGGGTCATTTGCCATAGCCACCAGCATTTTTCTGGCTTTCTCTGCCTGTTGGCGGCGCAAAGTTTCACGAATACGCTGGTTCTTCTGCTCGGGGGTTTTGCCACTGTGAGCCCCGGAATGAGGAGCTTCTGATGTCGCGACCAGGCGCATCTTCCGTTCAAATCTGTTCATCTCTAGGACGCTATCTATTACGTTCGCCACAGTGGAACCCATCACGCTCTCTACACGCTCAAGTGGTAAGCGGTCCGCGTTAACGAACTCGAACACGAGCCCAGCAGCAACGCCAACCGCGTCAATGTGCATCAGAGCTAGAATGGTTGCCAAGTCTATAGAGCGTTGGATCAAGTCTATGCCAGCCGTTCCACTCCCTCGGGTTGTCTGAATCAACTGAAGCGCACGCAGTACCTGCTCAATCTCAGCTGCTGTCATGTACCGCTGTACGATAACGAGGAACTCTTGAGCTGATTTAGATGAGTATTCTTGTTGAATCGGTAGTTCTTCTATAGACATCTCTTCCAGCTTTATCTTGTTTCTTTGAAAGAACCCTTCTGGGAAGCAGACAGAACGAATAAGGGCTTAGCTAACTAAGCGCATGAACGATCGCAAGAGTCAATCCACTGCCAAGGATTTAGCTTATCTAACAAAGCAGTTGAGGTCGATGATTAACTAATCAGCAGTTTCTTCTCAATTACCCGAACCAGAACTCTCTCGGCGCTACACTCCTTTTTAAAGCAAGCTCGTCACAATGAGCTTGTATTCAGAATACCAAAAACATTGTGGTTTTAGCAATACATGACTGAATTATTGACCCGTTCAGCTTTTAGTAGTACATTGTATGGAGCAATTCTTGGTTGAGCTTGCTCCGGTTTGATGGATCATCCACCAAAGCGGGTCAACCTCACACTGGTAAACTCACTGCCGCGGTCGGAATGGTGCAAGAGTCCGGCTGGAGGATGCCGATTGGCTAATGCCATGCGCAAAGCCAGCTCAACCAGGTGCTCATCTTCTGTTGCAGCCATCGCCCAGCCAACCACCAGGCGCGAGAACAGATCCAAGATCGCTGCCAGGTAGAGCCAGCCCTCTGCCGTTTCGACCGCTTTGGTATCGGTGACCCACTTCTGGTTGGGCAAGCTCGCCACGAACTCCCGGTTGAGATGGTTGGGAGCAAAACGGGCAAACGGTGTGCTCCTCGTGGTGGGCTTGCGCCGCTTCTTCGTCACAGCTTCCAAGCCGAGCTGCTGCATCAAGCGCACGACACGCTTACGCGAACACTGGATGCCGCGCGCTTTGAGCACGGCATGAATGCGTGGGCTGCCATAGACCTGGTGATGCGAAAGGTCGATCTGCTGGATGTCGGCGCACAGACGGGCATCTTCTCGGCAATGCTGGCTCGGCTCTCGGCGCATCCTTGCATAATAGCCACTCTGGGAGACCTCGAGCGTCTGGCAGAGCACCGTGATCGGGTAGTCGTGGTGGTGCTCGGCCATGAACGGAAAGCTCAGAGCTGGCTGCGCGAGAAGATGCCCAGCGCTTCGGACAGAATCTCTCTCACCCTTGATTTTTGAGAAGAACATATGTACTATTAGAAGTGGAGAAGCCCGGTTGGGTCGCTCCCGACTGGAAAAGATCCCGCAGAACCCTGCGATCGCTTTGGAGCTTGACTCTTGAAAAAAATCTGGGGGACGTAGCAAGCACACCTGATACGAGGTTGAAGCCGACTTCTGGTCCGAAGTTGGAAGAGGCACGTCCGCGGGGTCCCGCTTCTCCACCCACCAGAGGGTAATCGGAGCGTTTACCCCAGGCAAAGATGCCGGAAAGGCAGGAATGGCTCATGCCTCGTAAAACCTCAGCTCGCGCCTCTCTGCAGGCTGTTCCTATGCTGGCTCAGGAGACCTTGTATGTCAGGGTGGATGTTGGGAAAAAGGCGCACGGAGCCTTCGTTCATTTCTTCCACGTTACTCACCCGTCACCAGCGCTTTGAACATTGCCCCGCCCTCGCCTTTGAGAACTCGCGGGAGGGCTTTCGCTCTCTCATCGATCGTATCAAAACGTATGTACCACTCACCCAGGTTCAGGCTCTTCTGGAAGTGACCGGACATTACCATCGCGCTTTGCTCCAGTACTTACAGGAGCTCGATATTCCTGTTTTCGTGATCCATGTCCAGAAGCGGCAAGAAGGACTGCTCAAAACGGACAAACGCGACGCGCTTGGCTTGGCCAACCAGCTGTACAATCAACTGGAGAGTGCGATCCGTTCGCCCCAAACCGAGTAATCGGGGGACGGGCGACAAAGAACAACCTTTGATAACTACCTTTCTGACGCTGGGTGAAATCCCCAACCACTCAGATGGGCGAGTGAT
>WNGJ01003001.1_pt1 | contig 22802 bp, 23 predicted proteins | sample 5400611 | NCBI WGS metagenome assembly WNGJ01 (sample SAMN13153375, study PRJNA577476) | soil metagenome | isolation source: 40 cm soil or saprolite under Garry oak tree replicate 1 | place: USA:California | collected 2016-06-15
GCCGCGTAGGCCGTTCGATTGCAGAGCTCGAGCTCTTCATCCGTCATTCCGATGCCGGCCATCAGCTCGAACTCGTGAGTGAGCGTTGTGTTCGCAACTGTGCGCGAATCCGTGCTGATGGTGCAGCGCAGGCCGGCGCGCACCAGTCGCGGCAGCGGGTGGTCGGCGAGCGTGCGGACCGCCTTCGTCTTCCAGTTCGCGGTCGGACACATGTCCAGCACCACTCCTTCAGCCTGAATTCGCTGGACGATGCGCGGGTCGCGGGCGCCGGTCACGCCGTGGGCGATGCGCTCGACGCCGAGGTTCAATGCCTCCTCGACGTGCGATGGATCGCCGGCCTCGCCGGCGTGACACGTGAGATGGAGTCCCGCCGCCCGCGCGGCGTCGAACGCCGGGCGTTGGGGTGCCGCCGCAAAGCGCACCTCATCGCCCGCGAGGTCGAAGCCGACCACGCCGCGCCCGGCGAAGCTCCCAGCGATGCGCGCCAGCTCCACGTTGTCCTCGGGGGCGTGCTGGCGCATCGCGCAGACGATCGCCACCGCCTCGATCGGGCCGGAGTCGAGTCCCGAGAGAACCGCGCGGATCACCTGTTCCACGGTGAGGCCTTGCTGCAGGTGCAGGCGCGGTGCCGAACGCACCTCGAGGTAGTCGACGTTCTCGTGAGCGGAGTCGACGCACAGCTCGAGCGCTATGCGTTCGAGCGCTTCTTCGGTCTGCATGACAGCGATCGCAGGCTCGAAATACTTGATGTAGTCGGCCTGGCTGGGGCAGTCGTCCGGGGCGACCATGGAGAGCCCCTTGCTGCCGCCCAGCTCTTCGGCGGTCGATAGGCGCACCGCACCGTCCAGGTGGGAGTGCAGCTCGGCCTTGCGCCAGCCGAGATACGGTGAGGCTATGTCAGCGAATAGATGTGGGGTAGCTCGCGGTACAGGCCGGCGTAATCGAGGCCGTAGCCGATCACGAAACGGTCCGGGATCACGAACCCGGTGAAGTCGATCTTCACCTCCACCTGCCGTCTCGCCGGGCGATCGAGCAGCGCGGCGAGCTTCACCGACGCTGCGCCGAGCTTGCGGATGCGCCTGGCCACCGCGTTGACCGTGACACCGGAGTCGATGATGTCCTCGACCAGCAGCACGTGCCTGCCCACGAGGGGACCCTCGACCATATGCGCGAGGCGCAGGCGCCCGTTGCTCGAGGTGCCGGTCGGGTAGCTGGACGCGCGCACGAACTCCAGCTCGGCGGGGATGCTGAGGCTGCGTAGGAGATCGGCGGCGAACACCGTCGCGCCCTTCAGGATCACGACCATCACCAGCGGGGTGTCGATATCCGCGTAAACCTCGGAGATCTGTCTTCCCAGCCTTCGGACGCGGCGCGCGATCTGAGCTGACGAGATCATCGGCTTGCTGGGCCTGTCCAGTCCGATTCCCGAAGTCTCGCTCGGGGCCGGCCGGGTCAGGACCTCAGTCATGCAAGTGCAATTCTAAGTGCCGTCAAACACCGATTGGGTGCCAGACGGTTTTCATTTCCATGAAAGCAGCGACGAGATAAGGACTCTGCTCGTCCTGCGTAACTTTGATCACACGCTTCACATTCCCCGCGGCGGCTTCCTCGATCCCTTTGATTTCCTCGGGCGTGCATCCGGCGGTGTCGATTGCGTTGATGTCCATGTGATTGGCGAGCCACGGCAGAAGCTCCTTCCGCTGCCCGCTGATGATGTTGATCACGCCTGCCGGCACATCGCTCGTGGCCAGGACCTCGGCCAAGGTCAGCGCGGCCAGCGGATGCGATTCCGCGGCCAGCGCGACGACCACGTTGCCGCCGCACAGCGCCGGTGCCAGCCTCCGCACGAACCCGCTCAACCGGGTCTCCTCGGGTGCAACAACGGCGACCACGCCGGTTGGCTCCGGGATCGTGAAGTTGAAGTAAGGTCCCGCGACGGGGTTCACGGTGCCGGTGACCTGGGACAGCTTGTCGGTCCAGCCCGCGTACCACACGAGCGTCTCCACGGATTGGTCCAGCTCTCGGCGGGCCCGCGCGCCGCCACCGAGCAGCTCGACGAACTGCGCCGCGCGACCGTCCAGCATCTCCGCGGCGCGGTAGAGGATCTGGCCGCGGTTCATCGCCGTACGTCCGGCCCAACCCGGAAAAGCCGTGCGCGCGGCACGAACCGCGTCGCGCAGGTCCTTGCGCGAGCCGCGCGGCACGTTGACCTTGCCATCAGGCCGGTAGGCCCGGCCGGACTCGGAGCGCACGAACTCCCCGTTCACAAACAGCTTGTAGGTCTTGCGCACTTCCATCAGTTCAGGTCCACGTACGGAAGGAGGCCGTGCACGCCGCCCTCGCGGCCGAACCCAGATTCCTTGTAGCCGCCGAAAGGCGAGGTCGGGTCGAAGCGGTTGAATGTGTTCGCCCACACGACGCCGGCGCGCATGCGCTCCGCCATCCAAAGGATGCGCGAGCCTTTGTCCGTCCAGACGCCGGCGGACAGCCCATACGGCGTGTTGTTCGCCTTTTCCACAGCCTCGTTCGGAGTCCGGAACGTGAGAACTGAGAGCACCGGGCCGAATATCTCTTCCCGCGCGATGCGGTACGACTGCGACACATTGGTGAAAAGCGAAGGCGGGAACCAGAATCCGCGCTCGGGCAAGACGCACTCGGGCTGGTACAGCTCGGCGCCTTCTTCAATCCCCGACTCGACCAGGCCCTTGATCTTTTCCAGCTGGGCGCGCGAGTTGATGGCGCCGATGTCGGTGTTCTTGTCAAGTGGGTCGCCCAGGCGAAGCGTCGAGAGCCGTCGCTTCAGCTTCTCGAGGAGGGGCTCGGCAATCGACTCCTGCACCAGCAAGCGGCTGCCTGCGCAGCACACGTGACCCTGGTTGAAATAGATGCCGTTGACGATGCCCTCGACCGCCTGGTCGAGCGGTGCGTCGTCGAAAACGATGTTCGCGGCCTTGCCGCCGAGCTCGAGCGTCAACCGCTTGCCCGAGCCCGCGAGTGCGCGCTGAATGGACTTGCCCACCTCGGTCGAGCCGGTGAACGCGACCTTATTCACGTCCGGGTGCGAGACGAGAAGCGAGCCCGTCTTGCCCGCGCCCGTGATGATGTTGACCACACCGGGCGGCAGCTCCGCCTGCATGCAGATCTCGGCGAACAACATCGCGGACAGCGGGGTCGTCTCGGCCGGTTTCAAAACGACGGTGTTGCCGGCCGCGAGCGCCGGTGCGATCTTCCACGCGAGCATCAACAGCGGGAAGTTCCACGGGATCACCTGGCCAGCGACACCAAGGGGCCGCGGCTTGCGGTTGGGGAAGGCCCACTCGAGCTTGTCCGCCCAGCCTGCGTAATAGAAGAAGTGCGCAGCGCTCAGCGGGATGTCGACGTCGCGCGATTCCTTGATGGGCTTGCCTCCGTCCATCGTCTCCACGACCGCGAGCTCGCGCGAACGCTCCTGGAGCAGGCGCGAGATGCGGAACAGAAACCTCGCGCGGCGCGAGGGCGATAGGCGAGCCCACGAATCGAAAGCCTTGCTCGCTGCTTTGACGGCGCGGTCGACATCGACCTCATCCGCCTCCACAACCTCGGCCAGCTTCTTCTCGGTGGCCGGGTTGATGGTCGGGAAATGTTTCTTGCTGTGGCCCTCGACCATACGCCCGCCGATGAACAGGCCATAACCGGGCTGGATCTTGACGTGGTCTATCGCCTCGGGTGCCGGCGCGTACTCGAAGACCTGCTTGGCGAGTGCGTCGGATTGTTTCCTGGTGATTGCCATCAGTCGATCGTGAAGTAGTCAGGGGACTGGTACGCGCCGGTCCGCTCCTTATCGATCTGCATCAGGACATCGTTGAGAAGCGTCGACGCACCCAGGCGCAACCGTTCCGGTGTCATCCAGTCGGGTCCGAGGGTCTCGTAGGTCAGCACCAGATATGCAATCGCCTGCTTCGCGGTGCGAATTCCGCCCGCCGCCTTGAAGCCGACGGGCCGGCCGGTTTCGCGGACGAAGTCGCGGATGGATTCCATCATGACCAGGGCGACCGGCAGGGTAGCCGCGGGCTGCACCTTTCCGGTCGATGTCTTGATGAAGTCGGCGCCGGCGGCCATCGCCAGGATGCTCGCGCGCCTCACCGCGTCGTACGTGCCCAGCTCGCCGGTCTCGAGGATGACCTTGAGGTGGGCCGCGCCGCACGCTTCTTTCACGGCGACGATCTCGTCGTACACGCGCTGATAGTCGCCGGCGAGGAACGCGCCTCGGTCGATCACCATGTCGACCTCGTGCGCGCCGGCCCGGACCGCCTGCTCGGTCTCCGCGAGCTTGATCGGCGTGAAGCTCTGGCCCGACGGAAAGGCCGTCGCCACGGAGGCGATCCTTACATCGCTGCCGCGCAGGTGCTCCACGCAGTCGGCGATGCGCAACGGATACACGCAGACGGCCGCCACCGACGGGATGGTCGAGTCGCCGGGCTTGGGCCGGATGGCCTTGGCGCACATCGCGGCGACCTTGCCCGGGGTGTCGGCGCCCTCCAGCGTCGTCAGGTCCATGCACCGCACGCCGAGGTCGAGCGCCCAAAGCTTGGAGGACTTTTTGATCGAACGCTTGGCCAGCGAGGCCGCCCGCTCGTCGGCCCCAACCTCGTCGACGCTCCGGACGCCGCGCATCAGCGATCCGAGGTGGGTCAGGGAGAGGGCGGTCGCCATGCTGGGATTATGCGACGGGATGAAAGGCGTCAGCCTCGTAGCAGGCATCGCGTGTTTGGTGGCTTTGGCGGGATGCCGCCCGAACCAGGTTGCGCAGCCGACCAGCCCGGCGCGATCCCCATCCGCCTCGCCGAGCCCCTCGCCCTCACCTTCGCCACAGCCTCCGCAGCGACTGGAGGCTGCCCTGCCGGCGCCCATCGAGGAGACCGGCGCGGCGACCGCCGCCGGCAGGCTTTACGTGGTGGGCGGATTCAATGCGGCCGGGGCGAGCCTGGCCTCGGTTTATGTGTTCGACGGCAACACGTGGGCAGCCGACGGCAGGGACAGCGCGCGTCTGTTCAGGCTCGACTCTGACCACTGGACCGAGCTTGCCTCGATGCACCTCGCCCGAGGCGGCCACGGGCTGGTCGCGGCGCAGGGGCGCCTTTACGCCATCGGCGGCAACAACAGCGGCGGCAACGTTGGACCGGTCGAAGCCTACGATCCCGGCTCCAACACGTGGTCGGTGCTCACCGCGCTGCCAGCAGCGCGTAATCACGTGTCCGGCTTCGTCGCCAACGGTGCGGCATGCGTCGCGGGAGGCCGCTCGCCCACGACCGGCCGCGTCGACTGCTTCGATCCCGCCTCGGGCGCCTGGTCGCGGTTGCCTGATCTCCCGCTGCCCACGAGTGGCGGCGGGGCAACCTCGTTCGTTAGCGGCGACGTGGTGATGACAGGCGGCCAGGACGCCAGCGAGACCCGAATTGTCGATCAGCTCGTGTTCTACTCGCAGGGCGGCGCCTGGACGGGCAGCGAAAAGATGATGTCGCCGCGTCACGGGTTCGAGCTCGCCACGTTCGAAGGACGCGCGTGGGCCTGTGGCGGAGGCAGCGCGCCGGGGCTTCACCCGGTCGCAACATGCACCTCAGTCGGGGATGGGCCGGCCGCGTCCCTGAATAATTGACCTGAGTGGGAGGTCTGTCTTCCACACCACCTCGAGCAGAAGGTCGCCCAGTTCGATGATCGCGAAGAAGATCAAGATCACGACATTGGCGGCCAGGGCCGCGAACGGGATCGGCTGCCGGACATAAAGAAGAAGGGCGGCCAGTGGAATCGCCGCCAGGAAAGGCCCGAAGAAGTTCACAATCGCCTGCCGCACGACATCAAGCTCAAGCGCAGGTTGCGCGTGCAGCGCATAAATCGTGAAGTTCACGTAGCCGAGACGCCACGGACGAACGATGATCGAGCCGTCGACGCCGACCGCGTAGATCAAGAGCAGGTGCATCACTTCGTGGGCGCCGAAGCCCAGCATGAAGATGAGCAGTGAAAGCACGAGAACTCGAATGACCAAATTGTCTCAACCCTATTACAGCCCATGGTTTCAGAAGCACATACCCCCAGGGGGTATACAATCCAGACTCATGCCAGGCTATACGACCCACAAGAGAGCGGTTCAGGGAAGGCTGCGTCGTGTCGAGGGGCAGGTCCGGGGCATCCAGAAGATGGTTGAGGACGATCGCTACTGCATCGACGTACTCACGCAGGTGAGCGCCGCCAAAGCGGCTCTGGACGGCATCGCGCTGCTGCTGCTCGCCGACCACACGGAGCACTGCGTCGCCGAGGCGATCCGTGCCGGAAGGGGCGGCGCCAAGGTCAAGGAGCTGAACGGCGCCGTCGAGAGACTGGTGAGGGCATAACGTGTTCGTCCTCCTGGCGATCTGGGACGCGCTGCAGATGGCCTTCTTCATGTTCTGGGAGGTCCTGTGGCCGCTCGTCCTGGGCTTCCTGATCTCGGCCGTCGTGCAATCGCTCGTCCCGCGAGAGGCGGTGGTGAGGGTGTTGGGCAGAGACGACCTGCGGAGCGTGACTTTCGCCACGCTGCTCGGTGCGGCGAGCTCCAGTTGTTCTTACGCGGCGGTCGCGGTGGGGCGCAGCCTCTTTCGCAAGGGCGCCACGTTTGCCAACGCCATCCTCTTCGAGTTCGCGAGCACGAACCTGGTGTTCGAGCTCGGGCTCGTCCTCCTCATCTTGCTGGGCTGGCAGTTCCTGGCCGCCGAGTTCGCCGGTGGGCTCCTGATGATCGCGATCCTCGCCGTGATCTTCAAGTACACCCTCCGCGCCCGCATGGTCGACGCCGCGCGGGTCCAGGCTGAGAGGGGGCTGCGGGGACGGATGGAAGGCCACGGCGACATGGATATTTCGGTCACGGAAGGGCCCTTCCTGGCGCGGCTCTTCTCAACCCGCGGCGTCACCGCTGTCAGCCATTACTTCTATGGGGACGTGGCCGGCGTGGCCCAGGACATCCTGCTCGGCTTCCTCATCGCCGGCGCCCTGGCCGCCTGGGTGCCCAACAGCTTCTGGCAGGCACTGTTCATCTCAGGCAACCCAACGCTCGGCACGATCTGGGGGCCGATCATCGGCCCGGTGATAGCAATGCTCAGCTTCGTCTGCTCAGTGGGCAACGTGCCGCTGGCGGCGGTCCTCTGGAGTGGGGGAATCAGCTTCGGCGGAGTGATCAGCTTCATCTTTGCCGACCTGCTCATCCTTCCCATCCTCAACATCTACCGGAAGTACTACGGCGGCCGGATGAGCCTTTACCTGCTCGGCACCTCATATCTCGCGATGGTGCTGGCCGGGTTGATCATCGGCGGCCTGTTTCAGCTGCTCGGTCTCGTCCCTGCCCATCAACATATCGAGGCGTTTCAGGCCCGACCATCCTGGAACTACACGACGTTTCTCGATGTCGCCGCGCTTGCGCTCGCCGGCGTCCTCGGCTGGAGGTTCCTGCGGACCGGTGGCCGTGAGATGCTGCGGATGATGGAAGCCGCGCCGACGGGTGGCCACGAGATGGCTCACCATGACCACCATGACGACCACGACCATCACCACCGCTGAGGTGCAGCGGGACTACATCAAGGAATACAGCCATTCACTGAGCCGAGACATGGAGCTGCTCCACTTCGGCCATGCCGGCAGGCCGCTGCTGGTGTTCCCGACCTCGATGGGCCGCTTCTACCAGTGGGAGGACTTCGGCCTCATCGGGGGCCTCAGCGATTTCATCGAGTCGGGCGCGGTCCAGCTCATCTGTGTCGACAGCGTCGACGGCGAATCCTGGTACGCGAAGGAGCGTCCGGTCGCTGACCGGATCAGGCGGCACCTCCAGTACGAGGCCTACATCGTGGATGAGATCCTGCCCCGGATCCCTGAGCGCCCGGTGGCGTGCGGCACGTCCTTCGGAGCGCTGCACGCCGTGCTGTTGGCGGCTCGCCATCCCACCAGGCTCGGCGGGTTCATCGCCCTCAGCGGGGCATTTGACACGGCGAAATGGCTCGACGGCTACCACGACGACAACACGTACTTCACCAACCTCATGGCCTTCCTCCCGGGCTTGATCGACGAGGCGTACCTCGGTCCGCTGCGGGCGATGCATCCCAAGGTGGTGGCGACCGGCGAGCAGGACCCCAACGTCGACGACTCGAGAAAGCTCGCGGCGCTCCTGAGGGACAAGGGCGTGGATGTAGGGCTCGATATCTGGCCCGGATGGGCGCACGATTGGCCCTACTGGACGGACATGATGCGTCGCTATCTCGCCGGCTGACGCGATTCACCAATCAAGAGGAAGGAAGATGGCTCCAAAGAAAATCGTCGGACTGCTGGTCGGACGCGAGAACACCTTTCCGGGCCCGTTCCTCGAGATGGTCAACCAGAAGGGAAAGGCGGATGGCATCACTGGCGAGCTCGCCGTCCTGGGCGGCACGCCTGAGCTCGCGGAGCCGTACCACGCAGTGCTCGTCGACCGGATCTCGCACGAGGTGCCGTACTACAGAGCTCACCTGAAGAGCGCGGTGCTGATGGGGGCCGTGGTCGTCAACGACCCGTTCTGGTGGGAGGCTGACGAGAAGTTCTTCGAGTGCACGCTGGCCCGCAAGCTCGGAGTTGCGGTGCCGAAGACGGTCGTGCTGCCCAACAAGCAGTACATCCCAGACATCGACCACGTCCGCTCGCTCCGCAACCTGCAGTTTCCCCTCGACTGGGAGCACATCGTTTCGTACACCGGCTTGCCGGCCGTGCTCAAGCCGAACACGGGGGGAGGCTGGAAGGACGTCTTCATCGTGCACACCATGGAGGAGCTCATCACCGCCTACGACCAGACCGGCTTGAAGACGATGATCCTGCAGGAGTTCATCGACTGGGACGACTACGTCCGATGCATCTGCATCGGGCGCGAGCACGTCATGCCGATCCGCTACAACCCCAAGGCCCCATTCGAAGCGCGCTACCAGATCTCGCAGCCGGTGGAGGGCACCCTACGGGATCAAGCAATAAAGGACGCGCGAACACTGGTCGAGGCCCTCGGTTATGACATGGACACCGTCGAGTTCGCGATCAAGGGCGATGTCCTCTACGCCATCGACTTCCTGAACCCCGCTCCCGATTTCGACAACTTTTCCATCAAAGAGGACAGCTTCCGCTGGGTGGTGGACAAGATGAGCGACCTGGTGCTCGCGTACGCACGGGGCGATGCCACTCCACCGTGGCGTGAGGAATACCGCTGGTGGAAGTACGTGAAGAAGACACCCGTGCCGAATCCCGTAGGGACCTGAGTCATGCGGGTGTGAAGGACCCCGTCGTCGCCTTTCACGCCCTGCTTCAAGACGAGCGGCTTGCGGCCGACAGCGCGCAAGCCCTGGCCGACGGCCAGCGCGAAAAGCAATTGATGTTCGGGGAGCGTCCGCTTTGTGTCGCCCTGCGGCCGCAGCTGCTCACGCGCCGCCGTTTTGAGCAGGCAGTTTCGGCCGCGGAGGGGGTTGCTTCAGCGCTTTCCGCCCTGGAAAAAGCGGTGCTTGATGACGCCGTGCTTCGCGCCGAGCTGGGTCTCGAGTCAGAGGAGGAGCGGCTGGCGATGGCCGACCCAGGCTTCACGTTCTCGTCGCCCTCAGTCCGGCTCGACAGCTTTTTCGCGGATCAGGTCCGGTTCGTCGAGTACAACGCCGAATCGCCGGCGGGCATGGCCTACAGCGATAACCTGACCGAAGTCTTCAAAAGGCTGCCGGTGATGCAGGCCTTCCGCAAACGGTTTCGAGGCAAATTCATGCCGACGCGCCGCCGCCAGCTGAGCGCGATGTTGCGGGCCTTCAAGGAGTGGGGGAAGAGCACGACGCCGGTCATCGCGATTGTGGATTGGGAAGGCCTGCCGACAGCGCCGGAGTTCGAGATGTTCAAGGCTTTCTTCGAGGAGGCCGGGATCAGGACGTTGATCTGCGACCCGCGGACGCTGGAGTTCACCCGCGGCAAGCTCTACTCCCAGGGGATCGCGGTCAACCTGGTCTACCGACGCGTGCTGACGAGCGAGCTCCTCGCCCGGGGCGATGACACCCGCGCCCTGCGCGACGCTTACATGGCGGGGGCCGTTTGCGTGGTCAACAGTTTTCGGGCCAAGCTCCTGCACAAGAAGATGAGCCTCGCGCTGCTCTCCGATGAGCGGTACGAGCGTCTGTACACGCCCGCCCAGCGAGCGGCCGTCCGGCGCCACATCCCCTGGACCCGGCAGGTCCGCCCCGAGCTGGCCGAGGACATCGCGCGGCGCCGCCAGAACCTGGTCCTCAAGCCGAACGACGAATACGGAGGCAAGGGCGTCGTGCTCGGCTGGACAGTGGACCAGGCGGAGTGGGAGGCGGCGATCGATGTCGCCACCACGCAGAGCTACGTCGTCCAGGAGGCGGTCGAGATCCCCCGGGTCCCGTTTCCGATCGCTCTCGACGGCATCCGTTACCTCGACCTGGCCGTCGACCTCGACCCCTACCTCTTCAACGGCCGCGCCGGCGGCTTCATGACCCGCGTCTCGGCGGCCGCCCTCCTCAACGTGACGGCCGGCGCGGGCAGCGTCGTGCCAACATTCGTGGTCGAGGGGCCAGCATGAGTAGAGAAGGCTTGCTCACGATCGGCGTCGAGGAGGAGTACCAGATCATCGACGCGACAGGTCAGCTCCACGCGCACATCGACACCCTGCTTGCGAAAGCGGCGCCGCGCCTGGGCGACAAGGTGAAGCGGGAGATGATGCAGTCGGTGGTCGAGGTGGGCACCACCATTTGCGAAAACGTCGACGAGGCTCGCGACCAGCTCGGCGAGATGAGGCGCACTCTGTCGGAGCTGCTGCAGCCCGAAGGCCTGCGCATCGCCTGCGCCGGCACGCACCCGTTCTCGCGCTGGCAGGAACAGCAGATCACAGACCACGAGCGTTACAAGATGCTCGAGGAGGAGCTGCAGGACGTCGTCCGCTCGCTCGTGATCTTCGGCCTGCACGTCCACGTCGCGATTCCGAATCCGGAGCTGCGTATCGAGGTGCTCAACGAGGCGCGCTACTTCCTGCCCCACCTCCTTGCGCTCAGCACCTCGAGCCCGTTCTGGATGGGGCGCAACACGGGCCTCAAGTCGTACCGCAGCGTGGTCTGGTCGAACTTTCCGCGCACAGGCATTCCGCCGGACATCAGCTCTTTCGACGAGTACCAGAACTACGTCGAGCTGCTGGTGAAGACAGGCTCCATCGACAACGGGAAGAAGATCTGGTGGGATCTTCGCGCCCACCCCAGCTTCCCGACCCTCGAGTTTCGCGTTTGCGATATGCCGACCCGGCTGGAGGAGACGATCTGCCTCGCCGGGCTGATGCAGGCGATCTGCGCCAAGCTGCTGAAGCTGCGCGCCGGGAACCTGGGATTTCGCAAGTACATGCCCGCCCTGATCGCAGAGAACAAGTGGAGGGCGATCCGGTATGGCATCGACGGCATGCTCATCGATTTCGGCAAGCAGGCTGAGGTCCCGATGCGAGACCTGGCGCTCGAGCTGCTGGAATTCATCGACGACGTGGTCGACGAGCTGGGGTCGCGCCAGGCGGTGGAGTACGTGCATACGATCCTGGCCGGCGGGACGAGCGCGGATCGGCAGCTGCGGGTGCTGAAGAACGGCGGCGACACCAGAGCGGTGGTTGAGCTGCTGGCGGCGGAGACGATGGGGATCGCCGTCCCGGATTAGCGCCGCCTATGATCCGGTTCTTGTCTGCATGAAGACCGCGAGCGCGTTGATCCGGGAGTCGGTCGGATCGTGGCCGGGAGTGAGCGCGGTGCCGCATCGTTTCGGCGGCACCGAATACATGTACGGCAAGAAGGAGATGGGGCACGTGCACGGCGACCGCCTCGCCGACCTGCCGGTTCCGCGCAGGCTGCACGACGAGCTGATCGCGGCTGGGCGCGCCCAACCGCATCACATCCTGCCTGAGACAGGCTGGATCAGCGTCTGGATCGAAAGCCCGGACGACATCGCCGGCGTGATCGAGCTGTTCCGGATGCAGTACGACCGATACGCGAAGACTCCGACCCCATCAAGCGTTTAATTAGCCCCGTGTCGACACGGGCTGCGCCGCGCCATCCGGGAGCGGTTAGCGAGAGGAGGCGTCACGAGCTGGTGGTGGCGGCGTACCGCCAGATCGCCGAGCACGGATTCGAGGGCCTGCGCACTCGCGAGGTTGCCGCTGTGGTGGGGGTCAACATTGCAACGCTGCACTACTACTTCCCGACGAAGGAATCCTTGATTCGCGCAGTGCTCGACCACGCGATGGGCCGGTTTCGCACCACCCTGGCCCCGCACGGATCGCCCGCTGACCAGGTGCGCAACTACCTGCGCGCGACGCGGAAGCTGATGCTCGACGAGCCAGAGCTCGGCGCGGTCATGGCCGAGCTTGCTCTTCGTTCCGTCCGCGACGATCAGATCGGTTCGATCATGAACGAGATGTACGACCTGTGGCACGTCACGGTGCGCGGACTCCTGCGCAGGTCGGTTCGCGAAGGCAAGCTGCGGCCTGAGGTCGACAGCGACGCCGTCGCGGCCTTGATCATCGCCACCCTTACCTCGATGACGCTGCCCGTCATGAGCGACGCGAGCCGAGGCGACCAGGCGCTCCGCCAACTGGAACGGTGGCTTGGAATCTCTGGACCGAGGTCGGGACCCGCAGACCCAAGCAACTGATTGATTAGCGTGCTATTCTGAAATCAATCAAATGATTGACTTCAGGAGGCAGAAGATGGCTGCTTACGTCGAATCGACTCGCGTTCCCGCCCTGGTGGGTTTCTTCAACCCTCTGGCGCGTCGCATCTTGAGGGTGGGCGCCCTCCTCGGTCCGAATGCCCTTATCACCGTCCGCGGACGCAAGACTGGCCTGCCGCGGACGACCCCGGTCGCGCTGGTGGACCTGGACGGCCGGCGGTGGGTGATCGGGACCTTCGGCGAGACCAACTGGGTCCGGAACCTCCGGAGTGCGGGCGCAGCGACGCTGACGGTTGGGCGGCGCAAGGAGGACGTAAGGGCGAAGGAGCTGACGGGGGAGGCTAGAGTGGCCTTCTTCCGAGACACGCTCGGGCCGTATGTCCGCCGGCTGCCGGTCGGGGTCGGGCCTGTCTTGCTCTCGATTCTGGGCGCCAAGGACATCCTCCAGGATCCCGCGGGCGCCGCGGAGCACAGGCCGGTGTTCGAGCTGGAGCCGGCTCAGGCGGCTGCGATTCGGTAGAACACATCGGGCCGGCGCTCACCGTCCGAATGTGCGGCTCGGTCAACCCTCTTTCAGGGCATACGCCACAGCTTCTTCAGGAGACATCGCCTGGCCGGCCTCGTAGGCCTTTCTTTCCTCGTCGTTTTCGGCGGCCGCAACGGGCCGTCCACCGATGGCGTTGGCCAGCGTCGCGAGCTCGGCTCCGCTCTTGGCCTGCATCGCAGCCGCGGCTCCGGCGAGCCGGAGGGAGCGCAGCCGGTGTTCGCGCAACCGCGCGATGTGGGCGGCGTCGTCGATGAGGATCGTCAGGCCAGAGATGTCGCCGGCACCGGAGAACAGGCCCAACGCCTGCGCCACGAGCGGCTCCGCGGTGGCGGGGTCACCGAGATTGATGGCGACCAGGGCGCGGGTGTGCAAAGCCCAACCGAGGCCGAAGCTCAGGCCCAGCTTGCGGAACAGGTCGATCGCCTGCTCGAGAGGAGGCACGGCGGCGTCGTATTCCTGCAGGAAGTGACGCACGTTGCCGATGCCCCACAGGCACCGCGCAATCCCCGGTTGATCGTCGAGCTCGCGAAACAACTTCAAAGCCTCCTCCAGCAAGGGAAGCGCTCTGGCCATATCGCCCCTCCCCACGACGAGTGGAAAGGAGGTGTTGTAGACGGCATTGGCAATCGCCCTTTTGTCGCCGGTTGCCCTGGTCAGGACGAGGCACTCGTCGTACCAGGCTTGCGCCGCAGTCATATCCGCCTGCCAGTAAGCGATGCCGCCGGCGGCTTCAAGCGCAAGCCGGCGCGCATCGGGATGGTCACGGACGCGGGGCAGGGCGAGGACCGCCTCCAGCCGCGCGCGGCCTTCATGGAGGTGGCCTCGCATCTGCCAGAACCGCCACATCGCCGTCGCGAGTCGTAGCGCGAGCTCGGTGCGCTGAGCCGAGATGCACCAGTCGAGCGCCGCGCGAAAGTTGTCGTGGTCCCGCTCGAGGCGGTCGAGCCGAACCTTGCGGTCGTCGCCGAACAGCCGACCTTCGGTTGCTTCCACCATCGCGGCGAAGGCCTCCGCGTGGCGGTCACGGATCAGCTCTGTCTCTCCGCTTTCCGCCAGGCGCTCGGCGCCGAACTCGCGGATGGTCTGCAGCATGAGCAGGCGCGGCTCGTCGACGTCGGGCACCCGGCGAATCAGGCTCTGGTCGGCGAGCTCATCGAGACGGGTGACCACGTCGCCACCGACTTCGTCGGCAGGTCCGCACACGGCATCGGCCTGGTCGAGCCCGGCCCCGCGCGCAAAGACTGAGAATCGCGCGAGCAGCCGGCGGCCCGGCGGGTCCACCATCTCGTAGCTCCACGCGATCGCGCCAGTGAGGGTCTGCTGGCGGGTCGGCAGATCTCGCGCGCCGGCGCCTAGCGCGCTGAAGCTCTTCTCGAGCCGGCCGTAGAGCGCCTGCGGCGAGAACAGCTTGATTCGCGCTGCCGCAAGCTCGATCGCCAGAGGAAGGCCATCGACCCGCTCGCAAATGCCGGCGATGGCGGGCGCGTTCTCGTTGGTGGCGTGGAAGTCCGGCTTCGCCGCCATCGCGCGTTCGATAAAGAGCTTGACCGCCTCGAATTGAGAAACCGTTTCCAGCGACGGATGCGTCGTGGAATCGGGAATCAGGAGCGGCTCGACCGGAAACTCCTGCTCGCCGTAGGCGCGCAGCGCCGCGCGGCTGCTCACGATCACCTTAAGTTCCGGGCTCAACTTGAGGAGCGTCGAGGGAAAGCCTGCCGCCTCGGGCAGGAGCTGCTCGAAGTTGTCCAGCACGAGCAGGACCCTCTTGTTGCGCAGGTGATCGACAACCGCGTCCAGCGGGAGCCGGTTGCCCGTGGCAGGGATGCTCAGAGCCTGCGCGATCGCGGAGGGGATCACCTCAGGGTCGCGGACCGCGGAGAGCGCGACAAAGTAAACGCCGTCGCGGAACTGGTCGAAAGTCTCGGCCGCGACCTGAAGGCTCAAACGCGTCTTGCCGATTCCGCCTGGTCCGGTCAACGTGAGCAAGCGAGAGCTCTCGATCAGATGCTTCGCGCGCGCGACCACATCTGAGCGTCCGACAAAGCTGGTGAGCTGCGTGGGCAGGTTGTTCGGCGTGCCGTCGAGCGTCCGGAGCGCGGGAAACACGTCCGGCACGCCCTCCACGACAAGCTGGTACAGGCGCTCGGTCCGAGCCAGATCGCGAAGCCGGTGCGCGCCCAGGTCACGCAGAGTGAGCGACGGCGGAAGGCTGCCCGCCACAAGCGCCTTGGTCGCGTCTGACACCAGCACCTGGCCGCCGTAAGCGGCCGCTGCGATCCGGGCGGCGTGATGCACGTCGAGCCCGATGTACTCGTCGCCCACCAGCGGCGCTTCGCCGGTGTGCAGGCCGATCCGGACCCGAAGCACGCCGCCGTCCGGCCAAGGATGGTCCGTAAAACTGTGCTGCGCCGCCGCCGCGGCCTGGCACGCATCGAGTGCGCTGGCGAAGACGCAGAAGAACGAGTCGCCTTCGGTGCGCAGCTCGCGGCCTTCGTTGCTGCGAAACGCGTTGCGAAGCAGCTCGTGGTGAACCATCTGCAGCTGGACGTACCGTTCGCCAAGCTGCTGCATGAGGCGCGTCGACCCTTCGATGTCGGTGAACAGGAAGGTGACGGTGCCGGTCGGAAGCGTCAACGTCGGGGCTCGGAAAGCGACGGGCTGAGCACCGGCTCAAGCGCCGCCGCAATCGCCGCGCGGTGCTCGTCGCGCTCGAAGTCCAGGAGCGGATTTGGTGGCAGCAGATGTTCCTTCACGACGTTGTCGCGGCGCACATAGACGATCGGGTACAGATCCTCGCGCCCATTCGATTCGAGCGCGATCGCGGCGCCGTCCGACCCGGCTGCGTCGACGAACGTTGCCAGCGGGCTGATCCCCTCATCCACGATTCCGCGGTCGGCGTCGATCGAGACGACGTGCGCCAGGTAGGAGCGTTGATGCCATAGCTCCGGTCCGTACCCCGCCTCCGCCAGCAGGAACGGAATCACCTCGTCCGCGGCCATCTGGCGTGCAGGCGGCTTGATCCCGAAGTGCGTTTCAGCCAGATGGCGGGCGAGCACGCGGGCGTTGTAGCGGTGACCCTGCACCGCGCCGGAGTTGCTCGGAATGCCGTGCTTCATCATGCCCTGCGACCCCTGGTTGATCGTGCCGGCGAAGTAGATGCCGGGCGTAGAGGTGCTTTCCCAGAAGGGTGTCTGGACCGGCAGGCGGCTCTGGCCGACCGTCCGCACGCCGAGCTCTCCCAGGTCGCGAAGCGGAGTCGTGAAGCCCGTGGCCGCGATCACATCGTCTACCTCGACGACGAGGCTTCCGTCCTCGCGCGCGTTACGTGTGGTCACGTGGTACGCGTGACCGGCTCGCCTCACATCTTCGATCGACGCGTCGAGGATGATCACGCCGCCTGCGAGGACGGAATCCTCATACGGCTGAACGTAGCGCGCGCGCACGCCGACCAGCGAATGCGTGTTAACCGACAGCTTGGCCGGGCTCGGCGAGGCGAGGATGATCTGCCTCGCCCACGGCAGAAGGCCAGAGGCGATCTCGAAACCCGAGTTCTGCTTGCCGATGATGAAGACGCGGCGGTCGGCGTAGGTCTCGACCGCTCGGAGCTCGCCGTAGTGCGGCACGTCGGCGAGCCCCGGAATCGGCGGGCGAAACGGTTCCGCAACGCCAACTGCAAAGACAACGATGGGGGAGCGATATTCCCCGTCCGTCGTGCCAAGCACGAAGTCGCCGTCCCCGTCCCTCCGCGTGCTCTCCCACCGGCATCCATGCCTGATCCGCAGCCCCGTCCGCTCGGTGAACAGGACCAGCCCGCGCTCCATCTCCGGGCGGGAAGGGAAGTATGAGGTGCCATCCATGACCTCGGGCATGACACCGCGATGCTGCTGTTCTTCCGCCAGGAGGCTGTTCCAGTCGTAGCGCTCGTACTCACGCGAGTGGCGGTCGAAACCGGTGAATGGCTTGGTCCAGCTCAGCATCCGCTGGAAGACGGGCCAGCGCCGGAACATGCCGCCGGGAGCCTCGTCCTGCGAAAGCACAGCGTGCTCGATGCCGAGACGGCGGAGGCAGTAGGTGAGCTGCAGCCCGCCGGGCCCGCTGCCGATGACGATGAGCGGATAGCGGCCCGGCGGAAAGGGTTGCGGCTCTAGCTCAGCCACTTGGTCGTGGTGCGCACCTTGCGGGCCTCGCCCTGGAGAAGCCGGAACATCACGTTGGGGTTGGCTTTGAGGAAGCTTTCCACCTGGGAGCTGGGCAGCACGAGGCAGCGGAGCGGCCCGATCGCCACGATGTCCGCGGTGGGCGCCTCGCCGAGGAGGACGGAGATCTCGCCGAAGTAGTCCCCGGCCCTCAACGTCGCGCGGTCGACGCCGTCGATGCGAATGGCGGCGGTCCCGTCAAGGACGATGTACAGGCCCGATCCGCTGAGCCCCTGGCGGAGAACCTTCTCGCCGTCGGCGAACCACTGCTCTGCAAACACGTCGACGACGTTCTCGCGCTGCGGAGTGGTCAGGTCCGCGAAGAGGGCGAATCCAGCGATCGTGTCCGCGAGCTCACCTACCGCCACGTCATGCCTCTCCGACCATCTCGTCGTCTGCGAAGCAGTACAGCCAGCGTTCGCCGGGCTCGAACGACCTGACGATGGGATGGGAGTCGTGGCGGAAGTGAGCCCTCGCGTGCCGGTTTATCGAATCGTCGCAGCAGCCGACGTGGCCGCAGGTCATGCAGAGCCGCAGGTGCACCCACTCGCCTCCGGTCGCCAGGCATTCCGCGCAGCCGTCCGGCGTGCCCGGCGCAACGTCGCGGATCATGCTCAAGTGCCGGCATGTCACTGCGCGATCATGATGACACTCACCGGACGAGCGGCGGCTCAGGTCCTGACCTGCTCCTGGCACCATGCATAGAGCGCATCGTACATCGGCATCTGTGCCTCCAGCTTGTCGTGGTCGCGGTCGCCGTAGGCGCGGCGGAACCCCATCGCGATCGCGCGGAGGCCTGCGGCTTCAGCGGTCTGGCCGACATCCGAGTCGATATCGGCGCCGTGCACGATTCGGGCCATGCGGTCGAGTGCGGCGTCGTCCAGACCGTACTTGACCAGGATCGACTCAAATGAGCACCGGCCGTCGACATGGCCAAGCTCGACTCCCTCGACGTCGTATGGCACAGCATCCTTCTCCCTGGCCACGCGAGAGACCTCGCGCGGATCCACATAGAGGAATTCGGCCTCCTTGTCGAGAAACCGGCGGATCAACCACGGGCAGGCGATCCGGTCCACGGCGGCATTCTTCCGGGTCACAAATCGCATCGGCATTGTCCTCACTTGCTCCGCGGGCTGTCCCCGCGCTGGTGTTCCTCGGGTCGCCCGCCGGTCACCGGGCCGTCTCGTACCCCGACGCGATTTTGCGCCACGACCGATCAGCGGCGCCGGCGCGACGGCCCCCGGGCGGTCACGTTGGGATCTGTGAGGTAGCGCTGAATCGTGGGGCCTATCCATCGCGCAAGCTCCTCGCGCGACGCCGACGACAGAGGTTCGACTTTGATCACGTAGCGCAGAAGTGCGAGCCCGACCAGCTGCGTCGCCACCAGGCTCGCACGCAGCTGTGGATGGTCGAGCTTGATCGCCTCGGCAATGCGGCCAAGGACCTCGCGGGTGACGAACTCGCGCATCAGGTCTGCGGCCAGCTCGCTGCTCACGACCGACCTGATGAGGCCCAGCAACGAGGAACCGGCGGCAGAATCCCATGTCTCGAGAAAGAACATGACCATGCGCTCGCCCAGCCCGTCGATCCCCGGCTCGAGCAGGCGGGGGATGAACTCCGCCGGGTCGACCGGAAACTGGACCGCGGCGAGGAACACGCCCTCCTTCGACCCGAAATAGTGGGGAATCATCGCGGGGTCGACACCCGCCCCCGCGGCGATGCCGCGGATGGTCGCGCCGTCGTAGCCCTCCTCGCCGAAGTGGGAGCGGGCCGCCGCCAGGATCTTCTCCCGCGTGCCGCCTGCGCCGGGCCGGCGGCCGGTTCTTGGCATCCGCGAAGAGTTAGCGAGCCACGGCCGGCATCGCGGCCGCGGAACGGACACGATTCCGAACGGCCTCTCCAACCAGCATCAACACCAGGCCCGCGAGCAGCCAGGCGCCCAGGACGAAGACCGGTGTCGCCACGCCGCTGCCATCGAAATACAGGGCGCCGCGAAACGCGCTGAACAGCTGTCCCGCCGGCATCCAGGGTGATAGCGCCCGGTAGGCGTCCGGCAAGAATTCCTGGCCGGCCGGACCGCCTGATGAGATCAAATCGAGCAGCACAACCACGAGACCGGCGAGGCCCAGGCCGGGCTCGGCGAGCAATCGCGTCAAGCCGGCGGTGACACTACCCGTGGCCAGGGCGGCGAGTGCGATCAGGCCCGCCATCGCGGCCGCGCCTGTGAAGTCGTACCCGCCAACGATCCAGGCCGACATTCCGACGCCGGTCAGCCCGGCCGCAAGTGCCCAGCCGACCACCACGCCCAGCCATGTCGAAAGGCGCGCCGCGCGACCGCGCGCAAGCAGGATCGCCTGCACGACGAAGGTCGCCACGATCGTGGCGAGGACCAGGAAGAACAGGACGAGACCGTGCGGGTCACCGGAAGCGAATGGATGAGTCACCTCCACCGCAAGCTGCGCGCCCTGAGCCGAAAACACTTGCGTGAACACCACGGTCGTCAAACCTGTGATCGCGTCGCCGGCGGCGCCCGCGACGATCAGCTTCGGCGCGCCGGCGGTGAGCACCAGCACAGCGTCGACGTCCCTTGCATCCAGAGCCGCCCGCGCCTGGTCCTCGGAGGTGTAGGCCGTGAACTGGAACGTACCCGGGGCTTTGGAGCTGAACGCGTCGGTGATCTGAGCCACCGCGGGCGGGGGTCCGGCCACGCCGACCGGGATGTCGTGCGGTCGCGGGTCACGGATTGCAGTCCCGATCAGCCCAAGCAGCGTGACCAGCACCAAGAGCCCGGCCGCAATCGGGGCCAACACAGGTTCCACTGCTTGCCTTAGGTCTTTCATCGCCCATCCCTCACTCTGCGCGAATTCACCATGCGTTGAATTCTACGGTCGTTGAATTATGGAGTCAAGAGCCGCGCTCTGAAATCACAAGTGGCGGACTGCGGTTCCCTTACAAATAGGTAATGAAGCGCGTCCACTACGCCTGGATCGTCGCGGCGGTCACGTTCATCGCACTGATGGGCGCGGCCGGCTTTCGCGCCACACCAAGCGTGCTCATCGTGCCGCTGCAGAACGAGTTCGGATGGAACCGGGCCGTCATCTCCGTGGCGGTGTCGATCAACCTCATCCTCTTCGGACTCACTGGCCCGTTTGCCGCGGCGCTCATGGACCGATTCGGCCTGCGCGCCGTCACGGTGGGCGCCTTGATCACGGTCGCCACAGGCGCGCTGCTGACCACGGTCATGACCTCGCCGTGGCAGCTGTATTTGCTGTGGGGACTGGTGGTCGGTCTGGGCACCGGATGCATGGCGTCCGTCCTGGCCGCCACCGTCGCGGGACGTTGGTTCGTCCATCGCCGAGGTCTTGTGCTGGGCGCGTTGACCGCCGCCGGGGCGACCGGGCAGCTGATCTTCCTGCCGGGACTTGGATATCTCGCTCAGTACCAGGGTTGGCGCTGGGCCGCGATCACGGTCGGGGCCGCGGCGCTCGCCGTCGTGCCGATCGTCGCGCTCTTCCTTCGCAACCGGCCAAGCGACCTGGGGCTGCGAGCCTACGGCGCAACGGAGGCTGACAGCGCTCCGCTGACCACCGGAAGTCCGATCCGCAACGCATTCGGCGGCCTTCGCCTCGGCGTCCGCTCACGAGACTTCTGGCTTCTCGCGGGCAGCTTTTTCATATGCGGCGCCTCGACCAACGGACTCATCGGGACCCACCTGATCCCGGCCTCGATCGACCACGGCATGGCGGAGGTCACGGCGGCGAGCCTTCTTGCCGTGATCGGGATCTTCGACGTCATCGGGACGCTTGCGTCCGGCTACCTGACCGACCGCTTCGACAGCCGCTGGCTGCTCTTCTTCTACTACGGCCTGCGCGGGCTCTCGCTTCTGCTTCTTCCCTATGTATTCGGCAGCGCGCAGTTCGGGCTGATCCTGTTCATCGTCTTCTATGGACTGGATTGGGTTGCGACCGTCCCGCCGACGGTGCAGCTGGCGCGTCGCGCCTTCGGGCAGCAAAATTTCGCCATCGTCTACGGCTGGATCTTTGCTGCGCACCAGCTAGGCGCGGCTTCGATCGCATTCGCGGCAGGCGCGGTGCGCACCTTCTTCGGCGACTATCAGCTCGCGTTCATGAGCTCGGGCTTGTTGTGCCTCCTTGCGGCGGGACTCGTGCTGCGCATCGCGCGACCGAGGCCTGGGCCTGTCCCGGTGGTCGAACCCGGCGTGGGTGCTGAGGCCCCGGCCTACTCCTGAGCCTCGCCCGACGGCTGGCCGCTGCAGGTTTCGCAATCGCTGTTGCGCTGCTTCCCCAGACTGCATCCGCCCACGCGCAGCTGCTGCAATCGGATCCCGCGCCAGGATCGGTGCTCGAGTCCCCTCCGTCCTCGATCACGCTGATCTTCAGCGAGCCGGTCACACCCGCCGGCGCGGGCATCAAGGTCTTCAGCCCCGCGGGCGGTCAGGTCGCGGGGAACGTCGTGTCGCGCGGTCCAATTCTGTCGGCGCCGATCAACTCCGGCGAGGGCGGGACCTATGTCGTGAGCTGGCAGGTGCTCGCCGCGGACACGCATCCGTCACGCGGCGCCTTTCGGTTCGTGGTGGGCGCGCCAAGCGCCAATCCATACTCGGCGCTCCTCGGCACGCCCCAGCTGGGGACCGCGACCCCCGTAGGGCTTGCTCTGCAGGCCATCGCGCGCTGGGTCCACTTCGCCGGGTTCGCCCTCGTCTTCGGCGTCGCCGGCTACTGCTTGCTGACGCGGCGAGCGCCAGGTTTCGGCCGGTTGGTTGGAGCCGGCGTCGTCCTCCTGATCGTGGCCGAGCCACTTGCATTGGTGGGTCAGCTGGCGAGCCTCTCGTTGGACTGGGACACCGCACTGGCGGTGCTTGGGTCAGGGTCCGGCCGCATCATCGGGCTGCGCCTCGGCGCTGCAATCCTCGCGTGGACGCTCCTTCCGGCGGCCCGGGCATGGCCCCTGATTGCGATTGGCGGCGTGGTCGCGTTGCTGGACGGCGCGAGTGCTCACGCCATTCCCGGGCTACCCGCCGTGGGCCAGCTGCTGGTGGCCGCGCACGTGATGACGATGGGGCTGTGGGTGGGTGGACTGGCCGCCTTCCTGCGCGCGCCAGACCGGCGCTTCGGCCTCTACGCGATACCACTGGTCGCGATCACCGTGGTCAGCGGAGTGCTCCTTGCCTTCGCGCACACCAGGTTCGGAGGTGCGCTCTTCACGACCGATTACGGCCGCGTGCTGCTGCTCAAGGTCGTGATCGCCGGCGCGGCGCTGGGGGCGGCGGCGCTGCGAAGGCACCGGGCCGAGTTTGCGATCGTGATGGTCGTCCTCGCCGGCGCCACTCT
>WNGJ01001530.1_pt1 | contig 22799 bp, 20 predicted proteins | sample 5400611 | NCBI WGS metagenome assembly WNGJ01 (sample SAMN13153375, study PRJNA577476) | soil metagenome | isolation source: 40 cm soil or saprolite under Garry oak tree replicate 1 | place: USA:California | collected 2016-06-15
CCGACACCGCGGCCACGATCGCTCCGGTGCGGGTGTCGGCGAGGCGGATATACAACCAGGTCGGGGCGTCCGGCTCGGGCTCCCGCTGCGTGAACCAGAGTAGATACACGGCGGGCGCACCGCCGCCCTTCACCGCGCTACGTACCGAGTACCCGCGGCGCTTCAGTCCCCTGCCGATCTCCCGGCTGAGGGAATCCTTGCGGGTGACGAGGATATCGTAGGACCGGACCGACCCCGGAGCGCGGTACCCGATGGCGGGGGCGCAAGAAGAAAGAAGGGCGTTGCCGGCTAAGGCGATGCCGAGTCGCTTCACCCGGCAACGCTTCATGGAATTACCCGCCTGGCCCCCACCCAGCGATCCAGCCAGTACGCCCCCTCCGGGTCACGGACATCGAGCCGGGAGAGCTTCACGCCCCGCGTCGAGCTGTGGATGAACTTCCCTTCTCCCACGTACAGCCCGACATGCGTCACGCCCGAGCCCGGCCGGGCGGAGAAGAGCAGGATGTCCCCCGGTCGGAGCGCGTCCACCACGGTCGCGACCTCCGCCCCGGCGTGCGCCTGGTCGCGGCTCATGCGCGGCAGCCGGATCCCATGTTGACCGTACGCGTACTGCACCAGGCCGGAGCAGTCGAACCCGTTGTCGGCGGTACCGCCCCAGGTGTAGGGCGTGCCGAGCGATTCGAGTGCGGTCTGCACCACATCGACCGCGTTGCCGCTGATGTTCGTGGGCGGCGCGGGCGGAGGGAGCTCGGGAGGAGCGCCGGTGCCACTCATCGCCCTGCCCCGCCCCACCCCTCCCAAACCGATCGCGAACCCGAGCGCGGCGCTGACGCCCGTCCGTGCACCGTTCCCCGTGCGCCAGAAGCCGCGCAGTCCCCGGTCCTCGACGCGGTAGCGCAGCTCGGCTCCGGCGGCGAACCAGGAGAGGGGGCGCCACTCGACGCCGCCGCCCACGGTCCACTGAGCGGCGACCTCGTGGCTTGTGGTGTCGGTGGACCAGCCGGCAGCGAGGCCGGCGAGGGCATACGGGCCGAAGCGTTTCCGGCCGCGCCACGCCTGGATCTCGTACCCTGCGCCGTAGAACGCGCGGCGGTGCCCCAGGGTGTCGTTCACGACCACCGCAACGCCGAACCCGTGGGTGAAGGCGGCGCCGAGACGGGTGCTGGTGCGGAATTCGTAGGTATCGGCGCGGTTGCCGTTGTACCATCGCCCCACGTGGAACTCGAGGCCGCGCCCCCCCCCTCCCGCTCCGCCTCCCCCCTGGGCGCTGAGCGCTGTCGGCGCCAGCGCGAGCAGCTGGATTAGGACGAGCTCAGTCCGCCGCGGCAACGGCGGCTTGCTCCTGGGACGGACGTGGCGCCATGTGATGCGACAGGAGGTGCGGCGCTCGCCGCATGAACCGGACCCACATCGCGAGCGCGGTGAACCCGAACAGCGTGGCACCGAGGCCCGCCACCGCCAGCATGGCGAGTGGCCCCGTGAAGCGAGTACCGACGAGGGCACCGACCCACAAGCCCGCGTACGAAGCCCCCCACGCGAGCAGCGGCGTGACGAGCCAGCCCAGAACAATGAGGAGATGCGCGAACCAGCGTGGCACGACGCCGCCTGCTCCCCGCCGTCCCTACCGCTTGCGGGCGAGGGCGACGACGGCGAGCGCCGCCAGCGCCATGGTGAAGCCGGCGCCGGCCTCGGCCGGGAGGACGAGGTCGAGCCGGGCGACCCGCGCCACGGCCACCAGCGCCACCGCGCCGACCAGCGCGGGCGTCGCGGCGCGCACCAGCGACGTGTCGCCACGGGCGGCGCGCGCCGCGCTGACGATGCCGCCGGTCCAGGCGAGGAACGTGCCGAGCATCCACCAGATCGGCAGGTACCACCACGTACTCCCGCCGCCGATGGCGTCCCAGGTCCAGGGGTACGCCTGGAACGGCCGCAGCAGGACGATGTCGAACGCCATGAAGACCACGGTGCCCCACAATCCGATCGCGGCGGCACCCGCGATACCCTCGACGTGGCGGGCCTCGGTCAAGCGAGCGGGGAGGAAGCTCACGGCAGTGCCCGTCGCGAGGACGATCAGCGCCTCGAGCACGCGCTGGGGCATCCCCGCTGCCACCTGCCGCGACACCATCAGGAACGCGACCACGGCGGCAGCGGTGAGCACGCCGATCTGGGTACCACCAACCATGACGGTACGAAAGTCCGAACGGTCCGACGCGGTGGCTGTGGCGGTGGCCGACATGCTCCCCCAGTCTGCTCGACGCGGAGTGATCTTCGCCCCAATCTAAGGCCACGGCCTCATCGGGCAAACACCGCCAGCACGGTGAGATCCGTCACCGCCCAGGCGGTCAAGGCCCGATACATCGCGCGCTGATGCTCGGTCGCGGTCCAAGCGGCGTGGCGCGCGTACCACGGCGCCAGCACGCCGAGCCACGCTACGAAGGGAACGGCGAGCAGGCCGCTCCAACGCCCGACCTCCAACCGGGTGGCGGCCCACGCCAGCAGCGCAAACGCCGCCAGCACGCACGCGATCGCGACTGCGAGACTCGTGCGTGTGCCGAGCAGCAGCGCCAGGGTGCGGTCACCGCGCCGGCGGTCTTCGTCTACCTGATACAGCTGGGTGAGCGGATAGAGCCCGGCGAACAGCGGGCAGAAGGCGAGCAGGATGAGGGCGTGGCCCAGGTCGAGCGGCCGGCCCGTCGCCGCCCAGGTCGCGAACGGCGTCAACGTACCGAACCCCCACATGTTGATTACCCAATCCACCCCGGCCACCGCCTTGAAGCGGAATGGCGGCACCGAATACAACAGCGACATGGCGAAACACACCGCATACGCGACCCGGTACGGAGCGGGCAGAGTGAACGCGAGCGCCTGGCCGCCCGCCAGCAGGGCGATGCTGAAGCCCAGCAGGTGCTGCGGGATGGGCGGCGGCGCGACCAGATAGCCGATGTCCCCCTCATCCTTATCGAAGACCGAGTTGATGGCGAGGGTGCCGCCGTTCAAGCATACCACCCAGAGCACGAGCGCCCACAGCGCGGGCAGCAACTGCTCCCCGCTCCCCGCTCCCTCGAGCCCCACGGCCAACAGATAGCCCAACGCCGTGTGGGCCGCCATGATCGGCCATTCGGCCGGCCGGAGATGCAGCAGGTAGGAGAACCCATCGCCCGGTAGCAGGCGGTAGCCCCAACGTCGCCACGCGCTGCCATTGCGATACGCGCCGCCCGCTACCACTTGAGGCCGAGCGCCGTGGCCGCGATCCGGAGTCCCGCCAGCGTCAGATCGGGGTGCACCGCTTCGATCGCGCGCGCCAGCGGCGCGACCAGGCTGGCGAGCCCGCCGGTCGCGATGACGTACGGCGTCCGGCCGTTCGGCCACTCGGCCTTGATGCGGCGGACCAGTCCGTCCACCGCCTCCGCCGCGCCGAGCAGGACGCCGGCTCGAATGCACTCCTCGGTGCGTCGCCCGATCACCCGTTCGGGGGGCGTCAGCTCGGTGGCGGGGAGCTTCGCGGTGTTGCGGATCAGCGCGTCGGACGCGGTGCGCACGCCGGGCATGATCACGCCTCCGATGAACCGCCCGTCGCCCGTGATACAGTCGAACGTGGTCGCGGTGCCGAAGTCCACGACGATCGTGTCGCGGCGGAACAGCTGAGATGCCGCGAGCGTGTTGAGGATGCGATCGGCCCCCACGCTGAGCGGCTCGTCGACGTCGAGGGTGATGGGCAGCGCGGAGCGCCCGTCCACGATCACGGGCGGGATGGTCGTGGCCCGCTCGACCGCCTCGCAGATGCCCTGCGTCACCGGCGGTACGACCGAGGCGATCACCGCGGCCCGCACTTCCTGGGTCGATCGTCCCGCCTGCAGCAGGTAGGCCGTGAAGGCCGCTGCCCACTCGTCCGGCGTGCGCGCCGGAGCCGTCGTGAGCCGCCAATGCGCTTCGAGGCTGTCGCTCCGGAACAGCCCGACCTTCGTCTCCGTGTTGTTGATGTTGATGGCGAGGAGCATGGGCAGGCTAAGATAGGCCGGCCGAATCGCGCCCGCCACGGCGCCACACCATCCATCCGAGCGCGACGGCGAGCGCGGCGGTGCCCGCGAGCGCGACACCGCTCGCCAGGCCGCCGCGACCGGTGGCGATCGGCGCGCCGCCCAGCGCCTTGAGCGGTGCGTTGTGGAGCCCGTGGTACAGCGCCGCCGCCGTGAGCGAGCCCGAGAGCGTGTACACACACCCGGCCACGAATCCGCCCAACGCCGTGCCGAGCAACGTCCCCAGCGGGGCACCGCCGTACCCCGGCTGTACGACGTGCCACAGTCCGAACACGAGGGCCATGAGCACCAGCGTCCCAAGACCCGCGGAATCGGGCGGACCGACGAGCGCCCGCCGGAACGCGAGCTCCTCGGTCACAAGCGCCACCGTCGTGTCGGCCACGAGGAAGAAGACGAACGCGGCGGCGAAACCGGACGCGGGGACGGTGGGTCGCAACACCGCAATGAGCAAGCTCGCCGGCAGGAGCGCGGCCGCGGCCGCCACGCCGTACCAGCGCAACAGCGCGCGCTGCCGGGTGGTGGCGACGGCACCGCCCCAGGCCGCGACCCCCGCCAGCAGCGCCAGCGAGGCCGCGCGGTCGTCACGCCACAGCCGGGCGAGGAGCGCGTCGTTGCCCTGCCAGATGAGCGCCGCCGCGCACGCCGCGCCCACGGCGAAGCCGCGCGCCACCTCCGGCACGGCGCGTTGCGAGCCCGCCGGTCCCCACGCGAACCCGAGCGGCAGGCGGGCGGCGAGCAGTGCGACCAGGGCGCACACCCCGGCGGCGAGCGGCACCGCCGTGCCACCCGCGAGCTGCCGCACCACCGCCAGACGTGGCAGGCCCGCCGCGCTGCTCACGAGGCACACCGCGAGCGCGAGGCGGGCGCGCCCCGAGAGGTCAAGCGAGCTCGACATGGCCCTCGCGCACGCCGATCGTCCCCGCCCCGAGGTCCACGAGCAAGGCGCCGTCGGGACGCAGCCCGCCGGCGCGACCGGCCGCCGGGGAGCGGAGCTGGCGGCCCCGCAGCCAGTCACGCGCCGCGAAGGCAGCGCACTCCTGCTCCGAGAGCGCCGGGTCGAGCGTCGCGCTGCCGACCAACGCCGGCACCAACCGGTCGAGCACATCGAGCCGGCGCACGTCCGGGAGCCGCTCCTCGAGCGCGACGGCGCGACGCGCAACCGCCGCCGGCACCGCATTGCGCACGTTGACGCCGACGCCCACGGCGAGCCATTGCAGTCGCTCCCCTTGCCACCGCCCCTCGCACAGAATCCCGGCGAGTTTGCGGTCGTCGAGCAGCACATCGTTGGGCCATTTGAGACGCGCGACCGGACCGCCGAGCAGTGCATCGACCGTGTCGGCGACCGCCAAGCCGGCGCGGATCCCTATGGTCCCCAGCACGGTGTGCTGCGGGCGGAGCAGCACGCCGAGCCAGACGCCGCCGTGCGGGGAGTGCCAGGTGCGGCCGTCTCGCCCCCGGCCGGCGGTCTGCTCCTCGGCGATCACGGTGGTCGCCGCGGGCGCGCCCTGCAGCCCGAGCTGGTGAATCGCATCGAGCGTCGACGTGAGCTGGCGGAACAGCCCGCATTGCGGCACACCCCAGCGTGCCGCGAGCTCGGCTGCCGGCACGCCGTCGAGGGTCATGCGATCCTCCCCGCCACCAACGCCACGATGCCCACGATCATGGCTCCTTTGAGCAGCAGGCTGTTTCGGTCCAGCTTGCCCGCGATGAGCCGGCTCGCGACCAGCAACACGGCGAGCTGCGCGAACAGGGCAATGAGGTAATAGGCCGCGCGGTAACGGGCTGCGAACGGCAGCGCCAGGCTCGCAGGCACGAACCCGACGCCCAGCCCCGCGGCGAGGAGCGCCGTGGCCCGCGCGCCGATCACGACGGGCAGGGTGCGACGTCCCATCACACGGTCTCCCGGCTCGTCGCCCAAGTCCTTGACGATCTCGCGGACCAGATGGAGCCAGGCGGCGAGCGCCCAGGGCACGACTCCGGCGGCCGGTCGTCCCACGGCGAGGGCGCCGTATTGGAGCGGCAGCCCCGCCACGAGCGCCACGGCGAGATTCCCGGCGAACCCGCGCCGCTTCAGGATCGGCGAGTACGCCAGGAGCACGGCGAGAGCGCCGAGGCCGACCAGCACGGCGGCACCGCTCACGAGCGCCGCGGCACCGACGCCGAGCAGCGTCCCGCCGACCACGCACAGGTCGGCCGTGCCGCGCGACAACCGTCCCCCGGCGAGCGGCCGCTCGCCCGGGCGGCGGTTCACGCGATCGGCGTCGGTATCCCAGATGTCGTTCACCGCGTTGCCGGCCGCGCCGAACGCCACCGCCGCCGCCGCGGCGAACACCAGCAGCGTGGGCGTCGCGAGCGCGCCGAGCGCGATCCAGCCGCCGGCGAGCACGCCGACCGCCGCGACGACGAGGTTGTGGGCGCGGACGAGCCGCAGCACGTCAAGCACCGAGCACGTCCTCATAGAGCGCTTCGTAGCGCGGCACGATCCGCTCGGTGGCGAACTCGAGGGCGCGAGCCGCGGCGGCGCGGCGCATCCGCTCGTGGGCCGGGCCGTCCTGGAGGAGGGCCACGGCGCGCTCGGTCATCTCATCCACCGCGCCGACGGGGGCCAGATACCCCGTCTCGCCCTCCACCACCACTTCCGGCAGGCCGCCCTGGCGGGTCGCCACAACCGGCACTCCGCACGCCATCGCCTCGAGCGCCGACAGGCCGAACGATTCGCTCGCCGACGGCAGCAGGAACAGATCCCCGCCCCGCAGCAGCTCGGCGACCTGATCGACTTTGCCGAGGAACCGGACATCGCCGCGCAGCTTCAAGCGGTCCACCTCCTGCTCGGCCAGGTCGCGGTCGGGTCCGTCACCCGCGAGCACCAGGGTCGCGGGGAGCGCCCGCCGCACGCCCGCAAACACGTTTATGACGTCGGCGATCCGCTTCACGGGCCGGAAGTTCGAGACGTGGATGAGGATCTTGTGGCCCGCGGGAGCCAGCGCGCGACGCCACGAGGCGTCGGGCGACGGATGGAAGTCGGCGGTCGAGACGAAGTTTGGAATCACCCGCACGTCGCAGCCCACGCAGCCGAAGGCGCGATAGGTCTCCTCCCGCAAATACTCGGACACGGCCGTCACCCGATCGGAGTGCTCGATCGAGAACTTGGTGATGGTGAAATAGGACGGATCCTGACCGACCAGCGTGATGTCGGTGCCGTGCAGCGTCGTCACGACCTTCAGGTCCCGCTCGCCCTGGAGCATCTGCTTGGCGAGCCAGGCGGTCGCGGCGTGCGGGATGGCGTAATGCGCATGCATGAGCTGCAGGTCTTCGCGCAGGGCGACCTCGTGCTGCTTCACCGCCAGGGCCAGGGCGTACGGAGAGTGCTCGAACAGGGGATAGTCGGTGGGCACGACTTCGTGGAACGTGACCCGCTGCGCGAATCCCCCCCGCAGGCGGAACGGGCTCGCGTACGAGATGATGTGCACCTCGTGCCCACGCCGCCCCAGCTCGAGCCCCAGCTCGGTGGCGACGGCGCCGGAGCCGCCATACGTGGGATAGCAGGTAATGCCGATTCTCACGAGGCGGGAGACGGGAGCGGGGAGACGGGAGACGTCGTGGCGCGCCAACGTTCCACGATTCGAGCGGCGAGCACCTCGGCGGGCTCAGACGCGTCCAAGGTCCACATCTGAGTGGTCTCCTGCCTCCCGTCTCCCGGGCCTCGCAGTTGGTTTCTGAACCACGTCTCCTGCCGCTTCGCGTAGCGCCGCGTCGCACGTTCGATCGTGTCGCGCAACTCGGACTCGGGGAGGCGCCCTTCCAGCATCGCCACGACCTCGCGGTACCCCACGGCGTCCAGGCCCGGCGCGTGCGGCGCGACGCCGCCCGCCAGCACCCGGCGCACTTCGTCCACCAGTCCTCGGGCGAGCATGCGATCCACACGCTGGGCGATCCGACGCTGCAACGCCTCGCGCGGCAGGGTCAGATGAATGTACCACGGCCGCATTACGCCGGTCTCCCGCGCCTCGCGCTGCCACCACGAGAGGGACCGGCCCGTGAGCAATGCCACCTCGACGACCCGGGCGGCGCGTTGGCGGCCCCCGCCGGCGAAATGCCGATCGAGCCGCGCCGCCCAGTGCGCCAGCCGCGCCGCGCCGAGCCTCCCGGCCCAGGCGCGCAGCCGTTCGCGCGGCGCGGCGTCGAGCGGCGGCTCGTGGAACAGACCCTCGGCCAGGGCGCGCACGTAGAATCCCGTTCCGCCGACCACGACGGGCTGCCGCCCCGCAGCCCACACGCCGGCGAGCCAGACGCTCGCGTCCCGGGCGAACTGCCCCGCACTGTAGCGCGCTCCCGGGTCGATGAGATCTAGCCCGAGATGCGGTACGCGGGTGAGCTGCGCCGGGTCGGGCTTCGCGGTGCCGATGTCGAGACGCCGGTATACCTGCCGCGCGTCCGCGGAGATGGCCAGGATGGCTTCGAGCTCTCCCCACGCGACGGCGACGGCGGTCTTGCCGACGCCGGTGGGGCCGACGAGAACGGGAACGAGGGGGCGGTCAGCTCCGCCCAAACCGTCGCTCCAGCTCGTCCTTCGGCAGCTGTACGATCGTGGGCCGCCCGTGCACGTCGTGCGCCGGGAGGGTCGCGCTGAGCAGCCGACCCACCAGCTCCCGCATCTCATCGAGCTCGAGCCGCTGGCCCGCCTTGATCGCCGCCCGGCACGCGAACGTGGCGGCGAAACGCTCGAGGCGGTTCGCCCAACCGCCGAACCGCCCGCCCGCGAGATCCGCCACGAGCTCCTGGAGGCAGCGGGCGGCGTCGAACCGCGGGTGCGGGTTGGGGGCAGTGTGCACGACCACGGTCCGGCCGGAAAACGGCTCGATCTCGTAGCCCACGCGTCGCAACAACTCCCGGTGGGACTCGATGGCGTCGAGCTCCGGGGGCGTGAACTCGACCGTGAGGGGCAGGAGCAGCCGCTGCGCCGGTGCGCCGTCACCCGCGAGCTGGCGCATCACCTTCTCGTAGAGGACGCGCTCGTGCGCCGAGTGTTGATCGACGATCGCGACGCCGGAGTCGGTCTGGAAGAGGAGATACGTGTCGAAGACCTGGAGCAGCGGTGTCAGGGGTCGGGTGTCCGGGGTCAGGGACCCGCCGGGGAAGATCTCGAGCGTCGAGCCCAAGCCCCCGACACCCGACACCTGGAACCCGGCACCCGTTTCGCCCCCGACCCCCAGCGGTGCAGCCGCCGCGAGCGGCCCCAGCGCCCGTCGCACCGCTTCTGCGACGACCTTTTCCACGAAGAACTTCTCCCGGAACCGCACCTCCAGCTTCGTCGGGTGCACGTTCACGTCTACCGCGTCACCCGGGAGATCGAGGAACAGGATCAGGGACGGCCGGTCGCCGGGCGCGATGGTCGAGCGGTACCCTGCTTCCGCCGCGCGCAGGATGAACGGATCGCGGATCGGTCGGCCGCGCACGAACACGTATCCCTTGCGGCCCGCCGGCCGCGCCTGAGCCGGCCGCTGGGCGAAGCCGCGCACCTCGAGCGGCCCCTCGCAGTGCGCGACGGGGAGCAGCGTGTCCGCGAGCTCGTCACCCCACAGGGCGCGCACGCGCTCGATTTGCCCGGCCGCGGGAGGCACGTCGATGAGGGCGCGGTCGTCGCTCGTGAGGGTGAACGCAACGTCGGGACGCGTCAACGCGAGCACGGTGAGCACCTCCACGACCGCCCGGGTCTCCGTCGCCTGGGCGCGCAGGAACTTGCGCCGGGCAGGCGTATTGAAGAACAGGGCACGCACCGTGACGGTCGTGCCACGCTGCCGCACGGCGTCCGCCACCGCGTCGCGCTTCCCCCCGACGACGCTGATGCGCGTGCCGGCGCGGCCGTCCGGCGACGTCTCGAGCTCGAAGCGGGCCACCGACGCGACCGCCGGGAGCGCCTCACCCCGGAAACCGAACGTCGCCACGCCGATCAAGTCCGCCGGGTCGCGGATCTTGCTGGTGGCGTGGCGCGCCAGCGCCAGCTCCGCGTCCTCGCGACCCATCCCTTCCCCGTCGTCGCTCACCCGGATGAGCGTCTTGCCGCCGTTTTCGATCGCCACGCGAATCACGCCCGCGCCCGCATCAAGCGCATTCTCGACGAGCTCCTTCACGACCGAGGCCGGCCGCTCGACGACCTCGCCTGCCGCGATCTGGTCCGCGACGCGGGGGGCCAGAACCGCGATCTTCGCCGTCACAGGGGCACGACTTCGGCTGCCAGCACCCAACCCCGCACGCCGTCCTGCCGCTCCACCCGGAGCCACGCGCCGGCGCGGCGCTCGACGTACAGTGCTGCGCCGGCCTCGAGCGTGATGGCGGCGCTCGCAGCGCCGTACGGAGCCACTCGCACCGGCGTCCCCGGACTCGCGATCACCGCGACGGGCCGGGCTCGGTGTCGCCACTCGCGCGCGGCGAGCCCGCCGCACGCCGCGGTGGCGAGCCCCAACACGATCAGCGCGATGCCCCGGCGGCGCGCCGCCACCGCCAGCCACAGCCCCACCCATCCGGCCGCCGCCCCGAGGGCCCACTCACCCGGCGTCGCGAGGCCGGTCGCCAGCAACGGCTCGCTCGCCGCGTCGGGCGGCGGCAGGAACCGCCGGGCGCGGAGCACCAGCGGCGCGCGCGGGGTCAGGCGCGCGGCGATCGCCCACGCCGCGGCGGCCTTGCCGTCCGCACCGGCGCGATACAGCGTGGCGCCGAGGTTGTACCAGTGCGCCGCCACGCCCGGCCGGGCCGCGGCTCGAGCCGCGAAGGAATCGGCGGCGGCGCGCAGCGCCCCGATGTCGTAGAGCGCTTCGGCGCTCGGCGCCTGCGCCACCGCGAGCCCGGGGGGCGGGGCGGCTCCAACGAACGCCCCGACGCACACCGCCACGAGCCAGCGGCGACCCCGGCCGCCGGCGGGCTCCGCATCCAGCACCTTGAGCACCTGCGCGAGCTCCGCCGCCAGCTCGGCCGCGTCGCCCAGCCCGCGCGGCCCGTAGCGCGCCGCGCGCAGCCGGTCGCGCAGGCGCATCACGTGATCGGCGACGGCGCTCTCCACGCCCGCCGCGCGCAGCGCCCGGGCAAGGCCGTCGCCGTCGCGCGCCACCGGATCCGGTACGTGGCTGACCAGCACCGCCTGAAAGGCGTGCTCCAGGCGCCCCAGGCGCGAGAGCGGAGCGGCATCGGGCTCGGCGTCCTCGTCCATGGCAGGTTGCGACGCCACCCGCCGCCGCCACAACCACGCCCCGAGCGGCGGACCGAGGAGCAACACCAACCAGCCCCACGGCAGGAGCCCCGCGGCCAGCGCCGCCGTCCACGCCTCGCGTGCCGAGCGATCGAGCGGCGGGAGCGGGCGCGCGGCCTGCGGCTCGGCGCCCTGCCCCACGGCGAGCGCGCGCGGCGCGGCGCGCGCCACCGCGGCGTCGCCGCTGGAGCGGTCGTAATAGGCATAGCGCATCTCGGGGAGCAGAAACGCCCCGACCGAATCGGGCACTGCGAGATAATGGAACGTCTTGCTTCCCCCGATCTGGCCGCCCTTCGACTCGACCCGCACGGTCGCCTCTCCCGGATAGGTGCGAAAGCCCGCGGGCCAATGGATCGCGGGCTCCGGCCACAGCGCCACGTTCCCGAGCCCCGACACAGTGACGTTCACGTCCAACGGCTCGCCCACCCGGGCCTGGGCCGGCTCGATGGCGACATCGAGGGCGAGTCCGTGTGCCACGACGCGCGGGTCGTCGGCGATCCGCCCGGCCACGGGGAGCGGCAACACGCTGACGAGCACCGAGTCGCTCTTCAGGGAATAGCGCTCTTCACGGCTGAAGAACGAGAAATTCACCGGCACCGCGTACTCCACCGTGGCAGGCGGGATCGTCACGCGCCCCACCGCGAGCGGGAACACGATCTGGTGGGCGACGAACAGATCCATCCACCCACCGCGCACCAGCCGCGACGCAGCCGGCTCGCTGGGCGAGGCGCCGGGATAAGACCACACGCCTTCCGGGGTCTGCAACGTGAGAATCGGCATGCGCCGCAGACGCGTGCGCAGCTCCCGCGGGAACCACGCCGCCGCGATCACGTCGAGCTGCGCGCCCACGAGCACGGAGTCGGAGGGCAGGATCACGGACAGCGCGACGCGATCGCTCCGCCCCGGCGGCGGGGCGGAGGCCAGCAGCCCGCGCGCCAGCGGGCTGAGGGCCGCCGCGGGTCCCACGGCCGCGCTATCCACGATGATCGAGATCGGCTCCGTGGCCACCATCCGCGCGCCCTGGCGGGCGCGCACCGCGCCGATGACGAGCGTCCCCGCCCGCTCGGTCCGAAGCCGCAGCTCCCGCGTGGTCGTGCGCCACTGTCCCACCGCGCCGTCGAGCGACACATCGGTGACCTCGCGGGAGCCGACGATCGTGAAGCCCGTGAGCGCCGGCAGCGTGAGGCTCACCGGCTCGACGGTGCGCGAGCGCGCGCGGACCGTGAGGGTCAGCTGCTCGCCGGCCGGGAGGCGGCTGCGGTCCACCCGCGCTTCCAGCAGCGGCGCCGGACCCTGCAGGACGACGAGCACCCAGAGGGCGCTCGTCACCAGTCCTTCACTCCCGGCTCCGCGACGCGACGTTGCCGGCCGGTCCGATCGCGGCGGGTCTGCACCTCCTGCTGCCCGATCGAGCGGAGGATCTGCTCGGCCTGGGCCTGGCTCAATCCCCCGGCCGCGGGCGTGCTCGGCGCGCTACTCCCGCCCTGCCCGGCCTGTCCTGGCGGTGCGCCACCGCCGCCACCTCCCCCGGAGGGCGGGTTGTTGCGCGAGCTGCCGCCGCCACGACGCCGCACCGCCAGCTCGAGGTTCCATTTGGCGGGGAGGTGACGGGGGTTGAGCAGCAGGGCTTCGCGATAGGCGCGCTCGGCCTCGGCCAAATGCGCGTCCCGGTTTACGGTGTCGGCGCCGGCCACGCGCAACGCCAGCAAGCCGAGATTGTACAACGCGCGGAACCGGATATCGGGCTCGAGCGACGCCGCGGCGCGCGCCAGCGCCTGTTGAGCGGTCTCCAGGTCTCCCCCGGCGAGGGCCGCGGTCCCGGCGTTGTACCAGGCGGTGTCATCCTGGCGACGGTGGGTGAGCTCGGCCAGGTATGCCGCGCGGGCGCGGGTCACGTCGCCGCGATCCCACGCCTTCTCCGCCGCGCTGCGCGGCCGCGTCGAGTCCTGTGCCCGGGCCGGCCGCGGCGCGCCGCAACACAGTGCGGCCGCGATCAGCGCGGCCGTGCGGCGTGACGCCGCCTGCCCCACCAGCACCAGCACGGCGAGCAAGACCGGCACCCAGGCGCGCGGCCGGCCGCGCTCGGTGCGCGATTCGCTCGCCCGGGCGCGCTTGTAGGCGGCGACGAGGTCGCGCACGGCGCCTGCCTGGTCCGGCAGCTCCGCCGCGACGATCGCACCCTGCGCGGCGTCCGCCACGGCACCGAGGATGTCGTCCCGGCGCCACGTCTGAATCGCGTTGCCGGCGTCGTCGCGCTGCCAGGTCTGGAGCGCGCCCCGCTCGTCGCGCACCGGAATGCGGGTCGGGGTGCGGCCACCTTCGGCCACGAGAATCAGGCGAACGCCGAGCGCCCGGAGACGCTCCGCCTGCGCCACGATGTCGGGAAGCGTGTCGTGAGCCTCGCCGTCGGTGAACACGACCACGACCCGATCCGCGAGCTCGGACCCCGCGCCGACCAACTCCCCGCCCTGCCGCAGCGCCCCCGCCAGTCCGGTACCGCCCTCGGACGCGACCCCTGGGTCGAGCGCATCGAGGTACAGCCCGAGCGCCGAGCCGTCGACCGAGAGCGGCGACAGGATGTAGCTCGACCCTGCGAACACCACGAGCCCCAAATGATCGCCGTTCAGGTCCTGCACCAGCCGGCGGGCCTCGCGTACGGCGCGGCCCAGGCGGCTCGGGCTCACATCCTCGGCGAGCATCGAGCGCGAGATGTCGATCGCGAGCGCGAGCGAGAGGCCGCGCGTCTCCGCCACGATGTTCTCTTCCCCCCAGCGGGGACCGGCGAGCGCGACGAAGCCCAGAAAGGCGGAGATGGAGAGCGCCGTAGGTCCGAACCGTCCGGCTGCGAGCGCGGCCCGTACCGTCTCCTGGGACCACAAGGCGGCGCGACGGACCCGAGCGCGCCGGGCCCACGCGGCCCCGAACCAGACCGCGCCGCCCAACAGCGGCGCGAGCGCGAGTACCACGGGCGCGTCGAAGCTCATCAGGGCACGCGCACCGCGAGCGTCGCCGCCAACACGATCTCGAGCCCTAGCGCCACGAGGCCGAGCGCGAGCGGCACGCGATACGACTCATCGAACCGCCGGTACACCACCTGTTGCACGGTCTCCTTCTCGAGTCGGTTGATCTCGTCGAATACGTGCCGCAGCGATTGCGTGTCGGTGGCGCGGAAATACCGGCCACCCGTCATCCGCGCGATCTCGGTCATGAGCGGCTCATCGATCTCTACCGGCATCATCTGGTAGCGTAACCCCTCGAGCCCCTGCCCCGTCGGCACAGGGGCCTCGCCCCGCGTGCCGACGCCGATCACGTAGATCCGGATCCCCAACGTGGCCGCAGCCTGCGCCGCAGTCCGCGGATCCACGGTGCCGCGGTTGTTGACGCCGTCCGTGAGCAGCACGATGACGCGGCTCTTGCCGGGGGCCCGCCGCAACCGGTTCGCCGCGGTCGCGATTCCGGTGCCGATCGCGGTGCCATCCTCGAGCATGCCAATCCGCAGATCGTGCAGCGCCTGCTCCAGCACCGCGTAGTCGGTGGTGATGGGAACCTGCGTCAGTGCCTGCGCGGCGAATGCGACCAGCCCGATGCGGTCGGTTCGCCGCTCACGCACGAACTCGATCGCGGTCTGCTTGGCCACGTCGATGCGGTTGGCTGGGGCGAAGTCCTCCGACAGCATGCTGCTCGAGAGGTCGATGGCCAGGACGATCGAGATCCCTTCGCTCCGCGTCTCGGCGCGGGCCGCACCGACCCGCGGGCCGGCCGCCGCCACGATCCACGCGGCGAGACACAGGCTGCGCAACGTGACCGGGAGGCGCGCGACCCACAAGCGCTCGCCCGCCCCGGCCGAGGGGCGCACGTCGCTCATGCGCGTGCCGCGCAGCCGGCCGAGCCGGCGGGCCCGCAGCCACCACCAGAACGGCAGCGCGAGGAGCGCCGCCAGCAAGAGCGGCCGGGCGAAGCTCACGGCGTCATCTCCTGGGCGAAACGGCGCGCCATCTGTGCCAAGGCAGCCACATCGGTGCCGTGAGCGGAGGCAAAGGCGACGCGGTCGAGTTGCTCCAGCAATTCCCGGAGCTCGCGCACCGGAGCGTGCGGCCGGGCACGCTCCACCGCGGCGAGGCATTCCGCGGTGCTGAGCGCGGGCCGCGCTTCAGGAATCGCCTGCGCCACCGCCAACCGGAGACGAAACGCGGCGCGCGCGGCCACTGCTTTCGCCTCGCCGGTGGCGAGCCAGCGTGCGTCCGGGACCTCAGGTTCCAGGGCTCGGTGAGGCGGCGCCGGCAGTTCCTGCGGCGCGCGGCGGCGCCAGCGGAGCCCGAGCGCGAGGCTTACGCCCGCGATGAGCAGCGCGGCGGCGGGCGGCAGGACGTTGTACCGCGCCAACCGCACCGGCGCGAGGGCGCCGCGCGGCTCGGGGCCGAGGACGCTGTCGGGGATCACGCTCTGAACGAAGAAGCCGGCCACCCCGCCCGACACCGAGTCCGCCCGGCCATCGGGGCGGAGCTCCCAGACGGGCGGTAACGCCAGCGTGTGCGCCCCCGGCGTCCAGGCGACGATGGGATAACGTACCAGCCATCCTTCAGGCCCGCGCCGCACCGACGGCTCGCCCAGCGGCTCCACCACCTCGGTCGCGTCCAGCCGGCCGGCGCGCACCCGCCAGCCCGCGGGCACCACGACCTGCCGCTCCAGCCACACCGTGTCGCCGACCGAGGGGCGCGCGGGCGTGGCGACCCACCCCCCTCCCTGCAGCACCAGCCACAGGCCGACGAGCGCCGTCATCGCAGCAAGCGCCGCGCCCGCTCCGCGAACGCGCGGCGCAGCGGCGCGGCGTACGGCACGCTGGTCAGCAACGCCACGCGGTCCACGCCCGCCTGGATCAGCTTCCGGGCCCGCTCCTGCAGCTGCCGTTCGGCGGCGACGCGCACGCGCGTGCGGGTCGGGCCATGGCTGGTGTCGAGCAGCACCCGCTGCCCGGTCTCGGCGTCCTCCATATCGACCCAGCCCGCGTCCGGGAGCTCGCGCTCCCGCGGGTCGTCGATCGTGATCGCGACGACGTCGTGACCGGAAGCCAACTGCGCCAGCGCATCCTCCCAGCCGTCCGCCCGGAAATCGGAGAGCACCACCACGATCGCACGGTGCCGTGGCAGCTTGGCGGCGTAACGCAGCGCTTCCGCCAGATTGGTTCCGCGGCCGCGCGGCTGGAACGCGACCAGATCCCGGATCACCCGCAGCGCGTGGGGCCGCCCCTTCGCCGGGCGCACGACGAACTCCACCTTGTCGGCGAACATCAGCGCGCCCACCCGATCGTTGTGACGCGCCGCCGCGAGCGCCAGCACCGCCGCCACCTCGACGGCCAGGCCCGCTTTGGTGTAGGGCCGCCCGAACTGGCACGAGCCGGACTGGTCCACCACGAGCAGGAGCGTGATCTCACGCTCCTCGTGGAACGTCTTCACGAAGGGATGCCCCATCCGTGCCGACACGTTCCAGTCGATGGCGCGGAAGTCGTCTCCTTGCTGGTACTCACGCACCTCGGCGAACTCGATGCCCTGGCCGCGGAAGACCGAGCGGTATTCGCCGGTGAACAGTGTGTTGACGAGGGTCCTGGTGCGGAGCTCGATCCCCTTGACCTGCCGCAGCACCTCGGCGGTGACGGCGCGCCGGCGGGCGCGCACCGGGGGCGTCGCGCCACTCCGGCGCTCCTTCCCCTCGTACGTCACGGCACGCCCACGGCCTCCAGGATCCGAGCGATCACCCGATCGGCGTCCATGTCTTCGGCTTCCGCCTCGAAGGTCAGCAGCACGCGGTGTCGCAACACGTCCAAGGCCATCGCCTTCACGTCTTCGGGCACGACGTACGCGCGGCCCCGGAGGTACGCGTGGGCCCGGGCCGCCTGCGCCAGATAGATCGACGCCCGAGGCGACGCCCCGAACGCGATCAGCGGCTTCAGTTCCGCCAGCCCGATCGTGTGCGGCTCACGGGTAGCGCGCACGACGTCCACGATGTAGTCCACCACCTTCTGGTCCATGAACAGCTCGGCGATGGCGCTGCGCGCTGCCAGGATGTCGTCGGCCTCGGCGATGCGCTGGACCTCGATCGGCCGCCCCGACGCCATGCGTGCCACGATCTCCTTCTCCGCATCGCGCGTCGGGTAGCCGACGCGCACCTTCAGCATGAAGCGGTCGAGCTGCGCCTCCGGGAGCGGGTAGGTGCCTTCCTGCTCGATCGGGTTCTGCGTCGCCAGCACCAGGAACGGCTCCCCCAGATAGAACGTCTCCCCGCCGATCGTCACCTGCTTTTCCTGCATCGCCTCGAGCAGCGCCGACTGCACCTTGGCGGGCGCCCGATTGATCTCGTCCGCGAGCACCAGGTTCGAGAACAGCGGGCCCTTCTTGGGATAGAACTCCTGACTCTTCTGGTCGAACACCATCGTGCCGATCACGTCGGCCGGAAGCAGATCGGGCGTGAACTGGATGCGCGAGAACGCGATCCGCAGGCACTCGGCGACCGTGCGCACGGCGAGCGTCTTCGCGAGCCCGGGCACCCCCTCGAGCAGGACGTGCCCGCCCGTGAGCAGCCCCACCAGCAGCCGCTCCACCATGACCTCCTGGCCCACCACCCGTTTGGCCACTTCGCGGGTGATCGACTGGCTCAGCACCGCGTCCCCTGTCGGGGTCTTCGCCGCCCGGGTCGTCATCGCAACGCCGCCTCCGCCGCCTTGCGCACCGCCGGCTCCTTGTCTTTGCTGTACAATTCCAGCAGCCCGCGCGCTTCCGGCCGCGCGACGTGCCGCAACCCCTCGATCGCCGCCGCCCGCACCGTCGCGCTGCGCCGGTGCCGCATCCCCCCCGGTTCGGCGTACCGCGCCAGGACCTCGAGCGCTTCCATCGCACCGAGCCGGCCGATCGCCCGCAGCAACTCTGCCAGTACCCCTTCGTCGGGCTCCTGCTCCAGCCGCCGGATCAGAACCGTGCTCGACGCCGGGTCGCCACCGGCCGCGATCGCCCGCGCGGCCGCCACACGCACCAACACGCTCTCGTCCTTCAAGGCCGGCATCGCCGGACGCGAGATCTCGCGCCCGCCGGCTTCCGCGAGCCCGATCAACGCCGCTTCGCGGACCAGCTCGGACGGATGGTGCACCAACGGCAGCAACAGCGCCACTGCCTGCGGACTCCCGGTGAGTCCGACCAATTCGGCGGCGGCGGCGGCGATCGGCGCTTGCTCGTCCGCGAGGCGTCCCTGCAACGGCTCCAGGGCCCGGTCGGCCGCCGTCCGGATGGCCGCCCGGTACGGGGGACGCAGCTCGACGGCGCTGGCGAGAAACGCGTCGAGCACGAGCGGCACCGAGACCGCAGCGAGCGCGCCGACCGCCGCGACCAGCATCTCCCGCTCCTCCGGCGGTACGCGCGGCTCCCCCAGTCGCCGCACCATCCGCTCGACCAGGGGTCGATCGGAGAGCGCGAGGGCCGTCTGGTCGATCGCCGCGAGCAACGCCGGGTCCTGCGCCGTCGTCAGCAGGTGATCGAGCGCGGCGATCGCCTCGGCCACCGGGCCTGTGTCGTGCAACCCGAGCAGCTGCGGCGCGAGCGCGCGCAGCTGCTCGACGGTCGCGCGCTGCTCCTCCAGCGTCGCCGCGCTCCCGAGGCTCGCGACCGCGCGCTTTATCACGACGTCGATCGGGAGCACGTCGGGACGGAACACCGCACCCGAGCGGCGCACAGCGGAATCGTGGGCGCCGGGAGCCACCGCCGGCTGCGCGGCCGCGGCGACCGCGGGCGTGGCCGGCGGCGGCGCCGCGGGCGGCGCGGGGACCACCACGGCCGAGACCGCCGCGGCCGGCGTCGCGGTGCGGAGTCGTTCGAGCCGGTGGGAGCCGCGGCGCCCCAGGGCGAGTGCAATGCGCCCCAGCGCGGCGTCGTCCGGCTGGATCGTCCCCATGGCGACACCGAACAGTGCCAGCACGTGATCCGCGGTCATGCCCGGATTCAACGTGATCATCCGCACGCCCCGCGCGTACAAGAGCCCGGCCAGCTCGGTGATCTGCGAGTTGCGCGGCAGCAGCTGCTGACCGTGCCAGTGCAGGCCGGTCGCGCCGATCTTCCACTCCACCGTGCCGAGCGCCGCCAGCACCGGGAGCGCATCGCCGATCTGCCGCAGCGCTTCCATCACCGCGGGATGACTCGGCGGATAGAGCCGGGTCAGCCGGAAGGTCGTCCCGATGGCGCCCAGGGCGCGGTCGACTCCTGCGGTGTCCACGGCCATGGTGTCAGCGCTTGATGCGCTCTCCTCGGTCCTCGTAGCGGAACACCCACGTCGCGAAGCGCGCGGGCTCGATCGGGTCGTCGGGACCAAGCGCGGTCCAGTCGACGTCGCTTCCGGAATCGGCCGCCCGGTTGCGGCGCCGTTCGGCCTGGGCGAGCATCTCACGGGCGCGCGCGATCCACATCCCGAACTGCTCCGGCCGCAGGTCCACCCAGCCGCGCGGCGCCGCGTCGCGCGGATCGGAGCCGGCGCGCCCGCTTCCCGCCACGACCACAGTGCTGCCGCGGTACAGCCGCTCGCCGTCCGGCGCCAGGATCGCGATCCCGACCGAAAGAATATGGCTCCGGAGCGCGCCATCCCGCTCCACCAGGGCGAGCGCGCCTTGAGCCAGGTCTCCCGCCTGCGATTCCGCGAGCGCACGCACGCTGGACCGCAGCTGGCCGCAGATGTAGGACTCGAACAACAGTTTGGTGAGCCGGGGAGGACCCAGCATCTCGTAGGCGACCGTGCGGGTCTTGAACTGCCGCTCGAGCGTGCGCAGCCGGTCCAGGGCGTGGGCCCGCAGCAGCCCCGCGCGGTAGGTCGGCCCGGCGGTGGCGCCGTCCAGCGCGGTCACGACGTCCCGGCCGGTCGGCCGGCCCTCGAGCTCCAGCACGGCGTATTCGGCCACTTCCTCCGGCGTGATGAATTCCATCTGACCGAGCGCGGTGACCGTCTCGAATTCGTCGGAGGAGAAGAGGCCGTTTTCACCGACGTCGATGTAGACGCCCTGGAGCGGCTTGCCGAGGTCGCACCACGGGTGGGCGCCGGGCCGAAACGCCTCGCTCACCGGCACCGGCTCCGGGCAATCGACCAGCGGGATCGGTTTCCCTTTGCGCCGGATCGGCCCAAAGCCGATCTCGCGCCACGCGATGGTGGCGGTCGGCTTGATCTCGATCGTCGCCGGGGCGCCGGGCGTGCGGCCCAGCAGGAACAGGAGCAGCGACTGCGCCCCCGCCACGGCGGACTTCATGAGGAGCGGCCGGCTGGGGCGCTCTTCGGAGTGCGTGTAGGGAATGTTGAACCCCATGCCCCCGGTGCCACTGGTGCCGATCTTCACGTACCCCGTGGTTTCGGCGCGCCGCAACGCCTCGACCAGGATCTGCACGTGGCGGATCAGTTGGGGGAGCGTGAGCAGCAGCACGTGGCGCTCCACCGCCGCACGGTCGACCTTGCCTTCCGTCGCGAGCGCGAGCAGCTGCTGCGCGCTCTCGATCGGGTCCTGATAGGCGAACGCCGTCGCGGTGTTGATCGAGTCCACGACGGCGTCGGGTTTGTACTTGAGGAGGAGCTGGTACAGGAAGCTGCGTTGCAGGACGTCGTCGGTGAGCTCGCCCAGCAGGTCCTGGAGCACCAGCCGGCGCTGCTCCGGGTTCGCCACGACGGCGCCGCGCTCCAATTGGGCCAGGCTGGCGGGAAGGAACACGTTGCCCCACTCCACGTCGATCGTGGCGCGCCCGCGGTAGGGCTCGAGCGCTCGCGCCGTGGCCCGCACCTCGTCCTCGAACAACGCGACCAGCACGAGCCGCCGCGGCGCGGTCGCGAGTAGCCGGCGCGCCACGGCGTGGCCCACCAGGCCCGAGCCGCCGAGAATCATCGCCGTCCGGTCACGCAGGTCCATGCAGTCGCTCGATGGCGTGGATTTCGCCCGCCGCGAGCCGGCGGTACTTCCCCTCCTGCAGGCGTCCCAGCCGCACCGGCCCGTAGGCGACGCGGTGCAGCCACTCGACTTTGAGCCCCAGCGCCTCCCCGAGGCGACGCACGATGCGCTGGCGCCCCTCGGCGAGGGTCAGCTCCAGCTCGACGCTCCGCCCGGCCGGCCGCAGGCGGAATTGGGTCACCCGCACCGGCCGCCCGTCAATGGCGATCGCGCTCCCGAGCGCGGCCGCGATTTCGGACGAGGGACGGCCGTGCGCCCGCAGCCAGTAGGTGCGCGGCACCGCGAAGCGCGGGTGCATGAGACGGTGCGCCGCCGCCCCGTCCGTCGTGAGCAGCAGCAACCCCGACGTCATCACGTCCAGCCGTCCTACGTACGTGAGGCCCGGCACCTCGGGGAGGAGATCGTACACAGTGGGTCGCCCCTCCGGATCGCGGCGGCTGACGACATAGCCGACGGGCTTGTTGAGCGCGAGCCAGGCGATCGGGCCGGCGCGCACGGCGCGGCCGTCGACCGTGACACGCTGCCGTCCGGGGTCGACGCTCATGCCGAGCGTCGCGACCTGGCCGTCCACGCGCACGCGGCCCGCGCGAATCAGCTCCTCGGCTTTGCGACGCGACGTCACGCCCGCGCGCGCCAGGGCGCGCTGCAGGCGCATCGGCGTCATTCCGGTTCGGTGGGCGCGGGCGGCCGGAGCGCTACGGACAACTCCTCCAGCCGAGGCAGCTCGTCCAGATCCTTGAGCCCCAGGATCTCCAGAAATTGCGGGGTGGTCCCGTACAGCAGCGGCCGGCCGAGCCCCTCGCCCCGGGTCACCACGTCTACCAGCCCGCGCTCGAGCAGTTTGTCGATCACGGCGCCCGAATCGACGCCCCGGATCTCGTCCACCTCCGCGCGTCCCACCGGCTGACGATAGGCGATGATGGCGAGCGTCTCGAGCGCCGCCGGCGAGAGCCGGCGCGGACGCAAGGCGAACTGGGCGCGATCGATGGCCTCCGCGTACTCGCGACGGGTGAGAAATTGCCATCCCTGCGCGATCTCCACCAGCTCCACCCCGTGGTCCTGGGCGACGTACGCGTCCCGGATCTCGGCGAGCCCGGCGTGGACCGCCGCTTCGCCGGCCTGCGGCTCGAGGGTGTGCAGCTCGCCCACCGTGAGCGGGCGGGACGACGCGAACAGCGCCGCCTCAAGCAGCTTCGCGAGGGGACTCACGCTGGATCACGATCGGGGTGAACGGCCCCTCCTGCGAGACGCGCAGGGCGCCGCGCTTGGCGAGCTCGAGCAGCGCGATGAACGCGGACAGCACGTCCACGATCGTGGGACGGTCTCCCACCACGTCGATCCAGCCACAGCGCTCCCGCGTCGCCAGCAGCCCCTCGATCCGCGCGGTCGCGCCCTCCACGTCGAGCGGCCGCGGCACCACACGGTGCAGTACCGGCTCGGGTATGAGCGCGATCACCCGCTCCGCCGCGGCGAGCAGGTCGTTCAGCTCGATCACCAGCGGGGCCGGGGGCGCCTCGGGCGGCTCGGGCCGGAAGCCGCGCCCGAGCTGCTCGGCGCGCCG
>WNGJ01001531.1_pt1 | contig 22796 bp, 19 predicted proteins | sample 5400611 | NCBI WGS metagenome assembly WNGJ01 (sample SAMN13153375, study PRJNA577476) | soil metagenome | isolation source: 40 cm soil or saprolite under Garry oak tree replicate 1 | place: USA:California | collected 2016-06-15
AGAGCAAAGACGGACCAGGCTGCCGCGCTCACCTCCGTGGTCCCCGCGATCCAGCAACGCGACACCCGTCACGTCGCCTGAGCAAACCGTTCGTGCTCGGTGGCATATCACAGGCAGTCATATGCGGGCGGACCATGATGCTAGTTAGCGCCGACTAGGCGAAGTCGTAAGCGCCGTTCTTGACCTTGGCGACGAAGTCGCGCCACCCGGCGTGCGGGCATGTGATCACGCCATCGGGATCGCCAGAATCACGCACCGCGATCAGGTCCCCGCCCCCGTATGCGATCTCGACACACGAGCCACCGTCGCACAAGCTGCTGCGACGCCACTCCACGGTGTCAAATTGGCCCCAGTACACTTCGAGCTCCCCATGGTGACGGCTGGCATCCTTGATGAACCGTAATTGATGCTAAGCATGCACAATCCCCGCTTGTCAACGTCTTATGAACCGTTTTGTTGCACGCGGGATGCCTGGGTCCCATGTTTCACATGACACGGTTGAGGGGACCAGCGAGAAGAGATCTGGCCCGCTGGCCCCCGCAACGAACGGAAACTAAGGAGAGTTATCTCTAAAAATGATCGAAGGCTCCATTTTTTACGTCTCTGACAAACCTGTTCCACGCGGCTGCCGGGTAGAACAGGACCGATCCATCCGGATTCTTAGAATCTCCTATAACGACCATTTCGCCGCTGGGCGCGACCCGGACACAAGCGCCGCCATCGCAGCTCCGGGCGATACGCCAGGGAAGTTCTGCGCCACGAGGCGGATTTGATGACTTCATCGTCCCTCCTGGTATCTAAGCACATATAGATCCATTCGCGGGCATCACTTCTGGTTAGTCCGCATGAATGTTGCGGGCTTCGGCAATCCGGTTCACCGAGTCTCGTGGACTCAGGGCCGTGTCCCGCAGGTACTCTATTGCCTCGCGGTAGCGTGCTAGCTCTGCTGGGCGCTCTTGGTAAAGATGGCTGAAGAGGCCCTCGACGAAGACCAGGCCGGGCAAGGTGGAATCGTCGAATTCGAGATAAGTGAAGTTGCTTTCCGCGCTCGCGTGCGCGCCGGCGTCGAATGCGATCACCTGCACCGTAGCCTTCTGTTCCTCGGCGAGGTGAAGGATTTTTTCGAGTTGTTCGCGCATGACCGCGGGACCTCCCACCTGGCGATGAAGAACGGCCTCATCGATCAATACCCGATAGCGCGGTGGCCTATCTTGTTCGAGCAGTTGCTGGCGCCTGAGCCGCGCCTCGATCCGCTCATCGCGTATCTTTGGATCTATTTTCGGCGCGATGCGGGTGATAATGGCCCGTGCGTACTCCTCCGTCTGGAGGAGCGGTGGGACCCAGTACATCGAGAAGCTGGTAATGGCGGTGGCCTCTTGCTCAAGCCCGATGTACGGGACAATGACCAGGTCCCCATACTGTGTCCACCAGCCAGGTTCCCTGGCCTGGCGGGCGAGATCCATGAGCGCGGTCTCTGCCGCCGGGTCAGCTACGTGGTAGATCCGGCACAGATCGCGTACGTCACGAAGACTCGGCCGCCGAGTGCCGGTCTCTATCCGGCTGATCTTGGTGGCGGAGCACAGCAACTGGCCGGCCACATCCTCTACGGTGAGCCCGAGATCGTGGCGCAGTTGCCGCAGGCGCACACCAAGCTCACGCTGGCGGACAGTAGGACTTGCCCCTGCCATTGCTGCTCACCCCTCCGCGACAGGCTGGGCGCGACCGTGATCCGGGCGGGGCCCGTGCCGATCGCAGGTTCCATAGGCGATTGCCTACGTTAATCGCATTTGGCACATGCCCAAACCTGCGGATGCTTACATTACACGCAGCGACCGCGACCGCAACAGAGGCCAGCGTGCTGAGTCCAGGGTGAAGCCAGTGACCAGCGGGCGTGCTGGGTCAAAGCGGGCATGGGCAGGCTTGCTCGGCGTAACGGCGCGAGCGCCGCTGCGCAGGCGCCGGGACGGTCCGCCGGTTGGCATGGCATGGTCAGCCTGCCTGATCTGCCACGTACCAACGACATGTTCCAATGGCTGTCGCCAATGTCCTGTGCAATTGGCACTTGCCAGTATTCGGGATCGGGGTCATCATACGAGTGAGGCCACCCCCACGAGGGCTCGCCACACCAGCTTCGCGGAGCGCCGCGGAAGCAGGCGAAGGAGGGGGCAGATGAATATACGGCGCCCGGTCCCGCGGCCGCCGGACCACTGCCGGTCCGGCGGCGGCAGGTGCCGGGGCGCGAGAAAACGAAGTTGGGCCGACGTTGCCGCGCCGACCCAACTGGGCGCCAGCCACCGACCGTGAGTGACGAAATGGGGGGCCAACGCTGTGCATCATGTTACAGATCTTTCCGTTCGCGGCAACACCCGATCTGACCTGGCACAATGGGTCACCTACCGGCTCAGCGCAGCGGGGGGCCGCTTCTTCTTCCGCTGCGACGAGGAGGCCTGCTGGCGTGGCTGGCAGATCATCCGGCGCCGCGGCGGGCTCGCCCGCACCTATCGCGACACGCGCTGCGACACGCTTGTCTCGTGCCCGCGCTGTGCCGGCAACGGCGGCCATGACCGCGAAGAAGCATGCCGGCTTTGTGACGGCACGGGCCGGCTGGCCAGGTACGCCATCTCCGGCGGTGCGCCATGACGTCCCGGGCCAGCGGCGACCGCTGTGAGGCAGCCATGCGCCGGGCCGTCGGGGCGCTGAACCACAACCCGCGCCGGCCCTTGCCGCCGGCGGTCGCCTGGCGCTGGCGCTACGAGATCGCGCTCGCGCTCGCGGTACCGGCAGTGATGGTCTTCTTACTGACCATCATGGGCTGGCGGTGGATGCTGGCCGACGTCGTGGTGTTCGGGATCTTCCTCACCGTCTGCCCACCCGCACGCCTGGCGATCATCGCGCGCGCCCGCTGTGTCGTCACCGCGCACCGCATCAGGACCGGCTGCGCGGAGGCATATCTGGTCTCCCGGCGCGGGGCGTTGCCGCTCATCTACTCCACCAGCCCCGCGCCGTTTGGCGAGCGGGTCCGCCTGTGGTGCCCGGCAGGGATCCTGGCGTCGGATTTCGAGTCAGCGGCCGAACTCCTGGCCGCGGCATGCTGGGCTCGTGACGTCCGGATCACCTGCGATCGGGAGCACCCGCACCTGGTTACCGTCGATGTCATCCGGTAGCAGGAAAGGTGAAGCCGCAGCGCGTTGCGGGCGGCGCCCGGCCAGGGCGGTGGCCACGGCGACAAGCCGCCGGGGCGGGATCGGCTTTTCCAGGAACACGTCGGCATGCGATGCCATGGCCCGGAGGCGTACATCCATGATGCGCGCGGTGGTCAGCACGACCGGCAGGCCGGGGGCGATCCGGCGCGCCGACGCGAGCAGGTCCAGGCCACTCATGTGCGGGAGGTCGTAGTCGGCGAGCACGAGATCCCAGTGCTCGTCGGCGATCCGCTGCAGGGCCACGACCGGGTCGATCACATGGGCCACGTCGAAGCCGGCCCGCTCGCCGAGCACGTAACAGGCGAAGCGTGCCGCAGCGGGATCCTCTTCGACGACAAGGATTCTTCCCCGGCGGACCGGAGCGGTCGTGTCCATGCCTGCAGCCTGATAGGCGAGGGTAGCCGCGGCGTGCGCCGCCAGGTTGCTGGCTGGTTGCAGATGCCGTCCGGCGCGGGGGCGTCCGGTGGCTGGCGGCGCTGGCGTCACTCGCCCGCCGAACAGGTGCCAGATCGCGGGCGGAGGCACTGCTCAGCGCGGCGGCTGATAGCGGTAGCCGAACCCGCGGACCGTGTGGATCGGTGAGTCCCCGGCTTGCCAGCCGAGTTTCTTGCGCAACCGCAGGATCGAAAACCTGACCCGGTCGGGCCCGATCCTGGTCGGATCATTCCACGCCAGCTCGAGCAGTTGTTCGGGCGACAGAACCTGTCCCGCGTTCCGTAGCAGCGTCGTGAGCAGACGGAACTCGATCGGCGTCAGCTCAACGGGCGCCGCGTCGGCGACCACTTCCCTCGATGCGAAGCTGACGTGCAGCCTGCCGTCCTCGTACACCTCCGGCTCCGCCTCCGTGCTGCGGTTTCTGCGGAGCAGGGCCTGGATCCGGGCGAGAAGTTCCTGGTTGCCGAACGGCTTGGTGAGGTAGTCGTCGGCACCGGACTGAAGCCCGCGAACCTTCTCGCTCTCCATACCGTGCGCCGTGAGCATGAGCACAGGAACGTCGCTCATGTCCCTGATGCGTTCAAGCACCTGCCAGCCGTCCATCCCCGGCAGGGCGATGTCGAGGACGACGAGGGCGGGGCGGCGGTCGTGGAAGGCACGGACACCGGCGCGCCCGTCGTTCGCGGTGGCGACGTCGAAGCCGGCGCGGGCCAGCACGATACGGACCGCGAGCGCGATGTCGGGATCGTCCTCGATCAGCAGGATCCGCGTCATCGCGCCGCCTTCAGATACAAGCTGAAGGTGGTGCCCTTACCCGGCATGCTGTGCACCGTCACGCGCCCGCCGTGCACGCTCACGATGGCCCGCACGACAGAAAGGCCCAGCCCCGTACCTGGCACCGCCTCGACCCGGGCGTTGGCGGCGCGGAAGAACCGATCGAAGATCTTGTCCAGGTCTTCGGCCGGGATGCCGATGCCCGAGTCAGCGACGTCGATCCGCCATTCGTCTTCGTCGAAGCGCGCGGTGATGTGAATCCCGCCACCTGGCTCGGTGAACTTGATCGCGTTTGCGATGAGGTTGTCGATGACCTGCAACATCCGGAGACGGTCGACCCGCAGCGGTGGGCCGTCGCCCGCCGTGAGCTCGATCGTGACCCCACGCAGGCGTGCCGGAGCCGACCTGGCACGTACCGCCTCCTCCAGCAGTTCGGCGGCGGAGACCGGGGCAAGCTCGAGCGGCAGCGAACCCCCCTCGATACGGCCGAGCAGCAGCATGTCGGAGACAAGGCGAAGCAGCCGTCCCGAGTTGCGTTCGATGATGTCAACGAACTCGGCCGCCTGCGGGCCAAGCGGCGGTTCGGTGTCTTTGAGCAGATCGGTGAATGACACGATCGAGGTGAGCGGCGAGCGCAGCTCGTGTGACAGTGTCGACATGAACTGCGTCTTGAGCTCGTCGAGTTCGCGCAGGCTCTTGTTCTGCTCTTCGAGCCTGCTGCGCGCGTGCTCGGTGGCCTTGCGCGCCTTCAGCTCGGCGGCCAGCAGCCGCTCGCGCTGCCGCTCGATCGCCCTGCGCTCGGTGACGTCCCAGAACAGCCAGAGCTGGCCGTGCCACTCCGAACCGACGATCACGGGGACGAAGTCGAGGTCGTAGATCCGCCCATCGGCGAACGTGATCTCCTCGTCGACGATCAGCTCGCGGGCGGCGACGATCTGGCGGACGCGCAGCGCGAAGTGATCAGGGTCGGCGGTGAGGTGGCTGCTCTTTTCTATGACCGGCGCCGCGTGTGTGCCGATGAGGTCCTCCGCCGATGAGACCGGGATCTGGAACATCTCGCGGAAGCGGTCGTTGACCAGTATGATCTGTCGGCGCTCGTCTTCGACCAGGGCCGCGGCCGGAAGGGCCGTGACAAGCCTGATCAGCCGTTCCGCGCTGTCCGCGGCCCTGCGCCTGGCATCCCGTTCGGCGGTGAGAAGGGCCTCGCGCTGCTGCTCGCTTGCGGCGAGGGCGGACGCGAGGTTGCTGGTGTCCCTGATGATCTCGCAACAGAACCGCGCGCCGCCAGTGGTGACCGGCACGAGCGTCGACTCCGCCGCGAACTCCGAGCCGTCCGCCCGCAGCGCGCTCGTCGCGTACATGCTGCGAATGCCGCTCAGCGCCGTCTCGTCGCCGGTTCGCAAGAACCGTTCGTAAGCGGTGCGGTGAGCCTGCCGCCGTCGCTGGGGAAGCAGCATCTCGATCATGTCCTTGCCGAGCACCTCGGCGCTGCTCCGGCTGAAGATGATCTCCGCCATCGGGTTGAAGCTGACGATCTTCTCCGTCTCGTCGACCACGATGATGGCGTCCGGCGCATGAACGAAGAAGGCATTGGCGATCTCCAGCCAGGCAGACGCCGGCCCGGGCGGCTCTGGTCCCGTGCGGGCCGGCCCCGCGGCCCCCCGCCCATCGCGTGGCCCTCCCATGAGCTCGCGGTCCCCTATCCCCGAAGGTGATCCGGCGTGCGTGACATGCTCGTATGCAGCGCGCCGGTCACGCGCTGGAGTGTCACTTTCCGTTTACGTTCCCGTTCGCTGCGGAGAATACCCAGTTCAGCGCGCTGCGAGAAACGGGTGCCGGGAGCTCAGCTTGCGGCCGCAGCTTTCGGTAGCAGGGTGCGCAGATGCCTGACGGCCGGGGAGCCGTGGGCGAGCATCGTGTCGTGCAGCTTGCGCTCCGGCCATTGTGGATGCGCGCGACGCAGCGCCGCCGCGAGATCGCTGACCTCCGTGAAGCCCACGTAATATGTCGAAAGCTGCGCCGATGTCAGCAGCGCGCGGCGCCACTTTCCGGCCGCCTCGCCCTCCTCCTGATGCCCGCGCCCGGTCATCAGGTCCATCGCGGCGGTCCGCGTCATACCGTCACAATGCACCCTGGCATCGAGAATGGCGTTCATGATCATCCGTAGCTGCATCTTCAGCTGCTGCATGCGGAGGGCGTCCGGGTTTCCCTCGCCCGGGTAGCCCCGGGTGACCATGAGCCGCTCGGAGTACACCGCCCAGCCCTCCACGAACGAGCCGGACCGCAGCGCCGTGCGAACCGGCGTGTCTGCATTGAACCGCCGTGCATGCTGAAGCTGGAGCACGTGGCCGGGCATGCCCTCGTGGATCATCAGCTCCTGGACCATGTGCCTGTTGTACTCACGGTAGAAGGAGTCGGCGCGCGCACGCGGCCACTCTCGCGGGGTCGGGGACACGGCGACGAACGTCGGCCCCGCAACCGGTTCGAGTGGGCCGGGGGGATCGCAGTACGCGACCGCGATGCCCCGGTCGATCTCCGGCATTTCGATCACCTGGACCGGATCATCGTCGTACGTGGTCACCAGGTCGTGGCCGCGCACGAAGTCGAGTTGCTGTGCGAAGGCACGCCACACGAGCCCGAGGATCGTGGAGTTGTCCGGTGCGTCGGTGGCGAGCGAATCGAGGACGTGCCTGACCAGGTCGCCGGACCGATGGCGGCCCGGGCCCGCGAGCCGGGCGGCCGTTTCGGTTATTTCGCCGGTAACCCGCTCGAGGTCGGATTCGGCACGGGCCACGATCTCGCCTGCGTCGGACTCGGCGTCGAGGGTGAGACGCAGCTTGCGCGCGAAGTGCTCCGCGCCGATCCGGGGATCGCGCCCGCCGCCGTCGCGCTCCGCATCCGCCAGCCGCCGCCGCAGCCAGCGCCGATGTTCCGCGATCGCCTCGAGCGCGGCAGGCCTCGAAGCGGTGACTTCCGCACCCGCATGCGCGCCAGCCCGGCCGTCGGCGGCCGTCGCGCGCGCCATCGCATGGTCGAGTTCGGCGCCGATGAGGTGCACCGTGCCGGCGAACTGGGTCAGGGCCGTCTGGAGGTGAATCGCCGGCATGGGGCCCGCCACGTCGCGGGCGGCCGCGAGGGCACCGGGGATCGCGGCGAGCCGGCGCGCCACGCAGCGCAGCCGTTCGGTAACCGGGGCGAAATCCCGCGCGAGCAGCAGGTAGATCGCGCGTCCCGGGTTGGCCCCCAGCGGATTCCACTCGTGATCGCGCAACTCGTCGATGCCGAAGCGGATCAGCTCCAGCCGGTTAGCGAGGATCTGCGCGTCCACCCTGTTCTGCGGCGAAAGCCGGTCCAGGCCGATCGCCCGCAGGTCGCCGAGCCGGTCACCGTACCAGCGGGCCGCCTCGTCGTAGTAGGCGGCAGTGCCGACCGTCAGCCTGTCGTCGTGGCGGTGGTCACCGAGTTCCGTGGCCAGTTCCGGGCAGCGCTCGAGCATGCCGTCGAGGATGGAGCGGGCGGCGGGCACGAAGGTCTCGTCGGCGGAAACTGGCATGAACCGACTTTACTTGCACGTGACATTCTTCCCCGGCCACACGCGGCCGTGGGCGCCAGCGTTTCACGTGAACCATGACGATGCGCGCGCCACATCGCTCAGCCGTTAAGGCTGTGCTGGCCTGTTGCCCACGACGAGCGACCCCCCGGGATCCCCGCACCAGCGGACGGCGCATCCGCGGCAGCCGTTAGGGATAGGGGGCATGTCGGGGCACTGATGGGAGAATAACCAGGCAGGTAGCATGCCAGGGCCGGTGCCGGCGGCACGCTGGCGCGATCGCGGAGGGAAGGTGACGATGCCCGGCCCGCCCGTGACGATCAAGGATGTCGCTGCCGCGGCACGCGTGCACCCGGCGACAGCGTCGCGTGCGCTCGATCCGGAGACCCGGATCCTGGTAAGCGACAAGACCGCCCGGCGGGTGCTGCGGGCCGCGAAGTCGCCCGGCTACCGGCCGAACCCCATGGCGCGAAATCTCCGCACCAGGCGGTCGCGCACGATCGGCGTGCTGATACCTGACCTGACGGAACCCGCTGTTCCCGCCGATCACCCGCGGCCTGGAGGATCGTCTCGCCGAAGCGGGCTACGTCGCGCTGATCGGCAATACCGTCCAGCGCTTGTGCAAACGATTGTGGTCGTCCGATAGTGGTTGCCGGATGGTGGCGGCCGACTGTGCCGCAGGCCGAGGACAGGGCCGAAGCCGAGGTGCCGGACCGCCCGCCGCCGGGCCACGGAAGGAAGGAGGGACTGGTGATGGGCCTACGTCAGCCAGTCCGATTGTGTCGCCTCGCTGTCCTCACCGCGGCGGCCATGGCGGTTCTCGCCGGCTGCGGCAGCAGCGGCGGCGGCGGTTCGCCAGGCAGCAAGGCACCCATCATCATCGGCGCCTCCCTGTCGCTATCCGGTGACTTCTCCGCCGACGGGCAGGCGTTCGAGAAGGGCTACCAGCTCTGGGCGAGCGACGTCAACTCCGGCGGAGGCATGCTTGGGCGCCAGGTGAAGCTGGTGGTCCTCAACGACGCGAGCAGCCCGACCCAGGTGGTCACCAACTATCAGAAGCTGATCAATGTCAACCATGTGAACCTGCTGTTCGGGCCGTTCTCCTCGCTCCTCACCGCGCCCGCGGCGCAGGTCGCGAACCGGTACGGCTTCGCGTTCGTGGAAGGCGCGGGCGGCGCACCGGCCGTCTTCGGCAACGGCCTGCACAACCTGTTCGACGTCAGCCTCCCGGTCAAGGACTCGCTGGTGCCCTTCGCCAACTGGATCGCGTCGCTGCCGGCGAGCGAACGGCCCACCACGGCGTCCTACCCGACGAGCACCAACATCTTCACCCAGCCTCATGTGCAGCTCATGCAGCAGATGCTGCAGGCGGACGGGGTCAAGACGGTCTACGCCAAGTCGTTCCCGGAAGAGGTCACCGACTTCAAGCCCATCGCGGACAACGTGGCCGCCGCGGGCGCGCAGGCGGTTGTGGTTGGGTCGGTCGACGTGCCGACGATCTCGGCGTTCATCCAGGCTTTCGTGCAGCACCACTACAACCCGAAGATCGTCATCGCGACGGGAGGGCCTGACCAGGGCGACGCGTTCGTCAAGGCGGTCGGGTCGGCCAACACCGAGGGTGTCATGGTGCCGAACGGCTGGTTCCCGGGCTATCCGCAGGCGCAGAGCCAGAAAATGGTCAGCGAGTATGTGGCCAGGTACGGTGGCAACGCGTCCGGCGTGAACTCCGACGTCGCCGAGGCGTACGCGGTCGGCCAGGTGACGGCGCGGGCAGTGAAGGCGACCGGCGGCGTCGACAACGCGAAGATCATCAGCTACCTGCACAGCGGTGTCACGCTGGACAGCGTCCAGGGACCGGTTCAGTTCGACTCGGTCGGCCAGAACGGCAAACCGGCGGCGTTCATCTTCCAGTGGCAGGGCGGCAAATACGTCCAGGTCCTCCCGGTGGGTTCGCAGGGTTCGGTTCCCATCGAGTACCCGAAGCACCCGTGGGGTGCCTGACCGGCGCACCCGTGGGGTGGCTGACCGGCGCGGGCCGGGGCGCCGAGGTGGCCGGGCACAACCCGGCGCCCCAGCGGCGCATGGATCGGCACGTAGCGAAGGAGACTGATGGCGCGCCAGATTTTGGAGGCGGTCGTCGACGGGATCCTGGGCGGCGGGGTCTACGCGCTGATGGCGGCCGGCCTGACGCTGATCTTCGGCGTGCTCGACATCATCAACATCGCGCAGGGCATCCTGGTGGTGCTCGGCGCCTACCTCAGCTATGTGCTGTCCGTGCACCTGCATATCGACTTGTTCGTCGGCCTGCTCGTGACCGTTCCCGCGTTGTTCCTGTTGGGTGTGGGCATCCAGTGGGCGTTCATCAGGCGGCTTCGCGGCGGTGAGCGGACGGCGATGTCCCTGCTGGTCAGCTACGCGGTCGCGATCATCATCGAGGGAATCCTCTACAGGTTCTTCGGCGTGAACTACGTGCAGCTGCATGCGTGGTACGTGGATTCGACCGTGCATGTGCTCGGTTTCTACCTGCCGTACATCTACCTGTTCGGATTCGCGCTCGCGGTCGTCCTTCTCGGCGCGCTTTACGTGGTCTTGTACCGGACGAAGTTCGGCCGCAGCATCCGCGCCACCACGCAGGACCACACGGCCGCGCGGCTGATCGGAATCGATGTGAACCGGGTGGCGGCCCTGACCTTCGGCATCGGGGTGGCGGTCACGGCAGCGGGCGGCATGGTGTTCGGCGCGACGAACGCGTTCAACCCCAACAGCGGGTACGACCTCATATCGAGGCTCCTCGCCATCATCATCCTTGGCGGCCTGGGCAGCGTCGCCGGCGCGATGGCGGCCGCGGTCTTCATGACGACAGTGGAGGCGGTGGTGGCGGTGGTGTGGTCGCCGACCTGGGCGACGGTCGTGTTCTACGCGGCGCTGGTGGTCGTGCTCACGGTGCGGCCGGTCGGCCTGTTCGGCAGGCAGGCGGTCCGGGCGCAATGACGGGTGGCGCTGGTTCACGGGCCTGGACCTGGCTGCGGCCCGCCGGCACCAGCGGGCCGCAGCCAGCCGGGACCGGCGCGCCGCAGCCAGCGGGGACCAGCGCGCCGCGGCCGGCCGGGACCTGGCTGCGGCCGGCCGGGACCATCGCGCTGCTCGCGGCTGTGTCGGTGTTCCCGATGGTCTTCACCAATCCCCTGGTCACCGAGGTGGGCGTCTACACGCTGATCTTTGTGGCGGCCGCGGCCGCGTGGAACGTCTTCTCCGGTTACTCGGGATACATCTCGCTCGGGCACGCGGTCTTCTTCGGCAGCGGTGCCTATTTCGTCGGCATCGCAGGCCGGGACTGGCACCTGAGCGGGTCCGGGGTGTTCGCGCTGCTGCCGCTCGCCGGGGTGCTTGCCGCGGTGATCGCCGTGCCGTTCGGGCTCATCGCGCTGCGCGTCCGGCGGCACACCTTCGTCGTCATCACCATCGCGATCTTCTTCATCTTCCAGCTGATGGCGTTCAACCTGTCGGTCACGGGTGGTTCCTCGGGCGTGCTGGCGCCCAGCCTGAACTGGCAGGCCGCGACCTTCAACGACCCTTTCTACTACGTCGCGCTGGCCATTGCGGCCGCCACCATCGCGCTGTCCTGGCTGATCCGCGGATCCAGATTCGGCCTGCAACTGCTCGCCATCCGCGACGACGAGGACCGCGCCCGCAGTCTCGGCGTGCGGGCCATGCGGGTCAAGCTGTCCGCGTTCGTGATCTCCGCGGTGCCGATGGGCATTGCCGGCGGCCTTTGGATGTACTTCACCGGCCAGGTGCTTCCGCAGTACGGGTTCGATCCCGCGTTCGATCTGGTGGTCGCGCTGATGGCGTTCCTCGGCGGGCTCGGCACGATCTCGGGCCCCGTGCTCGGCGCGATGCTCCTCGAACCGCTGCAGCAGTACCTCACGCTCCAGTTCTCCGTCAGCTACCAGTACCTCTACCTGATCGTCTACGGGCTGTTGTTCCTGGCAGTGATCATCTTGATGCCACGCGGCATCATCCCCACGGTGGCGGAGTGGCTCGCGTCACGGCGGTCGAGACGAGGCCGCCCCGGCGCCGCCGCCGGCCCGGATCAGCGTGGCGGCGCGGGCGGTGGTGCGGCCACGCGCGCGGGCGCGGCGGCGGGTGAGCCGTCATGACGTCGCTGCTGCGGGTCGACCAGGTCTCCAAGGCGTTCGGCGGCGTGCAGGCGCTCGACGGCTGCACGGTCGAGGTGGAGCAGGGGACGGTGGCAGGCCTCATCGGCCCGAACGGCTCCGGCAAGACGACGCTGTTCAACGCGATCACCGGCTACGAGCGGGTGGACCGGGGCGAGGTCTACCTGGACGGGCGGCAGATCACGAACATGCGGCCGGAGCTCGTGTTCAAGCTGGGCATCGGCCGGACCTTCCAGCTCACGAGGATCTTCTCCAGGCTCACCGTGCTGGAGAACATGCTCGTCGCCACGCAGCGTCACGGCGGCGTCGTGCGCAACCTGCTCGCGAGGTCGGGGGGTGCGGACGACCACAGGCGGGCGAAGGAGTTGCTGGAGTTCGTCGGCATCGCGGGTCTTGCGCCCGATCTGGCGCAGACGCTGTCGTATGGGCAACGCAAGCTGCTCGAACTTGCCTACGTGCTGGTCGCCGACCCGGAGGTGATGCTGCTCGACGAACCCGCGGGCGGCGTCAACCCGTCGCTCGTCAACCACATCGTGGACCGCATCCGCGCGCTCAACGGCGAGGGCAAGACTTTCCTGATCGTCGAGCACAACATGGACTTCGTGATGAGGCTGTGCGGCCGGGTCACGGTCATGGACTCCGGCAGTGTGATCGCGTCGGGGCCTCCGGAGATCATCCGTTCGGACCCGCGCGTGCTCGACGCGTACCTGGGCGGGGCACTGGAGGAGGACGAGGATGACGTTCCCGCCCCATGAGCCCGGCGGTGCCGGCGCCGGCGCGGGCGGCTCGCGAGCCGATCCCACACCGCCGGCCGCCCCGGCCCATACGGCCGCCGCGGCCAACGCGGCCGGTGAGTCCGGTGATCCGCTGGCCCGCGCGGGTAGCGCCCGCGGCGGTGCCGCCACCGGCGGTGCCGCCCGCGGCGAGACTGTGCTCGCCGTAGATGGCGTGGTCGCGGGCTACGGCGGCGGCGACGTGCTTCGCGGCGTCTCGTTCACCGTCGCGGCCGGAGGGATCACCTGTGTCGTCGGGCCGAACGGGGCTGGGAAGTCCACACTCCTGGCCGCGATCAGCGGCCTGCTGCGGCCGCGCCTCGGCACGATCACGCTTCGGGGCGAGAGCATCGGCGGCAAGACCCCGCGGCAGATCCTCGCCCTGGGAATCGTGCATGTCCCGCAGCGCCGCAGCCTGTTTCCGGACATGACCGTCCGCGAGAACGTGGAGCTCGGCGGTTTCATGGTCAAGGACAACGCCGTCGTGGCGCGCAGGCTCGCCGCGATCGAGGAAACGTTCCCCATCGTGGCGGAATGTGCGGGCCAGAAAGCTGGCAGCCTGTCCGGCGGGCAGCAGCGGCTGGTCGAGTTCGCCCGCTCCCTGATGCTCGACCCGATGCTGATCATTTTGGATGAGCCCTCGATGGGACTCGCGCCGAAGGTCCTGCGGTCCGTGTTCGACGCCGTGCGGCTGATCAACAGGCAGGGTAAGACGATCTTGCTGGTGGAACAGAACGCCCGGGCCGGGTTGCGCCTTTCCACTCACGGCGTCGTGCTGGAGAACGGCGTCGTCCGCCTCTCGGGTTCGGGCCGGGAGGTGCTCGAGAATCCCGAGATCGGCGCGCTCTACCTGGGCGGCGCCGTGTCGGGATCCGGCGGGTCCTAACGCCGGTGAGACGCCGGCCGCACGAGGCCGTCCCGGTGGGCGATCGCGGCCGCCTCGGTCCGGCTGGCGGCACCGAGCTTGGCCAGGATGTTCGAGACGTGCACGCTGGCTGTCTTCGGCGTTATGTACAGCGCGGCGCCGATCTCCCTGTTGCTCCGGCCCTCCGCGAGCAGCCGCAGCACCTCCTGCTCACGCGCGGTCAGGGTGGCAAGATCACCACCCGCTTGCCCGCCCGCCGGCACGGGCCCGAGCCTGGCCCTTCTGGCCAGGCTGTCCAGCGCGGCCCGCAGCGGCGCGGCGCCGAGCTTGTCGGCTGCCTGCACGGCCTGGCGCCATTGCTGCTGGGCCTCGTCACGCTCGCCGGCCTCCGCCAGTGCCTCGGCCAGCCGCCAGCGGGACCGGGCCGCTTCATAGACGAAGGCGGGACCGAACGCGTCGAGCACGGCCAGCCAGCCCTGCGGGTCGTTGTGACCCCGGGCCCGGTGCCATTCCGCCTCGGCCCTGGCGAGCCAGCCCCGGCCTTCGACCCCGAGCACGAATTTCGGCTTGCGCTGGTAGGCGGCGCCCGCGCGCGCCGCTTCGATCAGCTCCGCGGCCTTGCTGGTCGCCGCCGCAACGCGGTCTTCGTCGCGTGCGGCGCGCGCCCGCTCGGCGCGGTCGGCGCAGGCGCTGAGCCCGACGGCGGCGACCCTGATGACAGGCGGCCCGTAGCCGCCGAGATAGCCGAGCTGCACGCTGAGCGTGGCCGTGACCTCGGCGAGCGCCGTGTCGGTGTCGCCCTGCCACAACGCGTGCTCGGCGAGCAGGCTGCGGGCGATGTACTCGCCGAATCTCTCCGCAGGCCAGAACGGCTCCATCCAGATGCGCCGCTCTTCCACCACCGAGCTCCCACGGGCGACGTCCACGAACAGCGCCATGGCGGACAGCCTGGCCTCCGGGATCGTGGAGACCCGGACGGTGAAGCCGTCCGCGAGCTCCTGCGCGTGGTCCCAGCTGCCATCGTTGTAATGACCCAAGTAGTGCAGGAACTGCAGGTCCAGGCCGTATGGCGCCAGGCTGAGCCCGGTCTCGCCCGCCCGGTGCAGACCCTCGTGCGAGGTCCGCATGGCGTCGGCGAGGTCCCCTCGCTCGAGCTGAGCCCGGGCGAGCTGGTAGGCGGCCCGCAGCTCGACGCCGAGGACCCCGGCCTGCGTCGCCTGGCGATGGGCGAGGGTCAGCAGCTCGACGGCCTCCTTGCTGCGCCCGTTCCACTCTGCGAGCAGGCCAAGTGTCACCAGGGCATCGGCTTCCGCCCACGGGGCCGCGGCGGCGCGAGCCGCGGCCCGCGCCTGCTCGGCCACGTCGGCCACCCGCTTCCCGGCGTCCGCGCCGGCGGGCTCACGCGTCGCGTAGAGGAGGGTTTGCGCGTAGGTCGCGAGCGCCCGCGCGTGCTGCCAGGTCGGCGGGTCCGCAGGCAGCGCGGTGGCTGCCGAGCGTGCGGCGGCGGCCGCGTCGGCGAAGTCGCCGGTTTCGAGCAGGAAGTACGCGAGCCGCTCGCCGGCCCGGCTGGCGAGCGCCGGATTCGTGCCTGCGGCGAGGAACTCGTTCAGCCGCCGAAGCTGCTGAACGGCGCGTGCGACGTCACCGCTCGCCGCCGCGTTGTTCGCCGAAGCGAGCGCGAGCGCGCCGCGGTCCATTCCGGCGAGCGCGCCGGGCTCGCTCACCCGTTCCCACAACGACAGCGCCCGGTCGAAGTGCCGATGTGCCTCGGCGGGCGCCGCAAGCCGCTGCGCCTCCTGGCCCGCCCGCACGGACGCGGCGAATGCCCCCGGGATGTCATGGCTTTCCAGGCAGTGGTGCGCGAGCTCGGCGGCGGTCCCGGGAAGCGCGGCGTACCCGCGCCGCGTGTCGCTGAGCAAGGTGGCGATAGCCGCGTGCAACCTGGTCCGCTCGCCGGGCAGAAGATCCGCGTAAACCGCCTCGCGCAGCAGCGCATGCCTGAACGCGTAGCGTTCGGTGCCGGTGCCCCGCGGCGACGCCGCCCCGGGAGCCGCGCGGACGGGAACCATGAGCTGCTGCGCGACCGCCTCCCTGACCGCGTCTTCGTAGGCCGCGGCCGGCATGCCAGATACCTCGCGGATCAGCTCGTCATCGGCGCGGGGGCCCGCCACCGCCGCCACCCGCAGGACCTGCTGAGCCGCTGCGGACAGGCGCTCGACCCGGGCGAGCAGCAACGCGGCGAGCCCTGCGGGAAGTGCCTCACCATCGGCGGCCGCCGAAAGCAGTTCTTCCGCGTAGTAGGCGTTGCCGTCGGCGCGGGCCACGATGCCGTTGAGGACCGCCGCCTCCAGCCGGTGGCCGGCCAGGGCGGTGAGGTGTTCCGCCATGGCCGACGGGTCCAGCGGTCCAAGCTCGACAGCGGTCACCGCGGGGAGCCGGAGCAGCTCGGCGACCACCGGCCGGAGCGGATGGCGGCGGTGCAGGTCGTCGGATCTGTACGAGCCGACGACGGCGATCCGCTCCCGGTGCAGCACCCGGCTGAGGAAGGTGAGGAGGTCGCGGGTCGACCTGTCGGCCCAGTGCAGGTCCTCGAGCACGAGCAGGACAGGTGCGGCGTCCGCAAGCTCCGCGAGCAGGCCGAGCACCGCGCCGAACAGCCGCTGGCGCGCGAGTCCGGAGCCATCACCGTCGGCCGGTTCACCTTCTCCCTGGTCCGGCAGCAGGCGGCTGAGCACGGGACGGCTGGCGAGCGCGTCGAGCAGCGGGCTGAGCTCGCGGGTGCCCGGCGCGGGATGGGTGGCGTCACGCAGCGCATCGGCGAGCGGCAGATAGGGAACGCTGTCGCCGAGCTCGGCGCAATGCCCGGACAGCACCGTGAACCCGCGCTCGCCGGCCAGCCCGGTCAGCTCGGTGAGCAGCCGCGTCTTGCCCACGCCCGCGTCGCCGCTGACCAGAGCGACAACGGCCTGGCCCGCGGCGGCCTCATCGAGCCGCGCGAGCAGGCGGGCGACCTCAGCGGCCCTGCCCACCAGCTGTCCCGTGGAGGTCTGCGGCAGCATAACGCCGAGTATCGCACCAGGCTGGGACAGTCCTCGCCGCACCAGTCCTGTGCGCCCCGGCTCTCTGCCGGGCGGCGCCGGTTGTGGCTCGACGGCGCCGGGCGACCCGAAGATCATTCTCAACGGCCGCCGCGGATGCGCCGTCCACTGGTGCGGGGGCGCCCCGGGGGTCGTCCCTGGGTCGTACCCCCGGGGCGGCACTGCCTTGACGGCCGCCGCGTGGCGCGCCCATGGTGAGATCGCGGAGCAGGGGATCAGTGCGCCGTCAGGTCTCTCGCTGTCAGCGCAATCCGGCCCAATGGGCTGAATACCCCCTACAGCAGCATTTTCTGGCTAAAGTACGAAGGCAATTCGTGTAATCAACCCAACCGACAGCGCCATGTGTGTCAGTTCCGGTGGCTGGGCCTGACAAGCCCATGCCGGGAACTAAAGCGTGCTATATATCACTGGTATATCGCTCCCGCCCGTATTGGCATGGCGCGTGGCGGTGAAGGGGGATTCACATGCACGCTGGCGGCACGCCGCGGGATGTCAGGCAGGGTTCGGTGGCCTGGCCAGCCGCCGTCGAGGCCGAGCTGGGGCCGGGATTCTTCACCCGCGGCCGGAACGCTCTGGCGGGCTGCCCAGCGCGGCACCGCGGCCAGGAGACCTGGCCAGAAGACCCGCGCGCCACCGCTGATGGGCTGGTCCGGACCCGCAATCACCCGCTCGGCGGGCGGCACGCCGCCCCGGCAGGCTGGGGAGACGACATGCGGGCCAGCCAGCCCGGCCGCCGCCCTCGCCGGGGCCGCGGCGGCCGGCCGGGGAAATGGCGCCTGTGGCTGCTCGTCGCGGCCGTGGCCGTGGCCGCGGTCTCGGCCCAGGTGGCAAGCCGTGCGCCCGGGCGCATGCAAGCGATCTCGGCCGGCGGCCCGATACGCACCGCAAGCCACAATTCCGTGGCCGCGGCGGCGGCGGGCATCCGCCTGCGCGCCGCCCGGTGGGTGATCGAGCAGGTCAGCGGGAGCGCCATCGTGGCCTGCGATCCTGCCATGTGCGCCGCGCTCGCCGCGCACGGGCTGCCCGGCACGAACATGCTCATGCTGCGGCCGGCGGCGCCCGATCCGGTCGGTTCGGACGTGCTCGTCGCGACGTCGGCGCTGCGAAACCAGTTCGGCAGCCGCCTGAGCGGCGTGTACGCGCCCGACGTCATCGCGCGCTTCGGCACCGGCAGCGAACGGATAGAGGTCCGGGCGGTCGCGCCCGACGGTGCTGCCGCTTACCGCTCCGCGCTCGGCAGGGATGTGCTCGCGAGGAAGGCCGCGGGAGCGCAGTTGCTGCGCAGTTCCCGGATCGGGGGCTCGGCCGTGGCGAAGGCGCAACTCGCCGGGGGTGCGCCGGATGCGCGCCTGCTTGTCACGCTCGCCGCCCTGGCCACGGCGCAACCGGTTTATATCCTGGCGTTCAGCGACCCCGCGCGCGGCGCGAGCCCGGGCATACCGCTGCGCTGCGTGAGCCTGACGGTCAAACGCCGGGCCACCGGCGCGGCCGGTGCCAGCCAGCTGCGCCAGATCCTCGCCTTTCTACGTGCTCAGCGGCCTCCTTTCCTGCCGCAGCACGCGGCGGTGGCGAGCCTGGCGAGCGGCCAGCCCGTCCTGCGCATCGAACTCGCCGCGCCAGGTCCGCTCGGCCTGCTCGGCGCCAACGTTTTCCATGACCACACCAGCTATCCCTGACAGCCGCACTGCGCCGACCTGACAGAACCCGCGCCCACCCCGCCGGCCCGGTGCTGCGCCAGCCCCGCCAGCCCCGTTTTCTTGATCCCGGAGAGTCCTCAGCGATTATCGCTGAGGACTCTCCGGGATCAAGAAAATCTCAGCATATGAAAAGATCAATCTCGTATTTTGGGATACATATCAGCCAGATCGATGGTCTTCAGCACACTCATTGCCGTTATCTATCAACCGCGATGGGTACCCGATCTGCAGAGCGGTGACCGGGTGCAGGGCGTGTGCCCTGCGGATGGTGCCTGCGCCCGTGCAGACCCGGTCAGGCGTCGACTGGGGCGGCGGCCTCGGTCATGACCCTGCTGTACATATGCAGCATTCGGTCGACCGTCGCCGACCAGCCGAAACGGGAGGAATGCTCACGCGCGCCACGGGAGAAGCGCGCCAGGGTCGCGGGCGTGGCGAGCAGGTTGCGGATGGCGCGAGCGTAGCTCGCTGGGTCGCGGGAGGCGACGAGGACACCCGAGACACCGTCGCGCACCGCGGTGCGCAGGCCGCCGACCGATGCCGCCACCACCGGAGTGCCGCAGGCCTGCGCCTCCACCGCGACGAATCCGAACGATTCTGAGTAGGACGGAACCACCACGAGGGTCGCGGCGCGATACCAGTCGGCAAGCTCCGCCTGTGGGCACGGCGGCTCCAGCCTGACCATCCCGGAGATGCCGAGGCTGGCGGCCATCACGGCCAGGCCGTCCGGGTCGGCGCGGCCGGTGCCGCTCGGGCCGCCGACGAAGGCGACTGTCAGGCGGTCGGCCAGCCCGGGCTCGTCGCGGATCAGCTGCGCCGCGGCACGCAACACGACGTCTGGCGCCTTGAGCGGCTGGACGCGCCCCGCGAAGAGCAGCACGACACCCCCGGGGGGCAGCCCGAGCCGCCGCCGGGCCTCCTGCTGTGAGCCTGGCCGGAAGACGGACAGGTCGACGCCGGGGTTGATGGTGGTGATCCGGTCCGGGTCGGCAGCGTAGAGCTCGATCAGCTGGCGTGCTTCCTCTTCGGTGTTGGCGACGAGCCGGTCGGCGGCCGCGATGACCTCCGTCTCGCCGCGCAGCCGTGCGGCGGGCTCGGCCGCATCGCCGGCCGCGAGCGCTGCGTTCTTGACCTTGCCCAGGGTGTGCATGGTCTGTACGAGCGGCACCCCCCAGCGCACCTTCGCCACGGCAGCGACCTGGCCAGAAAGCCAGTAGTGCCCGTGCACCAGGTCGTACCTGCCGGGGGCGTACGCCGCTTCCGCGCGCAGCACCTCGAAGGTGAAGCTGCAGAGCTGACCGGGCAGATCGGCCTTGTCCAGGTCCTCGAAGGGCCCCGCCGGCAGGTGCCGGACATAGACACCGGGGGCAAGCTCGGCAACGGGCGGCAGGTCACGCGATACCGCGCGGGTGAAGACGTCCACCTCCACGCCGCGCGCGGCCATTCGCTTGGCCACCTCGACGACGTACACGTTGAGACCGCCCGCGTCACCTGTTCCTGGCTGCTCGAGCGGCGATGTGTGGACGCTGACGGTCGCGATCCGCCGGGGCAAGCGTCGCGGCACGGGCATACACCTCCAGTGGAGCAACCCGCGAGCATATCGTCCTGTTCCCGGGCAAGGCGGGGGCTGGCGCCGCTCGCCGCAAGCTACCGGCCCGCGGCGCGACCGGATGCGCTCGCCACCCGGATCGCCGATCGCACGATCGCGCCGAGCCGCTGCGCGTGCGCGCCGCGCCAGAAGACCTGGCCGCACCCGCCGCAGCGCGAAAAGACCTGGTACGTGCGCCGCGTACCGGGCTGAAGCAGGTGTTCGACATCGGCCTTGGCGACCGGGCACAGCACACCGTTGCACGCCGTGCACCTGGTCCATGGCGCGAGCGGCGGCGCGAACCGGTCCAGGACATCGCGGAACTGCTCGTCCGGCCGCGCACCCCGCACATAGGCGCCCAGCCAGAGTTTCCTGCGGCGCAGCAGGCCGCGGTCCTGGGTCAGCAGCGCCCGCCCCCCCTCGTTCGCCCGCTCGATCAGGACGTCATCGTCGAGGTCGTTCGAGTAGGCCGCATCGATCCCCACCAGCCGAAGCCGGCGCGCCAGCGTCCCCAGATGGACGTCGAGGATGAACCGGGCCGGATCCAGCGGCTGCGGGCGCCGGACCGCGCTCACCCGCACGACATCGCCGCCGCTGAGCCGGTGTGCGGGCACCCTGGGCCGGCCGTTGACGGCGAGGCAGCCGACCTCGGGCAGCGGCACACCGAGCGACTCGACCACGTGGCCGAGCGACGACGTGCCGTCCCAGGCCACCCGGACCTGCCCGCCGCGATGGCGCGGCGACAGGAACAGCCGCAGCTCAGTGGCGAAGACGACCCCCACCACCGGCCCGCACATTCCCTCAGCATGCCCACAGGCGCGCCAGCACAGCCATAACGGCTGCCGCGGATGCGGCATCTGCCGGTGCGGGGGGATCCGGGGGTCGTCCCCCCGGGGGAGCACAGCCATAACGGCTGCCGCGGATGCGGCGACCAGGACGGCACTGAACAACCCTGTTTTCGATCAAGAAGCAGGCCGCTGACCTGCGGTTTTAGGGCGCCGATTTGCGAGATTTGGGCCTTGTTCAGATGCGTCCCAGGGCGTGTCCCGCAGATCTTTGGCGGCGCGCTGACCGGCCATGGCAGCGGAACGCTGACCTTGCAACCTGGACCGCCCATTGCGCGCGACGCCCAGCATGCCGTCGGCGTCTACCAGTAAACGTAGAACTCCTGCTCCTCGTCCTCGATGTGATCGGCGGCGCCTGGTCATCGTCCCTGGACGGGCCGAACCGGGCCAGGGCGGGCGCCGGGTCCGGCCGTCAGGGTCTGAGCTCGCGGAGGAACTGCCGCAGGGCGTGGTAGTAGGGCTCGATCGTGGTGGTGTCCGCATACTCACCGGCGCCGTGCTGGCCGCTGCCGCCGACGCCGAAGGCGACCGCGTCGATACCACGCTGGCCGTAGAAACGGCCGTCGCCGGCGCCGTGCTTACGGAGAAAGCCGGCGAGGTAACCCTGGTTCCGCGCGGCCTGCTGTAGCTGCAACACCTCGGCGCGGTCTTGGTTGGCCCGGTGCGGTGGGTCGACGCGATCGACGGTGGGCGTCACCCCCGGCTCACAGAAAGCCGCCAGGAACGCCGCGATCTGCGGGGCGGTCCTGCCGTTCAGGTCGGCATCCTCGGGCGGGTAGCGGATGTCCAGCCACGCCTGTGCCGATGCCGGGATCTGGTTGCGGGCCTGGTTTGGGGTCTCGATTCGCGCCAGGTTGACAGTGGTCCGCCAGGCTTCTTCGGTTGCGACCGGATACCTGGCCAGCATGTTGCCCACGCTGCGCTGCAGTTTGAGCAGCGCGTTGTCGCCCAGCCATTGGTAGGCGCTGTGCGCCCCCCGGCCGGCCGCCCGCAGGGTGACGCTGATCAGCCCCTTGGACTCGGTGACGACCCGCAATCCGCTTGTCTCCCCGATGATGACGAACCCGCCGTCCACTCCCTGCTCGAGCTGGTGCAGTGTGCCGTGACGGCCGCCGACTTCCTCGTCGGTGACGAGCTGGAGGCCGAGCGGATACGCCACGCTGGGCGCGAGTTCACGGAAGACGAGCGCCTCGGCCAGCGCCGAGACCTTCATGTCCTGGGCACCCCGGGCGTACAGGCGGTTCCCGTCGCGGTAGGGCCGGAACTGATCCGGCGTGGCCGGCACCACGTCAAGGTGCGCATTCAAGATCACCCGAAAGCGCGGCCGCGGCGCGCCGCGATAGACCAGCGCGCTCGGCTTGCCGCCGGATTCGAACCGCTCCACGGTGAAGCCGGGCCCGACGAACGCAAGCGCCATCGCAAGTGCCCGGTCCAGCTCAGCCCGCCGGTCAGCGGTCGAGGGCACGGCGAGCAATCCGGCAACGGCAGCGAAGAAAGACCCGGCGTCCACCCTCCCATCCTGCCCCGCATGCCCCGCTGCACCAGTGGCCGGTGAGCGCGGGCCGCCCAACCCGGGCTTTGCCGCGCTGGCCACCCGCAGCGGGACCGGCGGGCGCGCCCGCCGGGGCTGGCGTGGCGGCGCCACGGCCCGGACCGGCTGTGACGCCCCGTGGCCCGGCGGCGCTGATAGAGCTGACAGGGTAGCGCCGGGGCGCGGCCAGGCAGGTCAGGGTGCGGCTCCGGCCGGCCGCGACGGCAGGAACGACAGGCCACCCGCGGGAGCCGGCGCCGCG
>WNGJ01002446.1_pt1 | contig 22792 bp, 23 predicted proteins | sample 5400611 | NCBI WGS metagenome assembly WNGJ01 (sample SAMN13153375, study PRJNA577476) | soil metagenome | isolation source: 40 cm soil or saprolite under Garry oak tree replicate 1 | place: USA:California | collected 2016-06-15
GCGTCTCCGGACTTCTTCATTCGCACGACCGATGAGGGGCACCACCGTTTCGTCCAGGACTTCGTCCAGCGGGTCTACGACAACGGGCACATCTACGAGGACACGTACGCGGGCCTGTACTGCGTCAGTTGCGAGGAGTTCAAGACCGAGGATGAGCTCACACCCGAGGGTCTCTGCCCCGAGCACGGCACGAAGCCGGAGTGGATCGAAGAGCGGAACTGGTTCTTCCGCCTTTCCGCGTTCCAGGAGCAGCTGCTTCGCCTCTATGACGAGCAGCCCAACTTCGTGCTGCCGGACTTCCGCTACAACGAGGCACGCAGCTTCATCGAGGGCGGGCTGCGCGATTTCAGCCTCAGCCGAGCGGGGCAGCCCTGGGGCGTGCCGGTGCCGTGGGACCCCGAGCAGGTGGTGTACGTCTGGGTCGACGCGCTGATCAACTACCTCAGCGCGCTCACCTACGCGCGTCCGGGCGAGGATCTCCAAGACGAGTTCTGGCCCGTCGCTCACCACCTGATCGGAAAGGACATCTTGCGCTTCCACTGCGTCTTCTGGCCAGCGCTCTTGCTTGCCGCCGGCTATGACCTGCCCAAGCAGATCTTCGCCCACGGTTATCTCGTGATCGACGATCAGAAGATCTCCAAGTCGCGCGGGAATGTGATCGAACCGTTGGGGCTGGTCGACCTCTACGGAGTCGATGCATTGCGGTTCTACGTCGCCCGAGTGGCGCGCTTCGGCCAGGATGCGAGTGCGTCAGTGGACGACGTGCACGAGCGTTACGAGCGCGAGCTCGGCAACGACCTCGGCAACCTGCTCTCGAGGACGACGGCGATGATCGCCCGCTACCGCGAGGGTCGAATCGTGCCGGCGCCGTGGGAATCGCCTTTCCGGGCCGAGTTCGCAGAGCTGGCGCGCGAGGTTCCCGAGCGGCTGGACAAGTACGACCTGTCCGGTGCGCTGGAGGCGATCTGGATCGTCATCCGCTCGCTGAACCGGTACGTCGAGGAGCGCGCTCCCTGGCAACTCGCCAAAGACACAACCAAGTCCGAAGAGCTCGACCGGACGCTCTATGACCTCGCGGACGGACTTCGCGCGGTCGCGATCGCGCTCGCCGCGTACCTGCCGGAGACTGCGCCGAGGATCCTCAGCGCCCTCGGCCAGACCGAAGACCTCGCCTGGGAAGGCGTCGCCTACGGTTGGACTGTGGCGGCGGAGGGGATCGCGCCCGCCGAGCCGCTGTTTCCGCGGGTCGAGCTCGAAACCGCTGTCGCGTGATCGACACCCATGCGCACCTCGACGGGTGCGATGAGCCGGCGGAGGTGCTGCTCGCCCGCGCACGTGAGGCCGGCGTCGAGCGCGTGATCACGGTCGGTTCGGGCATCGATTCGTGCCGGGCTGCACTCGCGATCGCGGAAGGCGAGCGCGGTGTCTTTGCCGCGCTCGGGATCCATCCGCACCAGGCTGGCGGGCCGGAGGCGGAACGGCTCGTCGAACTGGCGGAGCTTCTCGGGCGCGAGCGCGCCGTGGCCGTGGGCGAGACCGGCCTCGACTTCTACCGCGACTGGGCGCCGCACGACCGGCAAAGGAGCCTGTTCGCGGCCCAGCTCGAGCTCGCCCGCGAGCTCGCCAAGCCGGTCGTCATCCACAACCGAGACGCCGATTCGGAGACCGCGGCTGCGCTGACAGGCTTCGACGGAACGGTCATCCTCCACTGCTTTTCGTCGCCGGGGCTCCTCGATCTGGCACTCGAGCGTGGCTACTACCTCTCCTTCGCCGGCAACGTCACCTATCCGAGCGCCGAGGAGCTGCGCGAGGCGGCGAGACGCGTGCCCGCCGAACGCATCCTGGCCGAAACCGACAGCCCCTACCTGGCGCCGGTGCCCCGCCGAGGCCGGCCGAACGAGCCCGCGAACGTCGTTCACACGGTCGCGGCGCTCGCACAGGCCCGCGGCGAGAACGCGGCAGAGCTCGCCGCTCGGATCGACGCCAACGCGACCGCGGCGTTCGCGTTGCCCGTCGCCTCGCCGGCTCCGTGAGCACGAGGGCGAAGAAGCAGCTCGGCCAGCACTTCCTCGCCGACGAGAACATCCTCGGCGTGATCGGCCGGCTGGCGGAGCTCGACGAGACTGACGTCGTGCTCGAGATCGGCCCCGGCCGCGGCGTCCTGACCGCCTACCTCGGCGACCGCGTCTCGAAGGTGCACGCGATCGAGCTCGACCGCTCCCTCGAGCCCGGGCTCCGCGAGGCGCTGGCCGGCCGCTCGAACGTCGAGCTGCAGTTCGGCGACGCGTTGACGTTCGATCTGGCCGCGCTCGAGCCGGCGCCGACGAAGCTTGTCGCCAACCTTCCGTACAACGTCGCGACGCCGCTCGTCGCCGAGAGTCTCGATGGCCTCCCGAGCGTCGAGCTTTGGTGCGTGATGGTGCAGCGCGAGGTCGCAGACCGCTTCTTCGCAGAGCCCGAGACGAAGGCGTACGGGGCGGTCTCGGTGCTCGTCCAGCTGGCCGCCGTGCGGACGGGCTTTCACCCGGTTTCTCGAAACGTCTTCCGCCCGCGGCCGAACGTCGATTCCGCGCTGGTCGCGTTTCGCCGGCGCGGAGCGCTGCCCGCCGACTACCCGCGTCTCAAGGCCGTCGTCGGAGCCGCGTTCGCGCATCGCCGCAAACAGCTGCCCAACTCGCTCGAGCTGGCCGGGCTAGCCTCGCGCGAGCAGGCGGCCGCGGCACTGGCGCGGATCGGGCGCGAGCCTTCGACGCGCGCCGAGGCGCTCACGCCCCAAGAGTTCGTCGCGCTCACGAACACGCTCGGATGACGCGGGCGCCTGCGACCGCGAAGCTCAACCTCGCTCTGGTTGTCGGACACCCGCGCGACGGCAAGCACGAACTGACGACCGTCTATCAACGTCTCGACCTCTCCGATCGGGTCGCAATCGCGCCTGCGCCGCGCCTTCGAATCGAAGGCTTTGCCGAGGACACGCTTGTTCGGCACATGCTCGAAGCGCTTGCCGAGGCTGCCGGCATCACGCCGCGCTGGGAGGCGCGTCTGACGAAGCGAATTCCCGCCGCATCCGGTCTAGGCGGCGGCAGCTCCGACGCGGCAACCGCGCTGCGACTTGCGAACGAGACCCTCGACGAGCCGTTGACGGCGGTCGAGCTACACTCGCTCGCCGCGAAGCTCGGCGCCGATGTGCCGTTCTTCCTCACCCAGGGCCCCCAGCTCGGCGAGGGCGACGGCACCGAGCTGACGCCGCTCGACCTTCCGCAGGACTACTGGGTCGTGCTCGTGCTTCCGCGGAGCGCAAGCAAGCAGTCGAGCGGGGCCGTCTACGCGGAGTTCGACCAGCGCGAAGGCCCCAAGGGCTACCGCAACCGCCGGGCGGCTCTCAAGCGCGCCCTCCGGGAGACGAAGCGTGCCCGCGATCTCGCTCAGTTGCCTCCCAACGACCTCGCGAGCTCCCCGCTCACGGTCGAGCTGCTGGCGCAGGGAGCCTTCAGGGCCGACGTCACCGGCGCGGGGCCGGTCGTCTACGGCCTCTTCCAGCACCTGGAGAGCGCCCGCGCCGCCAGCGCCGAGCTAAGGGGTCGCGGCCGTACCTGGCTGACCGCACCGGCTTGGTACGGTTGACCGCAATGGAGTACGGCGGGCCGGTCGTAGAGCACGGATCGAGCCGCATGGCGCGTTGGCTCCGGGCTCGCCGGGTCCGGATCGCGTTCTGGATTGCGGTCGTCGAAGGGATCCTGGTCGTTTTCCACTCGATTTCGTGGTGGGCGGCGGTCGCCGTCGCCGCGCTCGTGGTCGTCAGCTGGTTCACCTTCGCCCAACGCCTCCACTCGGAAACCGCACGGCAGGCGGGGTGGATCGCTGCCGCCTCGCAGGCGCTCGTCGTGCTCGTGCCGGTTCTCGTTGCCATCATCGGCACGCTGGCCGTGATCGTCGTCGCCGTCCTCGCTGTCGTCGCCCTCGTGCTGCTCTTCAGCTCTCGGGACTAGACTTTCTGGGTGGGCGCGAGGTTCTCCGGCGACGCGGTGGGGCGTAGCCAAGTGCTGAGGCGCCGCGCGGCTGGGCGTACCTTTTCCGTCGGTGGCGCGTAGCCAAGTGCTGAGGCGCCGTCTTGCGGCGCCGACCATCAAGGCCGTGGCGGCTTCGCCGGCGCGGCCGCCGTCTCGCTACGGCAAGACTCATCCCGCGCGGCTGGGCGTACCTTTTCCGTCGGTGGGGCGTAGCCAAGTGGTAAGGCAGCGGGTTTTGGTCCCGCGATCCCAGGTTCGAATCCTGGCGCCCCAGCTCTACTCGACTCCGTGACCGATCGAAAGCTCGCAGCAGTCGTCATGGCCGCCGGCCTCGGGACGCGGATGCGCTCCGAGACGCCGAAGCATCTGCATCCGCTGCTCGGCAAGCGTCTCGTCGACTGGGTGCTCGACGCAGTCCGGCCGCTTGGCGCCGAGCCGCTGGTCGTCGTCACCTCGCCCGAAACCAAAGACGTTCTTGCAAGCGAGGGCGTGACCGTCGCGGTCCAGGCGGAAGCGCGCGGTACCGGCGACGCCGTTGCGGCCGCCCGCGTCGTCCTCGACGGCTTCGAGGGAGACGTCCTGGTGCTGTCGGGGGACGCGCCGCTACTGACGCCAGAGTTGCTCGAAGGCCTCGTCGCAAAGCACCGGGAAAGCCGGGCCGCGGCGACCGTGCTCACCTTCGAACCGGTTCGGCCGCTGCCCTACGGGCGCATCGTCCGCGACGCCGGGGGCAACGTCCGTGCGATCGTCGAAGAAGGAGACGCGACCGGAGAGGAGCGGGCGATCCGTGAGCTCAACTCGTCCACCTACGTCTTCGACGCCGCCGAGCTCTGGGGCGCGCTCGACGGGCTGAAGCCGAACAACGCTCAGGGCGAGCTCTACCTGACGGACACCGTGCGAGCGCTCGCCGACGCGGGCAAGCCGGTCGCGACCTACAAGTCAGACGACCCGGAAGCGCCGGTCGGCATCAACACCCGCGTTGAGCTCGCCGCGGCGGCTGCCGTCCTTCGCGATCGCATCAACGAGCGGCACATGCTGGCCGGCGCGACGATCGTCGATCCGCAGGCGACCTGGATCGACCCCCAGGTCGAGCTCGAGCCCGACGCGGTGGTCCAACCGTTCACCGTCCTGCGTGGCACAACCCGCGTGCTTCGCGGTGCCGAGGTCGGTCCGCACGTCGTTGCGATCGACGCCGAGATCGGCGAGCGAGCGCTCGTGGGCCCGTTCTGTTACCTTCGCCCCGGAACCGTGCTGGAAGCCGGCGCGAAGGCGGGCACGTTCGTCGAGGTCAAGAACTCTCGGATCGGAGAAGGGACAAAGGTGCCGCACCTGTCCTACATCGGCGACGCCGAGATCGGCGCGGAAACGAACATCGGAGCGGGCGGGATCACCGTTAACTATCCGCACGAACCGGGTAAGCCCAAGGGGCGGACGAAGATCGGCCGCAACGTCAGGACCGGCGTCCAGAATGCCTTTGTTGCTCCGCTTGAAATCGGCGACGACGCGTGGATCGCGGTCGGCTCGGTCATTACGGACGACGTGCCGCCCGGCTCGCTCGCAGGCTTCGCGCCGCGCCAGGTGACGAAGGAGGGCTACGTCTACGACAAGCACGGAAGGCCAGCAGATGACTGAGACCGCGACACTGCCGGGACTGGAGACCGTGGACTCACCCGTTCCCGAGGGCGAGCCCAAGCGCTGGATCGAGCGCGGCCCGCAAAAGCGGCTGATGCTGTTCTCGGGCAGCTCGAACCGCGAGCTCGCCGAGCGCATTGCGGAGACGTTGGGCGTCGAGCTCGGCGAAGTCCGGCTCAAGACCTTCGCCAACGGGGAGACGTACTGCCGCTACGAGGACTCGATCCGCGGCGCGGACGTCTTCATCGTCCAGTCGGGAAACGCCCCCGTGAACGACCACCTGGTCGAGCTGCTGATCATGATCCAGGCCGCGAAGCTCGCGTCGGCCAAGCGGATCACGGCGGTCGTGCCGTGGTTCCCGTACTCGCGGCAGGACAAGAAGTCCGCGCCGCGCGAGCCGATCACGGCCAAGCTCGTCGCCGACGCGCTCGAGGTCGCGGGGGTGGACCGCGTCGTGGCGATGGACCTGCACGCGGGCCAGATCCAGGGCTTCTTCAACGTCCCCGTCGACCACATGACGGCGCTGCAGCTCTTCGCGCAGTACTACCGGGACAAGGGCCTACAGGGCGAGGGGATCGTTGCCGTCTCACCCGACCCCGGCCGCGCCAAGATGGCGCGCCGCTTCGGACAGATGCTCGAGGGCGACCTGGCGATCCTGAACAAGACGCGTCCCGAGCACGACAAGGCGGCGGTCACGGAGGTGATCGGTGACGTCAAGGGCAAGATCGCGATCATGAGCGACGACATGATCGTCACCGGCGGCACTCTGATCGCCGGGGCGGAGGCGCTGCTCGGCGCCGGCGCGCTCGAGGTCTACGCCTGCGCGACGCACGGGCTCTTCCCAGGCGACGCCTTCGAGAAGCTGGCCGCGAGCAAGATCACGCAGGTCACGGTCACGAACACGGTTCCGGTCGACCCGATCAAGCGCCCCGACAAGATCGACGTCCTGCCGGTCACGACCCTGCTGGCCGAGACGATCATGAACGTCTTCGCCGACGACTCCGTCTCGGCGATCTTCGCCGGCGAGAACCAGCTCTTCTAAGCGTTTCCCAGCTCATCGATGCGGTCGGCAAGCACGTGGAACGACTGCTGCGCCGCGACGGCCAGGCCCATCAGCAGCTGATTCATCTCGTCCACCGGCGGTGCGACCCCAGACCCAGCGGCCCCCTGCGCCTTCGCGTAAGCGGGCAGAGACTTCACTTCGCGTCGAAAGATCTCGTCGATTTCGTCCCCTAGTGCCATTGCCATCTCCTGTTCGAGTTGTGAGCAACAGTAGAGGGCATCGGCGACGAAGGAGGCCGCGGGCGGCGCGGCCTCTCCGCCGAAACGCCGGAGACCGATCGGTGCCTCGGACGCGGAAACCTGCCACGCCGTGACGAGTCTGAGCCGCCTCTGAGCACCGAGTGCCGTCGCCGGACGAGGAGCGATGAAATTGGTCTTGGCACTCGCGGCTTCCGGTGGGACACTTGAGTTCAATGAAGCTCTTAGCAGTGGCCCTGATCCTCCCGGCCACGATCTTGATTGCAATCGTGGCCTTCGAGACGCAGCTCTTTTATCCGCCGCCATCGAACGCCCCGACAAAAGGAATTGTGTGGGACGGCCGCACCTTTGCCTCGCACGGTGATTTCGCTCGTTGGCTTCGATCACGGGGTGTGAGTTACGCGGTCTGGGCCCGCCGCCATCCTTCGCTTGTCGGCGCCGGAGCCGGTCGCGGCGCCCAGCCGCCGGCCCAGCAGGCAGCGGGAGCCAAGCGAGCCGGCCAGAAGGGTTCTGACTGGAGCGTCGTAACCGTTGGCGGCGGCGTTGCCGCCCTTGCCGGCTTAGGCGTCGTCGCCTTTTTCCTGCTCCGTCGTCGGTCGGGTAGCGGTGGGGGGTCGGCAAGACTGACTCTCCGGCCCGCCGCTCGTCGAGCCGCTCCGGCGGCAAAGGTAGGAGCCCGACTGATGCTGCGCGGGGCCAAAGCGACGGCGCTGCTGTCTTCGAGCGCCGCCAAATCTTCGGCCAGGATCATTCGCCGCAGAGGCCCCGAATTCGTCAGGTTCTTGGCTCATCGAGCCGCTCCGGCGGCAAAGGGAGGAGCTCGACTGACGCTGCGCTCGGTTGCCGCGACCGCCCTGCTGTCTTCGAGCCTGGCCGCGTCTTCTGCCAACACGGTTCGTCGCAGACGCAGCGAGTTCGCTTGGTACCTCGCCTCGGGGCTGCTCGCGGCCGGCATCGGCGTCGTGGCGACGGTGTGGCTCAACCGAGTTTGACCGCGATCTTCCGCGGGCGGTGACAGTGATCGGCATCGCAATTGACGCCTCTTGAAATTGGGAGGCGACGGAGGAGGCCGCGCCGAGGCGTCGCTTGCGACGCCGACCTGGAGGCCGTGGCGGCTTTGCCGGCGCGGCCGGCTGAACCCGGTCCTCGGGTGGCCGACGTTTCGAACTGAGCGAAGAGGCCACAGGCGGCGCGGCCTCTCCGTCTGATTCCGAACTAGCTGCCCGGAAGAATGTTTGCGACGCTGTTGATCGCGCCGCGGACGCTGGTCGAGAGCGCGGTGATCGCGACGACGACGGTGAGGACGATCACGGCGAGAACGACTCCGTATTCGGCCATTGTCTGGCCCTCCTGACGCCGGAGACCGATCAGTGCCTCGGACGCGGAAACCTGCCATGCAGTGACGAGCCTGAGCACTCGAATCACCTTCCTGTCTGGGCGTGGCCGCGCCGCCGATTTCGATCGGTTGTCGCTGGACGCATCGGCGCTGCGCCCATTTCCCGGTATCCCTCGGCCGAGCGCTCGAATGACGCTCGCTACACTTCGCCGCCGTGGCCGGCGAGCGAGTGAAGCTGTCAGTGCGCGAGCGCGAGGGCCGGGGAACCGGCGACGCGCGGCGCCTGCGGCGTGAAGGAATGATCCCCGGCGTCTTGTACGGCCGCGGGGCGCCGCATGCGATCTGCGTCGAGGAGCGCGAGTTGCGGCGCGTGCTGACCGGCGACCACGGCCTCCACGCGATCCTCGACGTGAGCCTCGACCAGCAGAAGACGACGCACGCGTCGATCCTCAAGGACTACCAGGTGCATCCCGTCCGCGGCCATGTCACCCACATCGACCTGCAGGAAGTGCGGCTCGACCAGCCGATCCAGGCGCAGGTCGTCGTCGACCTCGTCGGGGATCCCGAAGGGGTCAAGGAAGGCGGCGTGCTCTCCCAGGTGCAGCGCGAGATCAACGTCGAGGCGCTGCCGCTGGAGATCCCGGAGCGACTGGAGCTCGACGTCAGCGGGATGGCGATCGGCGACACGCTGAGGCTCGCCGACCTGCCGCCGCACGAAGGTGTGACCTACCTCGACGATCCCGAGGAAACGGTGCTCGCCACGGTGGGGGCGCCGACGCAGATCGTCGAGCCCGAGCCCGAGGAAGAGGAGCTCGAAGAGGGCGAGCTGCCCGAGGGCGAGGTGCCGGAGGGCGAGGAGGCACCGGAAGGCGCTGCCGAGGCGCCGGCCGAGCCGGAGGCGGACGCCTCCGGCGATCAGGGCACGACAGAATAACCGCGGAAAATGCGTTCGCATTTTCCGCGGGCGCTGGTTTCTCGCATCGCTTCGCTCGCGAACACAAAGAAAGGCGACTCCTCGCTCGACCTGCTCGTCGTCGGGCTGGGGAACCCCGGGCGCGAGCACGAGCGCGACCGCCACAACGTCGGCTGGATGGTCGTCGACGAGCTCGCGCGTCGCACGGACGGCCGCTGGCGCGGGAAATTCTCGGGTCAGCTCGCCGAGGTTCGGCTCGACGGGATGCGGCTCGCTTTGTTGAAGCCCGAGACCTTCATGAATGACTCCGGACGTTCCGTCGCCGCGGCGACCCGGTTCTTCAAGGTCGAGCCGGAGTCGCTGCTGGTCGTCCATGACGACGTCGATCTCGAGCCCGGGCGGCTGCAGGCGCGCGTGGGCGGTGGCCTTGCCGGTCACAACGGCTTGCGCTCGCTCGCTCAGGCGCTCGGGACGCAGGACTTTCTGCGGCTGAGGATCGGCGTCGGCCGGCCCGGCCGCGGCGACCCGCGGTCGGTCGCCGACTACGTGCTCTCTCCGTTCGAGCTCGAAGAGGACGTCGGGGCGCTCGTTTCCCGCGCCGCCGACGCGGTCGAGACGATCGCGCGCGAGGGCGTCGAGGCAACGCAGCAGCGCTTCAACTAGCCGGGTCGGCGCGGCTACGATTCGAGCGCGGAACCGCGAGTTCCGTCTTTTGCGATGGACCGACCCGTTTTGCAGGCATTCGTCGACGAGCTCCTCGAGGAGGAGCGGCTCGCAGCCTTTACTGAGGAGCTGCCGACGCGCGCTCGCGTCTCCGAGCCGGCGCTGCCGCTGCTGCTCGCGTCGCTCCACGAACGCCTCGGCCGCGGGCTCGTGTGCGCGCTGCCGGAAGACGCCGACGCCCGGGACGCGGCCGAGGCTGCTGCCTGGTTCCTCGGCGAGGACCGCGTGGCGCTGCTGCCGAGCCGCGGCGTTCACTGGGCATCGGGCCTCGAACCGCCGCCGCACCTCGTCGGCGAGCGGGCGCGGGCGCTCGACGTCCTCGCTCGCGGAGGACTCGTCTGCGCCTCGGCGACCGCGCTCGCCGAGGGCATGCCGCCGCCGGGTGAGCGGACCGAGCCGATCGAGATCGCGCAGGGGCAGGAGCCGGGGATCGACCTGCTGGCCGAGGGCTTCGCACTCGCCGGCTACGAACGCGTCGAGCGGGTCGAGGAGCGCGGCCAGTTCGCAGTCCGCGGTGGGCTGGTCGACGTCTTCCCGACCACCGGCAGGGAGCCGTTGCGAATCGAGCTCTTCGGCGACGAGATCGAGTCGATTCGGGCCTTCTCGCCGTTCACGCAGCGGGCGCTGCATCCCGTCGAGAGCGCTGTCGTCTACCCGGCGGCCGAGCGGCGCCCGGATCTGAGCGAGCCGACCCTGCCCGATGACGACGAGTCCTCGCAGGCCGTGCCCACGGATCTGGTCCCGCCGTTCGCCGGCGCACCCGATCTCGTCTGGGAGCCCGACGAGGTGCGTTCGGTCGCGCTCGAGGAGCTGAACGTCGAGCCGGATCTCAACGGCTCCACGGAGCTCGATCCGCTCCCCGCCAACCAGCCGTTCTCCTTCGAGGCACAGCGGCCGGCGCTCGCAGCGCGCGGGCTTGCCGAGGCCGAGAACGAGCTCGGCGCGCTCGTGCGGGCCGGGCAGCGAGTCGTGGTCGCCTTCCCGCACCGAGGCGAGGCGCTCCGAACGCAGAACCTGCTTCGGCGGATCGAGGCGCGGCTGCTCGAGCCCGGCGAACCGCTGCCGGGCGAGGCCGAGCTCGTGTTCGCGGTCGCGCCGGCACGGCGAGGTTTCGTCTGGCGCGAGCTCGGGCTTGTCCTGCTCGCCGACACGCAGGTCTTCCGCAAGCGTCCACCCAGAGCGGACGCCCGGCTGGGGCGGGCACTCCAGAGCTTCGCCGACCTCCGGACCGGCGACTACGTCGTCCACGAGGACCACGGCGTCGGCCGGCTCCAGGCCTTCGAGACGAAGGAGGTCGCCAGCGTCACCCGCGACTACCTGCTGCTCGCCTTCCGGGGCGAGGACCGCCTCTACGTCCCGCACGAGCAGATCGGCAAGGTCTCGCGCTACGTCGGGGCGGATTCGCGCTCGCCCGCGCTCTCCAAGCTTGGCGGCAAGGCCTGGCAGAACCTGAAGAGCCGCGCCCGCGCCAGCCTGCGGGAGCTCGCAGGCGAGCTGCTTGCGCTCTACGCCCGCCGCCAGCAGGCCGAGGGTCAGGCTTTCGACCTGCGGAACGAGTGGCTGGAGCGACTCGAGACCGAGTTCCCGTACCGGGAGACCGAGGACCAGCAGCGCGCGATCGAGGCGGTCAAGGAGGACCTCGAGGCGCCGCGGCCGATGGACCGGCTCGTCTGCGGCGACGTGGGCTTCGGCAAGACGGAGGTCGCCGTTCGGGCCGCCTTCGCTGTCGCCGTCAACGGCAAGCAGACGCTGATGCTCGTGCCGACGACCGTGCTCGCCCAGCAGCACTGGAACACTTTCCGCGAGCGTTACCGCGACTTTCCGGTCCGCGTCGAGATGATCTCCCGCTTCCGGTCGCCGGCCGATGTGAAGCGCGTGCTTGCCGACTACGCGGAGGGCAAGGTCGACGTACTGATCGGTACCCACCGGGTGCTCTCGCGCGACGTGATCCCGAAGCAGCTCGGCCTGATCGTCGTCGACGAGGAGCAGCGTTTCGGCGTCGCGCAGAAGGAGCTCCTGCGTCAGCTCCGGCTCGAGGTCGACGTTCTCAGCCTGACCGCGACGCCGATCCCGCGCACGCTGCACATGTCGCTCTCGGGCCTGCGCGACATCTCCGTGATCGAGACCCCCCCGCAAGGCCGCCGCCCGATCCGTACCTTCGTGGGCGAATACGACGAGGAGCTTGTCCAGACGTCGCTCCGCCGCGAACACGCACGTGAGGGCCAGGCCTTCTACCTGCACAACCGCGTCGAGACGATCGACGAGGCGGCCGAGCGGCTGCGCCAGCTCTGCCCGGAGCTGCGCTTCATCGTCGCGCACGGCCAGATGCGGGAGAAGGAGCTAGAGGACCACATGCTCTCCTTCCTCGCGGGCGACGGTGACGTGCTCGTCTCGACGACGATCATCGAGTCCGGCCTCGACATCCCGCAGGCGAACACGCTCGTCGTCGAACGCGCAGACGCGCTCGGGCTCGCCCAGCTCTACCAGATCCGCGGCCGCGTCGGCCGCTCCGACCTGACCGCCCACGCGTACCTCTTCTACCCGGACTCGCAGGAGCTGACGCCGGAGGCTCGGGCGCGGCTGGCAACGCTGGCCGACCACACAGAGCTCGGCGCCGGGTTCGCGATCGCTATGCGCGATCTCGAGATCCGCGGCGCCGGCGACCTGCTCGGCGCCGAGCAGTCCGGCCACGTCGCCGCCCTCGGCTTCGAGCTCTATGTCGAGCTGCTGGGAGAGGCCGTCGCCGAGCTTTCGGGGCAGCGGCGCCCGGTTGCGCGGCCGGTGCGCGTGGACGCGCGGGTCGATGCCTACGTACCGGCGAGCTACATCGGCTCCGAGGCGCTGAAGATCGACCTCCACCGGCGGCTCGCGCTGACGGAGTCCGAGGACGACCTGCGCGAGCTGCAGGCTGGGACCGAGGATCGCTATGGGCCGCTGCCTGAGCCTGTCGAGAACCTGTTCGCGATCCAGGAGGCGAAGCTCAAGCTCGCACGGCTCGGCGCGGACTACCTCGTCTTCCGCGGCGGCCGGGCCACAGTCGGGCCGGTCGAGCTCGGCTCGGGCGAGCTGCGGGCACTGCGCGGGCGGGTCGAAACCGCCGTCTACACAACTGCTCGCAGGGAAGTTTCGTTAAGGGACGAAGAATTCGACGGAGCTCTCCGACTTGTCGATGCTATGCTCGAAACGCGCCAAGCAGCCTGACCGTTGGGCCGTGCTTGGCTATTCCTGCGCTATGAAGCTTCTTCGTCTCGTTCCAATCCTCGCCCTGGTGGCGGCATTTGCAGCGGCCTGCGGCGGCGGTGATGGCGCGCCGAAATCAGTGCCCAGCGACGCGGTCGCGGTCGTCGGCGGCGAGACGATCACGAAGGTCTCCTACAACCAGACCCTCGACCAGGCAAAACGCAGCTACACAGCTCAGAACAAGCCGTTCCCGAAGCCTGGCACCGCGACCTACGGCGCCGTGCGCTCGCAGATCATCCTCTTCCTCGTCGAGCGCTCCGAGTACATGCAGAAGGCCAAGGATCTCGGCGTCACGGTCAGTGACAAGGACGTCGAGGCTCGCCTGAATCAGATCAAGCAGCAGTACTTCGGTGCGGGGACCACGCCGGGGTCGAAGCCGAAGACGCAGGCGCAGATCGACAAGCTCTACAACCAACAGCTGAAGGCCCAGGGTCTGACCGACAAGGACGTGAAGGATGGAATTCGCGCCCAGCTGATCCGGGAGAAGATCTCGGAGAAGGTGACGAAGGACGTCAAGGTCTCCGACAGCGACGCGAAGAAGTACTACGACGACCACAAGACCCAGTACCAGCAGCCGGCCCAGCCCGAGAGCCGCGACGTCCGGCACATCCTCGTCAAGAGCCACGCGGTCGCGCTGACGGTCTACAGCAAGCTGAAGGCCGGCGGCGACTTCTCGAAGCTCGCACTCAAGTACTCGATCGATCCGAGCAAGACCACGGGCGGCCGCCTGACAGTCTGCAAGGAGAAGACGGTCAGCTGCCCCTTGAAGACCGTTGCGCCCTTCGAGAACGCGGCGTTCTCGCTGAAGACGAACGAGATCTCCAAGCCGGTGCACACGCAGTTTGGCTGGCATGTGATCCAGGCGGTCGGGCCTGTGAATCCGCCTCGGAAGGCGACCACGATCCCCTTCGACCAGGTCAAGGCTGCAATCAAGCAGCAGCAGCTCCAGCAGAATAAGCAGGACGCCTTCACGAAGTGGTGGAACGACACCAAGAAGGACTTCGCCAAAAAGACCAAGTACCAGGTCGGCTACGAGCCGCCGGCGTCTGCGGCGCAGACCACGACGACCGGCTAAGTGTCATTGGCTGACGCGCTGCTCGAGCTCCAGGAGCTCACGGAGCGGCTGCGCCGGGATTGTCCCTGGGATCGCGAGCAGACGGCCCGCACGATCGTGCCGCACACGGTCGAGGAGGCCTACGAGGTCGCGGACGCGGCCGAGCAAGGCGACGACGCCAAGCTGCTCGACGAGCTCGGCGACCTGCTCTTCCAGGTCTACTTCCTCTCCCTGCTCCTCGCGGAACGCGGTGAAGGCGACCTCGAGCAGGTCGCGCGCGGGATCCACGCGAAGCTCGTCGCTCGCCATCCGCACGTCTTCGGCGAGGTCGAGGCCAGGACGGCAGGCCGCGTGCGCGAGAACTGGGAGCGCCTCAAGCGCGAGCAGGAGGGGCGGGAAGGGATCTTCCACGACGTCCCCGGCAACCTGCCCTCTCTGATCTATGCGCGGAAGATCCAGCGCCGCGCGGCCGCGGTCGGGTTCGAATATCCCGACACGCCCGGGGCTCTCGACGATCTGGACGAAGAGCTCGCCGAGCTGAAAGAAGCGCTGGCGCGCGTGGGCGAGAGTTCCGCCGAGACCGAACCGGACGCCTCGATCGCGGGCGAGGTCGGCGACGTTCTCTTCTCGGCGGTCAACGTTGCGCGCCGCCTCAACGTCGATCCCGAGGTTGCCCTCCGAACCGTCAGCGACCGCTTCGTCGCCCGGGTCGAAGAGGCGGAGCGGCTCGCCGCCGGCGAGGGCCGGCGCTTCGACGAGCTACCGCTCGCCGAGCAGGACAGGTACTTCGACCGGGCCAAGGAGACGCTCGCATGAGCGCGATCGAAAGCGTCCACGGGCGCCAGATCCTCGACTCGCGAGGGAATCCGACCGTCGAGGTCGACGTTCACCTCGATTCCGGCGCGCTTGGCCGCGCCGCGGTGCCTTCGGGGGCATCGACGGGGGTGCACGAAGCGGTCGAGCTCCGCGACGGCGGCGACGCCTACGGCGGCAAGGGCGTCACCAAGGCGGTCGCCAACGTCGACGGGGAGATCGCCGATGCGGTCCGTGGTCGCGACCCCCTCGACCAGGCCGCGCTCGACCGGGCCATGATCGAGCTCGACGGGACGCCGAACAAGAGCAGGCTCGGCGCGAACGCGATCCTCGGCGTCTCGCTTGCGACTGCGAAGGCAGCGGCCGCCGATCAGGGGGTCTCGCTCTTCGCTCATCTCGGTGCCGACGGCGCCGTAACGCTGCCGGTGCCGATGCTGAACGTGATCAACGGCGGCGTCCACGCCGACAACTCGATCGACCTGCAGGAGTTCATGGTCGTCCCCGTCGGCGCGGAAACTTTCGCCGACGCGCTGCGCGTCGGCGCCGAGCTCTACCACTCGCTCAAGCAGGTCCTGCACGAGCGGGGGCTCGAAACCGGCGTCGGCGACGAGGGCGGCTTCGCCCCGAACCTCGAGTCGAGCGAGGCGGCGATCGAAGCGATCCTCGAGGCGGCCGACCGGGCCGGTCATCGCGACCGGGTCGCGATCGCACTGGATCCGGCCACGAGCGAGGTCTTCCGGGACGGCGTCTATCGCTTCGAGGGCCGCGAGCTGCGGAGCGACGAGATGCCGGCGTTCTGGGCGGAGCTAATCGAGCGCTACCCGATCGTCTCGCTCGAGGATCCCCTCGCCGAGGACGATTGGGACGGGTGGACGCAGCTGACCGCCGAGCTCGGCGATCGCGTCCAGCTCGTCGGCGACGACGTCTTCGTCACGAGCTCGGATCGCCTCCGGGAGGGAATCGAGCGCAAGGTTGCCAACTCGATCCTCGTCAAGGTCAACCAGATCGGAACGATCACGGAAACCGTCGAAGCGTTGGACCTGGCCCGAACAAGCGGCTACAGCACAGTGATGTCTCATCGCTCGGGCGAGACGGAGGACGCGACGATCGCCGACCTGGCGGTCGCGTACAACACGGGTCAGATCAAGACCGGCGCGCCGGCAAGAAGCGACCGCGTCGCCAAGTACAACCAGCTGCTGCGGATCGAGGAAGAGCTCGGCCCGCGCGCGGTCTATCCGGGCCGGGATGCCTTTCCGCGCTTCTCTAGCTAAACCGGCTTCGCGATCTCCGCAACCGCCCGGCTGTCGAAGAGGTCATAAGGGCAGGAGCGTCGAAGAGCCGGAGGAAGTGGCCCGATCGGCAATGTTCGCCAGCCCCCTGGCCCGCGATCACGCTGCGCCAGAGTCCACGCTCGCCCTTGTCAAGGCTGCAAGCCTTGCCAGCGGACGATCGCGGCCTCTAGCTTGGTGCTCGCGACCCAGGAAGCGGGCAACATTACCGACCGGACCACTACGCTGACATGGTGAGAGACCAACCGCGGAGAACCAAGATCGTCGCCACGATCGGACCCGCGACGGGCACCGCCGAAGGAGTGCGTGCGCTCGTCGAATCAGGGATGGACGCCGCGCGGCTCAATCTTTCCCACGGCACCCGCGAGGAGCACGCGGAGCGCGCCCGCCTCATCCGCGACGTGCAGGAGACGATCGGCCGCCCGCTGGCGCTGATCGCCGATCTGCAGGGCCCGAAGCTCCGGATCGGCAACCTTCCGGATCCGGTGACGCTGGCGCGCGGAGACGAGGTGGTCGTCACCGGCGACGAGAGCTCGCGCAACGGCGAGCTGCCCGTGCTGCCGGCGGTGATCGGCGAGGTGCTGCAGCCGGGCCACGAGGTACTGATCGACGACGGCCTGGTCCGCCTCCGCGTCGAGCGCATCAGGAGTGGCCGCGCCGAGTGCGCCGTGCTCGCCGGCGGCATCGTCAGCGCGCACAAGGGCGTGAACCTTCCCGGCGTTCCCGTGCCGATTCCCTCGCTCACCCGGAAGGATATGGACGACCTCGAATTCGCCATGGCACTCGATGTCGACTTCGTCGCTCTGTCTTTCGTCCGCGCCGCGGCCGACGTACGCGATCTCAAGGATCTGATCAAGCAGGCCGGGTCGACGGCGAACGTGATCGCGAAGATCGAGAAGGCGGAGGCCGTCGACGCGCTCGATGCGATCCTGCAGGATGCCGACGCGGTCATGGTCGCGCGCGGCGACCTCGGTGTCGAGATCGGCCCGGAGCTTGTGCCGCTGCTCCAGAAGCGGATCATCATCGGAGCCCTCGACCACGGCAAACCAGTGATCACGGCGACGCAGATGCTCGAGTCGATGATCCACCAGCCCGAGCCCACGCGCGCCGAGGCGAGCGATGTCGCGAACGCGATCCTCGACGGGACATCCGCGCTGATGCTCTCCGGCGAGACCGCGATCGGCGAGTTCCCGATCGAAGCGGTGACGACGATGACTCGAATCGCCCGCGCCGTGGAGCCGAGCCTTGGCTATCGCCACCAGCTGCCGGAGGCGGGGGAGGAGCCGACGGTGGGGCAGGCGATGTCCAACGGCGCCTGCGACCTCGCTGAGACGCTTCGGGCGTCCGCGATCCTCGTACCAACCTTCAGCGGTCGCACCGCCTCGGCGGTCGCGCGACTGCGGCCGCGCCGGCCCGTACTCGGTCTCACGCATCACGAGTACGCATGGCGGCAGATGGCGATCGAGTGGGGCGTAATCCCGCTGCGAATCCCCGAATGCGCCGACGTCGAGGAGCTCTGGGAGCGGTCGGTCGACGCGGCCCGCGAGTCCGGCGTCGTCGAGTCCGGCGACCGCGTCGTGCTCACGGCGGGCACAGCGGTCAACATCGCCGGCTCGACGAACGTGATCAAGGTCGAAACGGTCTAGACGTCCACCAAGCAGGACCGCGTGTCCGCCGCGCGAAGATCGACGACCCATGGCCGGTCAGGCAAAAGCAAGCGGACGCCCGGGCAGAGCCCGGACGCCCTCGCGGTCGAGCGCCTCAGAACGCAAGCGCCGAGCGCGGCGTGGCGTGCTCGTTCGCCGCTGGCTCGGCGTCGGGGCGCTCTGCCTCGTCGGACTTCTCTACTACCGGCCCTTGCACACGTACGTCGACACGCGCCATACGCTCGTCGAGCGCTCGAGCCAGGTCCAGAGCCTCCGCGCGGAGAAACGGCAGCTGGAGCGCAAGCTCGCCGATACGGCGAGCGACTCGGCGCTCGTGCGGGAGGCGCGCCGGCTCGGACTCGTCAAGCCCGGGGAGCGTCTCTTCATCGTCAAGGGGATCCAGGCCTGGAAGCACGCGCAGCATACGATCAGGCGGCATGAACGATGAGGCCGTCGTTGCGCGACAGCTCGGTCGCCCGCCCCGCGCCTTCCGGCGCGTAGCCGTCCGCTGCCCCTACGGCCGGCCGGCCGTGACGGAGCAGTGGCCGCATGACGGTGCCGGGGCGCCTTTCCCGACGACGTACTACTTGACCTGCCCGCAGCTCGTGGCGGCGATCTCGCGGCTGGAGGCACGCGGTGGGGTCGAACGCTGGACGCGCGCAGTCGAGGAGGACCCTGCGCTTCGGGAGAGCCTCGACCGTGCGAACGAGGAACAGCGCGCGCTGCGACCCGAGCTCCCCGGCGGGATCGGCGGGTCGACCCGCAGCGGCAGCCTGAAGTGCCTCCACGCGCACGCCGCGTTCGCGCTCGCGCGCCCGGGCTACGAGCTCGGCGAGCGGATCCTCGCCGAGCTGGACCACCTCTGGCCGGATTCAGGCTGCTGCACCGCGATAGCGATCTGACCGGCAACGCCGGCCATGCTCCGGACAACGTCACCGGCCAGACCACTAGTCTCACCCGCATGCCGATCGCCCTCGATCAGACTCGCCGCGAGTGGGAACTGGGTCACCGCCGGTTCCAGCAGGAGGTGCGCGAGGCGCCCCGTAGCGAGGCCTGGCTCGAGGAGCTCGAAGCGGTCACCGCCGCGCTTCGCCGCCGCGTCGGTCAGAGCTTCACCCTTGCGGAGCTCGCAGATGCCTACGCGTCGGCCGAGGTCTGGAGCCGGGAGGCCGTCGAAGAGACCGAGCCGGCTAGCGGCTGGCCACGACGGCTTTCGACAGTCACCGACGCGGCGTTCCATCTCTACTCGCGCGGCGCCGTGGACTACGAGCCGTGACGCGGTCAACGACTACGCCGCGGAACGGCCGTGGCGTGACCGGGCGACGCCGCGCCCGGCGCCGGCCGGCTCGGAACAAGATCCTGCTCGGCCTCGTGCTCGTGGTCGTTTTCGCGGTCGGGGTCGCGCTCGGGCAGGCGCTGCACGACAACCCGCGTCCCGGCGGAGTGCAGACCTCCTTCAGGACGCTGCCGCCGCTCACCGCGACGCGATCAGGTTAAGAATTGGCAGCTTTGGGTAGCTTTTGATCGTGGCCCGCCGCGAGTTTCCAGGCAGACGCGCTCCGACGAGCGATCCCGACTGGTTGACGCTCGGCCAGGCCGCGAAGTACCTCGGCGTCGCCCAGAGCACGATTCGGAAGTGGTCCGATCAGGGCCGAGTGCCCGCGTTCTATACGCCTGGCGGGCATCGCCGCTATCGCCGGCCCGACCTCGACAACTTCCTCAACCGCTCCGGCCCGGGCGGCTCGATGCAGCAGGGCCCGCTCGTCCTGATCGTCGACGACGACGAGCGAGTGCGCGAGTACGTGCGCGTCAACCTCGAGATGGAGGGCTACGCGGTGCGCGAGGCCGGCAGCGCAGAAGAAGGACTCGGAGTGCTCGACGAAGTCTCGCCTGACCTGATCCTGCTCGACGTGATGATGCCCGAGGTCGATGGGTGGGAAATGCTCCGGCGAGTACAGGAACGGCACGGAGTCGGCGCGATCCCCGTCGTGATGTTCAGCGGCAAGGTCGACGAGCAATCTGCCCAGGAGGCCACCGCTCGGGGCGCGCAGGGCTTCGTCGGGAAGCCTTTTGATCCGCAGCAGCTGATCGAGCACGCCAAGCAGCTGCTTCCAGCCTGAGCTACGACCGGCAGCTCGAGCGCTGGGCCGTCCACCATCGGGTCGGGTGGCTGAACCCGGTCTTCGAAGGACTGTCCTGGATCGGCGGCCAGGGGCTGGTCTGGCTCGCGATTGCGGCAGTGCTCGCCGTCTTGTGGAGACGCCCGCCGCTCTTCCTGCAAGTCGCGATCGCCGACTTTGCGGGGCAGCTCATCTCGTATGGGCTCAAGCAGTGGGTCGGCAGAGTGCGGCCCAACGACGTCTACGCGACGCCGAAACCGCTCGTCCACGCGCCGCACGACGGCTCGTTTCCGTCCGGTCATGCGACGGTGAGCTTCGCCTGCGCGACGATCCTGGCGTTCAACGCGCCGCGCGCTGCACCCGCCTTCTTCCTCCTTGCCGCCGCGATCGCCTGGTCTCGCGTCTATGTCGGCGTGCACTACCCGCTCGACGTGCTCGGCGGCGCCGTCCTCGGGGTCGCGATCGCCTTGGCTCTCAGGTTCCTCGCACGTCGCTGGCGGTGGCGGGCCGGCCTATAGCTCTTCGCTGGCTGTCAGTAAACCTGCCCCGATTACGGCGAGCGACGCCAGCAGGCTGATCCAGATTCCGATTCCGCGTCCGCTTGCCGGCAGGAACTCGTCGGGGATCGAGATCAGGCGGATGAGGACGAAGATCGTCGAGAGCGAGCCCAGCGCGATCACGATCAGGCTTTCCGGGACTGTCGGTGGCAGCTCGATCCCCGCCTCGCGGAGCGCGACGAGCGCGATCACCGCCAGCCCGATGAAGAAGACGAGCTTGCCGAGCGTTCCGGTATGCCAGCCGATCACGCCGATCGTAGGCCCGACCGCGCCGGAGCCGGCGTACCAGTCGGTGAAGGCCGAGATACTGAGCACGAGACCGGCGATCCAGGTAGCGCGCTCGCCGACCGCGGTCATGCCGCCCGGCATCGCCTGAATGCGGTCGGCGGGCCTGCGGCTCACGGGCTGGGGAGAGAGGGGTTCCTCGGTTGCCACGGTGGAAGTATGTGCATCTTCGTGGTTTGATTCATATGTTGCCGATCGAAGAGGTTGGAATGAGGGCGTCTCGCGAAGATCCGACCACTGCCGCCGGCGGCGACGAAATCCAGCTTTCCGCCGCCGGGGATCATGTGAAAGGCGAGTTCCGCTGCGCCGATTGCGGATACGCGATCACCGTCTGCAGGGAGCTCCCGCCGTGCGCGATGTGCGGCTGCGAGTCTTGGCAAGCAGGTCTGTGGCGGCCCTTCGGCCGGGCGCTGGCGACCTCCGCGCCCGCTCGCGACTAGAGCCCAAACAGCCTCTGCACCTGATGCCACATGGCGATGCTCAGATAGACGCTGAGCGCGAGCAGAGCCAGCACGATCAGCCAGAAGCGGACGTTCGCCGCGCGCCGCTCGCGTGTGCGCTGCAGCCGGGCCTCCCGCCTCGCCCGCTGGCGCCGGTATTCGCGACGGACAACCCCCGGGTCGTAGACGGGCACATCCGGCGGGGGCGTCTTCCTTGCGGGCTCCGCCATCCGCGCAAGTTTAGTGGCCTGATCGGCAACATGGCCAAGCTCCCTGTGACCGAGGAAGCGGGCAACGCTACCGATCAGGCCACTAGAAGGCCGGCCTGCTTACATGCCGCCATACTCCCGACTGGGGTGCGATGAGCATCGACCGGGGCCGAACGAAGGGAGCAGCCGAGGGCGCCACGGCGCTCGAAGCGCTGACGGGCGCTATCAGGCGTCTGGCCGAGGGTGGTTCTCGCGACGACGCGTTGGACGCGATTGCGGAAGCGACTGCCGCTGCCGCCGCCGCCGAGGTCGTTGTCGTGCGCGTGCTCGCCGAGGACGGCCGTTGGCTCGAGGCTCGCGCGGTCTCGGCGTCGTCGACCTCCGTCGCCGCCGAGTTGCAGGGCTCGCGGGCTGCGCCGTTCGCGGACGGCGACGCCGTGCGCTCCACTGGGCACCGGCTTGGATTCGACGTCGCGCTCGCGCTGCCAATCGCACTCGGGGGCCGCGAGCTCGGCCGGTTGGAGCTCTTCCGGCATGCGCAGTCCTTCACGACCGAAGAAGAAACTCTCGGGCGGCTGGCGGCCGAGCACGCCGCGATCGCGCTGGGGGGTCTGGGTGGGAACGGCAAGGGCGTTTCGCCGCTTCCGGCCCGCGACCTCCTGCGCCTTGGCGGAGACGCGCTCGCCACCGGCCTGGACGTGCAGCGCACCGCAGACGAGATCGCGCGGCTGGCGGCCCAGGGAAGCGGTGCCGAGGGCGCAGTCGTCTGGCGGCTCGGCGACGACCTGCAGCCGTATGTCGGCGGTACGTTCGGCACGGACGGCCAGGACGAACGCGAGGTTGTGGACGCACTCGCCGTGCGGGCGCCCTTTGCCGTCACCTCGAGTTCGTGGGTTCTGTTGCTCGGCCAGCCCCCGTTGGGCGCCCTTCAGCTCCGGTTCGAACAGCCGCTCGTCCCCTCCGACGACCTGCTCGACGCGCTGACGACGTTCGCGGCGCGGGCGGCTCATGCCCTCCACTCGAGCGAGCGCGCGCACCGGCAGGCGGTCGAACTCGACCGCAGCCGGGCACTGGTCGCCGTTGTCGGCCAGGCGATCGCGCAACTCTCGCTGGCGCACACGCTGGAGACGGCGATCGACCGGATCGCCGAGCTGGTCGGCGCCGACCGGCTGGCCGTCTATTTGCTGGAGCCCGATGAGGATCGGCTGTTCGAGGCCGCCGGCCGCGGCCTGGCCGGGCCGCACACCCGTGTGGCCGAGCGGATGATC
>WNGJ01003823.1_pt1 | contig 22790 bp, 19 predicted proteins | sample 5400611 | NCBI WGS metagenome assembly WNGJ01 (sample SAMN13153375, study PRJNA577476) | soil metagenome | isolation source: 40 cm soil or saprolite under Garry oak tree replicate 1 | place: USA:California | collected 2016-06-15
GAAATGCCCGCCGGTCAGCATGCGTATGGACGCGAAGACCATGCCGTATACTCCCGCGGCGCCGAGCGCGACGTAGCGCCAGGGAGGCGGCACCAACATGGCCGGTGCGGTCATCCACACCGCCGACGAGGTTTCACCGGAAACGAACGAGCAGTTCGAGTCGCAGGCGCCGCGCGGATCCCACCACGGCATGAACGTGTAGTCTCCGCCGAATTGGGTCACCATGCCGGGACGCGGACGCGCCCAGCCTTCCTTGAGAACCACATTGACGAGCAATCCAGGCCCGAGCGCGAGGGACACGATCAAGAACACGGCCGCGCGGGTCGAAATCAGAGTCGGGCGCAGCGGCCAAAATATTCTGATTACCAGCGTGGCGAGCGCCGGCACGATCGCCGCAACGATGACAAGCGGACCGATCTGACGCACGGTTTCGATGACCTGATCTAGCCGGCGAACTCCAGGTCGGGCCGCGAGATCGCGGAGGAATGACGCCACTTGCAGATCAAGTGATGGATTGGCGGCAAAAATGACCCCGGTTAGAACGCCAAGGAACACCAAAATGATGAACGAGGTACGCGCCACCGAAAGTATGCCCAGTTGCCAAGGGATCTCCAGAGACGGCATTCCGTATGTCGCAAATTTCGCCGTTTCACAACCCGTCGAGACGGCTCCGCGGATTGCCGAAGCGGTTATGCTGACTCACGCAGTCGGGAAAACCGCGCGGATATTGGCAATTTTTACAGTCGGAGCGTGTAAATTAAATTTTGTTTATCCAGGCACTTCATTGGTACGGACCATGTGCACAAACTCCTCTTGGCATGGCCCAACATCGTCCCAGTGAATCACCCGGGCCCGACTTTCCGTAACGCAATATTAAATTTTGTTTATATCGTGCATTTCACAGGCCCAGACCTGTGCGCAAACTACCGCCGGCCAAGCGCAAGATCGTCGCGGTGGATCATCTCGGCCCGACCTTCGATACCAAGGATAAGTAAAATATCACTGGATGGCCGGCCCTTGACCTTGTCGGCATCCGGGGCGTCGTAGGCGACAAGACCCCGGCCGATCTCGGCGCCGTCCGGACCGCGCACGATGACGGCGTCGCCTCGGGCGAACTGTCCCTCGACCCGAATGACGCCGACCGGCAGCAGGCTATTGCCGCGCCGCAAGGCGGCCACCGCACCGGCGTCGATCACCAGGGTGCCCTTCGGCTCCAGCGAGCCGGCGATCCATTTCTTGCGTGACGTGACCGGATTGCCCGGGGTCAGAAACCAAGTCGCTGGCGCAGCGGATGCGATCGCCCGCAGCGGATGATCGACCCGGCCCGAGCCGATCACCATATGAGCTCCGGCGGTGGTCGCGATCTTGGCCGCCTCGATCTTGGTCTGCATGCCGCCGCGCGAGAGTTCCGAGGGCGCCGCGCCCGCCATCGCCTCGATTTCCGGCGTGATGCGCTCGACCACCGGGATAAGCCTTGCGGTCGCGCTGCGGGCGGGCGGGGCATCGTAGAGCCCATCCACATCGGACAGCAGGACGAGGAGATCGGCGCTTGCCATGGTGGCGACGCGCGCGGCCAGGCGATCATTGTCGCCGTAACGAATTTCGTTGGTGGCGACAGTGTCGTTCTCGTTGATCACCGGCACGGCGCGCCATTCGAGCAGCTTGGCGATGGTGGAGCGGGCGTTGAGATAGCGCCGCCGCTCCTCAGTATCGCCGAGGGTCACCAGGATCTGTCCGGCGCCGATGCCATGCCGGCCAAGGGCCTCCGACCAGGTGCGCGCCAGTTCGATCTGCCCGACCGCCGCCGCCGCCTGGCTTTCTTCGAGCTTGAGCGGCCCCGGAGCGAGGCGGAGCACCGCGCGGCCGAGCGCGATCGCTCCCGAGGACACCACCAGGAGATCGCGTTTTTCCCGGTGCAGGGCGGCGATATCTTCGATCAATGAAGCAAGCCAGGCCTGCTTCACCCGGCCGGCCGCAGCGTCGATCAGGAGCGACGAGCCGACCTTGACGACGATGCGACGAAAGTCGTGAATGGTGGGAAGGGTGCCGGACATGCCGCGTGATCGCGTGATGGCCCGCCGCCGATCGGCGGGCCTGCGGCGGGATTTACCAGGGAGTGGCGGGGAAGGAAATGGCCCGGCAGCGCTCAACGGGTAATTTGCGAGGCGGTGCGATCCCTGCATGGTGACCGTCCCGTCGATGTCGAAAGCGCCCCGCTATTTCCCCCAAAATTCTAAGATTCGGGTAAGCTCCGCTATTCGCGCCTCTGCCCGCTTGATTTCCTCGGCTGTTGTGTCAGTCCATGAATAGCCATCGGTGGAAGTGCCAAGTTTGAGCCGTCCAGTCTTAAGGTCATTCAACCGCCGCTGGAAAAATTCCAGATCATGCCTGCAATACTTCTCCAAGGGGTCCTCGTTCGTCATTTGACACTCCTCTACACTCATATCGGTACGGTCATATGGCTCGAGGGTGGGCAGGTGCTAGGCCCGTAGGGGATTTGCAGTTTGGAGAGGAGCAATTGCCGGCTAGACCGACGTTGCAAATCCACGACGCGAATCGCTAGATGTACAGCCATGGCGCGACCAGCACAGCAAATCCACATCCCGAACCTTGACCCCAAGTTCGTCCGAGATCGTAATGCTAACGGTAACTGGCTCATTGAGCGGTTTAACGAAAACATCTCGTTGCTCGACAGCCTCGCAGGCAACCTCCCAAACAGTCTGCTATGGCGCCAGAGAACCGTGGAGCAGCTGAAGGCAGAGGTGGGTCGACTACTCAGTCTCGGCCGTCCTTTGGCTGGCTACAGGCTCGCTTGGCAGGACATCCTGGATCAGGTTCAGGCATTCGGACTCCTGTCAGCGTGGCGGCTTGCCGAGATCGTGTCATCAGCTGTTTGGGCGATCCGACGCAATGATCCGCTCTGCGCCGCCATCATGGCGCGAGCGGCGCTGGAGACTTCCGCGAGCTACGCATGGTTCCAGACGAAGTGGCGGCCAAGCATCGACGTTGTAATCGGTAAAGATAAGACCATCGTCGATTTCGGGCCGCTAGAAGCCGAACTCCTAAAGACCCTTTGGGCATCTCGGTTAGAAGATGCTGACGCGCTCTATAACCCGACAAGCATCGTTACAATTATCGATCACATCACGAAAAAGGTTCCCGATCAGGAGGATGTGGGACCGTGCTATAAACTGCTTTGCGAGGTCGCCCATCCCAACATGCTCGGGAGATCGCTCTTCCTATCGGAGAAAGACGGACAAGCCGTTATTTCGCGCACGCGCGGGCCATCAGCGGTGATTATCGAAAATGCTTCACTTCTCGCCCTTTCATGGGCGGCCGGCACACTACCCCGGTCGCTCACACCGATGCAGGATACCTGCTTTAGAATGATGAAAGACCTCGAACGCTTGGAGCGCGAAGACGGGTCGCCGGCATAGGGGCGGGTTCGCTTTAACTCGCCATCTCGTATGGAACGGCAGGTTGAAGCGAACTCGCCTATTTTAGGCCGCCTTCTCCCCCCGTCCCGGCGCAAACCGGCCGTAGAAGCTCTCGTTCCGAGCCGCCATGTCGACAAGCAACCGTGATGGCGCGAAGCGCGGACCGTGCCTCGCGGCGAGCCGTTCGCACAGCGCCACAAAGCGTTTCGTCCCCATCATGTCGATGTAGGACAGGGTGCCGCCCGTGAAGGGCGCGAACCCGAAGCCGAGGATCGAGCCGACATCGGCTTCGCGCACATCGGTCAGCACCTGTTCCTCAAAGCATCGTGCGGTTTCCAGCGCCTGGATGCCGAGCAGGCGATCTTTCAGTTCCTGCACATCGATGGTGTCGGGATCGAGCTTCACGGGTTGCAGGTCGGCGAGGCCGGGCCACAGCTTCTTCGGGCCCCGCTCCGGATAGTCGTAAAAGCCCTTGCGGTTCTTGCGGCCGAAGCGGCCGAGCTTCTCGACCATCTCGCCGAGCAACGCCTTCTGGCGGGTGTCGACCGCGTCCGTGCCGAGATCGACTTCCGTAGCCTTCAGAATCTTCCAGGCGAGATCCAACGCGACTTCGTCATTGAGCGACAGCGGGCCGACCGGCATGCCGGCCATGCGGCCCACATTATCGATCATGGCGGCCGGCACGCCTTCGGTCAGCATCAGGTGACCTTCGCGCAGATAGGTGCCGACCACGCGCGAGGTATAGAAACCGCGGGAATCGTTGACCACGATCGGCGTCTTGCGAATCGCCCGCACATAGTCGAGCGCCGCCGCCAGCGCGGCGTCGCCCGTGTTCTGCCCGAGAATGATTTCGACCAGCATCATCCGCTCCACCGGCGAAAAGAAATGAATGCCGATGAAACGCGACGGATCCCGGAACTCCCGCGCGAGCGATGTGATCGGCAAGGTCGAGGTATTGGAGCCGAAGATGACCTGATCCCCCATGGCGGCTTGCGCCCGGACATAGGTCTCGTTCTTCACGGCGCGATCCTCGAACACCGCCTCGATGACGAGATCGCAGTCGCGCAATGCCGCATAGTCGGCCGTCGCGGTGATGCGCGCCAACAGCGCGTCGCGGTTGGCCGCCGTTGCGCGGCCCTTGTTGACCTGCTCGCTGATGAGCTTGTGGGACTGCGCCCTGCCCTTGTCGGCGGCCTCCTGGTCGCGGTCGATCAGCACAACGTCGATGCCCGCCTGGGCCGTCACATAACCGATGCCCGCCCCCATGAAGCCCGCCCCGATGATGCCGACGCGTTTGAATTTGCCCGGCGGAATCGCTGCGGGACGCCGCGCCCCTTTGCCGAGCTCCTGCATCGATACGAACAGCGACCGCATCATCGCGGCCGCCTCAGGCGTGCGCAGGATCTTGGCGAACCAGCGCGACTCGACCTTGAGCGCGAGGTCCATCGGCAATTGCAGGCCTTCGTACACCACCTGCAGGATCGCCCGCGCTGCCGGGTAGTTATCGTAGGTCTCGCGCCGGTAGAGCGCGTTGGCGGCCGGGAAGGTGGTCATCCCAGCCTTGGAATAGACGGGCCCGCCGGGCAGGCGAAAACCGTCGACGTCCCAGGGGTTCTTGGCCTTGCCGCCGGCCCTGATCCAGTCCTTGGCGGCCTTGACGAGTTCGTCAGGCGGCACCACGGCGTCGATCAGTTTCATCGCCTTTGCGCGCTCAACGCGAAGCTGATCGCCTTTGAGGAGAAATTGAAGCGCGTCAGCGGGGGCGAGCATGCGCGAGACGCGGATGGTGCCGCCGGCGCCCGGAAACAATCCGACCTTGACTTCCGGCAGGCCGAGGCGGGTCTTCGGGTTCTGCGCCGCGACTCTATAGTGGCACGCGAGCGCAAGCTCGAAGCCGCCGCCGACCGTGGTGCCATTAAGGGCCGCGACCCATGGCTTGCCGCAGGTCTCGATCCGCCGATAGAGCAGCGACAGCTTGCGGCTTTCCTCGAAGAGGCGCAGCGCCGCTTGTTCCTCACCCTGCTCCCTGGCGAGCGCCGCAAATGTGCGGCCAAGCGACTCCAGGAGGGAAAGGTCGGCGCCGGCGCAGAACGTCTCCTTGGCCGAGGTGATCACGACGCCTTTGACGGCAGCATCACCCGCAAGCCGCTCGACGATTGCCGATAACTCCTCCATCCCTTGCACCGTGATCACATTCCAGGATCGGTCGGGCACATTCCAGCTCAGGAGCGCGATGCCGTCGCCGTCGATAGCGAGCTCGAAATTCGTGTAGGTCATGGATGTCTCCTGCACTCAGCCGCGTAGGGGCGGCAAAGGCGCGATCGCCGTGCCGTGCCCCACCCCCTCTCTACCCTCCCCCGCCGGCGGGGGAGGGTAGAGAGGGGGCAGGTGGGCACGCGGAGCCTGTCATCGGGCCGGCCGAAGGCCGGACCCGTTGGCTTTGCCCACCCTGCGAGGCTGCGAATCTATTGCGAGGCTCCGTTGGGGGGGCCGTAGGATGGGTCGAGCGACAGCGAAACCCACCAGGGCCTTCCAGCGGCAGGGCCGCCGGCGGGTCTCGCTGAGCTCATTCACCCTACGCATCTTTGACCCGGCGATCCAGTAATCCCGACCGGGTTACTGGATTTGCCCGGTCAAGCCGGACAATGGACGCCGGTATCTCTATCGCTCCGAGCCCGGACCGAAGATCCGGGATACCCATTGCAGAGCTGGAAGCCGGTGGCCTCCTCGTCGCCCAGCAGCGGGGACGAACGTCATCGAGCTACAATTTCCGGGGCTTCCAGTGGAGCGATTCGATGAAGCTGATCATATGCGTGGCTCCGTCATTCCGGGGCGCCACCGAAGGTGGCGAGCCCGGAATCCATAGCCCTCGGCCCGGTGGTTATGGATTCCGGGCTCGCCGCGGAGCCTTGTCATCGGGCCGGCCGAAGGCCGGACCCGGTGGCGGCGCCCCGGAATGACGCGGCATATGATTCGGATTTCGAAATCGCTGAACTATCCAGCACGGGCCGCCATCGACGGGTATTGTGGTGCGACAAAGTGAATCACCCGCAAGCCGGGCGATTGGTGTTCATGCCGCGCCAGCAAGCGCCTGTCACGATCGGCGCCATTCTCTAATTTTGAGAGAATTTTTGCAGAGATATAGCCCCGTTCACGCAACTGCTTATGTTGGAAATGTCGCCGGACAGGTTTCACCATTGGTCCGGGAGCGCCTGCCGGCCGCGATTTCGACCGTGTGGGACCCGTATGACACTGTTTATCGGCCAGGGCCGCAACCGGCAGAGACAATACGCGAGCCAAGCCGCGGGCTTTGCGGCCGTGACAATTGCCGCTGTAGGGCTGGTCGGCTGGTGGGCCGAGGTGCCGCTGCTGTCGCGTTGGGGGGCGGGCCTCGCTGCAATGAAACCGGTGACAGCCATGTGCCTCACAACCCTCGGCGTCGCGCTCATGTTCCCCGGCAAGGACTCGCGCCTTGCGTTCGCGGTTGGCGTCGCCGTCGTAATCGTCGCCGCGCTGGATCTGAGCCAACTGCTGTTCAATGTCGAGCTTGGCATAGATCGCTGGCTGGTGCCACCGGACGTGGTGCCGGGACCTTGGGCGGCCTCGTTCCAGGTGATAAACGGGATGCCGCTGGCGATCGTGCTTGCCGGCAGCGCGCTCGCGCTTAGCCGCTTCGAAGGGCATTACTTCGCCGCGATCACGCTTGCCGGCCTGGCCGGCGCCATGGCGGTGTTCGTCCTGCTCGGCTACCTGACCGGCATCCATATGCTCCACGGCCCGGGGTCGACCAGGCCGCCCGCGCTGCCGAGTGCCGCTGGCATGCTCTGCATCGCCGGCGGGATCATCTTGCGGATCGGAGCGATGCCTGCGCTCCGCAAGCACCGGCCGTTGTGGCAACTGCAGATCATGGTCGGGTGCGCGATCATTGCACCGCTCCTGCTGTTCGGCGCATACGCGGGATTTCGCATTGCCGAGGCGCAGCTCGACCAGGTTCGAGAGCAGCTGACGATTGAAGCACGTACGTTGTCGGCGAACGTTGACCGAGAGATCATAGGCGAGATCGAGAGATTGCAGGCGCTGGCCGCCTCGCTGTCGCTGCGCCAAGGCGACTTCGCCGAGTTCCAGCGCCAGGCCGAGGCCGCGCTCGGCTTGCCTCAAAGCGGCAACATCGTCCTCATCGACCGCAACATGCAGCAGCTCGTCAATACCCGGGTGCCCTTCGGCCAGTCCCTGCCAAAGGCAGTCGTTCCGAAACCTATAGCGAAGGCCCTAGCAACAGGTCAGCCGCAAGTGACCGACCTGTTCATGGTGCCTATCGTCGACCAGCTTTTGATCGGCATCATCGTGCCCGTACAGATCGACGGCGAGAGCCGCTACGTGGTCGGCAGGACACCAGATCAGCACGCCCTCGCACGCCTCGTCGCAGCAAACGAACTGCCGGCAGGTTGGCACTCGGTGGTCTCCGACGCCGCCCACCGCATCATCTCGCGATCCGAACCGGAAGGTCTGTTCATAGGGACCGAGTTGCCGCCGGCGCAATGGCACCGCGCCGGACGAGGCGGCGTATTCGAGTTCATCGACTCCGAAGGGCGACCATCGCTGGAGGCATCCGCGACGTCGGAATTGACCGGTTGGGAAACCGCCGTATGGGCGCCAAAGGCTTTGCTTGAGGCTCCGGTTCGGGCGCAGTGGCGGACCCTCGGCGCCATGGCATTGCTGGCGATTGTGCTGGTGGTTGCCTTGGCCCTATGGCTGGGTCGGATTATCGCCGTCTCCGTGGGCCATGCAGCTCGCGCTGCAATCGCTTTGGGAGAGGGTGGCCCGGTGCCGCTGAGCGGAACCCCCGTCACCGAAGTCGACACGCTGATGGCGGAGCTTCGCGGAGCCGCCGCCAGGCGACAGGCAGCGGAACACGACCTGCAAGCGAGCAAAGACCGTCTGCAGCTCGCTTTCAATGCAACCCGGCTCGGGTGGTGGCAATACGATCCGCTCCGCGACGTTGGCACGGGGGATGCGCGTTTTAAGGAAATTTTCGATGTGACCGCTGATGAAATATCGATTGAGGATCTCATGAAGCGGGTGCATCCCGACGACGCGGCAAGGTTCTCGGCGAACCGCGAGGCCGCGCTCGATCCCGCCAATCCGAAGCCCTATGCGCATGAGTTCCGGATTCGGCGGCGAGACGGCGAGGTCCGCTGGGCAGAGGGTCATGGACTTGCTTATTTTGAGGGCGCCGGGCGCGAGCGCCGGGCCGTGAGTTTCGGCGGGACGGTTCAAGACATTACCGAACGCAAGGAGCGCGAGGAGAAAGAACACCTCCTCATACGTGAAATCAATCATCGCGCCAAGAATATGCTCAGCGTCGTGGACTCGATCGCCCACCAGACAGCAACCAGAAACCCCGAAGGTTTTATCGAGCGGTTCTCGGAACGCATCCAGGCGCTTTCAGCCAATCAGGACCTGCTCGTCCGCAACGAATGGAATGGGGTCGAGATCGCAGACCTGACTCGCGCCCAGCTCGCGCACTTCGCCGATCTCATTGGCTCTCGTATCACCGTGCACGGCCCCAAGCTTCGCCTGAACCCGGCTTCCGCGCAAGCGATCGGGCTTGCACTCCACGAGCTTGCCACCAACGCCGGGAAATATGGGGCGCTCTCGACGGACGCGGGTCGTGTGGATATCCGCTGGCGTATTGACGGCGATACTCTCGCCATGAGCTGGACCGAATGCGAGGGGCCGCCCGTGTCTGCGCCGAAGCGGCGCGGGTTCGGCACCATCGTTATGGAAGCGATGGCGGAACGCAGCGTGGATGGCACGGTCGACCTTGATTATGCACCCTCAGGCCTGTCTTGGCGCTTGACCTGCGCAGCGGCGAACGCGCTGGAGCCCTGGGAAGGAAGGGAAGAATTAAATTGATGGCGCGACTGGCAGAGGTCGCGCCGATCGCGAGCGGACACGCGCACTCGGCTCAGAGCTGTCTCATTCGGGTGAGACCAAGCGTGCCGGTCACTTGAGACACAATACACGTCTCGACAGGGTTGGGTTGCTGCAAATGAGACACAGTTCAGGTGGCAGTGATCCTAACGAGACACCGCACGTCAGGCTGGCTATTGGCCCGGAGGCCGAATGTGCTGAATAAGTTTATCCCGAATTTCAGGGTTGTCTCGCGCCGCATCCAAAATCGATGTGTACTCCTCAACCGAGAGACCCTGGTCGGTCACGGCCCTTGTAAGCTCTTTGTTGGCCTCCACTACGATACGCTCTTTTTCGGCGGGTGCTTCCGCTTCAGCGAGGCGTTGCCGATAGTTCCTTTGGAGACCGGCGACGCGCTCCATCGCGGCCGCTGTCGCACTAAGCTTTTGATCAGACAAGTCCGGTGCGGAGGTAGAAGGACCGGACGGAGGTGATTGGGCCGGGGGTGATTGGGCCAGGACATTCACCGTTGGGATGTAAAGATAACATCCCGCAGTTAGGATCGCTGCGGCAAGTGATCGTGTAAACGGCCGCATTTCCCTTCTCCTCTGGGCTGACGTTCGCTTGAGACGGCTCATTCGAACTAATCTTTGACAAACATCTGCCGTCCAAAAAGTTCCGATCCCCCTATGTTTCTCCACTTGCCGACTGTTCGAAATTTCGACCCGCGGGACCGAGAGCTTAGCGAGCATGAAGTTAATTAGGCCAAGCAACCATCAACGAATTGAAAAGAAACAGAAATAATTTATTTACTCTCCCATGCCGATCCCGATGCACAGGGTCACCAGCGCCGTGGCGGCATTGCGCCGCTCCATTTTCGTCGATCGCGGTGGCGCCCAGTGGGTGGCCGAGCGCGACGGCGCCGGTCGACGCCATCGTGCGTTTGGCAATGGGCTGAGGGCGAACACCCGTGGCAGCTTCTTGGTCATTGACCATAGCCTTCAAGAACATACCTCCCCCATCGAACCGCAAATGATCGCAGTGAAGAGATCGCTGCTGTGATACAATGGCGTGTCGGCCAGCTGGAAGGGCGGATCAATGCGGACATTGATTGTTGCAGTCGCACTAGCGCTCGTGACCCACGCAAGCGCCCACGCAGAGGCCTATCCCTCACGCCAAGTCACGCTTGTGGTGCCATTCGCGAGCGGCGGTGCATCGGACATACTCGGGAGGACGTTGGCGAAAGCGATGGGGTCGGTGCTTGGCCAGCCAGTAAAAGTAGAGAATGCTGAAGGCGCTGGCGGCATTGTAGGTACCAATCGTGTGGTGAGAGCTGCGCCTGACGGGTACACCTTGCTGTTTGCTCAGTCCGGCATCACCGCCTCGACCACGTCCAATCGCCGGCAGATAGATTTGATTTCCAGCAGTCTCAAGCCCATTGGACTGATTGCGCACGAACCTTTTCTGATCATTGGCCGGAATAGCCTCCCGGCACAAAGCCTCCGAGAGCTTGTTCTATGGCTTCGAGCCAATCGCTATGGTGCTTCAAGCAGTGCCGCCATCGGCTCTCACAGCCATCTCGCAAACATTCTTTTTCAACAAGCAACTCGTGCGAAGTTGAAGCTGGCGCTTGATCGAAGCGAAAGACAATCCATCGATGACCTTGCCGCCGGTAAGATCGATGTACTTTTAAGTTCTCCCCTTATGTCAATGCCTGCGCTACGCAGCGGCAGCGTCAAGGCGTTTGCCATCGCAGCCAAGGAGCGAACAAGTCTTGCGCCCGATATTCCGAGCGTGGACGAGGCAGGACTCCCCGGCTTTTACTTCTCGAGATGGTACGCTCTATGGGCCCCTCGGCGCACCCCAGACAACATTATCGCAAAGCTCAATGATGTGATGGTGCGCACATTAAACGATGCCGAGGTTGCGCGGACATTTGCAGGTGCAGGGTTGCAAAGTTTTCCTCGCGAGCAAATGGCGCCCGACGTTCTGGATACTTATCAAAAAACTGAATTTGAGAAATGGCTGCCAGTTCTCAGAGAATTTACCGCTAGATTGCGAAGAGCATAGGGCGCGCGAGCTCGCATTTTTTTCTGCCTGCTGACTTGTCGTGATGGGCCGTCATCCGAAGCCCTGCACATTGCACATTCGCGTCGTTTTGTTCGCGTCCGGGCCACGTCCGCTTATCCCCCAAACTCGCAGTGAAGGCGAACCGGCAAGCCTTGAGGCCCGGCGGAGCGGCACCACGCCCGCGCATGAATTTTCAGATCCGGAAACGGCGTTTATCGGAACCAAAACCGGCGCTAAGATGGATGAGCGCCGCGCCAGGCCCGAAGCCCCAGGTTTGCCTTGAAGTTGAGCTTGCGTCTGGTGCGATGGCGGCGTTGCGGCGCATCACCGGCACGCGGCTCGCCGTGAAGCCGTTCGCTTCCGCCATCTGGCCGCCTCCGCCAGTGCGTAACCTGGCGCGTGACGCCCAATAGTGCGAATTAATCCATGCACGCCAGGTGAAGGAAACAACATGAAAAAAGCATTCACAAGAGCGTGGGCAGTTTGCGCTGTGCTTCTAATCGGTGTAGGCATTCTGGCCATACTCAACGGACCGGAAATCGAACCGGCGGCGCAGCGAGCCCAACCGGCGGCACAGCCAACACAACCGGCCCAACCGGCGGCGCAGTCAACCGAACCACCGGTCAAACAAGAACAAGCGCAGACCGAACAGGCCAAACTGACCGAACAGGGCAAACCGACCGAACCGCCGGCCAAGCGAGACCTCAGAAACGGCGATCACGCAACGGTCAAAATGAAGACGTTTGCCTGCAAGACGATGGCATACTTCGATCGCTGGGTGGCCCTGATGAAAGCCAACGATGACGAGGCGGCCAAGAATTTCACCTCCGCCAATCTTGGTGACTGCAGTGTCATGTCGAAAGGCGTTGAAGTGATCGTCGAGCAAGTGGGGCGCCTCTTTTTGTACAATGCATGTGTCCGCAGACGTGGCGACATCGACTGTCGATGGCTGAGACTCAGCATGCTCGAAGCGATTGAATAACCAATCGCTCCCAGCTCTTATTGATTCGGGCGCAGGCGCGGATGTGGGGAGGCCTGATGGTCTTGACGCCCGGGAACACAAAGGGCGTCCGTTTGAAAAACAATCAAAGGAAATCGAACGGCTGCGCGCGGCAGCCGCGCTGAATTCCTTGGCCCGGCCAAAAAAAGGCCCGCGGACGCCAAGGCCGTTTGCGGGCATCGTGACTCACTCTCCTCGAGATACTGGCTCTCCTCGAGATGCTGGGCCCTGTCATCCGCTCGCATGAGCGAGCAGGCAAATCTGGCCGCGGTGGCCTCCCGACCGAGATGCTTGAAGGCATCGAACTTTGGGCTCTTTGAAAACAAAGGGAAAAACTCATGATTCCGAGCCCGGATAGGGCTCGCCGGATTTGTGCAGATAGCGCATGCCTTTTTCGTCGCGCTCTGCGCGCAGGTCGATATCCGGATATTCGGCGCGCTCGCGCGCCGCGCGGGTGCCGACCTCCAGGTAAACGGCATCGCGGTCGGACCGGTTGATCAAACAATGGCCGTTGGCGACGCCGGCCTTGAACCCGGCCGCGTCGCCCGTGCGCATGGCGACCTCGCCGTCGTCTTCGCACAGCACAACCTCGCCGGCCAGCACGTAGACGAACTCATCCTCGGCAGTATGCCAGTGGCGCTGCGCCGAGGCGGCGCCGGGTTTCAATGTGGTCAGGTTGACGCCGAACTGGGTGAGCCCGGCGGCGTTGCCGAGCCGCTTGCGCACCCGTCCGAGCACGATCTGGCGGAACGGCTCGGGATATCCGGTCATCGAATCCGTCTTGAGGTTATCGATATCGATCTTCGGCATTTGGGCTCCTCCGTCTCGCCCTACACACGCTCGACAATGGTCGCTGTTCCCATGCCGATCCCGATGCACAGGGTCACCAGCGCCGTGGCGGCATTGCGCCGCTCCATTTCGTCGATCGCGGTGCCGAGAATCATGGCGCCGGTGGCGCCCAGCGGATGGCCGAGCGCGATGGCGCCGCCATTGACGTTGATCTTCGTGCTGTCGAGATCGAAGGCCTGCATGAACCGCAGCACGACCGACGCGAACGCCTCGTTGACCTCGAACAAATCGATATCGCCGAGCGACATGCCGGCCTTGCGCAGCACCTTTTTGGTGACGTCGAGCGGACCCGTCAGCATGATCGCAGGTTCGGAGCCGACATTGGCGAACGCCTTGATCCGTGCCCGCGGCTTGAGGCCGGCGCGGCGGCCCGCCTCCGCGTTGCCGACCAACACGGCCGCGGCGCCGTCGACGATGCCGGAAGAATTGCCGGCATGGTGGACGTGATTGACGGCTTCGATTTCCGGATGGGCCTGGATTGCAACCGCGTCGAATCCGGCTAATTCGCCCATCTGGACGAATGACGGCTTGAGTTGCGCCAGCGACTGCATGGTGGTCGACGGCCGCATGTGCTCGTCCTTGGCGAGGATCGTGATGCCGTTCGGGTCCTTGACCGGGATGACCGATTTGGCGAAGCGCCCTTCATCCCATGCGGCCGCGGCGCGCTGCTGGCTTTCCACCGCATAGGCGTCAACGTCGTCGCGGGAAAAGCCGTATTTGGTGGCGATGAGGTCGGCCGAGATGCCCTGTGGCAGGAAGTATGATTTGAGCGCGATGGCGGGATCGACCGGCCAGGCGCCGCCCGAGGCCCCGATACCGACCCGGCTCATGGATTCGACGCCGCCGCCGACCGCCATGTCGTGCTGGCCGGACATCACTTCGGCGGCCGCGAAGTTCACGGCATCAAGCCCGGACGCGCAAAACCGGTTGATCTGCACTCCCGGTACGCCGTCGCCGTAGCCGGCGCAAATCGCCGCGACCCGCGCAATATCGCCGCCGGCTTCGCCCACCGGGTCGACGCAGCCCATCACCACGTCGTCCACGATGGAGGGGTCGAGCGAATTGCGATCCTTCAAGGCGGCGAGCGCCTGAGTGGCGAGATTGAGCGCCGTCACTTCGTGCAGCGCCCCATCGACCTTGCCGCGGCCGCGCGGTGTGCGGACGTGATCGTAGATGAACGCGTCAGTCATGGAGGTGGTCCTCTGTGGCCAGGCTGCCGGTTGGGGCTCGCCGGCGTTGTAGGGATACGTAGGATGGGTTGAGCGTCAGCAAACCCATCGGCGGCTGCACCCCTGCCTACCCTCCCCCGCATGCCGGAGCAATCGCATGTGGGCCCGCCGCATGGCTTACCCTCCCGCATACGGGTCGCATACGGGGGAGGGGATGTCCCGGTCTCTCTTGAACTTTGAGCGCTGCTCGTAGATCACGGTATTCGTGACGGCGTCAGGTAGCAAGCCTCAGGAGGCGGCGAGTGATCGCGGCGGGTGTTGCGAAGCTTTTCCAGTCGTTCCCGGTTCGTGCCGCGGACGGCCGGTCTCGGAGGGTAAGCGTGACTCTAGGGTCAGCGCCTCGACGCCCGCCCCTGACCCGAAGCGGCCATTCGTGGAGCGATTACCCAATCGTGCTTGAAAGTGTCTGACGATCATCTCGCCAATGGACTAGCAACACGAGGTCGGATGAACTCGGCCATTCTGTCCGCTGACGTGCCGGCCGGAAAAAAGCCGAGATATTGGCCCTTCGCGTCCACGAGGTAGATAAAGCCGGTGTGGTCCATGACGTAATCCTCACTGCCCGACCTGCCGACCTTCTTGTAATAAACCTTATAGGCGTGAGCGACACGGCGGACCGCCGCCGCCTTTCCGGTGAGGCCGATCAGACGCGGATGGAAGAAAGGGACATAATCTGCAAGTTGTTCTACTGTGTCGCGCTCTGGGTCGATCGTGATGAAAAGGGGTTGCACCGCGTCTCCCCCTGAGCCGAGCTTGTCCAGCGTCAGGCCAATCGCCATCAAATCCGTGGGGCAGATATCGGGGCAATAAGTGTAGCCGAAGTAGACGAGCAACAGCTTGCCACGAAAGTCGCTATCGGTGCGCGGCATTCCCTTGTGATCAATGAGCTCGAAGGGGCCGCCGATGGGCCCCCGACCCCACATCAGATCGTCCATGAGCTCCGCAGCTGAGGGTTCGCTGGCCTCCTCGGCCTCCGTCGTCAAGGTTGCGGCGAAAACGCATGCCGCCACGGCCGCAAACACGACCCCGATGACCGCTCCAAGTCGTTCGCCACTTGACACCGCGACGTGCTCACGCGCCGAAAGTCACTCGGCTCCCAGTTGTCGATATCAGCAGCCTGTCAGGCATCTGCTCACGCATGATTTGCGCGAAGTTGAGACCGCTGCAGTGCATCGGCACGACTACATCCGGCTCGATCGCCTTTAGCTCGCTGACAACTTGCGCGAGATAAGGCGCCGGCGCAGGTCCCAGATGCAGCCCGCCAACCAATGCGTGCAGCTTCTGTACGCCGGAGACTTCCCGAGCCTGGCGGACGGTGTTGATGATGCCGGCATGGCCGCAGGACGTGATCACCACCAACCCTCGATCCTTCACGTTGAAACAAGTCGCATGCTCGTGGATGTGCTCGTCTGGAACGATCTTCCCTTGCAACTCTGCCGACGTGTAGTGGCTGGCGTCGCAGCCAAGGGCATCCCTGTTCGAAAATTCGACCATCGTATTCGGAAGAACCCGTTCGATACTGGTGCGCTGAATTTTGCCCGTGGTAAAGGCATGACCAGCAACCACGGTGGGATTTTCCGCGAGGACCGTCGTCACTCGGCGCGTGGCTAGTTCGCGTCGATCGATCGTGCCCCATTCGGCAAGCGGACCTCCTGGAGACGGAAGGTGCCGGCGACAGAAATTGTCCTCTCCACCGGCATAAAGCGACAAGTTCTCGGGGAGAACATTACGGTACTTGTCGATGAAACCCATGAGGCCGCCCAAATGATCGAAATGGCCGTGGCTCATGACAAGCGCCGTGATCTTGCGGGGATCAACGGCAAGAAGCTCGATGTTGTTGAGCAGGGCTTCGGGCGTGTAGCCAAAGTCAAGCATCACCGTGCGCTGCTCGTTCGCGCGCTCGGACTCCAGCAGGAGCGACAGGCCGAATTGATTGTGGAGTGCGCGAAGGACGTTGGCCGGGCGCGGCGGGCGCGTGATCTCCACGCCGTTCGCCTTCTGACCGGGCAGAAAATTGTCCTGGAAGCCATCGACCAGAACTCTGATAGCAAGCCGGTCCACCACCGGCACTTCGATCGGCGCAGCAGAGGCCATTTCGACGCAGCTGAACGCGCCTGTTGCTGCGGCTCCAGCAAGAACCGCCGAACCCTTGAGGAATTCGCGACGCCTAAGATTGCCCATGTGACCCTCCTGTACGCAATCCCGGAGTCCGGGACAAGGCTTGAGTCAATTCATCATAGATCTTAACGGGGTGCCTTTTGACCAATGTGAGGCGTTCTGGCCAAGCTCTTCGACCTCCTGAGCAAAGCGCGGCAGCATACAATGTGTCAATGGCCGTAATTGGTCCGAACCGGGAAGTCGCCGACCGGCAGCTTCGAGGTGACGTGCGGACGTTCACACGAGCGCGGGGGGTGGGCAACGTCCGGCGGGACATCCCCCCAAGGCAAGGGTGCAGCCGCCGATGCGTTTCGCTTCGCTCAACCCATCCTACACCGACTCTGGCTAAAATGCCTCCGCCGGCAATTCCATCACGGACGCGGCGCCGCTCTGGATGCGGGCGAGATGCGCGGCGGTCTCGGGCAGCATGCGCTCCATGAAGAAGCGCGCCGTCACCAGCTTCGCGTTCATACGGCCCGAAATGTCGTTGGCGAGCTTGTGGTGCGCCGCGGCGGCGATCTGGCACCACATATAGCCAAGCACGACGAGACCGAGGAGATGCATGTAGTCGGTGGCGCCGGCGCCGGCATTATCGGGTTTCGCAATGGCGTTCTGCATGAACCACATGGTGGCCTGCTGAAGATGCCCGAGTGCCTTTCCGAGCGGCTCGACCAACGGTTTCATCGCGGCATCGGCTGCCTGCTCCTTGATGTAGCCCTGCATTTCGCCGAACAACGCCATGACGGCCCGCCCTCCGTCCTTGCCGAGCTTGCGTCCGACCAGGTCGAGCGCCTGAATGCCGTTCGCGCCCTCATACATCATCGGGATGCGGGCATCGCGCACGAACTGCTCCATGCCCCATTCGTGAATGTAACCGTGGCCGCCAAATACTTGCTGCGCCATCACGGCATTAGCGAATCCGAGATCGGTCAACACCCCCTTGATGACCGGGGTCAGCAGGCCGAGACGATCGTCGGCGCTCTCACGGTCCTTTGCATTGTCGGAACGATGCGCCACGTCGCTTTTGATCGCCGTCCACAGAACGAGCGCGCGCGCGGCTTCGTTGAAGGCCCGGATCGTCATCAGGATTCGCCGCACGTCCGGATGCACGATAATAGGATCGGCCGGCTTGTCGCCGAATTTCACACCCGTGATGGCGCGGCCCTGGAGTCGGTCCTTGGCATATTGCGCGGCGTTCTGGTAGGCGACCTCCGACAATGCGAGCCCCTGCACGCCGACGCCAAGCCGCGCCTCGTTCATCATGACGAACATCGCCTGAAGGCCGTGGTTTTCCTGCGCCACCAGCCAACCCGTGGCGCCGTCATAGTTCATGACGCAGGTGGCGTTGCCGTGGATACCCATCTTCTCCTCGATCGAGCCGCACGACACCGCGTTGCGCGCACCGAGCGTGCCATCCGGGTTCGGTGTGACCTTCGGAACCACGAACAATGACAGCCCGCGCGTGCCCTCCGGCGCGCCCTCGATGCGCGCCAGCACGAGATGCACGATGTTCTCTGCAAGATCGTGTTCTCCGGCGGAGATGAAGATTTTCGTTCCGGATATCGTGTAGCTGCCATCCGCTTCCCGCACTGCTTTGGTGCGAATGAGACCGAGATCGGTGCCGCATTGCGGTTCGGTCAGGTTCATGGTGCCGGTCCATTCGCCGGTCACCATTTTCGGAACGTAGAGGGATTTTTGCTCCGCCGTGCCGTGCGTCAACAGCGCCGCAATGGCCCCCTGGGTGAGACCCGGATACATGGCAAACGCCATGTTGGCCGAAGCCATGAACTCGTTGACGGTTTGGGTCAGGGCTGTCGGCAGGCCGAGGCCGCCGAACTCCTGCGGCACCGAAATTCCGATCCAGCCACCGTCGACGACCTGCCGGTAGGCCTCTTTGAAACCGTCCGGTGTCGCGACGCTGCCATCCGGGCCGCGCCGGCAACCTTGTCGATCGCCGACCCGGTTGAGCAGGGCAAGAACGCCCTCGCAGAATTTTCCGACCTCCGTAAAGATTGCTTCCACGACATCGGGAGAAGCGTCGGCGAATCCAGGCAGATTGCCAAAGCGCTCAATATGAAAGACCTCATTGAGGAGGAATAGAGCGTCTTCGACCGGCGCCTTATAAACTGACATGAATGTCTCCCGCAGCGGTAGCCTGGGTTGAGCGAAGCAAACCCGGTGGCAGGTTGCCGTATTCCTAGGCCGGTGCCGGATTTCGCTGCGCTCAATCCGGCACCGCAAATCAATTCACGTCCGAGATATTGACCGCAGCCTGCTTGTCGCGGCGGCGCTGGACCGAAGACGGAATTCGCATGGCCTCGCGATATTTGGCGACGGTTCGGCGCGCAATATTGATTCCGGCATGGCGCAAGTGCTCAACAATCGCGTCATCCGACATAATGTCGTGCACGGATTCCGCGTCGACCAGCTGCTTGATACGATATCGCACGGCTTCCGCCGAATGAGCTTCGCCGCCGTTTGCGGATGCGATCGCGGACGTGAAAAAAAACTTCATTTCGAAGGTGCCCCGAGCGGCCGCAATATATTTGTTGGCGGTGACCCGCGACACGGTCGACTCATGCATGCCGATTGCGTCCGCCACCGTCTTGAGATTAAGCGGCCGCAAAAACTGCACGCCGCTCGTGAAGAAAGCGTCCTGTTGGCGTACGATCTCGCTCGCCACTTTCAGGATCGTCTTGGCGCGTTGATCGAGTGCACGCACGAGCCACGTTGCAGTCTGGAGGCATTGAGCCAGATAGGATTTCTCCGTGTCCTTCTTGGCGGTCTTTGACACCTTCGAGTAGTACGGCTGGTTGACCAGTACCCTTGGCAGGGTGTCATGGTTGAGCTCGACCGTCCAGCCGCCATCGGCGGCTTGCCGCACGAATACGTCGGGCACAATCGGCTGAACCAGAACGGAGCTGAAGGCAAGCCCAGGCTTCGGATTGAGGCCCTTGATCTCGCCGATCATTTCCGCGAGGTCTTCCTCATCGACCCCACAGATCTTCCGCAGGGCCGAAAAATCCCGTTTGGCGACCAGTTCAAGATGGCCAAGCAGAGCCTCCATGGCGGGGTCCAGCCGGTCCAACTCGCGCAGTTGAATGGCCAGGCACTCGGCAAGGCTGCGCGCGCAGACCCCCGGCGGATCGAAGGTCTGCAATTGGGCCAGTACCGCCGCAATCTGCGCCGGGGAAGCGCCGAGCCTGTGGGCGGCGTCGGACAAGTCGCCCGGGAGGTAGCCTGCATCATCTACGAGATCGACCAGATACTGGGCGACCATCCGCTCAATCGGGTCCGTGAATGTCATTGAAACCTGCTCGCCAAGATGTCCGGCAAGCGTTGTCTCTGCGGTCACGAAGGCTTCCAAATTATATTCGCCGTCAGTGCGGCCGCTTCCGCCAGCAGCAGTCCATTCCGAATAGGGGCTGGGTTGGGATTGGGATGTTCGCGCCGGTTCGGCCGCGCTATCATCGGGAAAAATGTTGTTGAGGTCGGTATCGAGTCGCGCCTCGATCGATTGACGGCTCTCCAGGCGGTCGTCCAGCCAATCGGCGCTGGAGGGCTCATCCTCCCCGACCGAGGATGCCTCTGGGGCCGTTTCGCCGTCGTCGCGGACGGAGTCCTGGTCGGCCGGCCGTTCCAACAGCGGATTGCGCTCCAATTCGCCATCCACGTACGCGGCAAGGTCGAGATGGGACAACTGCAGCAGCTTGATGGCTTGCATCAGCTGCGGCGTCATCACCAGCGCCTGAGTTTGGCGGATCAGAAGTTTTTGTGCGAGCGCCATTGAACAAGCGCCATTGACTATGCGTTGAGTTGGTCCGGTTCTTGCTTATCCGGATTTCCGGCCGCTGTATAGTCAACTATCGCCTAGTCCCTACCCCGCTCCCAGCGGAGGAGATAGCGCGAGTGGAATGGCTCGGCTACATGCGGAATTCCTCGCCCAGATAGAGGCGTCGCACGTCCGGGTTATTGACGATGTCCTCAGGGTCGCCCTCCATCAGGACCTCGCCCGAATAGATAATGTAGGCGCGATCGGTCAGGCCGAGCGTTTCCCGGACATTGTGGTCGGTAATCAGCACCCCGATGCCGCGCTGGGTCAGATGGCGGACCAGCGCCTGGATGTCCCCGACGGCAATCGGATCGATGCCGGCGAAGGGCTCGTCGAGCAGCATATAATTCGGCCGCGTGGCGAGCGCGCGAGCAATCTCGACGCGCCTGCGTTCGCCTCCCGATAGCGCGATCGTCGGCGTCTTGCGCAGGCGCGCGATATTGAATTCCTCCAGCAGGCTATCAAGTTCGGCTTCGCGCCGGCGCCTGCTGGGCTCGATCATCTCGAGCACAGCACGGATATTCTCTTCCACGTTCAGCCCGCGGAAAATGGAGGCCTCCTGCGGCAAGTAGCCGATGCCGAGGCGGGCGCGCTGGTACATGGGCAGCGCCGTGACATCGTAACCGTCGAGATGGATGCGTCCCCGATCAGCCTTTATGAGCCCGGTGATCATGTAGAAGACCGTGGTTTTTCCGGCGCCGTTGGGGCCGAGCAGGCCTACCGCCTCGCCGCGACGGACATAAAGGCTTACCCCGCGTACGACCTTGCGACCCGAGAAGCTCTTTTCGATGCCGTGCACCGCTAGATAGTCGCGCGGCTGCTGGCGATGTTCGCCGCTGCCGCCAGGCGCGCGCCTGGCTTGACCGGAGGTCGCTCTCGCTGGCGCAATCTTTGCGTTGGCCCTGCCCACCCCCACTCGGCGCTCCCCGCCAGCCGCCACCCTTCCCTCTCCCGCTTGCAGCGGAGGGTTAGGGAGGGGGCGAGGGGAAGGGTACGGTTGTGGCCGTGGGTATGCGGGGGATTTTGGTCGCCGCACGCCGAGGCGTTTGATGAGACCGAACAGATCGACCACAAGCGCCTCGGTGACAACGGTGCTGGAATTTTCCTAGGAGATAGCCGCTCTACGGGCGGCTTTCAACCGTGGGACGCGTCAATAGAGTCCCTGGGGCTGCGAAGGGCGTGGCCGTGGCGGTTCGCGGGTCGGACCGGCGGCGGGTTCCTGCGCGCGCCCTTCCTGTTTCATCGAGCCTGGCTGGAATAAGCCCTGCACGCGGCATTTCTCTTGCGCCTTGCCGCACGAGATCCGCGATACGCCCGTCGTCATATCGACCGTCAGGGTATCACCCTTCACCACATTCTGCCCTTGGGAAATAACGACATTCCCCGACATAGTCACCGTATTGGCTCGCATGTCGAATACGCCGATATCTCCGGTTGCGGTCTGGTCCTTCTGACCCGCTTGATCTGCTGATTCTGCTGAGATCCGGCCTGGGTGGCGCCGGCGGGCGGCGTCGCCGGCTTTGCGGGCGCGTCGTCATCATAGAACACGACGAGCGTTTTGCTGCGCATGCTGGTGTCGCCCTGGACCAAGTGAACGTCGCCGGAAAACGTTGCCATCTTGTCCTTGTCGCGCACCTCGAGGGTCGCGGAGTTGATCTTGATCGGCCTATCGCGGTTCTGCGAGAACCCCTGCAACGCATTGGGCGGACCGTTTGGCTGCTGTGCATATGCGGCGGCGACACCCACGGTCGTCGCGACCGCGAAGGCCGCCAATGCTTTCCCACCCGGCAGCGACATGATCGTCATGGCGACAACGAGCCCCAAGCTCGCGCCGGAGCGCCGAGGGGCGCAGCGTCTTGCGGTGCTGGCGCTGGTCGCACTTGGTCCGGATTAAGCGTCATCTCGACACCGCCGCCAAAAAGGACCAGGGCACCATTCTCGATCACTTCCAGCCGATTGGCGCTCAGCAAACCGTTGGGAAGTTTCAGCTCCACCGGGCTTTCGGAGACGATGTTGCCGCTTGCCACATTGACGGTCGCCTCCGACAGACGCCCCTTGTAGCCGGAAGTCGAGTTCAGAGTAATATGGTCATTGAGCCGCAACATCTCGCCTTTAGTGTCATAGAGGCCATTGATGGATTTGATTGTTACGCGCTGCCCGTCCTTGAGCTCAACCAGGGCGCTGATGTCTTTCAGCTCCAGGACTTCGAGTTTAGTGAGATCCTGGGCGGCAGCACGAGCGGTGAGTTCATAGGGCCGAGAATCGGTAGTGAATCCAGTAAGCCGCGGCGATTCCATGACGAT
>WNGJ01007905.1_pt1 | contig 22790 bp, 6 predicted proteins | sample 5400611 | NCBI WGS metagenome assembly WNGJ01 (sample SAMN13153375, study PRJNA577476) | soil metagenome | isolation source: 40 cm soil or saprolite under Garry oak tree replicate 1 | place: USA:California | collected 2016-06-15
AACTGTTTCGCTGATCGTCAACCAGGACACTCCGGTGGTTACCTGGACTCCGCCTGCCGCTATCACGTACGGGACAGCTCTCTCTACCACTCAGCTTAACGCCACCGCCTCAGTCCCTGGCTCATTCGCTTATACCCCAGCGGTGGGGAACATCCCAACTGGAGGCACTGCGACTCTCTCGGTTACCTTCACTCCGACCGACACCACGAACTACACCACTGTCACAAAGACGGTGCAGCTAACCGTCAATAGAGCAACTCCTGTGGTTACCTGGGCCCCGCCTGCCGCCATCACTTACGGGACGGCGCTTTCCGCTACTCAGCTCAACGCTTCGGCAACGGTCGGCGGAAGCTTCGCTTATTCCCCAGCAGCCGGAACTGTCCCTAACTCGGGCACCCAGACTCTTTCGGTTACTTTCAATCCGACGGACACTACCAGCTACACAGCCGTTACTCAAACCGTGTCGCTGACCGTCAACAAAGCAACTCTGACCGTTGCTGCAGCTAATGCGAATCGTGTCTACAACACCGCTAACCCGACCTTCACGGGGACTGTGACGGGTGCGGTGAACGGCGACACCTTCACCGAGAGCTTTACGACGACGGCCGTCCTCAGCTCGCCCGTCGGTCCTTATCCGATCACTCCATCCGCCACAGGAGCTAACCTCGCCAACTACACGGTCGTGGTCAACCCTGGCACCCTCACCGTCACTCAGGCGACGCCGGTGGTTACCTGGAACAACCCGGCAGCTATCACCTACGGGACGGCGCTCTCCGCTACCCAGCTCAATGCCACGGCAACCGTCGGCGGTGGATTTGTCTATACCCCGGCCGCCGGAGTGGTCCTCAACGCCGGCACCCAGACTCTGTCGGTCACCTTCACTCCGACCGACACCACCAACTACAAGTCGGTCACACAAACGGCTCAGATCATTGTCAACCAGACGACTCTGACGGTGACAGCAGCCAACGCCAGCCGCATCTACAACACTGCTAACCCGACCTTCACGGGGACTGTGACGGGCGCAGTCAACGGCGACACCTTTACCGAGAGCTTTACGACCGCGGCTATTCTCAGCTCGCCCGCCGGTACCTACACGATCGTTCCAACGGCGGCTGGTGCAAACCTCGGAAACTATACGGTCGTCACCACTAACGGCACTCTTACCGTCGCCCAGGCTACGCCGGTCGTCACCTGGAATAACCCGGCGAGCATCACCTATGGGACGGCACTTTCCACCACCCAACTGAATGCCACCGCCTCGATCCCTGGCGGTTTCGCCTATACACCGGCAGTGGGGGTCGTCCTCGGCGCCGGCACACAGACCCTCTCGGTCACCTTCACCCCAACCGACACCACCGATTACACGTCGGTCACGCAAACAGTTTCGCTCACCGTCACCAAGGCGACGCCGGTCATTACCTGGAATAATCCAGTCGCCATCACCTATGGGACGGCGCTGTCTACCGCACAGCTTAACGCCACCGCGACGGTCGGTGGCTCATTTGCTTATACGCCGGCCGCCGGAGCCATTCTCAACGCTGGTACCCAGGCCCTCTCAGTCACCTTTACCCCAACGGACACCACCGACTATACGACTGCCACCAAGGCTGTCTCGTTGACCGTCACCCTGGCGACGCTGACTGTGAGTGCGGCCAGCGACAGCAGGCCTTATAACACTTCCAACCCAACCTTTACCGGCACCATCACTGGCGCGGTCAATGGCGACGTGTTCACCGAGAGCTTCTCCACGACTGCCATCCTCAGTTCTCCTGCCGGCGCATACCCGATCACACCCTCCGCCGTCGGCAGTAACCTCGCCAATTACACAATTGTGGTCAATCCTGGAACCCTGACCGTCACTCAGGCGACGCCGGTCGTTACCTGGAACAACCCAGCAGCGATCACTTATGGGACCGCGCTCTCTGCTACACAGCTTAACGCCACAGCAACGGTTGGCGGCTCATTTGCCTATACGCCAGTTGCAGGTAGCGTCCCAGCGGCTGGTACCGATACTCTATCGGTCACCTTCACGCCCACCGACACCACCGACTACACCACTGTGACCAAGACAGTCTCTATTGTGGTGAACAAGCAATCTTTGGTGGTTACCGCCGGAAGTCAGACCGTTGTCTTCGGCGGGACGATTGGTCCCTATACCGCCACCATTACGGGTTTCGTGAATGGTGATACCCAGGCCAGTTCGGTGACGGGTAGTCCGTCTTTGACGACTACTCCGGCTTCACCCACTACGGTGGGGATCTATCCAATTACCGCGGGTATCGGTTCGCTGGTTTCTGCCAACTACACTTTTACCTTTGTCGATGGATCGCTTTCCATCACGAAGGCGACCCCAGTTATCACGTGGAATAACCCAGCAAATATCACTTTCGGCACGACACTGTCTTCGACCCAGCTCAATGCGACTGCGTCGGTCCCTGGTAACTTTGCCTACACCCCAGCTGCAGGCACCCCTCCGGCAACTGGAACCGATGCGCTCTCAGTCACATTCACCCCGACTGACTCCACTGACTACACGACTGTCACGAAGACGGTACAGATTACTGTCAACCAGGCGACGCCAGTAATCACGTGGAATAACCCGGCCAACATCACCTTCGGCACTACGCTCTCTTCGACACAGCTCAATGCGACCGCGTCGGTCCCTGGCAACTTTGTCTACACCCCGGCAGGGGGCACCACTCCCGCAACCGGAACCGATACGCTCTCGGTGACATTCACCCCCACCGACACCACCAACTACACGGCGGCTACCAAGACCGTACAGATCACGGTCACCCAGGCCGCTCCCGTGATTACGTGGAATAATCCCGCGCCAATTACCTACGGGACGGCACTTTCGGCTACTCAACTGAACGCGAGTGCAACCGTAGGCGGTTCGTTTACCTATACTCCCGCTGCAGGCAGCATCCCAACTGCGGGAACGGATACTCTTTCGGTCACCTTCACTCCGACGGACACGACGGACTACACAACAGTAACGAAAACCGTGCAACTGACTGTCAATCAGGCGACACCGGTGATCACGTGGAATGATCCTGCCGCGATTACCTATGGGACTGCACTTTCAGCTACTCAATTGAACGCGACTGCAACGGTAGGCGGTTCGTTTACCTATATCCCAGCTGCAGGCAGTGTTCCAGTTGCTGGAGCGGACACTCTCTCGGTCACCTTCACCCCCACGGACACGGCTAACTACACAACAGCCACGAAGACTGTCACGTTGACAGTCACTCAGGCCACACCGGTGATAACCTGGGCGAATCCGGCCAGTATCACCTATGGGACGGCACTCTCCGCAACAGAACTCAACGCGACTGCCTCGGTACCTGGCGTACTGGTTTACACTCCCGCTGCCGGCAGCATTCTGACCGTGGGAACGGATACTCTTTCGGTCACCTTTACACCGACCGACACAACCAACTACACAACAGCTACCAAGACTGTATCGCTCACAGTCACCCAGGCCACACCGGTGATCACCTGGGCTAACCCTGCCGCCATTACCTACGGCACGGCACTTTCCACAACGCAGCTCAACGCGACGGCATCGGTACCTGGCATCATGGTCTACACTCCCGCTGCAGGCAGCATTCCTGCCGCTGGCACCGATACTCTCTCAGTTACCTTCACCCCAACAGACACAACCAATTACACCACGGCAACCAAGACTGTCTCGATCCTCGTGAACAAGCAGTCACTGTTGGTCACAGCGGGTAGCCAGACTGTGGTTTATGGCACTGCGGTTGCTCCTTATACCACGACCATTACTGGTTTTGTTAACGCAGATACACAGGCGAGCTCTGTGACGGGCACTCCGTCTTTGACGACGACGCCAGCTACTCCTACCACCGTTGGTACCTACCCGATCGTCGCAGCTTTGGGCTCTCTTGTCTCGGCCAACTATAGCTTTACTTTCGTCAATGGGACGCTCTCCATCACAACAGCGACGCCGACCGTGAGCTGGGCCACTCCAGCAAACATCACCTATGGAACGGCACTCTCCGCAACTCAGTTGAACGCGAGCGCCTCCGTTGGCGGTTCCTTCGCCTACACACCAGCCGCAGGCAGTGTCCCCGCAACAGGTACTGATACTCTCTCGGTTACCTTCACCCCAACCGACACCACCGACTACACGACTGTCACAAAGACCGTACAGATTACCGTCACGCAGACTACTCCAGTGATCACCTGGGCGGACCCGGCGAACCTAACCCATGGGACGGCTCTCTCCAGCACACAACTCAACGCGACGGCATCGGTACCCGGCACGCTGATATACACTCCTGCCGCTGGTAGCATCCCAGCCGCTGGAAATGACACGCTATCGGTTACCTTCACTCCAACCGACACGACCAATTACACGACGGCCACGAAGACTGTGACCTTGAATGTCACTCAGGCAGCTCCAGTAATAACCTGGTCCAACCCGGCGAGCATTGTCTATGGGACGGCACTCTCCACTACCCAACTCAATGCGATCGCATCAATACCTGGTACGCTGGTTTACACTCCGGCCGTTGGTAGTGTCCTCGCTGCTGGATCCGACACATTGTCGGTCACCTTCACTCCAACCGACGCGACCAATTACACGACGGCCACCAAGACTGTGACGCTGACCGTCACTCAGGCTGCTCCGGTGATCACCTGGGCCGATCCAACAAACATTACGTACGGGACGGCACTTTCCACGACACAACTCAATGCGACTGCATCGGTACCTGGCGCATTGGTTTACACTCCTGCCGCTGGCAGCATTCCCGCTGCCGGAAATGACACGCTGTCGGTCACCTTTACCCCAACCGACACCGTCAATTACACGACAGCCACGAAGACTGTGAGTTTAACCGTCACGCAGGCCGCTCCTGTTATAACTTGGGCTCCTCCGGCAAGTATCACTTATGGGACGGCGCTCTCCGCCACACAACTCAACGCGACTGCCTCTGTGCCCGGCACTCTGGTTTACTCTCCAACCGCAGGCAGCATTCCCGCTGCCGGCACCGACACGCTTTTGGTCACCTTCACGCCGACTGACACGACCAACTACACGACCGCCACGAAGACGGTGACACTAACTGTCACTCAGGCCGCACCGGTGATCACGTGGGCTCCTCCGGCAAGCATTACATATGGGACTGCACTTTCCACCACACAGCTCGATGCAACTGCCTCAGTACCTGGCACCCTTGTTTACACTCCCGCCGCAGGCAGCATTCCTGCTGCTGGTACCAACACGCTCTCTGTTACCTTCACTCCAACTGACACGACAAATTACACAACGGCCACTAAGACCGTATTGCTGACGGTCACTCAAGCTGCACCGGTGATAACGTGGAATCCTCAGGCAAGCATTACGTATGGGACCCCACTTTCCACCACACAACTCAACGCTACCGCCTCAGTACCTGGCACTCTGGTTTACACTCCCGCCGCAGGCAGCATTCCTGCCGCTGGTACCGATACGCTTTCGGTCACCTTTACCCCGACTGACACGACTAACTACACGACGGCCTCCAAAACGGTGACACTAACAGTCACTCAAGCTGCACCGGTGATCACGTGGGCTAGTCCAGCGAGCATCACTTACGGGACCGCGCTTTCCACTACACAACTCAACGCTACTGCATCAGTACCTGGCACTCTGGTTTACACCCCGGCCGCAGGCAGCATTCCCGCCGCTGGTACCGATACGCTTTCGGTCACCTTTACGCCGACTGACACGACTAACTACACAACAGCCACCAAAACAGTGACATTAAGTGTCACTCAAGCAGCACCGGCGATCACGTGGGCCAATCCGGCGAGCATCACCTACGGGACAGCGCTCTCTACTACCCAACTCAACGCCACGGCGTCAGTACCCGGCACTCTGGTTTACACCCCGGCCGCTGGTAGCATCCCCGCCGCTGGTACCGATACGTTGTTGGTCACTTTTGCTCCAACCGATGCCACCAACTACATGTCAGCCACCAAGACTGTCCAGATTACTGTCACTCAAACTGCGCCCGTGCTCACGTGGCCTCCGCTGGTAGCATCCCCGCCGCTGGTACCGATACGTTGTCGGTCATCTTTACTCCTACCGATACGACCAACTACACGATAGCCACCAAGACGGCGACGTTGACTGTCACTCAAGCGACTCCGGTGATCACCTGGGCTCCTCCAGCAAGTATTATCTACGGGACGGCGCTCTCCGCAACACAACTCAACGCTACAGCCTCAGTACCGGGCAGTCTGGTCTACGCTCCGGCCGCAGGCAGCATCCCCGCAGCGGGCACCGATACGCTCTCGGTCACTTTCACTCCAACCGACACAACCAACTACACGACGACGACCAAGACGGTGACGTTGACTGTCACGCAGGCTACTCCGGTGATCACGTGGTCTGACCCGGCAAGCATTAGTTACGGGACGACGCTCTCCGCGACACAACTCAATGCTACTGCCTCAGTGCCCGGCACTTTTGTTTACACACCAGCTGCGGGCAGCACTCCAGCGGCGGGCACCGACACACTGTCCGTGACCTTCACTCCGACGGATACTACCAACTACACGACAGCCACCGCGACCGTACAGCTCACCGTGACTCAAGCCGCTCCGGTCATCACGTGGTCCAATCCGGCAAGTATCACCTACGGAACAGCACTATCCGCCACGCAACTCAACGCTACCGCATCAGTGCCTGGCACCCTGACTTACACTCCGATAGCTGGCAGCATTCCAGCGGCGGGCACAGACACACTGTCCGTGACCTTCACTCCGACCGATACCACCAACTACACGACGGCCACCAAGACGGTACAGATTTCCATCACACAAGCCGCTCCGGTGATCACCTGGGCTCCTCCGGCAAGCATCACTTATGGAACGGCTCTCTCCACTACGCAACTCAACGCGAGCGCGTCCACCGGTGGTTCGTTCGTCTACACTCCAGCGGCCGGCACCGTGCTCTCAACTGGCTCCAACACCCTTTCAGTCACCTTCACCCCCACGGACACCACGAACTACACGACGGCCATCAAGACAGTGACCTTGGTCGTCACGCAGGCTACACCCGTCATTACCTGGGCGCCGCCCGCTGCGATCAACTATGGCACGACGCTGTCTGCGACGCAGCTAAATGCAACTGCTTCGGTCCCAGGCACGCTGGTTTACACGCCCGCCGCGGGTAGCGTTCCAACCACAGGCACCGACACGCTCTCGGTCACCTTTACCCCCACCGACACGACAAACTACACGACCGCAACAAAGACCGTGCAGATCACGGTCAATCAGGACACTCCCGGCATCACATGGATTACACCTGCTCCGATCACCTATGGCACGTCGCTCTCAAACATCCAACTCGATGCAACCACCTCTGATCCAGGCACGCTGACCTACACTCCGGCTGCAGGCACTATTCTCCCCGTTGGCACTGACACGCTTTCGGTCACCTTCACACCGACGGACACCACGAACCACTCCAGCGCCACCGCAACTGTGCAGCTCGTCGTCGACAAGGCAACGCCAGTGATTGCATGGGCGGCGCCGGCGGGCATCATCTACGGAACCGCACTCTCCACAAACCAGCTCAACGCGACCGCATCGGTCCCTGGCATCCTGGTGTACACACCCGCGCTTGGTAGCATTCCCGCCGCTGGGAATGACACGTTGTCGGTCACCTTCACACCAACGGACACCGCCGACTACACGACGGTGACTAAGACCGTCACGTTGACGGTCACGCAGGCCGCTCCGGTGATCACCTGGACTCCTCCAGCAAGCATCACGTACGGTACTGCCCTTTCGATTGCCCAACTGAATGCGTCTGCGTCTGTTCCCGGAAATCTCGTCTACACTCCTGCCGTTGGCACCATTCTCGCAGCCGGCACGGACACTCTTTCGGTCACCTTCACCCCAACCGATACCACCAACTATTCCACCGTCACCAAGACCGTGCAGATTACTGTCACCCAAGCCGCAGCCACGATCACCTGGAACGACCCGGCAAGCATTACCTACGGTACTGCGCTCTCTGCCATTCAATTGAATGCCTCCGCCTCAGTACCTGGCGTTTTGGTTTACACCCCAGCCGCAGGCGCCGTTCCTGCAGCTGGTACTGATACTCTTTCGGTCACCTTCACCCCGACGGACACCACCAACTACTCCACTGTCACCAAGACCGTGCAGATTACTGTCACTCAAGCTGCAGCCACGATCACCTGGAATGACCCGGCAAGCATCACCTACGGCACAGCGCTCTCCGGAACTCAACTGAATGCTTCGGCTTCAGTACTTGGCGTGCTTGTTTATACCCCGCCGGAGGGCGTCATTCCAGCTGCTGGGACGGATACGCTGTCGGTCACCTTCACTCCGACCGATACCGCGAACTACTCCACTGTCACAAAGACTGTCACTTTGACCGTCACGCAGGCTGCGCCGGTGATCACCTGGAATAACCCTGCAGGTATTACCTACGGAACTGCGCTCTCGGCCATCCAGTTGAATGCCTCAGCATCTGTCCCCGGCAATCTCGCTTACACTCCTGCAGCTGGCGCAATCCCATCTGCTGGCACGGACACCCTCTCGGTCGCGTTCACGCCAACCGACACCACGAACTACTCCACTGTCACCAAGATAGTCACCCTCATCGTCACGCAGGCTGATCCGGTGATCACCTGGGCTCCTCCGGCAAGCATCACTTATGGAACAGCTCTCTCCGCGACGCAGCTCAACGCAACAGCTTCGGTACCGGGTGCCCTCGTCTATATCCCTGCTGCGGGCACTATACCCGCGGCCGGCACTGATACGCTTTCAGTTACCTTTACCCCGACCGATACCACCAACTACTCGACCGTCATCAAGACTGTCACGTTGACCGTCACTCAGGCTGCTCCTGTGATCACCTGGGCCAATCCTCCAAGTATCGTCTATGGAACCGCTCTTTCCGGGACCCAGCTCAACGCGACAGCTTCAGTACCTGGCACCCTGGTCTATACGCCAGCCGCTGGTGTTGTTCCTGCTACCGGCACCGATACGCTCTCAGTGACGTTTACTCCGACAGACACCACCAACTACTCTACTGTCACCAAGACCGTTACGCTGACTGTCACGCAGGATGCCCCGGTCATCACCTGGGCTCCTCCTGCGAGCATTGCTTACGGGACCGCGCTCTCCACTATTCAGCTGAATGCAACTGCTTCTGTACCTGGCATTCTCGTCTATACTCCTGCCGCCGGCACCGTTCCTGCGGCGGGTAGTGACACGCTCTCGGTGACGTTTACGCCCACCGACACCACCAACTACACCACGGCCACCAAGACTGTCACGTTGACCGTCACTCAGGCTGCTCCAGTAATTACGTGGGCCAATCCTGCAAGCATTATCTATGGCACGGCGCTTTCAGCCACTCAACTGAATGCGTCTGCGTCTGTCCCCGGCACTCTCGTCTACGCTCCTGCCGCCGGCACGGTTCTCGCGGCGGGTACTGATACGCTGTCGGTAACGTTTACGCCTACTGACACCACCAACTACACCACGGTCGCCAAGACCGTCACATTGACCGTCACGCAGGATGCTCCGGTGATCACCTGGGCTCCTCCTGCAAGCATCGTCTACGGCACGGCACTTTCGGCCAGTCAACTGAATGCGTCTGCGTCTGTCCCCGGCAATCTCGTCTACACTCCTGCGGCGGGCACGGTTCTCGCGGCGGGTACTAATACGCTGTCTGTGACGTTTACGCCTACCGACACCACCAACTACACGACGGTCACCAAGAACGTTACGTTGACGGTTACGCAGGCTGGTCCGGTGATCACGTGGAATAACCCGGCCAACATCACCTACGGTACGGCGCTGTCCACTACTCAGCTCAACGCGACAGCTTCGGTTCCCGGCAATCTCGTCTACACTCCCGCGGTTGGCAGCATCCCTGCGGCTGGCACGGACCTGCTCTCGGTGACGTTTACGCCGACTGACTCCACGAACTACTCCACCGTCATCAAGACGGTCACGCTGACCGTGACGCAGGCCGCTCCGGTGATCACGTGGAACAACCCGGCCAAGATTACCTACGGCACGGCACTGTCCACTACTCAGCTCGACGCGACAGCTTCGGTACCTGGCATCTTCGTTTACACTCCAGCGGCCGGCAGCATTCCCGCCGCGGGTACAGACGTCCTCTTGGTTACATTCACGCCGACTGACACCACGAACTACTCCACCGCTACCAAGACCGTTACGTTGATCGTCGGTCAGGCGACGCCAGTAATTACCTGGGCCGATCCTGTCGGTATCACTTACGGCACGGCACTGTCCACTACTCAGCTCGACGCGACAGCTTCGGTACCTGGTACCCTCGTTTACACTCCCGCGGCGGGAAGCATCCCGGCGGCTGGCACCGATACTCTATCGGTCACGTTCACACCAACCGACACCACGAACTACTCCGCCGTTACGGCAACGGTCCAAGTCACAGTCTCTCAGTCGACTCCCACGATCACCTGGGCCACTCCGGCAAGCATTACCTATGGCACGGCTCTTTCCAGTACGCAGCTGAATGCCTCTGCCTCGGTACCTGGCGCTCTTGTCTATACGCCTGCTGCTGGTACCATTCCATCCGCCGGCAGTGACACTCTCTCGGTCACCTTCACCCCCACTGACACCACCAACTACTCCACGGTCACCCAGACCGCAACGTTGACCATTACTCAGGCAGCTCCTGTAATCACCTGGGCTAACCCGGCGAGCATCACTTACGGGACGGCACTCTCCACCCCACAGCTCAACGCGTCAGCATCTGTCCCTGGCGTACTCGTCTACTCCCCTGCTCTTGGCGCTGTTCCCTCTGCCGGTACGGACACGCTGTCGGTCACCTTTACGCCAACGGATAAAACGAACTACACAACCGTCACCAAGACGGTGCCACTCACTGTCACTCAGGTGACACCTATCGTCACGTGGGCCGCACCATCCGCCATCACCTACGGAACTGCGCTCACAACAGTTCAGCTCAACGCGACGGCATCTGTACCTGGCGTCCTTGTCTACACCCCTGCAGCTGGTACCGTTCCTGCTGCAGGCACCGCCAATCTCACGGTCACCTTTACTCCGACCGATGCGACCGACTACACAACGGCAACGAAGACCGTTCAACTTACCGTCAACCAGGCCACGCCAGGCATCACGTGGAACACACCTGCAGCCATCACCTACGGAACTGCGCTTTCCGCCGTTCAACTGGATGCGACGACGTCTGATCCGGGCACGTTGGCTTATACGCCAGCCGCCGGAACCGTTCTTCCCGTCGGAACCAATACCCTCACGGTGACCTTCGCCCCAACCGACACCACAAACAACTCCAGCGCGACGAAGACGGTGCAGCTCGTTGTCAACCAGGCCACTCCCACTATCACCTGGGGTAGTCCTGCGAGCATCACCTACGGGACAGCCCTCGCAAACACGCAGCTCAACGCCACGGCATCCGTACCTGGCACGCTGGTTTACACTCCCGCTGCTGGAAGCATTCCGGTCGCCGGCACCGACACTCTTTCGGTCACCTTTACTCCAACGGACACTGCTAACTACTCCACCGTCACCGCAACCGTACAACTCGTCGTCAGTCAGGCTGCCCCCACCATCACATGGGCTAGTCCTGTGAGCATCACCTACGGGACGGCACTCTCCACCACACAACTGAACGCGACGGCATCGGTACCTGGCACGTTGGTTTATACGCCAGCCTCCGGTAGCGTCCCTGCCGCTGGTACCGATACGCTGTCGGTCACCTTTACCCCAACCGACACGACCAACTACACGACGGCTACCAAGACGGTGACGATAACCGTGACGCAAGCCGCACCGGTGATCACCTGGGCGAATCCGGCGAGCATCATCTACGGGACAGCGCTCTCCACCATACAGCTCAATGCGACGGCTTCTACTGGTGGTTCGTTCGTCTACACTCCCGCTGCAGGCAGCATCCCCGCCGCTGGCACCGACACACTTTCGGTCACCTTTACTCCAACCGACACGACCAATTACACGACGGCTACCAAGACCGTGCAGCTGACCGTCACCCAGGTAACTCCGGTCATTACATGGGCCACACCGACTGCCATCACCTACGGGACGGCCCTCTCCAGCGCCCAGTTGAACGCAGCCTCATCGGTCCCTGGCACGCTGGTGTACACACCGGCCGCTGGCATCGTCCCGTCCGCCGGCACGGTTACGCTCTCTGTCACCTTCACCCCGACCGACACGACCGACTATACGAGCGTGACGAAGACTGTCGACCTCACCGTCAACCAGGACACTCCAGGTATCACGTGGAATACACCAGCCTCGATTACCTATGGCACGGCACTCTCCAGTACACAACTCGACGCCACCGCCTCTGATCCCGGCACACTCGTCTACACTCCGGCTGCGGGCACGATACCTGCGGTTGGGACTGATACTCTCTCAGTCACCTTCACTCCGACAGACACTACCAATCATTCGAGTGTTACAAAAACAGTACAGCTCGTCGTCACCCAGGCGGCACCGGTCATCACCTGGAGCGACCCGGCAAGTATCGTCTACGGCACGGCTCTTTCGAACACCCAACTAAATGCATCTGCATCCGTACCTGGCATTCTTGTTTATGCGCCGGCGGCGGGCATCGTCCCCGCGGCTGGTACCGACACGCTGTCGGTCACGTTCACCCCGACCGACACCACTAGTTATTCCACCGTCACCAAAACCGTCACGTTGACGGTCACGCAGGCCGCTCCGGTACTCATATGGGGTCCTCCGGCAAACATTGTTTACGGAACAGCTCTTTCCATTACTCAACTCAATGCGACCGCATCAGTACCCGGCACGTTGGTGTACACGCCTGCTGTTGGCAGCATTCCAGCCGCCGGCACCGATACGCTTTCAGTCACCTTCACTCCGACCGACACCACAAACTATTCGACGGTGACCAAGACCGTACCTCTCACCGTGACTCAGTTGGCGCCGGTAATTAGCTGGGCGCCCCCCGCTGCGATCACCTATGGAACCGCACTCTCCGGTACTCAGCTCGATGCAAGTGCATCGGTCCCCGGCGCGTTGGTCTACACCCCGGCCGCTGGTACTGTGCCCTCCTCTGGCACCGTCACTCTCTCGGTCACTTTCACGCCGACGGACACGACCAATTACACGAGCGTCACCAAAGCGGTTCAGCTTACCGTCAACCCGGCCACACCGGGCATTACCTGGAACACGCCTGCTTCAATCACCTACGGAACAGCGCTCTCCAGTGTCCAACTCGACGCGATCTCCTCAGATCCTGGCACGATGGTCTACACTCCGGCGGCGGGCACCATTCTTCCAGTCGGAAACAATACCCTCTCGGTGACCTTCACCCCGACTGACACCATCAACCACTCCAGCGCTACTCAGACTGTCCAGCTGGTTGTCACCCAGGCTGCCCCGGTCATCACTTGGAGCAATCCGGCAAGCATTATCTACGGGACGGCACTCTCCACCGCAGAACTCAACGCGACGGCATCGGTACCAGGCACGTTGGTTTACACTCCTGCCGCTGGTAGCATCCCAGCCGCTGGGAATGACACGCTCTCGGTCACTTTCATCCCGACCGACACTACCAATTACTCCACTGTCACTAAGACCGCCACGTTGACTGTTACGCAGGCTGCTCCAGTAATCACCTGGACTCCTCCTTCAAGCGTCGTTTACGGAACAGCTCTCTCCATCACACAACTCAATGCAACAGCATCAGTACCGGGCACGATGGTCTACACTCCTGCCGCTGGTACAGTCCTGGCTGCCGGCACAAGCAACTTGTCGGTCACATTTACCCCGACTGACACCACGAACTACTCGACGGTGACAAGGACCGTACCTCTGACCGTCACCCAGGCTGCCGCCGTCATCGCATGGGCGACCCCCGCGAGCATCTCTTATGGCACGGCACTCTCCGCCACACAACTAGACGCTACTGCGTCAGTCCCTGGCACGATGGTCTACACACCCGCTGCAGGCGCAGTGCTCACGGCCGGTACTGCTACGCTTTCAGTCACCTTCACTCCGACCGACACCCCGAATTACACGACAGCGACGAAGACCGTTCAACTGACTGTGACTCAGGCGATCCCGGGTGTTAACTGGGCTTCTCCTGCCTCCATCACGTATGGAACCGCGCTCTCCAGTCTGCAGCTGAGTGCAACGTCTCCGGATCCCGGCACCTTCGCCTACACTCCGACTGCGGGGACTATTCTTCCGGTTGGAACGAATACTCTCTCGGTGACATTCACCCCGACGGACACCACCAACCACTCTACCGTCACCAAGACCGTGCCGCTGCTGGTCACCCAGGCCGTGCCTGTCATTACATGGAGTAATCCCGCAGGCATCACCTACGGGACTACGCTTTCCACTGCCCAACTCAATGCCACCTCATCGGTTTCAGGATCGTTCGTCTACAGCCCTGCAGCGGGTAGCGTGCCCTCGGCCGGTACCGATACTCTCTCGGTCACCTTCACGCCAACAGACACCACCGCCTACGCGACAGCTACCCAGACGGTACAACTGATTGTCAGCCAGAGCAGCCCCATCATCACGTGGGCCACTCCGGCAGGCATCACCTACGGTACAGCCCTCTCCAACGCTCAGCTTAACGCGACGGCATCAGTGCCGGGCACGCTGGTTTACACTCCCGCCGCTGGCACCGTTCCTGCCTCCGGCAACGATACTCTCACCGTCACCTTCACTCCAACCGACACCACAAACTACTCAACTGCTACCAGGACCGTACAACTCAGCGTTTCCCAAGCCACGCCCGTCATCACCTGGGCTGCTCCGGCGGGCATTACCTACGGAACGGCGCTCTCCACGGTTCAGCTCAACGCGACAGCCTCCGTGGCTGGCACATTTGCCTACACTCCTGCTTTGGGCAGCGTCCCAGCCGCAGGTACCGATACGCTTTCGGTTACGTTCACCCCAACTGACACGGCCAACTACACGACGGCAACGAAGAATGTCCAGCTGACGGTCAGCCAGGCCACTCCGGTGATCACCTGGGCCACACCGGCTGGCATCACTTACGGGACTGCGCTCTCGGTCGTTCAACTCAACGCGACCTCTTCTGTACCGGGCACGCTCACCTATGCCCCTGCCGCCGGTAGCATTCCAAGTGCCGGTACCGATACGCTCTCGGTTACCTTCACCCCGACCGACACCGCCGACTACACTACCGTAACCAAGACCGTACAGCTGGTCGTCAGCCAGGCCGCCCCGGTCATCACATGGGCGGCCCCAGCTGGCATCACCTACGGGACTGCTCTGTCCACGGCACAGCTCAACGCGACCGCCTCAGTCCCTGGTGCCTTTGTCTACACTCCAGCCCTAGGTAGCGTTCCGACTGCCGGCACCGATACACTCTCGGCGACCTTTACCCCAACTGATACGGCTAACTACTCCACCGTCACCAAGACGGTCTCGCTGACCGTCAGCCAGGCTGCCCCGGTCATCACCTGGGCTGCCCCGGCAGGGATCACCTATGGAACGGCACTGTCCAATACACAACTCAATGCGACAGCTTCTGTTGCCGGAACATTTGCCTATACCCCTGCTTTAGGTAATGTCCCGACCGCCGGCACGAATACCCTCTCGGTGACCTTTACTCCGACGGATACCACCAACTACTCCACCGTCACCAAGACCGTGCAACTGAGCGTCGCCGAGGCTACTCCTATGATCACCTGGTCCAATCCTGCGACTATCACCTACGGAACGGCACTCTCCGCCACGCAACTCAACGCGACCGCTTCAGTCCCAGGATCGTTCACCTATACTCCAGCTGCCGGTAGCATTCCGACAGCCGGTACCGATACTCTTTCGGTCACCTTTACCCCAACCGACACCTCCAACTACACAACGGCTACCGCCACCGTACAGTTGATCGTCACCCGGGCTACCCCCACGATTACGTGGCCCACACCTGCCGGTATTACTTATGGAACCGTCCTCTCCAGCGCACAACTGGATGCAACCACCCCGGTCGCTGGGTCGTTCGTGTACGCTCCAGCCGCGGGTAGCGTGCTTTCTGCTGGTACCGATAGCCTCATGGTCACCTTCACTCCAACCGACACATTGAACTACACGACGGCCACGAAGACAGTACAGCTAATGGTCGGTCAGGCGACACCGCCGATCACCTGGGCTCCTCCCGCAGGTGTCTCCTACGGAACGGCACTGTCGAGTGCGCAACTGAATGCTACCGCCCCCGTCGCCGGTTCATTCGCTTACACCCCAGCTGCAGGGAGCGTTCTAGCCGCCGGCGTCGACACGCTCTCGGTCACCTTCACGCCAACCGATACCACCGACTACACGACTTCGACCAAGACCGTGCAGTTGACAGTCAACCAGACCACCCCCAACATCACATGGGCGAGCCCGGCAACGATCTTCTACGGAACGCCGCTCAACACTACGCAGTTGAACGCCGCCGCCTATCAGTTGAACGGAACCACACCATTGGACGGCACCTTCGTCTATAGCCCTGCGGCTGGAACAGTCCTCACCGTCGGCTCGAAGCAACTGTCCGTTACCTTTACCCCGAACGATACGGCGAACTATACCTCCGCAACCAAGACTGTTCCGCTCACCGTTTCGCCGGAGACCCTGACCATCTTCGCCAACAGTTACACTCGGCTTTACGGCGTGGCGAATCCGGTGTTCCAAGGCAACATCACCGGCGCGCAAAATGGCGACACCTTCAGCGAAGCCTTCTCGACCTCTGCAAGCATCCCCTCTGCACCAGGCCAATATCCGATCATCCCTGCTGCGTCCGGAACGAATCTCTCCGACTACGTCCTGGTCGTGCAGAACGGAACGCTGACGGTAACGCAGGCTCCTGTCGTGGTCACAACCGCCCTCAGCACGCCTTCGATAGCATTTGGCCTGGACGTAACGATGACGGCGAATGTCACCTCAACCACCAGCGGCGTTCCAACGGGCACCGTCAAGTTCCTCGACAACGGGAATCCCATCGGAACGGCAGTTCTCTCTAACGGAGTCGCGACGTTCGCCACCGCGGGGCTCCAGGTTGGGACGCACGTTATCGTTCCGGTCTACAGCGGTGATACAGATTTCATCGCGAGCTCTGCTTCCGCATCTTCGTCCAACTCGAACACCGTCCTCATTACTCCGCTGGACTTCACCTTGCAGGTCATTACAGCACCTACACCTTCTCGCCTGCAACAGTATCGAAGACTGGTGGGCCGACCGACATCATCCTTACGGTGGCGACGCGCAAGCTTGCCTCGAATGAGTCGCCGAAGGACCTGTCGAGCAAACCTTCGCAGATAGCGCTCGGGTTGTTCCTGCTGCCTCTTCTGGGTCTGCGGTACTCCCGCCGCACGAGCAAGAAACTGACACGCGTTATCACTAACTCAGTTCTGCTGCTGTTGTCGCTTGGAGCCATTGGCACAATCTCCGGCTGCGGGAGCGGCTATTTCGACCACACCTATCCGATCACCATCACTGCAACCAGCAATGGTATTCAGCACGCCGTCACCGTTGACTTCCACATCGACCAGTCGCCCCAGTAAGGATCGCAATGGCAAATGAAACAGAGCATCATGAACGATTTAATTCTCGAAGGCCTGCAAGTGTTTTAGGAGATTTTCAGTGCGACTAAGAATTTTCACGTTGATCTGTCTTGTCGGCTCTACGGTCGCTAGGCTCCACGGCCAAGCCACCGCTACGGCATCGCGTGTTGGAGATCTACAGATCGGCGCTATGTTCAACCTGGCAAATTCTGACTACAGGCCGGCTAGGTTCAAAGGATATGGCTTCTATTCGACGTACGACTTCAAATATCACGTCGGAATCGAGGGAGAGTTTCACCAGATCAATGATCCAGATGCAACCGAGGGCATTTATGAACGCACCTACGAAATTGGGCCTCGATATGTTCTGCACTACGGGCGTTTCGCACCATACGCGAAGGTCATGTATGGGCGAGGGGTTTTCAACTATCCGCCGGTGTTCGGAGATCCTAAAATCGGACCCATCGCAAATCTGGCCTACAACATATTTGCTGTCGGCGCCGGCGTCGACTATCACGTTCTGCCGGGGCTAAATTTAAGAGCCGAGTACGAATACCAGCAATGGTTGAGCTTTCCGCCCAACGGACTTACTCCGAATATCTTTAGTGTAGGCGCGGCTTATCGCTTTCACTAACCCAACTTAGGGAGTGCGGTAGCAAAGGCCGGATTCGGATTTCGTTTGGCCGAAAGAACGCCAATCCTTACTTTTCGCGTGTGGTACCTGGAATTGTGTTGGCATCCTCCGGGCGCGGAGGGATTGATACGACGCAGACGGTTTTCAGGCGTTCCGGATTGAACTTTTGTCGGGCCCGGACCGGCGGTTGCGGAATTGTCGCCCTTGGGTCCCGACGGCTCAAAGGCATGTTCGGAGCCCGGTGCTGGATGTTGACCGGTGGGTTGGTTTGCCTGCTGATCTTTGGTTGACATGGAATCACCTTTCTGATTTCGACTTTTGTTGGAGTGGGACGTGAGGGGGTGTAGTTGCCTCATTTCCGCAGGTCTTCCGGCGGCGCTTCTTGTCTGTAAACTGTTGTAGAGTTCAGAGAAGTATCGGAGGACTTTTTGATGCTGCTCGTGACAATATTTTCGACTCGTGAAAGCGGACCCCTCTTGCGCAGCACGAATCCCTCAATCAACTCGGCAGTCGTGGATCGACTTTTCTGCTTTGCCGGAATTAGGGCGGAATTTACCCGATACAAGTCTGTAACTGGCTTGCGGAGGCGTTCGTTGACAGATGGGATTTAATCAAAAGGCGGAAAAGGTTGCGAGCAATGGCGCGGATGCGGATTCCATTTTTGTGACCGGGGGCGCCGGATTTATTGGCTCTAACTTCGTGCTCGACTGGCTCACTGCGGGCGGTGGCCCCGTGGTCAATCTGGATAAGCTGACGTACGCGGGAAATCCGGAAAATCTGGCGTCCGTGGCAGCGAATTCGGCGTATACGTTCGTGCATGGGGATATATGCGACGCCGAACTGGTTGCCGGCTTGTTGCGAAAGCATAAGCCTCGGGCACTGGTTCACTTTGCGGCGGAGAGCCATGTTGACCGCTCGATTTTGGGGCCAGAGGCGTTTCTGCGAACCAATATCGATGGGACCTTTACTCTGTTACGGGCGGCGCGCGGATACTACGATTCGCTTGCGGATGAGGAGCGGAGGCGATTTCGGTTTCTGCATGTATCGACTGACGAGGTGTATGGCACGTTGACGCCGCAGGCGCCGGCATTTCATGAAGAGACGCCATACGCGCCTAACAGTCCATATGCGGCGTCGAAGGCTTCGTCGGATCACCTGGTCCGGGCGTGGGTGCATACGTATGGGCTGCCGGCAATCATTACGAACTGCTCGAACAACTATGGGCCGTATCAGTTTCCGGAGAAGCTGATTCCGTTGATGATTGCGAATGCGCTGCAGGGCAAGGCGTTGCCACTGTATGGAGATGGGCAGCAGGTGAGGGACTGGTTATACGTAGTGGATCACTGCCGGGCGTTGCGGACGGTTCTGGAGCGGGGGCGAGTGGGGGAGACATACAACGTCGGAGGCGGAAACCAGCGAAGCAACCTTGAGGTGGTGACGACGGTGTGCGCGCTACTGGATGAGCTGGTGCCGGAGTCGAAGTTCAAGCCGCATCTGCAACTGGTGAAGTACGTGACGGACCGTCCCGGACACGACCGGCGATATGCGATTGATGCGCGGAAACTGGAGGGTGAGCTTGGTTGGCGGGCGCAGGAGAGCTTTGAGACGGGTTTGAGGAAGACGGTGGAGTGGTATCTGGCGAATGCGGCCTGGGTGGAGGGTGTGACGAGCGGGGCCTATCAGCAGTGGGTGAGGCAGAACTACGGAGGTCGCGAGGCCAAAGGCTCGGATGACGGTGTTGAGGAACGCACTAGCATCGCTGCAAGGGAGGGTTCGCGTTGAAGGGAATCATTCTTGCAGGAGGTTCGGGGACACGACTGCATCCGGTGACCCAAACGGTGTCGAAGCAGCTACTACCGGTGTACGACAAGCCGATGATCTACTATCCACTGTCGGCGCTATTGTTGGCGGGGATTCGCGAAATACTGGTGATTTCGACGCCGGAGGACACGCCGCGCTTCAAGCAGTTGCTAGGCGATGGAGAGCAGTGGGGAATCAAGCTCCAATATGCAGTGCAGCCATCGCCCGATGGGTTGGCTCAGGCATTTCTGATCGGCAAGGAGTTTCTGGCGGGCGAGGGTTGTTGTCTGGTTCTGGGCGACAACATCTTCTACGGACAGGACTTTGCGAAGACCCTGCGAAAGGCGGCAGCAGGGGGACAGGGAGCCACGGTGTTCGCCTACCCGGTGCTTGATCCAGAACGATACGGAGTGGTGGAGTTTGATGCTGAACGGAGGGCCATTTCGATTGAAGAGAAGCCAGCGAAACCGAAATCGCGCTATGCAGTAACAGGGATTTATTTTTACGACGCACAGGTGGTGAGTGTGGCCGAGGGTTTGAAGCCCTCGCCGCGGGGTGAGTTGGAGATAACGGATGTGAACCGGTGGTATCTGGAGCGCGGACAACTACGGACACAATTGCTGGGCCGAGGGACAGCGTGGCTCGATACAGGGACACATGACTCTTTGCTGGAGGCGTCGATGTTTATCCACACGCTGGAGAAACGGCAAGGACTGAAGGTGGCTTGTCCTGAAGAGATTGTGTACCGGCTGGGCTATATCGATGCTGCTCAGCTGCGCGCACTGGCGGCGAAGATTGCGAAGAGTACGTATGGCGAGTATCTGCTGCGGATTCTGGAAGAGACGGTGTACTGATGGAGCGAAATGCTCTGCCGGCGGGCGGACGAATACTGTTGACGGGAGCTACGGGGCAGGTGGGCGGGGAGTTGCTGGAGACGCTGAAGCCTCTGGGTGAGGTGATCGCTCCGGCGCGGGCGGAGATGGACCTGGCGAATGGGGCTTCGGTACGGGAGACGATTCGTGCGGTGCGGCCGCGATGGATCGTGAATCCGGGAGCATACACGGCGGTGGATAAGGCGGAGAGTGAGCCGGAGTTGGCTTATGCGATCAATGCTGAGGCTGTGCGGGTGATGGGGCAGGAGGCCCGGGCGATCGACGCCGGAGTGATTCATTTTTCAACAGACTATGTCTTTGACGGTTCTGGAAGCGCACCGTACCGGGAGACGGATATTACGCGACCAGTAAGTGTCTACGGAGCGAGCAAGCTGGCGGGGGAGAGGGCGTTGGCGGAGAGTGGCGCGGGGCATATGGTCTTTCGGACGAGCTGGGTATATGGAGCACGAGGGAAAAACTTTTTGCTGACGATCTTGAAGCTGGCGCGAGAGCGGGAGACGTTGCGCGTGGTGGCGGATCAGCATGGAGCGCCGACGTGGAGCCGTGATCTTGCGAGGATGGCAGCAGAAGTGATCGAGCAGTGCGAGGCGGCGGCGCGAGAACAGGAGCTGGCGGCTGTGCTGGCTGATGACGGCGGTGTCTATCACGCGGCTGGTGCGGGGGAGACGACGTGGTATGGATTTGCGGCGGAGGCGGTGCGATTACAGAGAGAGAGAGAGCCTGGGACGCTGTTTGCAGCGATCGAGGCGATTACAACCGTTGAGTATCCAACGCCGGCGCAGCGGCCGACGAACTCACGGATGAACTGCGAGAGGCTGAAGGAACGGTTTGGGTGGAAGATGATGGACTGGCGGGATTCGCTGCGAGAGGTTCTGGCAGAGCTATGAGGGCACGGGCTTTATTTCTCGATCGGGATGGGGTGGTGAATGAGGAGGTGGGGTATCTGCATCGGGCCGACGAAGTGCGGTTTATCGATGGGATATTTTCTCTTTGCCGGACAGCGGCGGGGCTGGGTTACCGGCTGATTGTGGTGACGAATCAGGCGGGAATCGCTCGGGGATATTACTCCGAGGCAGACTTTGAGGTGTTGATGGAGTTCATGCGCGGAGAGTTGCGCGCAGAAGGGGTGGAGTTGGATGCGGTGTATTACTGTCCATTTCATCCTGAGCACGGGGTGGGCAAGTACAAGCAGGAACATGAGGACAGGAAGCCGGGGACGGGAATGCTGCGGCGCGGGGCGAGGGAGTTTGGGGTGGAGTTGAGCGAGAGCGTTCTGGTGGGCGATCGCTGCTCGGATGTAGGGGCGGCTAATGCGGCTGGGTTGCGGCAGGCGTTTCTGATCAGCGGAACCGAGGCCGAGGGATGCGGCGGGGAGTATCTGGCGGTGAAGTCGTTGGCTGAGGTGGAGCGGTGGCTGGTGGAGCGCAGGTAGGACAATGCGATCGCTAGAGATGGCTTACTATGAGTGCAATTGTCAGGCCGACACAGAAGATGTGAATGATCAGTTGGATGAGGAAGGCTGTGGCTGAGAAATCACCGCTTCGACGCGGCGGATAGCGGAACTACGACTCATCGCCAGATGAACTGCGATGCCGTACAAGAGGCCTGGTTCTGACGAAGGTTGAAAAGGGCGGCGAGGTCGAGAATGCCGGAGGGCAGGCCTGCGAGCAATATGACTTTCCAGATCTTCCATGAGGCTCTTCGTGGCTCTTCCGTCAACCGCAGGGATTACTTTAATGATTCGTATCTAAATGATTAGTATCATCTATCTGATCCCTATGCGGATGGTGGCAAGTCGGCTACGGTGAAGAGTGCGCCGCGTGCGTCCCTCGGGCTTACGGAGGGCAATTTGCCATCGAGAGC
>WNGJ01008820.1_pt1 | contig 22787 bp, 28 predicted proteins | sample 5400611 | NCBI WGS metagenome assembly WNGJ01 (sample SAMN13153375, study PRJNA577476) | soil metagenome | isolation source: 40 cm soil or saprolite under Garry oak tree replicate 1 | place: USA:California | collected 2016-06-15
GTGACCTTGAGCCGCCGTGCCGCCGACTGGATCGCTTACATGTCGCCCGCTTTCAAGTCGACCGCGTTCTCGATCAAGCCGCGGTGGATCTCGCCGGTGAGCTCGTAGTCGCCGCCCGGACGACGTCGCCATAGCCACTCCGGATAGCCGGGCACCCACGTTTCGGGGAAGGAGACAAGGCGCGCGCCCGCGGCCGCCGCCTTCTCGACGAGCTCGACGCCCCGCTGCAAGGTCTTCTACCGGTTCAGCGTGACGGGCGGATGCTGGACGACGGCAACCTTGTGCGTGCCGGCGCGCTTAGGCATCGCGGACAGGGTAGTCGCCCGCGCGGGCGAGCATCCCAGGCAGATCCTTGCCCAGCTGGACGCCCAGCCAGCGGGAGGTCGCGACGAGCGCGTCGAGGTCGATCCCGACATCTACGCCCTGCCCGCGGAGCAGGTAAGCCAGGTCTTCGGTCGCGATGTTGCCTGTCGCCTTCGGAGCGAATGGGCATCCGCCCGCACCGCCCACCGACGCGTCCAGCGCCACCACACCCTCCTCGAGCGCGGCGATCGCGTTCGCGTAGCCGGTGTTGCGCGTGTTGTGGAAGTGGGCGCCCACCGCCGCCCCAAGCTGCCGGGCGCCGCGCACCAGCTCGTGGACCTGCGCCGGGACGCCGACACCGATCGTGTCCGCCAGGCAGATCTCGTCGGGTGGCACGGCCATCAGCCGCTCCACGATCTGCAGCACGCGCTGCGGGGCGACCGGGCCATCGAACGGGCTGCCGAACGCGACGCTGACGGTGACCGTGACCGGCACCCGGTCGCTTCGCGCGCGGGCCACGAGGGCGAGTGCGGTGTTCAGGCCGTCATCGGTCGTCGCGTTCTGGTTGCGGCGGCCGAACTCGTCGGCGGCCGAGAACGCGTAGTGCAGCTCGTCGACTCCGGCGGAGATCGCCCGCTCGTATCCCTTCTCGTTCAGGACGAGGCCTGCATAGACCGTGCCCGGCTTGCGGTGAAGGGCCGCCATGACGTCTTCGGCTCCGGCCATCTGCGGCACGAGCTTGGGATTGACGAAGCTGGCAGCCTCGATCCGTTTGACGCCGGCCGCGGCGAGGCGGTCGCAGAGCTCCGCGCGCACTCCGGGGCCGAGGGTTTTGGCTTCGTTCTGGAGGCCGTCGCGCGGCCCGACGTCGCAGACGATCAGAGACACATAGATAAAGGTAGTGCGGGCTTACGCTCCTCTCCCCGACCCTCTGACCTTCAGGGAGAGGGAAGCAGGTCGGTCATCGGCGATGCGGATTTGGCCTGGCCCAGGCGGCCGACCCCGAGCAGGTCTTCGATCGTCGCCAACATCGAGTAGTGAGTGTAGGAACGGCTGCTCGTCCGGTGAGATCCATGCGGCGTGACGACGATCGTCAGCACGCGGTTGTCGCTGGCTCTGTCGTCCTCGTCATAGGTGACGAACAGCACCCCATCGGATTGGAAGGCCTTGGACGCCGTTATCTGGGCCACCTCGCCGCGCAGCCATTCATCCCCGACCGCGATCTCACAGCTATGGGTGTTGTGGCAGTCGTCGGGAGTGATCCAGACCAGGCGCGGCGTGTCGCCCGCGAGGTCGGCCGCAAGCGCATCGTGCGGGACAACGTTCGATGGACACTGCCCGCCGTAGTACGCGAATGGATTGTGGCCGGGGTCGTAGGGAGCTGGGCTCTCGATGCACTGGCCACTCACCATGCCGTCCATATACGCCCGCCAGCTCACGCTTGCATTGGTGAGCTGCGTCCCCAGGTCCGACCGCGGCAGAACGTGGAAGCTGTCGTCGGTCACTCCCCACGTGGAACCGGATGTGAGGGCGAGGTAGTTAGGGACACTGGGGTGGGTGATCGCGTGGTAGTTCTCGGCCACCGCGTACTTCGACGCAAGCGACGCCATGAAAGAGCCGCTGAGCGCCTGCTCGGGCGTGTGGTTCTCCATGACGATGATGAAGACATGCCGGTCGGTGGCCGCCGGCGTGGATCGTGAGGGTGTGCAGGCAAACGACATCACCGCGATGAGCAAGAGTGCCGCCGCCGCCCGCATCCATCCTCAGGTTACCGAGAGGTTTCCTCAGCCATCTCCCAGTCGACGACCGCGACCTCGCGCGGCCCTAGCCGAGTCACCTGCGCCCCGATCCGGACCTCCGCCGGCGCTTCCCCGTGGTTCAACAGGAAGAGCATCTCGCCGCGGCGAACAGCCTCCACACCAGGTGGCGCGTCGAGCACGGGCGTCACGCCCGCCATCGCGCACACGTCGCGCAGGACCACGGACATCACGAGTGGTTCGGGTCGCGTGCCGAGATAGGTTGCGCTGCCTCGGCCGAAGCGATTACGCGTGAACGCAGGCTCGCCGTCGAGCCGCCCGCCGGCGAACGTCGCTAGCACCTCCGCCTTCGATGGCCTGATCAGCTCGCTCCACACGTCCCCCAACCCCAGGGTTCCGTCGGCGAGCCGAAGGCCCACCGTCCCGCCCGCCGCCAGTGGATACCAGTCGACCACCGTGAGGCCGAGCACCTCCGCCAGCGGCGCCGGGTAGCCGCCCAGCCAGACATGGTCGTCGGGATCGACGATGCCGCTGAAGTAAGACAACACAAGGTGGCCGCCGCGCTCGACGTACTGGCGCAGATTTGCCGCCGCATCGCGGCTCACGAGGTAGAGGTTCGGCGCGAGCACGAGCCGGTATTTCGAGAGATCGTCGACCGGCCGCGCGAAGTCGGCCGTGACGTTGGCCTGGAAGAGGGACGCGTAGTACGACTCGAGCTGCTCCACCTGCTTGACCCGGCCCGACGGCTTGGACGGCTGCTCGAGCGCCCACCAGGAGTCCCAGTCGAGCAGCACGGCGACCCTGGCCTCCACGCGCGTGCCCGCGACCCGATCGAGCTCGCGGAGCTCGCCGCCCAGCTGCTTGGCCTCCAGCCAGGCAGGAGAGCTCTCGGTCGGGCCGTGCGGAACGAACGCGCTGTGAAACTTTTCAGCTCCCGCCTGCGACTGCCGCCACTGGAAGTACATGATCCCGTCCGCGCCACGTGCCAGCGCCTGGTAGCTCCAGAGGCGCGCCTGGCCGGGCTCTTTGGCGACGTTTGCCTCGCGCCAGTTGACGCGACTCGTCGTCTGCTCCATCAGGATCCAGGGGCGTCCCCGGCCGAGCGAGCGCATCAGGTCGTCCGCCATCGCGGCGCGCATCCCAGACGCGGGGTCCGCAGGGTCGGGATACGAGTCGTTGCTGACGATGTCCTGTTGCTCGGCCCACTTCCAGTAGTCGACCGGCTTGAAAAAGCTCATGAAGTTGGTCCCGATCGGTATGTCCGGGGTTCGCTGCTTCAGCACGTTGCGTTCGAGCTCGTAGCACTCGAGGAGGGTGTCCGAAGAAAATCGCGCGAAGTCCAGCTGCTGGGTGGGATTCGGCCACGTCGGGGTGCGCCGCGGCGGCAGGATCTCCCCCCAGGACGAATAGCGCTGCGACCAGAAGTCGGTGCCCCACGCGCGGTTGAGCTGCTCCATCGATCCGTAACGGCGCTCCAGCCACTCGCGGAAGGCCTGCGCCGAAACGTCGCAGTAGCAGGCCGCGACGTGGCACCCGTACTCGTTGTTGACGTGCCACATGGCCAGCGCGGGATGGCCGCCATACCGCTCCGCCATCGCCTCGACCAGCCGCCGCGCCGCCTCGCGATAGGCTCGGCTGCTCGGGCAGTAGTGCTGGCGCCCGCCGGGCCAGAGCTTGACGCCATCGGCCGTGACCGGCAGCAGCTCGGGGTGGGCGTGCGAGAGCCAGGGCGGCGGCGAAGCGGTCGCCGTCCCGAGGTTCACCCGCACGCCGCCCTCGTGCAGAAGCCCCATCACCCGGTCGAGCCACGCGAAATCCCACTTGTCCTCTCGTGGCTGGATTCGCGACCACCCGAACACGGCGAGGTTGACCATGTTGACGCCGGCCTCACGCATGAGCCGGACGTCCTCCGCCCAGACGTCCTCCGTCCATTGCTCGGGGTTGTAGTCCCCACCGAAGATGAGGGGCGGAGTCAGCGCCTAGCCCTTGGTCGCGCCAAGCGTGAGGCCGCGCACGAACTGCTTCTGCAGGAGGATGAAGACGATGATCGGCGGGATCGCCGCCAGCATCGACACGGCCGCCAACGCGTTGTAGTCCGTGAAGTACTGCCCCGACAGGTTGTTCAGGGCGCTCGTGATGGGCCGCTTGTATCCCTTCGAGATGAGGATCAGCGCCCAGAAGAAGTCGTTGTAGATCCAGGTGAACTCGAGCGTCGCGAGTGCGGCCAGCGCCGGCCGGCACAGGGGGAGCGTGATGCGCCGCCAGATCTGGAACACCGAAGCGCCGTCCACCAGCGCCGACTCAGTGAGCTCCTTGGAGATCGTCTTCATGTAGTTGCTCAAGACAAACGTGCAAAAGCCGGTCTGGAAGACGACGTGGATGAGGATGACCCCGATGTACTGGTCGTAAAGAAGCCCGTTGTCGCTGAAGACGGCGAAGGAGAACGAGCCGATATCGATCGACCCGAGCGAGGGGATCGGCGTGTTCAGGTAGATCCAGTAGAGCGGGATGATGATGACCTGCGGCGGGAGCAGGTTGCCGGCGGTGAAGAGCATCAGGACGATCAGGTTGAACCGCCAGCTGAACTGCGTGACGGCGAACGCGATGATCGACGAGAGCAGCAGGGTGAGCAGCACGCCGGGGATCACGACCACCAGTGTGTTGACGTAGTAGTAGGGCAACTGCGCGTCGTTCCAGACCGAGACGTAGTTGTTGAAGTTGAGCGCGCTGGGCCACGACACCGAGCCTCGGTGGATCGTTTCGTCGAACGGACGCAGCGAGCTGTAGAAGGCCCACACCAGCGGAAACAGCCACAGCACCGCCATGAGGATGAGGAACGCATGCAGGGCGACTCGGCCTGGGCGAAGGGGCCGTGCGATGCGAGCCTCGTGCAGGGCAACCGTCATGACACCCCAGGCCTCATCACGCGCGACAGGTAGATGACGATCGGGACGATGGAGATCACAAGCAGCACGACTGCGATCGCGGAGCCGAAGCCGACGAGGCTTGCCTCGCTGAGGCTGTTGTTCGTGATCAGCGTCGACAGCAGCTCCAGCCCGTTCTTGCCGTGGTTGATGATGTAGACGATGTCGAACGCTCGCAGCGATTCGATAGCCGTGACGACGAGGATGATCACGTTGATGGGCGCCAGCACCGGGAAGACGATCCGGAAGAAGATCTGACGCTCGTTGGCGCCATCGATCGCCGCCGCCTCGCGAAGCGCCGGGTCGACGCTCTTCAGACCGGCCAGGTACAGCACCATGATGTAGCCGACGTGGCGCCAGCTGGCCGCGACCAGGACCGCGAGCAGGTTGATATGCGGGTCGCCCAGCCAGTCGACCAGGTGGCCTGTACGGTTGAGTGGAAAGAAGTTGTTGATGAAGCCGTCGGTGGGCGAATACTGCAGCTCCCAGATAAACCCGACCACCGCGAGCGACAGCACGACCGGGACGAAGAAGATGCTCTGGTAGACGCGCGTGCCGCGGATCTCCCGGTCGAGCAGCACCGCCAGGAACATGCCGAGCGGCGTCGCGATCAGGCCGAAGAACGCCAGCCAGATCAGGTTGTGCCAGACGGCAGGCCAGAAGAACAGGTACTGCGTGAAGAGCAGCTGGTAGTTGCGTAAGCCGACGAAGTTCTGGGCGGCGATCGCCCCAAAGCCGTCCCAGTCCGTGAACGAGATGAAGATCGAAGCCACGGTCGGGGCCCAGATGAGGATCAGGTCGAGCGCGACGGGGACGCCGACCATCACGATCAGCTGCCACTTGTCGACCCCTGTCAGAACGCTGTAGCGCTTGCGGCCCCTAATGGCCGCGGCCCCCGTCCCGGAACCTTTGGTCCGAGTGGGGGCCGCTGTCGTGGATTCGCCCACCGCCTGATTATTCCGCTTTACTTCTCCGGTGGCAGGGAGTCCCAGAACTGCTGCATCTTGCCCTGCAACTGGGTCGGATCGGCGCTCGGCGCCCGCAGGAAGTTCAGCAAGAAGCTCTGCATCCCGTTCGCGCCCGCGAAGTCGGGCCGCGAGTCGCGGTCGAAGAACTGGGTGATGCGCTTGGCGCTGCTGATGATCTGGGCGGCTTTGCTCTGCAGAGGGCTGAAGCTGCTCTTGTTGGTGTCGATCGCGGTGGGGATGAAGCCGGGCTGGTTCTGGAACATCAGAAGCTGCGTCGAGCCCTTGGCGATTCTTGCTGAGCATCCAGACATCGATGGGAGCATCGAGCGCCTTCTCGGCGTCGTACTGCGTGCCGAGGTCTGGGAAAGGGAAAAAGTCCAGGTCATCGAGGTCGGCCGGATTCGTGAACTCGGAGGAGAGGAACAGCCCGAAGACGATCATGCCCGACTTCTTCTGCACCAGGGTGTCGGCCGCCTGCTGCCAGGTCGTGCCGGCAAACCCGGACGGGTAGTACGGAGTCAGCTCCGCCCACTTCTTGTACACGGCTGTGACGCGGGGGTCGGTCCATTTCTGCTTGCCCGTTAGAAGCTCGATGTGGAAGTCGTAGCCGTTGAGTCTCAGGTTGAACAGGTCGAAGGTGCCCTGGGCGGGCCAGCCGTCCTTGTCGCCGAGGGCGATGGGCGTGAGGCCATCCTTCTTCATCTGCTTGGCGAGCGCTACGAACGCGTCCCAGTTGGTCGGGATGCTGTAGCTGTGGGCCGCGAAGACGCTCTTGCGGTAGAACACCGCCCACGGGTAGTAGTCGACGGGGATGCCGTAGACGTGCCCGTCATTGCCCTTGACCGAGGTGGCGAAGGCGTCGGTGTAGTTGGACTTCACCTTGTCCCATACGTCGTCGATCGGCGTGGCCAGGCCCTTGTCGGCGAAGAACCTCATGCGGTGCCCGGAGAACCAGGTGAACGCATCCTCGGGTTTTCCCTGCAGATACGAGCTGATCTGGTCCTGGAAGGTGTTGTGATCGACGGTGTTGAGCGTGGCTTTGTTGCCGGTGGCCGACTGGAAGGCGGCGATGATCGCGTCCATGCCGCGTTTCTCGGCCGCGTCCGAGTGGTTGCTGCCCAAGGTCACGGTGCCGCTGGTGCTGCCTGTCGAGCCGCCACAGGCCGCGATGAATGCGGCGAGGCTCATGGCGCCGCCGATCTTCAGGATGTCGCGCCTCGACATGGAGAGGTCGAACGGCAGCTCCGTGCCGAGGTACGGGAGGTCCAGCCTCCGGGTATTCGAATCAGCCATGGTTGCCCTCCTCAGTCGCCCCTGCAGGCGCGTGGATCGTACGTTTGCCTAGGCGAACCATACTGATTCGGTCAAATTTGTCAACTGAACTGCACACTCTTGCTCGGAAATGATCGAAAGCGTACGATCGCGGCCAATGCTGGCGGCAGAACGGCGGAAGCGGATCAGCGATTCCCTGCGCAGCCGGGGCATCCTCTCGGTGGCCGAGATGGCGCAGTCGCTGGGCGCCACCGAGATCACGCTGCGGCGCGACCTGCGGGCGATGGCGAGGGACGGGTTGGTCGTGCGCACCCACGGCGGAGCGATGCTGCCCGACGGTCTCGCCTACGAGCCGACCTTCTCCGAAAAGGCGCGCCAGGCCGGGGCGCAGAAGGCGGCGATCGCCAGGGTCGCGGCGACCATGATCCGGCCCGGTGACTCGATCCTCCTGGGTCCCGGCACAACGACCCTGGAGCTGGCGCGCCTTCTGCTCAAGTCGCCCGAGCTCACGGTGGTCACCAACTCACTGCTCGTCGCCCAGGCCGTGATGGACGCCCCCCACGTCGAGGTGATTCTCACCGGAGGTACGCTGCGGCGCTCCATCCACGCCCTGGTGGGCCCGGCGGCCGAGGAATCGGTGCGCTCATTACGCGCGTCACAGGCCTTTATCTCCGGCAACGGGTTCAGCGCGCAGCGTGGTCTGAGCACACCCAGCCCCGTCGTGGCGTCCGCGGACCGGGCGCTGGCGGCTGCCGCCCAGCAGGTCGTGGTGCTTGCCGACCACACCAAGATCGGGCAGGACACGATGTGTCAGACGGTGCCCCTGGCCCGCGTACACACCCTGATCACCGACGCCATGGCGCCCGAAGCGGAGCTCGACGCCGTGCGCAGCGCCGGCGTCCAGGTGAGGGTCGCCTAACTCTCCAGCGGAGTGAGGCGGATGATCGGGATCTCGCGGTCGGTCTGCTTCTGGTACTTGCCATAGCCGGGCGACTGCGCCACCACCTTGGCGAAGACCTCTTCTCGCTCTGAGCCTTTGAGCAGCGTCGGCCGCACGTGGAACTTCTTGCTGCCCACCTCGAGCCAGACCTTGTCCGGATTCTGGGCGACGTTGATGAACCACCCTGGATGCGTGGCATCACCCCCCTTCGACCCGATGATGATCCAGCTGCCGTCTCCCTCCGGAAAACCACCGAGCGGGTGCGTTCGCTCCTGTCCCGTCTTGGCGCCGACGGTCGTGAGCAATACGAGCGGAAAGCCGCGCATCTTGGGCGGCTCCGGGCCTGCGTTCTTGCGGTAGCGGGTGATCTGGCCGCGCATCAGCGGCTGGAGGTACTTGATCAGGCCCCACGGCGTACGCGAACCGCGGGTGCCTCGCGGCGTGATCTCGAGCTTGGGGACCCTGTCGGCCATCGACTAGAAGGCTAGATCAGCCGCGGCCGGGATTGTCGGCGGCCGCCGTGACGACCGCGGCGTTGACCGGGCTGCCGCCCATCGTGCACGAGACGTTCGTCGTCGCGTTGAAGCCGACATCCGGCTGGACCGTCGCGCTGCAAGTCCCGATCGACTGCCTTGTCGTGGGGTCGGTCATGGTGAATAAGACGGTCGACGGCGCGCGAGCCCCGGACAGGCCGCCGAGATTCTTGAGCTTGGCCGACACGACGCATGGCGTTGCACACCCCGTCGTATCGACCGAAACCACCGTGTAGATCGGCGGCAGTGTCGAGAGGTTGCTGAAATCGATCACGTCCGATGGAGCGGCGATGCCGAAGGCGCTGTTCACGTTCGTGTAGCGCAGGTCCGCATCGCTGATGCCATCGACCACCACGCCCTGATTGAGGTGGACACGCAGGAGCGGATAAGGCGGGGCGGACGCGATGTAGACATCGGCCCGGGCGCCGGAAAGCTCCACCGCGTCGACGCCGCCGACCGGCTGGTGGTCGGTCCGCTTGGTGACGGCCGGCCCGAGGAAGTTCGTCCGGAAGACGGCTCCGCCGGTGAGGTCGGGGAGGCTCGGCACCAGGCTCGCGGTGTCTTTCCACCAGGCATTGCCGGCGGCCCGGGCGATGTTCTGCGACAGCGGATCGCTGCCGAGGTGCTTGGCCAGAAATGCCTGGCCGCGGAAGTAAGCGTTGCCGCCGACGATGATCGCCTCGACCTGGCTGGCGCTTGACTTGACCGTCACGTGCCGCGACTCGGGCCGGGTGACCTGGAGGTCGATCGTCCAGCGCGTCCCGTCCGCGGTGTAGTCGCCGGCCAGCTCATAGCTTGTCGCCGACGAAAGCATGGCCTCGACCCCGCTCTCCAGGGCGCGCGTGGCGGGCAGGCCGAACGGATCGCACGCCGCCCCAAGGGTGACGATCAATGCCAGCGCGGAAACGAGCGTGGCCTGGGCTCTCATTGCGACCAATTCCAGTAACGGGTGGAGTTCAATACGCGTTACCCGACCATGGCGGCGAAGCGACGAACCGTCAGCATCCGCGGACGCGAGTATCCCCTCCTGCTTCCCAGCATCCGAGACCCGCGGCTTCACGTCGCCGCCGTGCTCCTCACCCTCCAGCTCCTGGGCCAGACGGTGCTCAATTTCCGGCTCTCGATCGCGCAGATCCTGATCTGCCTCGCCACGGGCGCCCTGATCGAGTTCGGGTATGGCTTCTTCAAGGACAAGGTGATCATGTGGCCGGCGAGCGGCCTCCTCACCGGCAACAGCGTGGCGTTCATCCTGCGGGTCCCGGGCACATTCCACGGGCAATGGTGGAGCACGCGCGGGTACTGGATCTTCATCGGGGTGGTCGCCGTGTCCATGGCCTCGAAGTATCTGATCCGGTGGCGCGGCCGGCACATCTTCAACCCCTCCAACCTGGGCCTCGTGCTCGCCTTCGTGGCGCTGGGGCCCCAGTACACCGAACCTCTGGACCTCTGGTGGATCCCGATGGGGCCGTGGATGATCGTCACGTACGCGATCCTGATCGGCGGCGGGCTCTTCATCGCGTGGGAGCTGAAGCTTTTGGGGCTCGAGCTCGGCTACATGGCGGCCTTCGCGCTGTTCGCCGCCCTGGCGCTGCTGCCCGTGCCGGATCACTGCATGATCGCGAGCTGGTACGCAACGCCGATCTGCGGGCAGCAGCTCTGGCAGATCCTGGTGACGTCGCCGGAGCTGTTGATCTTCGCGTTTTTCATGGTCCCCGATCCGCGCACTGTCCCTGACGGCCAGGCGGGGCGCTTTGTGTTCGGGATCCTGGTCGCGTTCCTGTCCATCGTCCTGCTCGGCCCGACGACGCTCGAGTTCTGGACCAAGACCGCAATCCTCGGGAGCCTGGTCTTCGCGTGTGCCGGCCGCTTCGCGCTGGCCCGGCTTCTCGCTCCGCTTGAGGAGGGCGTCGGGCGCGTCGAGGCGATCCGAAGCCTGGGGCTGCGCGGTCCGGCCATGCTGGGCGCAAGCCTGGTCCTGCTGGCCGCTCTGCCCCTGTCGGCCGAGCTGTCGCTGCACAGCACCATCCCCGCGCCTGAGCTGCCCGACGGCACCCGACCGACGCTGGCCCTCGTCATCGGACCGAATACCGTCGATGTCGGCACCTGGGCGGTCAACGCCGCGGGCCAGGCGCTCCCCCCGCCCGGTGGCACCACGCCGGCGCCGGCGTCATCGAGGGTCTGGCTGTTGCCGTCGATTCCGCGCGTGACGCTGCCTCAGAACATCACCGCCTTCGACTCGTCGATCACCCAGGCGAAGGCAACCGCCTGGGCACGCACGGTCGTGCTCGACCTGATGATCGAGTCAGAGGCGCGCCGCGCGCACGACCTCACGCTTGCCACGCTTGGCGCGACCGGCGATGGACTCACCGAGTTCACGGACGTGATCAAGCAGGACATCAAGTCAGGCAAGAGCGTGCAGAAGACCTACACCTTCGATCGCGTGCAGCTCACGCTCTTCCTGCCCAAGCTGAGCACGCAGGCGAGCCGGCTCGTCGGCGTCAGCCTCCACGGGACGACGACCTTGATCACGCGCGACGCTTCGGGAAAGATCCTCTCCCAGCAGACGCAGCCCTACGGCAAGAGCTGGGGTCTCGGGGGATCCAGCGACAACCCGGACCCGATCATCAACGACTACTCGGACCTGGCTCTGGCCTAGCCGCGGGCGGGATGCCGTTGGGCTCGTAGACGGCGGGCGGCTCGATGCCGAACGTATCGGCGAGCCTGACGAACAGGTTGAACAGCGCGGCGTCATAAGCGGCCTCGGCGATCTGCTCGTCGCTCCATCCCGCATCACGCAGCTCCTGGACCTGCTCGTCCGTGACGCGGTACGCGTGGCGGGTGATCGTCTCCACGAAGTCGAGCAGCAGGCGGTGCGGCCGGTCGAGGCCAGCCGCGTCGAGGTCGCCGTTGCGCAGCGCTTCCGCGACCGGCCCGAACGCCTCGCCCTGCAACTGCAGGAACCAGCTATGCGAGCTGAGTCAATACCTGCACTTGTTCAGAGCGGAGACGTACGACGCCACCATCTCGTGCTGCGCACGCGTCAGCGCGCCGTCGGTGAAATGGAGACGCGAGGCGGCGTTTATCGCGGCAAGGAAGTCCGGCCTCAGGCTCATGGTGCGCAGGATGTCGGGCACGACCTTGGCCACGCTGTGAGCCTTGCTTTGCGCGTAGACCTCGGCGAGCGAGCCTTCGGCGTCCGATTCGCCGACCATCTTGATGCGAGCCATGGCCGGGTAACGCCTCGGGTCCGGCGACGGTTACGGGGTTTGCAGGCCGCCCCAGGACCAGCGCGGCATCGGCCGGTCCGGCTCGACGCGGGTGCCGGCCGGGGCGTAGGAGTTGACCTCTCGCGTCGCCCAGTGCATGTAGTCGGCAAGCGCCCGGCGAAGCTCTCGATCGTCAGGGAGCGCGGCGTCGTCGATCGCCTGGATGAAGCAGGCCTCGAAACGGTCGCCCCACTCATCGGGAGCGCCATGCCCGGCGTGGATCAGGAGCATGCCGGAGTGTGCACCGAGGCTACGCGAGTAGTTCTCGCTCCGTCGTCGCGGCCGCGAGGGCAAGAAACGCCGGCTCCCCGCCGGCGACCTCGTAGATCGAGCGTTCAGTCATCTCAGCCTCCGACACTGGAAGTTACAACAGGATCCACCCCACAGGATGCGAGTGCCGGCTCCGGCGGCAAATTCATGCCGTTTGAAGGCGCGAGCGCCGGCTCCGGCGGAAAATCTTGGGAGGGAGAACCCTGGGATCCTTTGCGGGTGACGCGCAAGCTTGACCGCCGACCAACTCTGTCGGAACGCCTCGCGCGAGCCGGGGTACAGCGCGACGCCGACCCGGTTGTCACGTGGGTTCGCCTGCATGACATAGAAGGCAGGCGAGCGACCGTGATCGACCTGTACGCGTTGGCCGGCGAGGCGGCGGGGATGGAGCCGCGCGAGCTGCCCCTCGAGGAACGGAACCGATTGTCGCGCATCATCGCGCCCACCTTCTGGCCTGGATTCGAGGTGACTGAAGGCAGCGAGCGATCCGACCCGATCGACATCGTCGCTTACAACATGAGATGGCCCGCCAGATTCGCATCGTGGCGGGGCTTGATCGCCGGCGAGCTCGGAGCGGTTGCCCTGCGAATCGACCACGTCGGCTCGACATCCGTGCCTGGCCTGGCAGCCAAGCCGATCGTCGACGTCCAGGTCTCCGTGGCTGACCTGTCCGACGAAAAAGCTTATGTCCCGGAGCTGGAGCGGCTCGGAGTCCAGCTGCGCAGCCGGGACGATTCGCATCGGTTCTTCCGGCCGTTTGCGGACCGGCCGAGGGACGTGCACGTCCACGTGTGCCGGAGCGGGTCGGCATGGGAGCGAGAGCACCTGCTGTTTCGCGACTACCTACGGGGAAATCCGGCTGCGTGCGAGGTCTATGCCCAAGCCAAGCGGGAGGCGGCGGGGGTTTGGGCTGACGACAGCTGGGCGTACACGGATGCCAAGTCCGGCGTGATCCTGGACCTCCTCGATGATGCGGAGGTGTGGGCATCGGAGACGAGCTGGAAGCCGTAGGTTAGGTCCGCCCGCCAACCATCCGGCGTGTTACTCCTCAGACTTGATCCGGTGCGCGTGCCAGCCGGCTCGCGGCGGTCCCGGTTGGTCAGGGTTGTTGCGGCCATCGTCGCACCGCTGCGCGCGTTGGTTGTCAGCTATGCACTCTGGACGGTCTACGAGAGCACCTTGACGGCAGCCGCCCGTTTCCTGACTTCATCACCATTGATGTGGACAGTTGGCGGTTGGGGGTGAGTTGGCCTGGGCCGGACGGTCGACGAGAGGGGTCCCTACTGGGACGACTTTAGAACCGCGCTTTTGAGCTCAAATCTGGGGCCGCGAAGAGGTTCGCGCGGCGGGAGGCTAAGCAGGACCGCCCCGTGCTTCCAGGCCACCTTCCGCCGGCCGAAGCTCGGAGAGCGATGTTCTCCGATCCTCCCAAGCGCCTGCACCGCTGCAAGGGGCCTCGCCCGCTCAATGACTTAGGGCTCGTTTCCTAGCTGAACCACTTCTACCCAGCGATCAACGCGTAATTGCCACTTGAGCGTTCCGCGATGTCCGAACGATCCTTTAGCCAGCGGGGTCACATCCGCTATGACGTGGAAGACCAGGGGCCGATGGTGGCGCCAGTCAGCAGGCAACTCTCGGCCGATTGCGTCTAGTGGAGTCCGTGGCAAGCCTTCGGCAGCCACGAGCTGGCAGAGCACACCTTGAGGCCACAGCCAGCGCCGCCGCAACTTAACTTCAAAGCCTGTGGACTCCCAATCCATCTTGTGAATGCCCGACACACGGACTGGCTGACCGACTGTGAATTCTTCGATCGACATCTTGCTGGTTTCCTGCAGTTGTGCTCTGGAAATCGGTCGGCCGCCACGGTGACCCATCTTGTCACCGGTCAGATCGCGTTTTGATCCTAAAACGGGGCCATCCCCAGAGGGTGAAAAGCAGGGTGGCTAAGGGGTTACTACCAGCTTGCCCCTCACGTGCCCGCCTTCACTTTCTCGAAACGCGCTCGAGACGTCCTCGAGCTTGAATGTCCGGATCTCGGGAAGGACCATGGTGCGGTCGGCCAGCGAGCCGGTAAGCCGGTCCAGCCGATCCCGGGTGACCTGCGCAGCGATAAACGCTCCCTTGATTCGAGGGTCGTCCATCGGCGCCGTCCCCACCGGAGAGGCAACCGTCCCGCCATCGCGCAAGAGCGCCGAAAGCCGGCGAACCGTGTCGGCGTCGCTGGCGAGATCGATGATGGCGTCGAGCGGTGTGGGATGCACGGCGCGCACCTTCTCCACCAGGTCTCCGTTCTCGTAGTCGATGGTCTCTGACGCGCCCAACTTGCGCATGTACTCGTGGTTGGCCGATCGGCCCACTGCGATGACGCGGGCTCCCCGCGCGACCGCGATCTGAATCGCGAAGCTGCCTACGCCTCCCGCCGCACCGACGATGAGTACGGCGTCGCCATCGCCCGCCTCGATCGCGTCGACGCACATCAACGCGGTGACGCCCGCAAGTGGGATCGAGGCTGCGGCTGGCGCCTGGAGACCGGCCGGAAGCGGTGCGAGCGCCACCGTGTTTGCGATCACATACTCGGCGTGCGTGCCGCGTCCCATGAACATCTGGCCGTGCCCGCCGAAGACCTCGTCGCCCTCCTTGAGATCGTGTACGTGGGCGCCCACTGAGTCGACGATTCCCGCGACGTCCTGACCCAGGATCAGCGGGAACCGGTGCTCGAGGTAGTCCTTGAGGTATCCCTTGCCCGTCTTCCAGTCCACGGGGTTGACGCTCGCAGCGATCACCTTGATCCGCACCTCATTCGCGGACGGATGAGGAAGATCGACCTCACGGATAGAGCCTGGGTCTCCAAAAGATTCGTGCGCAAATGCCCGCATTTGGTGTGCTTCCTCCCACTGAACTGCTGACCAGGTCCGGCTCCCCGGCCGAACGGCTGGCGGAAGCCTAACAGGAGGCGGAATCAGGGGCCATAGGCAAGATGGACCGTCGATAGTCCGGACTATCCCGGCATCTGCCAGGACCAAAGCTCGCGTTAGTCCGGACCATCGCGGGGCTTGCGCACCGTGTCTACCCGAGAGCGCGCTTGAAAACAGATGGTCGATTCGAAGCAATCCGGTAAAGGGGTGGCTACCGGGGCTCGAACCCGGGACACCCAGATCCACAATCTGGTGCTCTGCCTGCTGAGCTATAGCCACCACGGCGCGGCCGAACGAGGCGGCCTGGGGAAGGAGACGAATTCTACCGGGCCTGATGTACCAGAATTGAATTGATGTCAAGCGCCGCCGAACTGGAGCAGATGATCAAGTCTGGCGAGCTCATCGAGTCGACCAAAGAGATGACGCCGGAGTACCTGCGCGAGCTCAAGCACACCCTGATCGTGTCTGGCGACACCGAGCTGATCTCCGCCCCGGCCTACTATCTCGCCGCCAAGCGGGCCCCGTCGATCAACGCGTTCATGACCGGGATCGCGATCATCCAGGATGAGCTCGCGCACGCGCACATCGCGTACCACATCCTCGAGGAGCTCGGCGAGGACCAGGAGAAGCTCATCTTCAGCCGCGACCCGAAGAGCTTTCGCTACCCCTACGCCTTCGACGTGCCCCTCGACACCTGGACAGAGCTGGTGGTCGCGAACGGCTTCTACGACCAGGCCGGCTTCTGCCTGCTCGGCGATATCCACGACAAGTGCTCCTACGGCCCGTGGAAGCGGGGGCTCAACAAGGTGATGCTGGAAGAGAACTTCCACCTTCGCAACGGCCGCACATGGATGAAGCGCATCAGCGCCGCAGGCGGCGCGGCCAAGGATGAGCTGCAGCGCGCGGTCGACTGGATGTTCCCGCTGAGCGTGGAGTGGTTCGGCCTCCCCGACTCCAAAAAGATGCACTCCACCCAGCTCGAGTACCGCCTGAAGGGATTGACCAACGACCAGCTTCGCCAGTGGTGGCTGTCGACCGTCGTGCCTTACTGCGAGCAGATCGGCGTCACGGTCCCCGCCCACAAGGAGACGCGCGACGGCAAGGAACTATGGGAGCTCGACTATCCCTTCCCCTGCGAGTTCGACGCCGAATCCAAGCGGTGGGACTTCAAGCAGCCCATCACCTGGGACGACGTGCTCGGGCGCTGGCGCGCGCGAGGTCCGCGCAACGAGGAGATGGTCGCGATGTTCCAGGAAGAGTTCCACAACTTCCGCAAGACCCACAAGCGAGCCTCGTGACCGAGCGGTACTGGGCCGCGCTCGCGGAAGTTCAAGACCCCGAGATGCCCATCAATCTCGTCGATCTCGGCGTCATCTATGGCATCACCGAGCAGAACGGCGTAATCGAGGTCGACCTGACGTTTACCGCGATGGGCTGTCCCGCCTCCGACTTCATCCTCGAAGACGTCCGCGAGCGCCTGCTTCGCGAGCCCGGCGTCAAGGATGTGCGCGTCAACGTCGTCTGGGATCCGCCGTGGACCACCGGCCTTATGACGCAGGAAGGCCGTGACGCGCTCGAAGCGTGGGGCCTTGCCGTATGACCTCCGGTTACAAGCGGGTCAGCGGCGACGCGGTGGAGTACGAGGTCTTCGCCCGCAAAGCTCGAGTCGATCCCCTGCACCTCGTCGGCAGCGTGGTCGCGCCGGACGACGATCTCGCCATGGCCTACGCGCGCGCCACTTACGACGAGGAGCGGTGGTGCGAGATGGCGATCGTGCGCAAAGAAGATCTGATCAGGCTCTGGTCGCCGGGCGAGGCTTGAGTCTCTCCGACCTCGTTCTTTGCGTCGCGGACAACAAGCAGATGCTCGGCCTGCGCTATGCCGAGTGGGCGACGCGCGCGCCTTCGCTCGAGGCCGATATCGCCGCTGCGGCCATGGGTCTCGACGACCTCGGCCACAGCCGCGTCCTTTACGGGTGCCTGGAGCCGCTCGGCGCAGACCCACGCCGGCCCGAGCGCGAGTCGGACGCCGGCAGCATCCGCAACCTCGCCTACTTCGACGAACCGTGGACCGAGTGGAGCCAGTTCGTGGCCGCCAACGCGATCCTCGACACCGCCTTCACCGTGGTGATCGAGGCGTGCGTCGGCGGGTCGATCGAGGTCCTGCAGCACCGCCTGCGCAAGATGCTGATGGAGGAGCGGTATCACTTCCTCCACGGGCGCAGCTGGCTGCGCTCGGGCATCGATGAGGCGCCGCTCGACCGGGCGTGGCGGGAGGCGATCGAGTTCTTCGGACCGCCGGACGGCGAGACGGACGCGCTCCATCGGGAAGGCAAGCTCCGCATGGGGCCGGCGGAGATGCGGGCCCGCCTGGAAGAGCAGCTCGAGGCGAAGGCGCCCACAGCGGATATCAACTGGAAGGCGTGGGATTCGGTCCGCCGCCGAACGGCGCCGGGCGCGATCGACGAGCACACTTTCGGCATGCTCCGGGGACTGGAGGAGAAAAAGTACGCGCCGACCACCGCGAAACAAGCCTCGTCCTGAGCCGCGCTGTCCTCACTGCAAGGAAACCGATGCAGAGGTCATCTCGCTCTTCGGCACGCAGGCGATGACGCTTCAGTACCGCTGCAGGCGATGCGGCACGGTGTTCGAAGCGATCAAATATGGCTAGTTTTTCTTGCCCTCTGGCGCTCGCCGCCGGCGCATTACGGCCAGGGGCAGACCCGCGAGCACGACCACGACGATCAACACCGCGACGATGATCGGCAGCAGCTGACCGCCTCCGACCGTCACCCCGCCCGGCTGCGGCGATGTTGCCGTGTACCCGGCCGCGAAATAGCCGAACGTGGTCGTCTTCGCGACGATCGTGAACGGCTGCCCCGGTTGGGACTGAGGCAGCTTGGTCCACGGTCCGTCAGAGCCCTGCGCCTGGTAGATCGCGGAAGGATCCGGTTTGAGGTTCGAGTAGACCAAGACGAGGTTGGCCGGCTTCTGCGGATCGAGCGGCGCGCTCGCGGTGACGTGGTACACGTTGGTGACGAGCTGGACGCCCTGCGGCTGCGGGCAGCTGTCGAGCGGTGCGATGTCGATGGTGACGGAGGTCTTGCCATCGACCACGAAGGCACCCGGCAAGAAACCGATCACAAGCTGCCCGTCGTCGGTGAAGGCGGAGTTCGCGTCGCTGACGCCGCCGATCACCTTGATCACAAGGTGCCCTGAGCTCGGCTTGCTGTTCGCGCCGGCCTGGGGCGGCGGGCAAGTCCAGTTGTAGGGCTGGGGCGGGCCGAAGCCGTCGTAAAAGCCGGGCGCGACCATCCAGGCGGCGACCCCATAGATGATGGCCGCGAGGGCGAGCAGGGAGGCTCGTTTCACAACGCCAGGTCCGCGATGACGTGGCCGACCATCGGACCCACCAGGTCCTTGCAGGCCCAGCGCCACAGGGCAAGGAGCAGCCCGGCGGCCGCGACCGCCCCTAGGAATTCCGGCGGATGCGACAGCACGTGCGCCAGGGTCCACAGCACCGTGCTGCCGGTGATCGCAAGGGGTGCGCCGCCCCATTCCTCGAGGGCCGCATATAGGGCGCCGCGAAACGCGAGCTCTTCGCCGACCGACACGGCGACAGCGCCCAGCGCAAGGCCGACCGGCAGGAGCGGCGTCGCCCCCGAACGCACGGCGGCGGGCAGGAGCAGGACCGCGCCGATGGCGAGGCCGCCTAAGATCCGCACCCCCAACCTCGAGGTGCCCAGGCCCAGCCGCTCAGCGGGCCAACCAAGCGCGGCGAGGCCCAGTGCGGCGCCGCCGACCAGGAGCGCGGGCAAGGTCAGTCCGGGCTGCTGCGCGACCTCGGCGCGCGTCCACTCGCACACGAGTACGAACAGGGCAACCACGCCGGCCCGAACGCCGGGCCGCCACCCGACGGCTGCGATCAATCCGCGAGCCGCTCCGGCGATGCGTAGACGTTGAACCGCTCGCCCCGGAGAAAGCCGACCAGCGTCTGCCCGAACTCGCGCGCGAGCGCCACCGCCAGGCTCGAGGGAGCCCCCACCGCGGCGAGCACCGGGATGCCGGCGGTGATCGACTTCTGCACGATCTCGTAGCCCGCCCGCCCGCTCACGACCAGGACTGTGTCGCCCGCGGGGAGGTGGCCTTCGAGCAGCATCCGGCCGGCGACTTTGTCGACGGCGTTGTGCCGGCCGATGTCTTCGCGCGTGCAGATCGATTCGCCTTCGCTGGTGAAAAGTCCCGCCGCGTGGAGGCCGCCGGTGCGTTCGAAAACGCCCTGGCGCGTGCGAAGCCGCTCGACCAGTCGCGGAAGAAGCGCGGCCGAGACGCGCAAACCCGCGGGCAGCGGCGCCAGGTCCCGGCGCAGATCCTCGATGAGCACCGCGCCGCACACGCCGCACGCCGAGCTCGACAGCATCGATCGCTCTGGCTTGCGGCGTGGCGCCCGCGCCAGGTGGATGTCGACCTGGTTCGACTCCACGAGGGACGCGTCGATCTCGATCGCCGGCGCGGTCTCTTGTGACTCGGCGCTGATCCGGATCTTGCCGATCGCGTCCAGGGAGCGCGCGATGCCCTCGGCGTACAGGAGGCCGAGCGCGAGCTCGATGTCCTGCCCGGGCGTGCGCATCACGACGGAGAGCGGCTCGCCGTCGAGCATCAGCTGCAATGGCTCTTCGGTGACGACGGCGTCCGGCGCTTCGCTCCACCGACCGGCATCCCACTTCTTGACCTTCAGGCCGGGGGCAGGAGGTTTGGCCATCAGCCCTCAGCGACCCGCAGCTGGCGCGCGGATCGCGGCACCGCCGTCGTGATCGCAAATCCGCGCCATGACGTGACGCGCTCGGCCTTCAGGTCGATGACCGGCGGGACCTCGGCGAGCTGCATCCCGTAGCGCTCGGCGATCGCATCGCCATCGTTCGACGCGGCAAAAGTTCCACGCACGCATGCGCCCACCATCAACGAAGGTCGGAAACGGTGATGGGATTCAACGACCAGCGCGCCCGAGGATCCTGCGCGCGGACGTCCGCTCGTCGGGGCGACCGTCACGCGGCCGTGATCGACCTCCCAGAACGCGGGTCGCACAACCGGCATGCCGCCCTCGATCCAGCAGGCGTACCCACGCGAAACTCCCGCAAGACGGCGGCTGACCTCGGCGGGAACAGCCGGCACGCGCGCCGCCTGGGCCGCGGGAAATGGCGAGCCTGCGACGGTGTCGGCATCGCTCAGGCGAAGACGCAGCACCACGCGGTTGTAGGGCATCCATTCACGCGGCAGCCGCATGATGTCGAGCGCATAGCCGGCGAAGAACGGAGCGTTGCGCAGTGCGTAGCCGGCCATGCCGAGGAAGTAACCGGGGCCGTCGAGGATGGCTCGGATGTCATTGGACAGGCTGAGCGGGTCGAAGACCTCGAGCGCTCCCCGCAGCAACACTGCTTTCGAGCCGCCGTCGACGAGGAAGGCAGCCCGCGGATCGCGCTTGGCGATGATCGTCTTCGCCGCGTAGCGCGACGTGGTCATCCACAACGAGCCGCCGGCGAAGCTGAACACGGCGGGGTTGACAAGCGGCAGACGTCCCGAGCGCAAAGCAAGCATGCCGATGGAGGTCTTGCCGAGGATCGAGCTCGCTTCGCGGGTCAGTCGCATCGAAGCAACTTTAGGACTCGAGGACTTCACGAATCTGCCGGAGCGCCTGCTCGAGACGCCGCCTCACCACGCCGTCCAGGCGTCGCGCGACCGCGGCGCCGATCACCGAGGCGGGCGGCTCGTAAGCGATGCGAAGCTCGATCCGGACGCCGTCCGGCCGCTCGGTGAAGGTGAAGCCGCCTTGCTGCTTGATGAGGCCCGACTCCGAGACCCAGCCGATCTCGCGCCCACGCCGCCAGCGGTCGAGGCGCAGCACGTTCTTGAGAGGCAGGCCGAAGGCGAGCATCTCGACGTTGAAGCGCGCACCGATGCCCTTCGTCTTCGGTCCGATGGGCTCCCAGCGATTGACGCCTTCGAGGACCTGGGCGACGTGGCGGTGGTCGGCGAAGTAATCGAAGGCGTGCTCTGGCGTCGTCTTCACGTCCACCGCCGAGCTGAACTCCAATCGCGCCACCCCACGAAGATATGAGAGTGGTCCGGTGGGCTGACGGGCGGGTCTCCGTCCAAGCATCCGTCGCGCTGCCGCGCGCGATCAGCGGCGCGAAGCTGCGAGACGCCTACGTCGACGCCATCGGGACGCTCACCCTCGGCGTCGTGCGCTTCCGCGGCAACTCGATCGTCGTGGGCCCGCTGACCCTGCTCAGGTTCGGCGCGCCGAAGGTGACGCGCAACGCCGTCGAATGGCCCATCGAGGGTGGCTTGCTCGCCCGCAGGGCCGGGGGCCGCTGGCGGCTGCAGGCTTCGGCCGGAGGTGCCGAGGCAACGGTCGAGGGCTACACGCCACGGCTGCCTCGCCTCATCTATTCGACGACGCACCTCCGGGTGCACGAGCTGTTCACGCGGCTGTATCTGCTTCGCCTGCGCGGCCGCGATCCCCTGCCCGGCGCTCCCGCCCCGCCGGTCGACCGCTTCCGCGCGGGCACGGTGGACGTGGCATTTTGTCTGACGCTCGCCGGGTTCGTCCGACGGCGCCGCTTGCGGCGGACGCTGATCGTTCTCGCGATCTATCACGTCGCCTGCTGGAGCATCTCCGGCCGCACGCTGGGTGGGCTCGTGATGAGCCAGCGCGTGGTCGCGGTCGACGGGTCCCGCCTAACGCCCGCTCAGTCGTTGTACCGGTTGGCCCTCATCCCGCTGTCGTGGCTGAGTGGGCGGGCGGTACATGACGAGATGGCGGGGACAACGGTGATCACCGATGGTGGCCGCTTACGCCCCTCACCCTGACCCTCTCCCCGCAGGCGAGAGGGAATAAGAAAGGGGCGGCTGAGCCGCCCCTTAAGGAAGAGTCGGTTGGTTGCTTACGCGCGCGCTCCGCTGGACATTCCGCCCTGTCCCTGCATCCAGAGCGCCGGCTTGTTGGGGTAGAGAACGAGCACGAGCACCGCGGCCAGGATCGCGATGATGAACGACACGATGTCGAATACGCCGATGGTGATCTGCGTGAAGATCTGGTAGACGATCTCGAGGATCGCGTACACGACCAGCGCGCGCACCCAGCTGATGTTGGCGATGGGGTCGAAGCCGGCGATCATCATGCCGGCGCCGAACGCGATGCCCGCCACAGGAGCCGTGACGCCGGCGCCGCTACCGAAGTCGAAGACCGCGTTGCCGACGAAGCTCGCCGCCGAGCCTACGACGAGCAACACGCCCATCACCCACAAAAGAATCTTCAGCGCCAGGGGGTTCCACTTTGCCACTACTTGCCTTCCTCCATTTCGACCGCTGTTGATTCGTATTTTGTGAGCGGGCGGCCGTTCAGGTGCAACTTATAGACGATTGCACGCAATTAGCAACCACTTTTCACGCAAAAACTTGCGTTCCCCTCAGCCACACCGCGCGAGGCTTCAGGCCGTAGGCCCAGGCAAAGGCTCCTTCGTGCTCGGCTTCCCAGAGCACCAGGTCGGCGAGCTTGTGCGCCGCGACGACGCCTCGGTCGGAACGGGAGATCGAATACGCGCCGCCGAGCGTGGCGGCAACGAGGGCGCGCTCGAGAG
>WNGJ01001535.1_pt1 | contig 22780 bp, 15 predicted proteins | sample 5400611 | NCBI WGS metagenome assembly WNGJ01 (sample SAMN13153375, study PRJNA577476) | soil metagenome | isolation source: 40 cm soil or saprolite under Garry oak tree replicate 1 | place: USA:California | collected 2016-06-15
CAGCTGCGAGCAATTGTACATAGGCCGGGCTAATACCAGTATTCTTGACATTCAATGTGAACGTTTGGGTGGCGCTATTCTTGCTGAGGCTAAGCCTATGAGTCCAGGAGACCTGGGTTACTACGAGCGTTGTCTTCGCAGATAGGGCGACAGTGAGGCTGAGTGTTGCAGAGTGTGTAATGGATCCGCTGCTGCCAGTCACCGTCAGAATGTAGCTGCCCGCGCTGACGGAGCTGGCTACCGTTATGTTGAGTGTTGAGGTTCCCGTTCCGCTCGTTATAGGATTGACACTGAAGCTAGCTGTGAAGCCTGACTGTCCGGTTGCATTGAGGTTGACGGGCGCGGTGAAGCCGTTGAGGGGCGATATCGAGATAGTGGAAGCGGCCGAGGCGCCCGAGACAATTATCAAACCCGCGGGATTTGTTGTGAGAGAAAAGTCAGCAGGCGGCGTGACGCTGAGAGTTAGAGTAGTTACGTGGGAGCCGATAGTGCTGTTTCCTGTAAGAGTGATGGTGTATGTTCCTGGAGTAGTAGTTCTCGTTGTCGAGATCGAGAAAGCTGTGTTACTAGTCCCTTCAGCGGAGAGAGTCACAGCAGATTGGTTGGGGCTGATTGTTGCTCCTGACGCGGAGACGGTGGAATAGATTTGAACCACGCCTGAGAATCCGTTCAGACTCATCAATGTAACTTTGAAGCCTGCTGAGGTGCCGGCCTGGAGTGTCAGGGGGGAGGGGGAGGATGAGATGGAGAAGTCAGGCTTTGCCAGTACGGTCGCGTAGATTGTGATGGAGTGGATCGTGAAGTTCCCACCGCTGTAGCTGATCCCGTTGATCGTGATCGCGTAGGACCCTAATGGGGTGGTGGGGGAGGCCGTGACGATCATGACTGCAGTAGCGTTCGGGGCTGAAGTTGAGAGTGTAATGTTGAGAGGTGAGAATGATTCTTGAAGGCCCGGTGCTGGACCGATCGAGTAAGCAGTGAAGTTTACGAGGCCCGCGAAACCGTTGATTCCAGATACGGTGACGGTCGTAGAGGTGGAACTTCCTTGGGTGATCGTGAGCGGTGAGGGATTCACGAAGAGGGCGAAGTCAGCGCCAGTGACGTGAACATATACTGTAATGTTTTCCATTGTGCCGCCACCTGTAGCGGTGATTACGACAGGGTAGAATCCCGGGGTGGCGTCACTTGGGACGGTGATAGTCAGCTGGGAAGTCGCTGATGTTATTGTGGAGTTCAGTGTGACGCTCGTCGGGCTTAGTCTCGTCGTCAGCTTGGAGAGGAGGGAGGAGGCTGAGAGGCTGATAGTTCCGGAGAATACGCTGGCAGCGTTAATGAAAATGGTTGAGTTGCCGGATCCGCCTATAGTCACGCTCATGAACATGGGACTTGCCGTTATCGTGAAGGCTGGTCCCGTCACCTGCACCCCAACATATGCGAACCGAGTAACTGTGCCGCCTCTTCCCGTTACTATCACGGAGTAGAAGCCGGGCGACGTTGTGGACGGGACGGTCAGATCGAGAGTGGATGTAGCTGATCCTCCCGCGGAGAGGGTAATGTTCTGTGGTGTGAGAGACGCTGTAATGCCGAATGGAGAGCCTATAGATAGGCTGACGTTTCCGGAGAAGTTGTTGAAGCTAGTCGCTGTGATGGTCGCTGTCGCGGAACCGCCTTGAGGTACGCTCAGGAAGTTGCGATCGGACGAGAGGCTGAACGTGGGTCCGATAATGGAAACGTAGACCGGAGTGAAACGGGTCTCATTGTTGCCCGATGCGCTGATGTAGATGGTGAAGTTCTGGCCGGTAGCGTCGAGAGTGGCTGCGACGTCGAGGGCGGCTGAGTTGGTTACTCCGGGGACTAGTGTGACCATCGCTGGGCTAATGGTTACGTTGACGGGGCTCGAGGTGAAATTGTTGCCAAATATGAAGTAGCTGGCTGTGAGGGTGATGTTCCCGCTGAACCCGTTGAGGCTGGTTAGTTGAATGGTGGACCTTGCCGATTCTCCTGGGTGAATGAACAACTGGGCCGGGTTGGCCTGTATGCTGAAGTCTGGGCCGATGACTTGGACATAGATGCTTGTGGAGTGCCTGATGTCTCCGCTGATAGCATCGATGAAGATGAAGTATGAGCCTGGTTGTGTTGTCTTGGGGGCTTGGATCGTGATTTCGACGCTGGCAGTGCCGCCGGGCGTTAGATTCTGTGTCGTGTTGGAGGGGGTAACCGTCAGACCGTAGGATGTGACTGTCAGCGAGATGGTCCCGTTGAAACCATCGAGACTGCCGAGGAAGACTGTCGAGACGCTCGAAGCGCCTCGTTGGAGAATTAGCGAACCTGGGTTAGAAAAGATGGTGAAATCTGGGCCTGTGACCTGGATCGACACGTAGACGTCATGTGTTATCGATCCTAGGGAAGCGGTAATGTCTTCGGCATAGTATCCTGGAGCAGCGCTGACGTTGATCGAGAATTTGAAGCTCGTCGTTGATGTAGAGTTTGCTGAGAGGGCTACAGCAGCACTGCTTGGTGAGACCGTTATTGGACCAGAGGACTGGGCGAACAGATCGACTGTACCTTTCAAGTTGTCTGTGCTAGTCAGTGATATCGTGGAATTGGCGCTCCCGCCCTGAGGGATCGACAGGAAGTAGGGGGAGGCTGTTATTGAAAAGTCGGGGCCGATGACATTGACATAGACCTGGCTGTAGCGGGTTAGTGGACCGCTACTGGCTGTTATCTGGACGTAATAGCTGCCAGGGGATATGTTCAATGGGACCTGGATCGTCAAGGTTGTGGTGGCGGATCCTCCTGCCGCGAGGCTTACCGGGCTCGTGCTGAACGAGCTTGGTAGGAGGGATGACGAAGATAGCGTGACGTTGCCCGAGAAGTTGTCGATGCTGGACAACGATACTCTTGATTGTCCGGAGTCTCCTTGAGGAATCGAGATGAGGCCCGGGTCTGTCGAGATGCTGAAATCTGGACCCGTTATCCTGATTTGAATGTATACATTGTGTACGATGTTCCCGCTAGTTGCTGTTACATAGACCTCGGTGTAGGCCGGCGGAGTGCCGAGAGGCACGGTGATCCTGAGTAGGGCTGTAGCAGAGGTCTGGGTGGTGTCGAGGGTTATGCTGAACGGGCTGACCGTTGATGACAAAGGTCCAAACGCTGTAGCGGTGAGAAGGATTGTACCGGAGAATCCACCTCGTGAGGAGAGTGTGAGAGTTGAATTCCCAGTCTGACCCGCTTCTAGGCTGAGGAAGAAATTGCTGCTTGAGAACGCAAAGTCTGGGCCGGTTACATTGAGTTCCAGATAGACCGTGTGAGTGAGGCTGTTGCCGCCAGTCCCTGTCACGTAGACTGAAGCGAATCCTGGAGGTGCTGTTGAGGGGACAGTGACAGTGAGGGTTGAAGTGGCCTCTCCTCCAGCACTGAGATTGATACTGCTGTTGTTCAGGGTCGCTGATACCGATCCATATACCGTGGTCGAGAGGTTGACTGTGCCCGCGAAGCCTAGGACGCTCGTCAGGGTGATTGTCGACTGGTCCGTCTGGCCCTGTCGAAGGGTTAGACTGGAAGGGCTAGCGCTGATGCGGAAGTCCGGCCCTGTCACGTTGACAAAGATGTAGATGTTCTGGGAGACGGTTCCGCTGGTAGCGGCAAGGTAGATTGTGGCGGTGCCGGGGATAGAGTTGGTAGTGTCAACGGACAACGTAGAAGTTTCGGTTGTGATTGTCGAGTTGAGTGTCAGAACAGTCCTGTTGAGAATTGCGGTTACGACTGTGCCGAAAGGCTGTGTCTGGGCTTGAAGAACGACGGTTCCTGTAAAGCCTCCTCTGCCAGTGACCGTGATGGTCGAATTCTTCGAGGTGCCTTGGAAGATCGTCAGGTTGCCTGGGTTGGCAGAGAGGACGAAGTCGGGTGGCGCGACAACTACGAGAAGCCTGGCTTGGTGGTTGATTGTTCCGCTCGCGCCGTTTACGTTGATAACGTACTGGCTGATCGTTGTTGTGGAGTTGGCGGAGACTGTCAAGGTGGCGTTGGCTATTGGCGCTGCTGTTGAGAGTGAGATGCTTGTTGGGTTGAGTGTGACTCTGGGGTGTTGCGTTGTGTTGGAGCTTGGAACGGAGACGCCGAGGTTGATGTTGCCGGTGAAACCGTTGAGGCTTGCAAGATCCAGTCTGAAGCTTGTCACCTCTCCCCGGTGTAGGACTGCTGACGAGAGTGATGAGGCGTCCAGCGAGTAGTCGGGGCCAGTGCTTGGTGTCCACACGTTCGTCTCAGTCGCCTTGAAGTGTATTGAGAAGGTTGTTGGTGATGGGATGGTGACGTTTAGGTATTCTGCCGCGTCTAGGACGAGGCCGGTCTGAGCGTCCCAGTAGAACAGTACTCTCGCGTTCTGTCCGGGCAGTGCGATGGTGAGGTTGAGGAGGTTGACGGTGCGTAGGGCGCCAGCATAGACTCTCTCGACTGTCTCATTGAAGACGTATGGGTAGAAGGAATTTGGCGAGTTGATTAGGAGATCTCCCGCGGTCAGGTTCCCAGCGACCAGGTATGGGAATAGGTTTCCCTGGCCCGTCTCCGTATTTCCTGAGAGTGGCTGGCTGGACTGTGTCCCGTTCTTGTATGTGAAGATGAATGTTGCGTTAACAGTGTGGGCCGGACCGTTGACGCTCTCGACTTGGAATTTGAGCATGCTGACGTCTCCTGGGAAGGGTGGCGCGTATGGCAGGCTGTTGTTCTGGCTGAACTCGCCGTACGTCACGTAATCTCCCGGTCTCACCCCGGGCGCATAACTAGGCTGGGCTCCTGCTGGGAAGGTGTGTAGCGCGAGCGATGCGAGGACTGTGAATATGAGGAGAAGGGTGAAAATGCGGATTCTTAACAGGGTCATGATGCCTCTTTGATACGGTTGGTCCTACGCGACCTTGCTATTAAGGTAAACTTGCCCCGGTCGATACTATTTCCCTCAAAAGGCTCAGATGGATTGCATATCGGATAAGATCACGGTCAGCGAGGATATAGGCGTCAATATGTGGCAATCGCTGGGTCGCCAGGCGTTTCCTTTTTCTTGGGAATGACACAACTAACTTGCCCATATAGTGAAACGGGAGGTAGTGGTTTCATCGCACTTCATATCTAGTTCGTATTTGCGGGACCTAACTGCTCTGAGTTGTCTCGGGAGGCCGAGGTGCATGATGAGACAAGTAGCTACGATGTTTGTTCGGCTGGATTTTTGTAAGGCGATGTTACATGGTACATGTCAGATGGATGTTGAAAGTGGCTCATACGGAGCTGAGTGAAACAGAGTATCAGCTGCTGGCGAGATATGCGGAGGAGCACAGGCTCACGCTGAAGGAGGCGTTACGCATGGCAGCCCAGAAGTTGGTGCTCGACGACAAGGTCTACCCAGATGATCCGATATTCAAGAAAGTTGAGTGGGTTTCAAAGCTGGGGAGGAAGACCCGGTGGTCAGTCGACCACGATAAGATACTCTACAGTAAGCCTTGATCTTTGTCGATACTAGCGCCTGCTATGCAAGCTTCATCTCTCTTGCCTCTTTTCCTCGGTTGAGGACGTCCGGAGATGGTAAGATACCATTGTTCCGGTTCGTCAGCGGGGGTTCGGCTTGATGTCGGAAGCTGAGGATTCCTTTCGCTTATATTTGACTCATGAAAAGATAAATCCGACGTCCTCCGCGTGAGGATAGACTGGGAATCAGTTGAAAAGAGTGCAACTTGTTCTCCTCCTCTTGATTCTCGTACCCGCGATAGTCAACTTCGCGACCCCGATCTATAACATGGTAGACCCGACACTGGGAGGACTCCCGTTCTTCTACTGGTTCCAGATTCTCATCCTCGCGCTATCCACACTCCCGTATCTCGCATTTACCGCAATTGAGAATAGGAGATCACGAGCGAGCCCTTCCGCGCCGCAGGGAGGAAGCTAGCTCTTGGTTGATTCTACAACTATAATCGCCGTCTTCGTCGCGTTCTTCGCGGTCTTTGTCTTCCTGGGATTCTATGGCTCGCGCTGGAGAAAAGGAGACTTATCCCAACTGCATGAGTGGGCTCTCGCGGGAAGGAGGTTGGGCGCGACTCTCGCCTTCTTCCTTCTTGGGGCCGACATCTATACCGCCTACACATTTGTGGCCGTTCCCTCCAGCCTCTACGCTAAGGGAGCATTGTACTTCTTCGCGGTCCCCTATGTCGCCATGACCTTCGGCGTGGCTCTCGTTTTCATGCCCCGACTCTGGACTCTCTCAAGGAAGAACGGATACATTACGGGTTCAGATTTTGTTAGGGACAAGTTTGGCAGTCGTGTCCTCGCGATCCTCATCGCGATAACTGGGATTGTGGCGCTCCTTCCTTACATCGCGTTGCAGATTGTGGGTATGCAGGCGGTATTGGCTGCAATGCTGTACGGGGTCTCGGGATCAAATACCACTCTAGTCGAGGAGATTTCTCTGGTCATTGCCTTCATCATTCTCGCCGCTTTCACTTTCACCAGTGGGCTTCGGGGGGCGACTCTGACTGCCGTCTACAAGGATATCTTGGTCTGGCTTACTGTGATCGTTGTAATCGTCTCCGCTCTCTGGAGCATTGGAGGGTTCGGTCAGGCGTTCGCGAACGTTCCAAAATCTCCTAACTTCCTCACCGTCTCATCCTCGCTCGTGCCAGGTTACATGACTCTGATTCTCGGTAGCGCGCTCGCCCTCTATCTCTATCCGCACGCGGTGAATGGTGTGCTCAGTGCCGAAAGCGAGCATAAGCTTCGTCTGAGCACTTCGATGCTGCCGCTCTACGGTCTCGGACTTGCCTTCCTAGCGCTGTTCGGAGTGCTGGTCTTCTCGTTTCCCTCCGCCCTATCCTTCCTTACCAACTTCCCCGCTTCTTCGCGAGGAATCTATGTTGTTCCCGCGATGATACTGTACACTCTTCCAGGCTGGCTGGCGGGGATCGCGTTGCTCGGGGTGTTCGTTGGTGGCCTGGTGCCTGCGGCGATCATGGCGATAGCTCAGGCGAACCTGTTAACGAGGAACATTGTCAAGGAGTTCAAGAAGGATCTGACTCCGAAAGGGGAGAGCCAGATTGCAAAGTGGGCTTCGGCAATATTCAAGTTCATAGCTCTAGGATTCGTCTTCGCTGTCCCGGCAACCTACGCAATACAACTCCAGCTCCTCGGTGGAGTTCTCATTCTCCAATTATTGCCCTCACTCTTTCTAGGCCTGTACATTGACTGGTTCAGAAAAGAAGCGCTGATCGTAGGATTGCTTGCCGGGATTGGCTCCGGGCTCTTCATGGCGGTGATCGCGAATACTACAAACGGGGCATTCGCGGGCTTCACAACTTCGCTGTACAACACTGGAATCTTCAGTTCGTTATACATTGCCGTGATTGCCCTTGCGATTAACCTGGTCGTTAGCATTATTGGTACCGCAGTGATCCCGCGAAAGGCGTCCCCAATCCAGAAAGTCCGCGCAACAATTAGAACGGCCTAGATCGAGACTAGCTTAGTGTTTGTTTCGGAGGGATTGTTTCTGTTTCCTCCGTTCGAGGAAGAGAGAAATGACGGCTACTGCTACTCTGATCAAGGCCGACCCGGCGAAGAGTGTACGTGACCGTCTCAAAGAGTCATCAAGCATAGGCGTCACCACGGAGTGTCCGGTTTCTGCCGGGCGAGTGGAAGGCTTCGTAGGGCATTGTTTAAATGACATGTATACAATTGTATACGGTATGAGTCGTGTCGTGCCGACGAGGCTGCCTGTCGAACTCGTGAGGGGGATAAATCAGCTGGTGAAGTCGGGACGCTACGCGAACAGGTCGGAAGTGATTAAGGAGGCCACGAGACTTCTTCTCTCGTCAGGCGGGCTTCCGGCACCTTCGGCACTAGCGGAAATTGCAGTGCGTCTTGTCTCGGCGATGGTCGCTTGGAATTTGGTGGGAGCTGAGTCTGCTACTCTGTATGGTTCGGTGGCTCGCGGAGAAGCGGGTTTGCAGAGCGATATCGATATTCTCGTTGTCGCTGACAAGGGCGAGCCTTGGAAAATAAGGAGGAGTCTCTACGAACTCATCTACCCGGTCATCGCAGTTCTCGGAGTCGACATCTCACTAATGGTCGTCCGCAGGGAGGATTGGCTTGACATGCTGGCGAGTAGGGATCCCTTTGCCGTATCCGTTCTGAAGGAGGGCCGACCACTATGCGGAGAACTCACGCACCGAGCATAGAACAGAGGTTGCTGGGGAAGGCTGAGCTGAAGCTCGGCGCTGCACGCGAACTGTACGACAAGGGGTTCTTTGAAGACTCTGCGTCACGAAGCTACTACGCAATGTTCCACGCCGCAAGAGCCGCCCTAGCAAGAGTGGGAGTAACAACGAAGACGCATGAGGGTACAGTCTCAGAGTTTGGCAGGATACTCGTCCTAAGAGGAGTCTTTCCAAGAGACCTGGGCAGGGCACTCGCCGAGGCCAAAGCGGCAAGGGAGACGTACGAGTACTCGGCCACGATGGAGATCCAGAGAGACGAGGCAGAAGCCATCCTGAGAGACGCTGAGAGATTCGTCTCACAAGTCAGAGGCCGGCTAAAGTCCCTCAAGCCCCAGACAACCGCTGACCTTGCGGGGTCGGGCGCGAAGAAGGCTGGGATCTACGGGATGAAGCGTCTTCTAGACAGTATGCGATCAGAGGACGCTTAGAACCACGTACGACGCTCCCTCTAGATCGAACACTACTATCCTGAGGATAATCGAGTCACTCCTTCAACGACAAGTGAGATTCGGAGGGAGAGGGACAAGACAATCTCCTCAATGGTTGCACACGAGGTCTACCGTTTGTCGCTTCAGAAGGACAGGGAAAAGGTTCCTGTGGTGATCCTCGATCGGGAGCGACACTTCAAGGAAATTACTGAGGTGGAGTCCCAAGCAATGTCGACCCTGAAGATTTAGCGGCAGCAAGGACCTTCAAGGTTCACCGGGACAAGCCCTGTAGTTTCACGAACTATACAAGCTTCGCGCTCATGGACCTCCACGCAATCAAGAACGCCTTTGTCTGCGACGCACACTTCAGACAGTACGGTTTCATCATTCGCTCGTGAGGAATTTAAACAGGCTCTCGATGAAATTTTTTCGGCTGGAACCTGGGGAGTGTTCCGGATTCTGGTCATGGTCCGATTCCTAGCTCATTTGAGCCGATGAGCCAGTGGCTCTTACCAAGATCGTCCTAGCTAGAGTGGCCCCTGTCGCTGGAGCTTCAGAAGCGAGACGAGTAAGAGGAAGAGACAGACTGCTAAACCTGTGAATACATAGACCCACGAGTCCCAGAGTCCTCTCGGGCCTAAGATGGGGAAGAAGTAGAGACCGCTGGGTCCATAGAACTGGGCGATACCGAAGAGCTCGTCCGCGGTCACTGAGAGTGCTCCGAAACCATAGCACGCGGCTCCGAAAACGATCAGCCACCATATCCGAGTCATACATTCTGCCTTGGAAGGCTCGTTGGGGCCACCCGGGCCCTCTTCAAGATGACGTGACTGACGATAAAGGCTCAGACATTCAAGAAGCCAGGGTGATTCTCTCGATACTAGAAGCTGTAGGGGTCCTGAGCTGGATACTCTGATCCAGGTTACTTGACCGGCAGAATTAGTCCATATCAGACGTTTAGGAATGCTCCTCCCGCTAGAAAGAGGTTCTCGCCGTCTGTGGCAAGTCCGCCGACTGAACCGAAGGCTACGGGTACTACGCTCGATATGTCCCCAATTGTCATGTTTAGTGGGTTTACCTGGACGAGTAGGGGTTGGGGGGATGCTTGGGTGGACTTGAATCCGGCGATATAGCGTTGACCGTTTGGCATTGCTAGTTCGAGCAGTGCGGGGATTGATGCGAGGAGTGTGCTTCTCTGTGAGGTATCTGTTTCATGGCTGGTGCGGTCTGTCGGGGGACAATTACGGGAACGAGTGGGCGACTGGTGCGCTCTGTCTCCGTGACTGTCGTCGTGTCGGATTTCTCAATCTCCATCAACCCATCGTCACTGAGTCTGCCGCGTGGCACCTCAGGGGCAAGCTTGATCACGCTGACTAGTCTCAACGGGTTCGCAGGAACCGTAACGCTCTCGAAAGTAGTCTCCCCGACCTTGGGTCCAAGGAAGTCTCTCAGTAGCTCGTCAGTCACCCTGTCACCAGGAGGACAGGGGACTTCGACGCTCACTGTGAAGGCGCAACACAAGACCCCGATCGGCGGGTGTACGATCACAGTGACGGCAACAAGCGGCTCAGTCTCTCACTCAGTCACAATAACCGTCAACATAACGCCCTAATCGCGGGTCTTTCGTTACTTTCAATTACGGTTCTTAGGAAGCCGATGTGGTTGTTGTAATTGTCTCGAGCTTGGTCTTCAGCCTTCTATTTTCGGATTCTCGCTCGCTGTATGCTTTCTCGAAAGTGCTGGGATCGGGAACCCTGCCTTCCTGTTTGATCCGGTCCATTTTCTGAAGCTCTTCTTGTACTCTTTCGAGTTTGAGACGTACGATGTTCTCGTTTTCCGTTGCTCCCGCGAAGGGAATACCTTCTGAGCTGGAGAAGATGCGGATCCCACAGTTCGAACAGCTCGCAGTCCTACCTTGCTTCGGTGCTCCGCAAACCGGACATGTCTTCTCGGTACGCGATACAGGTTGCTTCAAACTGCTGCTCCGCATCGTGGTGTTGTCTTGGAAGAATTCCTCTACGTTTGGTCTTCTAAGATACCAGAGCTGAAAGATCGCGAGTGTGGGGTTTCCTTGGTGGAATGCTACCGCTGCGAATCCCGAGATGATCGCGATGACGGTGACAACGGTTTCAACTGTTAGAGCCCACTCTCTCCCGTTCCATAGTCCTCTGCCTAGATAGACTAGTCCAACGCCAACTACGACTGCGCCCGCTCCGATTATTCCGAGTACCGGGAGCAACAATAGTAATATTCCTGCGAGTCCGAGGATGAGCCCGCCAATCAGGTTCTCCGCCGCGAGTATTGTTATGCCAAGGGGTCTGGTGCTCATCGGCTCTCGGGGCTGTGCAATCCCCCAATATGCTAGTGAGATTATTGCCAGAGCGGCTTCTATGATCGGGGTGATAGTCGCGCCTGGGCCTGAAACCGAGAAATCAATGGCCGCTGAGATGAAGAACGCGGCGCTCAGCACCAGTGCCGTACTATTCCGCGGGCCGGCTTGCAACGACGTAGAACCGAAATTCAGATTGAACTTTTTAGCATTACTCTCCTCGACCCGGTGTTTCCTTCGGAACTGATTCTGACATGATCGCACGCGCGACCTAAACGGTTGGTGTTTGGGTAATGCTTTGGAATGATTGTTTTCGTTTCTTCCCTTCTAGGACGAGTACAATCACGACCACTCCGACCCCTATTGCGGCCCACGCGGCGAGGAAGTAGATTATCCATGACGGGATAGAGAAGAGCGGGAACGGGAATGGGCTTGTCGTGGACAGGGTGGAGATGGCTATCATAGCGATCGCGGTTGTCTCGAGGTTTTCTTCAGTTCCGGCGTATGTTCCGATCTGGTCGTAGCCGGTGTGGAAGCCCCCGTCGGGGCCTTGCAATCGGAGGAGATTCTCTTCTCCGTAAAAGTATGTTCCTGAGATTTTCTGGAGAGCGTAGATATAGAGTGCGAGCTTGTAGGTCTGGTAGATCCCATGCTCCATTGCTGAGCCATCCTTGTAGGCCTCATCCACCATGCCCCGACCGTCAAACATGGCAGTGAGACAGTCCATCTCATGGTGCGCACCAGTGCTGTTACTCTCGAGTTTCAGCTCTAGGGCCGTGTAGACGGTGACGTCCCCGTATGTGCAGTCGGGAAAAGTTCCAGTGGCATTGTGAACCTCCCAGAGAACAGTGTAGTTGCCCCCTGCTGTGGTTGGAGAGGTTCCACGGAAAAGGTTGCCCGAGGTGGAGTTCGCGACCGTGTAGATTGCAGCATTGTTGATTGGAATATGGACCCTTACTCCAAGAAGTGCTTCGTGCATCTGATCATATCCACTGTCGCAACAGGAACTGATCGACTGACTTATCGCCTGGCTAGTATTGGGATCGCAGGACGAGAGCACTTTCTCAACAAGTATGTTGTCGCTGGCGATATAGTAGATACTGCTGTTTGAGGTGCTTCTTACCAGTCCGAGCGACGGATTGTAGAGACTCTTGAGAAAAGAGCAAGCGGCCTGTGTCTTCTGCGCAAGCAGGCCAGAGGAAACAGGCTGAGCAGCAGTAGGGGATAGGGAGCTCAATAGGACGTTGACCGAAAGGAGCGCGATGAGGAGGATTAACCCACGCAAGTGCTTGCTCCCGCGTAAACCAGCCATTATCCAGTACCGTTAAGTGAGCTTCGGTCTCTCCCCGGAGGATTCAGACTAGTTGGTTGGCCAAACCCCGGATCATAATGAGCCTCCGTCTACAGTAGCAGACAAACTCTCAGAAAGTTCGTCCAGAGTTGGGTCGTTAACCGATGGCGAGCGCTAGTGATGCGTCTTGCGATTGCTCGCAAGTGACGATTGATAGTCACTAACGCTGAATTCCATCGGTAACTAGAGAGCCAAGTACCCTCTCTGGAATTCAACGCAATTCTATCCGATAGGAAATGGAGGTGTATTGTGTTAGATGGCGCTTGTAGGTCCTGAAATTGTGATAGCGTTGGTGGTTGTGGCTGTGCTTGTCTGGGGTCCGAAGAAGGTGCCCGAGCTTGCCAAGGCTCTGGGTGAGGCTAGGCGAGCCTTCGAAGACGGAAAGAAAGGAAGAGACAAAGAGCAAAGCTGAACAGACCGTGGGTCACGTCTCACGAAGGGACTTTCTGAAGAAGGCAGTCCCCGTCATCGCTGGAGTTGGCTTAGCGGGCGCTCTGGGAATAGACCCAACCTTTGCCGCATCCTCAAACACACGTCCTACCCAAGGTACCCAACTATCGACCGCAAGTTACATCATCTACTACCAGGACAATTTCTACGCGCAGAACGGTACTACGGGAATAGTTGACTACTCTGGGACGGATGCCGCGACAGTAATTCAAGCAGCAATCGACGCTTTAACAGAGGGCGGCCTTATTATCTTGAGAAGAGGAATCTACCCTCTAACTAATTGCATCAGGGTTAGTAAAGGGATTCATCTTCTCGGCGAGAAGGGAGCGGTTCTCAGAGTGGATGATGGAGCACAGAGCTCTACGAACCCCTTCAACATTCTCGAAGTGACTGGAGACAATGTTACAGTCGAGAATCTTGAGGTGGACGGCAATGCTGCATCAAACCCTAACCTAGCTGGAACCACGCTTGACGCTCCTCCCGCCAACCCAAATATGCAAAGCGGAATTGTCGTTCGATCTGGTAAAAACGCAGAGATCTTGAACTGTTACGTGCATGATACGTGGAATGCAGGTGTATGGCTGGCCGCAATGGATGGTGATGTCATAGGTTCAGAGATCGCGAGTTGTCTGATCGAGCGCACGGGCAGGAGCCAGAACGATGCTTCCAGCACAAATCCTCCTCAGTCTGCCAACGCAGTCTATGTCGTGCGCTATGACGTATCATGGTCAACGTCAAGATCCAATATTCACCACAACATGATAAGTGAAACAGTCGGAAGCGGAATATACCTTCACTTCGACACGGAGTCAATCGTTTCAGATAACATTCTCATGAAGACTCCAGGGCCCTCAGACGAGACACCAGGAATAATCGTAGATGATAACACGAAGCGGATCATCATAAGAGGCAACGAGGTTTCTGGCTACGGGCCTGGCATATTCATCGGTTGGGGAGGCTGTGAGGACATAATTGTAGAAGCGAATACTTGCTTTGAAGCTCCCAATTCTGGAGGATCGGGCTACGGAATATTAGTCAACTCTTCCGCACCGCTTGGTCCGGCATTGCGAACCTTGATCATAAAGGGCAATATTTGTAAGGCAAACGCTCTTTCTGGAATAATGGTCTCCTCCTCAGACACGATCATCGAAGGAAATATTTGCTACAATAATTGCCAAGTCACCGGAGCGTCCCCGACCCAACGAGCGGGAATAATCGTTCAGACTCAAGCATTCCCGGTGATATCGAATGTCTCAATTGTTGGGAATCGATGCTTTGACGATCAAACCACGCCGACACAAAATTATGGAGTCTCCGTATTACAGCTGTCCAATCAAATAACCGATGTGCTCATATCAAACAATGACCTGCGAGGTAACGGAGAAGGTGGAATAGGCCAGATGGATTGCTCATTATGCAGGGTTACAGGGAACCTTGGGTACAACCCTCAGGGTCTATCCCCAATTGATGTGGGAAGCTCGCCATTTACCTACGCAAATCGAGACGGAGTGCCTGAAGCAGTGTACATTGCGGGAGGTTCGGTATCCCAGATATCGAAAAATGGCACCGTCATATTCACATCGACCCCGGCCACGGTCTGGCTTGAACCTGACGAATCGGTCACAGTAGTTCATTTGGACCCTCCTCAGATGACCAAAGACCGGCACTAAGGCGATTGTCGACATAAGGACGACGGATCTCTACGGCGTGACGTAGACCATATGAGAGTAGATTATGTCATCATGAAAGGGAAGTGGAGGGAAATAGCTTGTCTCTACCTGCTCGGGCATTTGGTGAACTGCCCCCTCTCATCTAAACTCCTCGGTGTGCATCTATCTCAAGGCTCTTCCTGCGTAGGCCAGCGATTCCTTGATGAGACAAACCTTTCAAATCGTGGTCGATCCCTGCCACCATTCATGTGTGATTTTGACCGCGTGTAAGGTAGACGCTCGAACAGCCTCCCTCAAGGGAAGCATTTGGGAAATGATGGCGCTATCACCAACCTTTCTCATTCGCTGTACGATTAGCCGTTTCCGCTGTGTCTTGGGTAAACCCACCAAGAACGCGACTATGCCTCTTATGCCACTGAGCCCAGCACGATGGCGTCGATTGATAATAAGCCACAGGCTTTTCGCGCTCTCAAACCCAAGGGTCAGAGGAAGGAATCTGATAACGTTACGCGTCTCGTAATTCTTGTAAAGCGTGATTAGTCTGTTCCGAGTTGTGCTGAAGACAAATAGTGGCTGTGTCTTGATCAAGATGCCCGAAACTGTTCCTCCTCGGGCGTGAAAGGCCCTCGACTGAGGAATAACGCATACTTTGTATCCCATCAGCTTCGCCCTCCAACAAAAATCTCCGTCTTCGTTGAACATTATGTAATCGCGATCGAACAGACCACCTGTCTCCGCTAGGATTTTTCGTCGAATGAACATGCAAGCGCCTTCGGAGTAAAAGACTTCAGTGATCTGCGGTCTCGGCAAGTATCTGTGACATAGGCCGAGCACATCTAAGTAGTTCGCTTGCGGGTCCGGGACGGACGGTGAGTATAGTGAATACATCTCGCTTTGAGCAACCGCGATATCGGTCCGAGTATCTAGAACAGCAATCATTGAGCTAAGCCAATCCGGTTCTACTCTAATGTCGTTGCTGAGCAGAACAACATATTTTCCCGACGCGACGTTGACGCCCTGATTGTTAGCGATAGAGTAACCTAGATTCCTCTCATTTCTCACTAACTTGAAAGGGATGTTAGGATGGGCGATGGCAATCTGTTGTACGAGCTCAACGCTTCCGTCCTTAGAGCCGTTATCAACTAGAACGACTTCGTAAGAAGGATAGTTCTGTTCAAAAACTGTTGACATGCAGTTTTTTACGAATCGGAGGCCATTGAAATTGAGCAAAATGATGCTAGCGGTGGTTGAATTTTCCAAACAGGCCCACTTCGCGCCTAAGATGGTTCCACGCCGTAAACAGGTCTTCATAGCTATTGATGTTGAAATTCCTTCCTCGAAGAATCCAACCAGTTGCTAGTTTCTGTTTTGCAGCTTCGGCAATGACGTCCGTTATTTCCTTCTCTCCTCTTTTTCGTGAGCGAGGGGTCCTACTGATGAAGTCGAATATGTCGTCTCGAAACGCGTATACGCCGCACCCTCTCAAATGAGAGAAGGGTCTTTTGGGTTTCTCTGCGATCCGACTAATCAGTCCATTTTCGGCGAGTTCGACACAACATGTTCGTTTAAGCATAGATTCATCCCTTTCATTAGCCAAAACTTCGGCTACAACCGAATCATTTCTAATGAAGAGATCTACGAAAGGAGATAGCTCCCCAAGCGTTACGTCATCGCCAAGGATGCATAGGAATGGTTCCTTGAAGTATCCTCGGGTCAAAGCAATGGCATCCGCTATTCCCGTTAGTTTTCTCTGCACGACGAAGTTGACGTCTATGCCGATGGAATCCGCCAGCCTGTCGAAGTACTCCACGATTTTGTCCTTTTGGAAGTTCACTATGACATAAACAGAATTCACGCCCAAGAGTTGCAGATTGTTCATTACGTGATGAATGATTGGCCTGTCATAGAGAGGAAACAAAGACTTGGGGAGGATCGAACTCAGGTAACCAAGTCGACGCCCTTGGCCCGCCGCTGGTACAACCCCTATTTTCAATCTTGCATTCCTACTGCTCTTTTTCTACTTCCATAGCGGAGAACGAAGCTTGTAAGCAAGGTCGAAGCCAAGACTGCGATCGTGACAAGCGAAAAAGCGAATGCTAACGTATAGGAGGTCTGATTCGAGTCAGTTATCGATATTTCGTAGCTACCTGGAATCGGAATGTACCAACCGTTTCCAAATCCGTTCGCGTAAAAGTGACTGAAACAATTGCCTTGACTATCACAAGCATTCCAGTTTGGGTCGAAATTTTCGGATAAGATGATAACAAACGGTCCTCTAGCTGAGGCATCGATTCGATAAGTCGAAGAGGACTGATATGCTACTTTCACCATCGCTGGCGACAAGGATGTCGAATTTAGTAAGGAAAAGATTTGGGAGTCGGTCACGAACGCAGATTCATTGGGAGTGAAGGAGCCTATGGAAGTCAACTGGGAACCACCCGTGTTAGATGAGGCAAACTCGATCTTGGATGGAGAGTAGAGCATAGTCCCGGCGTAGAAATTTCGATAGATTTCGATTGGTCCTGATGCATAGGCGGGAGAAAATGCCGCAGTGTCGTTCAAGATGGGGAAGGTCCACCTGCCCTGCAGCAGGGACCTGTCCTCAAGTATGTATCGCACTCCCAGAAGCCCAAGAGTCTTTGCCCAGGACGTTGATTCGTAGGATATTCTTGCAAGGTGGAAATCGGCGAGAGAGATGCTTGCGGATTCATTGTTAGTTTGCGTATATCTCAAGAATAGGCTAGCAACGGAATTCGCGTTGAATCTGGATTCGTCGGAACCCATCAGAGGAAGGAAGAGGGTTGACCAGCCATCCAGAGTTTCACGAATGTGTCCAGAGAAATAATACCATCCAACGAGTCCATCGCTGTCGCCAATGCCGACAGAGAGGGCATTGGTTTGGAATGTTCCGTTTATTCTTAGCGCCAAAGCGTCATACAGTGTCCAATTCGTCGTGGACAACTGTTTCGATATTTCCCGCGAAGAGTCAGGGTTCGGGCCGATCTTCCAATTCAGATAGGGACCGAGGGCAGACCCATCTTTGACGACCTCGACGCTGTCCGATTGAGACGATGCCCATGTGGAGTTTGTAAGGGTTCGAAATGTCACATTTCCAACTGAATAAATCGGGGTTTCCGTGGTGAAACGATAATAGACATTGTAGACATCTCTCAATAGTGATGACGAAGAAGAGTATTGGGTGGCCGTTCCGGTAATAACTCTGGAGTTAAAGAATAACTGATAGAATTCTGTGGCTCCTTGAAAGCCCCAGTCGGTCGACTCGTAGACACTTGGGTTATGAGCGATGAGAACCCTTGACGAGCCGGCGTTATCGTCCAGCCATCGAGCAGCGCCATAGTAGAAAGAAGGTATGGTCACTCCCCTCTGGTTAGGCGAGAAATAATTCGTCATCACCGTCCCCGTTGTTATTGGCCACGCAGCTATGAGGATGGAAACCACTAGCAAGACAGGTATGCCGATACCTAACAGTTGTTGTTTGAGCCCGCGATGTTTCCAAAGGTAGGCAAATATCGTTGATACCGTGACTCCTATCATTATACAATATGCTTGTAGAAGAAACTGTTCAAAGGAATCGGAAATATAGAAGACCTTGAGCACAGAAAAACTTGTCAATGCGGAGAAAACGAACCCAAATGGTTCATTGGTTCCTTTAGAAAGAAAGATCAGCAAAATAGCTCCGACCGTGACCAGAATGACCCTCCTCCCTCTTTCTAGTGCAGCAGAGCTGAGTGCGGTGATGGGCAAAACGAACGTGAAAACAATCACAGCTAGATTGAGGGAGTAGACTGAACCGTATGGAACGTACTCACTATGGAGCGGCCATGATCCAAGGAGGCGAATTGAGTTGGTCAGCGTCGACCAGCGATTCGCTGAAAAATCGAGGGGGAAGGCCGCGAGTGTGCTCGCGTAGCTTGATCTCAGCTCTAGGTAGGGAATGATCCAATAGGCGTTTACAGCGAGAATTAGCACGGCTGTTAGAACAAGAGACTTCATCGAAAACGGAAATCGTCCCTCTCTCCTGCCTTTAGGAGATGAGATAATCCATACCCCCGATATGACCATCATCGCGCTCAAGACGGCAAGACCGTACCTCGCGGAAACCACAGGAAAGCGGCCGAGTTCGAGAAAGGAAAGTAAAGCCGCACCAAGAGAGTACCTGAAATCTTCTCTACGCAGACCCTCAACGTAAAATGCGACAATTATCGGGAAAACCGACCTCTCCACCACGCCAAGGAACAATGATTTGTAAGTATCAACAACGTAGAGCGGACTATAGAGAAACGCAAGCCCCGAAATGAATCCTGAAATCTTCCATCTGCGAAAGTGGGGGAAGATAGTGTGGAGGAGATAACAAGTTCCAGCCGCACCCACATACGATATTGATCCGAAAAACAACCAAATTGACTGATTAAGAGAAAGGCCCAGCGTTTCCGAGGCTGCGAAAAATGTCGCATCGAATAAAGGAGGACCTGCCAGTACATAGGGAACGTTTGTTCCTGTATCTACCCACCCATTCCACGCTGACAGGTACCGACCGACTAGTGCTGGATTAAACGGGAACAGTAGGTCTCCTCCGATTGGTGTTCCACTTGACCAAGAGAGGACTAGTGTTTCAAGAACTACTACAAGGGCCAAGCCAAGATACACGATGTTGATCTTGAGAAATTGGAAAATTGTCGAAAGCAACGAGATCTAACGCCGAATACTAACGCTGATATGTCCGAGGCCCGCCACAGTGAACTCAAGGCTTTTGATTACGAATACTCCGATGCCATAGGAAGGGTTCTTTACTGCAACCTTCAAGCTCGGAGTTATTATCCGAGTAATTGGATTGAGTTGCCTGATACTAATGGTATGATTTTTCCGAAGGTATCTTCCAATTGTCTTCCCATAGAAGTATTTCTTCTTCAAAATAGTCGCCAATCTGAGGCGTCCCTCATCATGGATGATCTTCGAGTCTACTCGACCGAATGAGAGTCCGGCCAGTTCAGCTCTCTGTTGTAAGTCCCAATCTTCGCCAGCTTCAAGAGAGGGGTCAAAGCCACCCAAAGGTGAAAGCCGCTCCCTCCGGAAGCACCTGGCCGCCTCTAGCACTCTAGTTCCGATGTACGTCCTCCTTTCCATAGATTTGCAGGTAGCCCAGTAGCCCATACCTATCGAAATTTCAGGTATTAGCAATGCATCATGGCTAACCAAGGCCTGTTCGCATTCCTCGATCAGCGTGGGAGGGAGTATCATATCAGAATCAATGAAGAGAACCGCGACAGAAGATGACTGTTTGAAGCCTATATTTCTGGCCTCACTTCGGTTTGCGGCTCTCCGGATTACTGTAGCGCCGTTACGTCTAGCAATCTCAATGGTTCCGTCCCTACTGCAATTGTCAACTAAGATCACTTCGCACTGGGAGGTTTGGTTGTTGACTGAGGCCAAGCAGCGCCCTATTGTCCGCGACGAATCAAACGTCGGAATGACTATGGTGATGCTAGCCAATAGGGGTCCAATCTCAAGGTATTGGATGACTCCTCAAAGCATGATCGATGAAGTCCCCAAAATCTTTGGCAGATCTGTCCCAAGAATGATTATTCGCCCATTTCCATGCACTCTCAGACATGCTGCACCAGGTTGAATCGTCGGTCATGATATTGTGAATTTGTCGCGCCAGATCTCTACTACTCGGGAAACTCGCGAGAAGCCCAGTTGTATTATCTATGATGGAATCCCTGAGGCCTGGTACATTCCACCCGATAGCCGGGGTTCCAACTGAGTTAGCCTCTATGACAGACAAACCGTAACCCTCTCGGATTGATGGAAGGAGAATCGCTCTTGATTCGCGATAAAGTTTGAGCTTCCTCTGCTCTGAGACTCTCCCTAAGAAGGTAACATTGGTATCCACGCCTATGTGTCTAGCAAGCTCTTCTAGTTCTTCACGATACGGTCCGGAACCAGCGACCTCGAGCTTTATGTCTGGAAGTTCCTTTTGGATTCGACTTATTGCCTCGATTGCAAACTGCAATCCTTTGTAGTGCATGAGCCTGCTAACACATCCGATCAACTTTTGCGAGCGCATTTCTAGAGGCACTCGTTGATTAGACGGGTACGAACATCCTGGGCCGATGATTCTGATATTTTCCCTGGGTATCCCCAATTGGAGGAGATCGTCTGCAGTGCTCTTTGACATGGCAACAATCAGTGATTTTGAATACAGCCGATAGATTGCTGGCTCGGATAGGTATCCGAGTGTTGCGAGGATATTCGGGAGTTCTTCGTAAAAGACCTCACGCACAAGTTGGTGGATTATCGTGATTACTGGTTTCTTGGAAAATAGGGGCGAAAACCAAGGGATTGCGACATCTGCATTATCAATTAGAATATCGGCATCTCGAGCGAACCTTCTGATGTAGCTTAGGGGCAGCCTGAATCTCAGCATGCTCCCATGGGCGTTATCATATGTTAGGCCATCAATTTCCTCTACGCGTTTACTCGACTCCGCGCCCTCAGCAACAACGGTCACATCGTGGTTCTCTGCCAGTCGCCTGAATATCTCGTGAACGTAGAGGGAGGCACCTCCTGCACGAGGGTGCAGAATGTTTCGTCGGCTAAGAACTACGATTCTCGCCATTGGTACTTTGCTTCCTGCAAAGCCAGGGGGCTAGGAAATTGGGCTAGTTCTTGAGACGCGATCTCTTGAGCTCCACTCAGAAGGAGCGTGGGCCAAGAGATTGAGAAGCATCATTGAATGAAAGACAATATCTTTAATGTTCTTAGAACCGCCCAAGAACTGTCCATCTTGAAAGTACTTCGACTCTCCGTTCGTTCTTTCATGCAGCATTACCGGGACCTCGGTCGATCCGAATCCCCTAATCTTCAAGAGAGGTACGACCAAAGGAAGCCCATAGTTGAAAATTGTTTCTGCGTCTGCGGCTTTTCTTCTCAAGACCTTTATTCCGCAATTAGAATCTCTGAGTTGAAAACGAAATAGCAATCGTACGACTCTATTGTAGAGACGGGAGAACGCTGTTCTCGAAGCACCATAGCCATTATAGTCCCTGGTTCCATTCACGAAGTCAACTTTGTCACCCAATCGGGCGATCATAGTGACTATATCTTTCGCGCTATATTGAAGATCAGCGTCGAAGAATGCAACAATATCGCCTCTGGCTCGACGGACCCCTTCCTTTAGAGCGATTGTCTTACCACAGTTCTCTCCAAGGTCAATCACACGAACGAAAGAATTGGATGGCATGAGCGAATGGGCCTGAGCTAGGGTACCGTCCGAGCTCCCATCGTTCACTACGAGGATCTCGTATGGAATCTGTTCAGCAAAAAGCACTTCCGCCACCTCCTGCACACAATTCTGAATATTGTCCTGTTCGTTATAGCATGGAATCACGACCGATACACGAGGGGTTGGTCCGTTCATTTCACCAATCTCGGTAATGCCCAACCGGCGTCGCCTATCTTTCGATAGTCGATGCCCTTTTGCTGGAAGAAGTCTCTGTAACTCTGCCAGGCACCCTCTGCGTCTAGCACGAAGGTGCCTGACTTGATGGATTTCAAGAGTGCTGGCACGGGAGTCTCGGTGTATTCAAGGTGGGGAACAGACACGACGACAGAATCAAATTTTATCAGATCGTCTGGGTACCTGAAGGTGCCGACCCCAGCGATCTCCTCTATCTCTTTCGGGGAGTAGAATGGGTCCTGAATTACTACATGCTTTCCCTCTCTCTTCAGAACCTCGGCGAGCATTATGGTCGGCGACAGAACGTGGACTTTCAGATTACGCTTGTAGCTAAGGCCGAGTATGCCGACTGTGCTTCCGGAGAGGCTCTTTGCAATGAGTTCTCCAACGAATCTGGTCTGTGATCTGTTGACTTGGTTGATCTGCGAAAGAAGGTCGATGTGCTCTCCCTTGCTACGGGACCCTTCGATGAGATATTCAGGGGCGAGGGGAATACAGTATCCTCCAGTCCCCAGTCCCGGATAGTGAGCAACATAGTTCCATTTTGTCGCGGCCGCGTCGATCAGTTCTATGGTGTCGATGTCTGGGAAGGCGCGGGATAGAGTGTTGGCGAAGGCTATGTTGAGGGCTCTGAACGAGTTTTCCGTAGACTTGACGAGTTCTGCAATTCTGTGATCAGAAACAGGGACTAGTTTGGAGCAGATGATCCCTAACACGTCCATGGCGGAACCTCTCGATTCTTCATCCAGGCCTCCCACAACTCTCGGGATCGTGTGGACGTTGAGCCCAGGGTTGTCGAACCAGTCACGCCTTGGAG
>WNGJ01001539.1_pt1 | contig 22768 bp, 23 predicted proteins | sample 5400611 | NCBI WGS metagenome assembly WNGJ01 (sample SAMN13153375, study PRJNA577476) | soil metagenome | isolation source: 40 cm soil or saprolite under Garry oak tree replicate 1 | place: USA:California | collected 2016-06-15
CAGCCGCCTGCACCACACTGCGGGAAGTGCCGCAGGCGCAGTTCATCCCGCAGCACAATCCGGCCTTCGTGTGGGTCACCACGACCGACCGTGCCCTCGTTCGCGTGACCGAGCCGCGGATCGACGGGGACACCTTGCGCGGGACGTGGCCGGGCGGGCAGAGGCCCATCGCGATTCCCCTCGATCGCATCCAGAGCGTCCGAGCCAAGACCCGGTCCCGTGCGCGGACCATTCTCATGGTCACTTCCCTGGGACTCGTAGGGGGCTACGTGGTTTGGCTGCTCGAGCAGCCAAGTGCAAACGCGCCGCCAGCAGGCGACTGTTCAGGCTATGCGGAGCCCGAGGAATGTTAAGCGTTACTTCCCGGCCTTGAGCAGCTTCAAGACTTCCACGAACCCCTTGTCCGCTGCGAGACCGATCGCGCTCGTGCCGGCGTCGTTCTGCTGGCGGGGATCGGCGCCGTGCGCCAGCAGATAGCGCGTCATCTCGAGATCGTTGCGATTCACCGCCTCGTGCAGCGGCGTCCATCCCTGGTCCTGCTTCGCATTCACCGGCGCTCCCGCATCGACCAGCAGCTTCACGGCCTCCGCGTTCCCTGTGACCGCGGCGTGCAGCGCCTGGATCCGCATCGGATTGCGCGCCACCTGCGCCACGTCCGCCCCTCGCTCGAGTAGCAGCCGCACCACCCCGGGATGGCCGAAGAACGCCGCGAGGGCGAGCGGGAAGAAACCGTCGCCCGAGTAGGCGGTGAGCAGGGACGGATCGGCGTCGAGCAGCTCGGCGACGCGCGCCGCCCGACCCACCGAGGCCGCTTCGAAGATGTCGAGCTCGGGGCCCGCCGCGAGCAGCATCTCCACCAGCTCCCGCTGGTGATGGTACTGCGCGATCAACACGGGCGAGTGGCCCCGCTCGTTGCGCGCGTTCATGAGGGAGCGATCGGCGGCGAGCAGCGCCGCCAGTCGCGCCGCATCCCCCGCCCGAATCGCCTCGAAGACTTCCTGCACCGCGCCCATTATCGGGCGGCGGGCTGCAGTGCGGCGTGCAGCTCGATGAGGGTGATCTCGGACGGCGCGCCGAGTCGCAGGGGCGGACCCCAATAGCCGGTGCCGCGGCTCACGTACAGCCACATCTCCTCGAGGCGGTGCAGCCCGGAGACGAACGGCTGAAACAGGCGCACCAGGAGACTGAAGGGGAAGTACTGCCCGCCGTGCGTGTGCCCCGACAGCTGGAGGTCGAATCCGGCCGCGCGGGCGGCGAAGGCCCGGCTCGGCTGGTGGGCGAGCAACACCTTGACGTCGCTTTCCGGCGCGCCGGCGAGCGCGGCGACCGGGTCCGAGCCGCGGTCGGTTACCCCGGCGAGGAGGAGCCTGCCGGCGCCGCGCCGCAGCACCCGATGGGCGTTCGTCAGGACGCTGAAGCCGAGCCGCTCGAGCTCGCGCAGCCACCCTGGGCCGTCCCAGTAGTACTCGTGGTTCCCACTCACGAAGAACTTGCCGTAGCGCGCGTGCAGATCGGCGAGCGGAGCCACCGCGTCCCGTAGCGCCGGCACCATGCCGTCGGCCACGTCACCCGTGAACGCGACGACGTCGGGATCCAGCCCGTTCGCCGTGTCGACCACCGACCGCACGAACCGCCGCCCGATCGTCGGGCCGACGTGGAGGTCGGAGAGCTGCACGATGCGGAACCCCTCGAGATCGTCGGGCAATCCGGCGATGGGCACCGTCACGCGCACTACTCGTGGCCGCCGCGCGCCCCAGGCACCGGCCGCCGTCAGCACGGCGGCGCCCACCAGAATGCCGAACGACACCGCCAGGGGCCGCACCCCCCAGGCCCGCACGGCCAGGACATCCGCCGCCACGACCAGCACGAGCAGGATGGACGACAGGCCCAGCGCCGTGAAGCCCGTCCACTGCAGGGCCGTCCACAGCCTCGAGTCCTCGCGCCGCAGTGCGTAGAACGCGCCGAACGGCGCCAGCGCGAGCAGTAGCAGCATGCCCCACGCGAGGGCCAGCCATCCCGCGCCTATGCCGGCGTGGCCGAGCAGCCGTGCCCCCATGTACAGGTGCAGCAGCCCCCACACCAGGCCGATCACGAGTAGGCGTCGCCGCATCGCTGTCTCAGTCCGCCGCGACGTCCGCCGGGACGGCGGTCGCGGGCGTCGCAGCGGGCGCGCTGGTCCAGCGCCGCACCCAGGCTCCCGCCCAGGCGCCGAAATCGTCGAGATAGGTGTACACCACCGGCACGACCACCAGGGTGAGCAGGGTGGACGTGATCAGCCCGCCGATCACGGCGTGCGCCATCGGCGCCCGGAACTCGGATCCCGCCCCGAGCGCGAGTGCCGTGGGCAGCATCCCGAAGATCATCGCGAGCGTGGTCATCACGATCGGGCGTAGCCGCAGCTCCCCGGCATCGATCAGCGCCTGGCGCCGGTCGCTGCCCCGGTCCCGCGCCTTATTCGCGAAGTCCACGAGCAGGATGGCGTTCTTCGTCACGAGCCCCATCAGCATGATCACGCCGATCATGCTCATGATGTTGAAGGTCCCCCGCGTGAGCATCAGGGCGAGCATCACCCCGACGAGCGACAGGGGCAGCGACAGCATGATCGCGAGCGGCTGCAGGAAGCTCCCGAACTGGGACGCGAGGATCAGGTACACGAACACGATCGCGAGCGTCAGGGACTCGAGGATGTAGCCGACCGTCTCGATGAAATCCTTCTGCTCGCCCCCGAAGTTGAAGCGGTAGCCCGCCGGCAGAGTGAGCTTGCGCAGCTGCGCCTGGACGTCGCGGGTCACGTCGGTGAGCGGCCGCTGCTGATAGTTGCCCTCGATCGTCGCCACGCGCTCCAGGTCCAGCCGCTTGATCTCGTTCGGGGCGCCGGAGAGCCGGATCTCGGCCACCTGGCGCAGCGGCACCATCACCGGGGTTCCGCTGCGCCTGTCGATCTGGTTCGAGGCGAGGGGGATGCCGGCGATATTGCTCTCGGTCTGTCGGGCCTCCGGGGCGAGCCGCACGACGACGTCGTGCGCCAGCCCGGTCTCGTCCTCCCAGGTGCCCGCCTTCTGGCCCGCGAGCACCGGGCGCAGCGCGTCGCCCACCGCGCCGACCGACAACCCCACGTCGGCCGCGAGATCGCGATTCACGTCCACGACGTACTCGGGCTTCCGGCCCTCCAGGCTCGAGCGCAAGTCGACGAGCCCCGGCACGCCGCGGATCGCCGCGAGGGCATGATCCGAGATCTCCTGGAGGCGCGCCAGCTCGGGGCCTTCGAGGTTGAGCTGGATCGGAGCCTGGCCGCCGCCCGCCGCGCCGATCTGAATCACGCGCCCCGTGACGCCCTGGAACCGGGGCAGCACCGTCCGGAGCGCTGCCTCGAACTGCTGCTGGGTCCGCTGGCGAGTCGGCTTCGGGGTCAACTTGACGTAAATCTGCCCCTTGTTGACCGCGTTGTTCTGCTGCGGCCCGCCGATCGTCGTGTACGTGAGCTCCACCTCCGGCTGGGCGTCCAAGAAGCGCGCGATCTCGAGCGCCTTGTCCGACGTGTAGCCTACCGAGGAGCCCACCGGCGTCTCGAGCGACAGCGCGGTCTGCTCGTTGTCGGAATTGGGCATGAACTGGCCACCCACGAGGCCGAGCCCGAACAGGCTCATCGCCGCCACGAACGCGGTCGCCGCGACCCCCATCGTGGCGAGTCGATGGTCGAGCGCCCACGAGATCACCCGCCGGTAGCGCCGTCCCAGCCCGCGGAACGAGTCGTTGAACCGCTGCAGCGCCCGCCCGATCGGCCCGCGCTGGGCGTGGCCCTCCGCCTGCGGGTCGTACCACAGAGAGGAGAGCATCGGGTCGAGCGTGAACGACACGAACAGCGACACCAATACCGCGAACGCCACGGTGATGCCGAACGGGAAGAAGAACCGGCCGACGATCCCCTTCATGAAGGCGACGGGGATGAACACCGCGATCACCGAAAAGGTCGTGGCGAGCACCGCGAATCCGATCTCCGAGGTGCCGTGGCGGGCAGCGGCAGAGTGATCCTCCCCGCGCTCCACGTGGCGCACGATGTTCTCCCGCACCACGATCGCGTCGTCGATCAGGATCCCGATGGCGAGGGAGAGCCCCATCAACGTCATCACGTTCAGCGTGAAACCGAACGCGTAGATCGCGAGGAAGGCCGCGATCACCGACACGGGGAGCGTGAGCCCGGTGATTACCGTCGAGCGCCAGGAATTGAGGAACAGGAACACGATGAACACGGTGAGTGCCGCACCTTCGAGCAGCGTCTTCTGCACGTCATCCACGGATTGCCGGATCCAGGTCGAGTTGTCCTGCACCGTGGCGAGCCTCACCCCGTTCGCGAGCGTGCGGTTCAGCTCGGCGATCACACTCTTTACGCCGTCCGCCACCTCGACGGTGTTTGCCCCGGAGGTCTTGCGCACTTCGAGCGCCACGGCGCGGTCGCCGTTCACGTAGGCGAGGTCGCGCGCCTCCTCCTGGGCATCCTCGATCCGGGCGACCTGGCCGAGCCGCACCGAAATGCCGTTGCGCGAGGTCACGATGAGCGTGGCGAAGGCCTGCGGGTCACGGATCTTCCCGGCCACCCGCACCAGATTCTCCCGGTTGCCCTGCTCCACCCGTCCCGCCGGCACGTCCCCGTTCTCGCGCTCCACGGCGCGGGCCACCATGTCCGGTGACACACCGAGGGCATTCATGCGGTCGGGCAGGAGGAGCACGTGGATCTCCCGCTTCAGGCCGCCGACCAGCGTGACGCTGCCCACGCCCGAGATGTTCTCCATGCGGCGGCCCACCACTTCGTCGGCGAGACGGGTAAGGTCACGCAGCTCCCATCCCTGGCCACGCACCGACAGCACGAAGATCGGCTGATCGGACGGATTGGCACGCGAGATCACCGGGGGATCGATGTCCCTGGGCAGGTCCTGGCGGATGGCGTCGATCTTGGCACGCACGTCCGCCTGGGCATTCATGACCTTCGTGCCGAGGTTGAACTGCACGAAGATGGTCGAGAATCCTTCGGTCGAGGTGGACTGGATCTGCTTCACGCCCTCGACGGTGTTCACCTGCTCCTCGACCTTCTTCGTGACCTCGCGCTCCACCGACTCGGGGCTGGCCCCGCTGTAGCGCGTCTGAATCACCAAGAACGGGAACTCGACGTCCGGAAACTGGTCGATGCCCAGGCGGCGGTAGGAAAACAGGCCCAGCACCACGAGTGCCAGGATCATCATCGTGGCGAACACGGGCCGCTTGATCGAGAGGTCGCTCAGGAACACGGCGTCAGCCCTCCCCGCCGGCGATCGTCACCGGCGCGCCCACCTGCAAGCCGCTCGCCGGACCGACGACTACGATCTCACCCCCCACGAGGCCCGTCTTCACCTCGACGAGCGAGGTCTGTTCGTCGGCGGCCCCGGTCGTCACGTCGCGGCGCGCGACGCGCCCCTGCTCCACGACGAGGACGTAAGACGCGCCGGCGTCGCGGCGCACCGCGGCCTGGGGCACCGCGACGGCGCCCTTCACCTGCCGTAACACGATGCGCCCCGACGCGAACAGTCCGCCGAACAGCCGGGTGCCCGGGTTCGGGACCGTCACGTAGACCTTCACTTGCCGGGTGGCCGCGTCCACGGTGGCGTTCACCCGGGAGACCCGGCCGCCGAGACCGGCGTCGCTGGCACCGGTCACGGCGAGCACCACGGGGGCGCCGACCCGCACCTCGGCCGCGTACTCGCTCGGCACGGTCGCCGCGAACTCGAGCTCGCGGGTGTTGACCAGCTGGAAGAGCAGGTCCCCGTCCTTGACGCGGTCACCCGAGTCGACGGCGCGCTGGCTGATCACGCCGCTCGCGGGCGCCCGCACCGTGGACTCGTCGAGCTTCTTCTTAGCGTCGGCCTCCCTCGCTTCGGCCGCGCGCAGAGTCACCTCGGCGTTCTCGACGTCCCGCTGCGAGACCGCGCCCTCCTTGAACAGGTTCTGCATGCGCTCGTAGTCCGCCGCCGCGAGACGCCGCTGCGCTTCGGCGGAGAGGGCCGCCGGTACAACCGCGCTGGTGCGGAACCGGGCCAACACCTGCCCCTGGCGCACCCCCTGGCCCTCTTTTACGAGGACCTGCTCCACGACTTCCGGGATCGGCGACGCGATGCGGATCACGAGCGCGGGCTCGAGCGTGCCCGAGACCGGCACGCCCGCGACCAGGTCGCTGCGCGCCGCGCGGGCGACGTCGCTCGCGCCAAGCACCGCGACCCGCGTCGAGTCCGTAGCGTCCGCTCCACCCGTGGCCGCCCGGGCCCGGTCCGTGTGCCGGCTCGCCAGCAGGGCAATCAGAAGGACGCCCGCGAGCCCGCCCCCGATCAGATATCGCTTCATGGCTGTGCTTCCTTCACGTTGGAGATCCCCGCCACTTGCTCGATCGACCGCTGCACCACCGGCACCGGCCGTCCCAGCGCACGCTCCAGTTCCGCCAGCGCCACGAGATAGTCTCGCGTCGCTTGGACGGCGTTCACCTCGGATTGCTGCGCCGCAACCCGCGCGTCCGTCACGTCGAGCTGCGTCGCCAGGCCGTTCGTGTAGCGCACGCCCGCGAGATACTGCGCCCGCTGCCCCTGGCGCACTGTCTCGCGCCGCGCCACCAGCAGGGCGCGCGCCCGCTCGACCTCCCCTTTCGCTTGGGCCACCTCCAGCTCGACTTGGCGCCGCAGCTGGTCGCGCTGTGCCGCCGCCTTGTCCAGGGCCGCGCGCTGCTGCTCGATCGACCCCGCCGTCCGGAAGCCCAGGAAAATCGGGAAGGAGAGCTTCGCTTCCCCGGTCCAGCCGCGGAGGAACCGAGCGCCGAACGGCGACACGTCCGCTGGAAACGCCTGCTCGGTGTACGTCGTGCTCAGCGAAAGGGTCGGCCAGCGGTCGGCGCGCGCCGCCCGCAGCAGCTGCTCCTGCACCCGCACGGTGGCGTCGGCGGCGGCGAGACCCGACCGCTCGGGGGCTCCCAGCGAATCGGTCGCCATGACCGGAATGGTGGCGCCCGGCGAATCCAGCGGGGTCGCGAGCACGAGTGGCTGGTCCGCGGGGACGTTGACGAGCCGCTTGAGGTCGAGCAGCGCCACGTCGAAGCCGTTGCGCGCCGCGACGACCCCCGGCTCCTGGTTCGCCGCGTCCACCTGGGCCCGCAGCAGGTCGTACTCAGCCCGCGTGCCGGCCTGCCGGTACAGCCGCACTTCCCGCAGGTGCTGGCGTGCTTGGTCCAGGTTCTCGACGGCGATCACGAGGAGCCGGCTCTGCAACGCGGCGTTCCAATACGCCTGCTTCACCCGGAACGCGACATCCGCTGCGGCTTCGTCCCGCTGCAACGAGGCGGCCTGCCGGTACGCTTGCGCTGCCCGCAGCCCCGCCCCGACCTTGCCGCCCGACCACACGAGCTGCGTGGCCTGGAGTTGCAGATTCCAGGCGTTCGGCGCGCCGAACGGCGTGTTCTTGAAGAGCGTATCGAGTGAGCTCCCACCCGACCCGCCGAGGCCCTGGTAGATGGAGGCGAACTGCCGGGTGTAGGCGAGCGAGCCCGTGACCTGCGGCAGCGCCCCCGACAACGCCTGGCGGACCCGACCGTTCGCGTCGAGCACGCTGGCGCGGGCGAGCCGCATGTCGACACCCTGGTCCAGCGCGCGCCGGACCGACTCGTCCAGCGTCAGGGAGAGCGTGTCCGTCGGAGCCTGCGCGGCGGCGGGAGCGCGCCCCGAGAGAACGGCCAGCACGGCCACTACCAGCGACCAGCGCATATCACTTACCTCCGCGCGGCGCCAGACCGTCGATTGCGAGGGTCAGGCGGCGACGCAGTTCGCTTCGCAGCGGGAACGGGGGGGTAGGGGACGCGACGTACTCGAGAATCGTCCCCTGGTGGACGCACTGGATCACGCTCGCCAGCCGCTCGGCGTCCTCGTCGGCGCGGAGCTCGCCCGAGGCCTGCAGCTTCCGGATCAACCGCAGCGCCAGCTCGTCCCAGCGCCGGCACATCTCGTCCTCGCCGGTGTGCTGGTTCTGCATCCATTCTTGCAGCACGTACCGGGCGAGCGCCGGTTCCTCCTCGTAGAAGGCGGCGAGCTCCGAGAACATCGCGATCAGGCGGGGGCCGACGCGACCGGGCTTCGCCAGGATGGCCGCGGAATCCGCCTCGGCCTGGGCGAACCAGTCCTCGCTCAAGTAGCGGAAGACGGCTTCCTTGTGGGGGAAGTAATTGAAGAAGGTGCCCTTCGCGACGTCGGCCTTGTCGCAGATCTCGTCCACGGTGGTCGCCTCGACGCCCTGGCGCTTGAAGAGGGCGAAAGCGGCCTTGAAGATCCGCTCCTTCGTCTCCTCCTTCTTGCGCTCGCGGCGGGAGACTTCAGGATCTGCGGTCATTAATGACTCTGGTCATATTTGGAGCGAGAACAATATTGCACTCACTCCAATACGTCAAGGGGACTCCGGCGGTTTCAACAAGCGGAGGGCGGGGGACGTGAGGGTGTCGTCCCCCCGGGGATCAGCGGGCGGCTGCGCGCCGCAGCGCCGCGAAGAACGTGCGGATCCGGGCCGCGTTGGCGCCCACGTCACTCCTGCCGACACGGGACTTGGACCGCATGTCCACCGTGGAGCTGTCCCCGCCGCGCGCCGCTACCCGAATCACCACGTCGTCCTTGAAGCCGAACCAGCGCGTCGTCGCCGTCGCCTCGATGCGGCCCGCAGCGCTGTCCGTGGCCGTCACGACCCACCCCGGCATCGCCGCGGCCGTCGAGCGGGCGAGCGTGAAGGCGCGCCCCGCCCCACCGGGCAGCACCAGAGGAGCCAGGTCGGGGTAGCCGCGCCGCACCGAGTCCGCCCAGCCGGCGGGATACGCCATGTCCTTCCCCTTCCAGAAATCGTTCTGCGCCGCGGCGACGTACGGCGGGGGGTTCTGGAGGTCGGTGGAGATGTCGTTGATCGGCGGGACCGAGCGGGCCAGCCGGTATTGGTGAATGAACAGGAGGGTCGGGACGAGCCCGAGCACGGTCCCCACGCCCGCGGGCAGGGCGCCCGAGGATCGGGCCCCGCGCGCGAGGAGGAAGGCGACGAGCGCCGCGACGCACCCCGCCGCCGCCACGATCCCGCCGTAGGCGAACAAATAGCGTAGCGCGACGCGCAGCCCCCACCAGCCGTGGCTGTAGCCGAAGCCGGAAGCGAGCTCCATCACCAGCCCCGTCACGGCAAGGCCGCAGCCGAGCCAGGCCAGCCACCTGGTCATCATAGACGCACCCCCGATCTCAAAAAGACATGCCGCGGCGGAATGACAGCTCCCAGCGTGCCCCCGTCGGCACGCTCGCGCCGAAGCGCCACCCGAAGGCGATTTCCTGGACATCGCCGCGCACGGCCCGCGTCGGCCCCAGTCGGAGGGCCAGACCGACGTCACCGCCGATGCGGGGCGACTCGTCGTCGTCCCAGGCGCCGCCCCACTCCACGAACGGCGCCAAGCCCACACCCACCAGCCCAGCTACGTCATCCGCAACGAGAATCCGGTCTTCCACCACCAGCCACACCGTCCGGTTCCCGGTGAAAGCATGAGCGTCGAACAGGCGCGGCCCCGTCTGGTCGACCCAGGGATTGAACTGTACGCCCGGCTTGGGCCGGCGCAGCATCCCACCTTCGAAGTGAACGATGAGCGTCTGCGCGGCGAAATTCTGGCTCGTGATGGTTATCCCTCCGCGAGCCCGCGCCGAGTCCATGGCGGTACCGTTGTACACGCCGTTCGCCGCCCCGCGCAGCACGACCCAAGCCCCCGGCCACATGGAGGTCACCTGCGCGAATGCTTCGGCGCCCACGCCCGCGCGGCCCGCGGGATAGCCCCACGCCCGCGGCGCCGCCCACAGTCCCAGCCGCAAAACTTGCGAGAGGGTCAGGTCCTCCCGCCGCGCATAGGTGTTGACCTCCCGAACCACGCGGAAGCGGCTCTGGGCGAGCTCGATGCCGGCACCGACCGTTCCGAACACGGAGCGCGGCACGACGGTCGCCGATTCCGGGACGAGGTCCTCCCGCCGCCACGAGCCGCTCATCCACATGCGCAGATATCCGCGACTGCTCGCCCGCAGCGCCACGCCACCCCCAACGGTGAAGCGCAGCGCGTGACGCTCGGTCGTCAAGCTGTTGACCTGCAGTGTGTCCCTGAACATGAGCTGGCGCTGCGTGCCGGCTTCGCCGCTGATCTGGAACGACCGTGGCGTGGCCGACTCGTAGAAAGGAACGCCGAGCGACCAGGCCCCCCGCTCGCCGTCCGACAGCGCCTGGTAGATGGCGAAGAGGCGCGGCCGGCGACCGACGAAATGGGGGTTCAAGTACGCAAACGAGTTCCAGCTGCGGTCGGGGGTCTTGACGTGCAGCGCCGTGAGCGACGTGGCGGTCCCGAGCAGGTTCTCCTCCTGCAACCCCCCCGACCAGGTGACGTCGCCCGCGGCCGATGAAAAGTTCAACTGCGGCTTGGTGCTCCATCCGTCCGCCGTGACGACTCGCAACGCCAGGCGACTGGCCACATGCGACGTATCGATCGACACCTGTCGAAACACGTTGAGGCCGCGCAATGCCCGCTCGCTCTCCACGGCGCGCGCCGAATCGTAGGGCTCGCCCTGGTTGAGGAACAGCATGCGGCGGATCACCGACGCGTGCGTGCGCACGTGGAGCGTGTTGGCCGCGTTGGCGAACGGCGTCAGCGGGCCGATGGTCGGATCCCCTGGATCGAAGATGTTGCGGTTGATGATCACGACCGTGTCGATGATCGGGGCGGGAGCTTGGGCGGACAGACAGCCGGGCGGCCGGGCGGCCAGCACCACCACCAAGCCGACCGCCAGACCGCCTGACCGCCTGACCGCCCTATTTGATCGCGTCGACGCGCTGATGGAGCGAATACATGGCGTGGTGTGCGGGATTGTTCCACTCCGTGAAGTACAGGGTCGCGTCGATCCGCCCGGTGAGCTGCCGCAGCCCCCGAGTCGCCAGCAGGAAGCTACCCCGAATCGAATCCTCCCGCAGCGGCCGGCACAGACAGGTCACCGTGGCGTGCGCCGCAAGCCGGGCCGGCGGCGAGCCGATCGGGTACGGCGTGTACGGGCGGAGGTCGCGGACCTGTCCCAGCTCGAGGCCGAGCGTCACGGCGTACTCGTCGCCCAGGGCCGGGCTGGGGTTGAATTCGTAACGGACGAGCATGACGTCACCCCGCGGCCCCGCGTCGCTCGTGTCGATGCGCAGCCGAGCCAGGGTGACCCGCGGATCGCGATCGACCACGAGACGCCCGTGCCATTCCCAGCGCCCCAGCGTCTGGACGCCGGTCGTGTCGCCGGCGCGGGGCACGAGGTCGCAACCGCACAGCGCGAGCGCGGCGAGGGAGATGCGGCAGCGATGGAGCGTCAGCCCTCGAGGGCCTCCACGAAGTGCCACAGCTCGACCGCCGAAAACTCCCCGAATCGCTCCTGCACGTCCCGCTCGCTCTGCTCGAGGAAGATCCACGAGGTCACCCGCCGCCGCTCGCCGCTCAAGAAGTGTACGCGCCCTCGGACTGCGCTCAGCTCGCCGTCGGGCTGCGTCTCGAGGAACACCTCCCAACGCTGATCGCCGCGCTTCAGCTCGCCCATGTGCTTGGCGCGCTCGGGGCCGGGGAAGGGGACGCTCATCGCAGGGTGGGGAGGGGGCGCATCACTCGATACTCTACGCTCGCGCAGGCGATCCTGCCAGTTAGATTCCCGCACCGATGGTCCACCCTGCGGTCCCGAGCCGAGGCGCATGACCCTGCGCACGATCCACGTGGCGCACAGCCCCGACTCGGACGATGCGTTCATGTTCTGGCCGCTTGCGTCCGGCAAGATCGACACCGGCGCCCGAGCGTACGTCCACGAGCTGGCCGACATCGAGACCCTGAACCAGCGCGCCCTCCGGGGCGAGCTCGAGGTCACCGCCGTCTCCCTCCATGCCTACGCCTACCTCGCCGAGCGCTACGCCCTGCTGGCGCACGGGGCGAGTATCGGCGACCGCTACGGGCCGCGGCTCGTCGCGCGGGACCGGCGACCGGACGATCCCCGGGCCGCGCTGGCGGGCCGGCGCGTGGCCGTGCCGGGAGAGCTGACGACCGCCTTTCTCGTGCTGCGGCTGTTCCAACCGGCGATCGACCACGTGGTGGTGCCGTTCCACGAGATCGAGGATTACGTCGCCGCCGGCAAGGCCGATGCCGGGCTGCTCATCCACGAAGGACAGCTCACCTATGCCGACCGGGGACTCGAGCTGTGGACGGACATGGGCGAGTGGTGGCACCGCGAGACCGGTCTGCCCTTACCGCTCGGCGGCAACGTGGCCCGTCGCGACCTCGGGGTATCCCTGATGCGGGACATCGCCCGCGACCTGAAGGGGAGCATCGAGTACGCCCTGGCGCATCGAGCGGAGGGGCTCGCCTACGCGCGCCGCTTCAGCCGGGGGCTCGACGCCGCGGCCACGGACGAGTTCGTGGGGATGTACGTGAACGCGTTCACCCTGGACTATGGCGACCTCGGCCGCCGCGCCGTGAAGGAGCTGCTCCGCCGCGGCGCGGCGGCCGGCCTGGTGCCGCAACCCGCCGTCGATCTGGCCTTCGTGAGCGCCGACTAGCATCTTCTTTCAAGCAAAGGAGCCTCGGTGCCTGAACTCGACGGCCCCGTCGCGGTGCTGGTGGTCGACGACGAGGAGCCGATCCGCAACGCCCTCAAGAAATTCCTGTCCCAGCAGCAGCTCGAGGTGTACGCTGCCGCGTCCGGAGAGGAAGCCTTGAACCAGCTGCGCCGCCACAGGATCGCCCTGATGCTGTGCGACATCCGCATGCCGGGGACCTCAGGCGTGGACCTCGTGCCCCAGGCCCTCGAAATCGAGGGCGACCTCGCGATCCTCATGTTGACCGCCGTGAACGACGCGACGAGCGCCGCCCTGTGCATGCAGCGCGGCGCCATGGACTACCTCATCAAGCCGATCGAGCTCGCCGACCTCGGCCGGGCTGTCCAGCGCGCGCTCAAGCGGCGCGAGACGCAGCTCGAGGGGCGCGAGCTGAACCGCTGGCTGAAGGAAGAAGTGACCACGCGCACCGCCGAGCTGCACCGCGAGCGCCAGAAGCTGGAGCGCATCTCGGTCGCCACCCTCGAAGCCCTCGTGAACGCCCTCGAGGCGAAGGACCCCTACATGCGCGGCCACTCGGCGCGGGTCGCCGACCTCTCGGCCACCATCGCCGCGCAGCTCGGCTTGGGGGACGAGGAAGTCGAGCACGTGCGCGTCGCGGCCCGGTTGCACGACGTCGGCAAGATCGGGACGCGCGAGGCCGTGCTGAACAAGCAGGGCGCGCTCACACCCGAAGAGTTCGAGCACGTCAAGCAGCACGTCGTGATCGGCTCCCAGATCCTCGCTCCCCTCCCCCACCTGGAGCACATTATCGCCATGGTCCGGAGCCATCACGAGCGCTGGGACGGCACCGGTTACCCCGACGGCCTGCGGGGCGAGCAGACCCCCTTGGGGGGCCGCATCATCGCCACTGCCGAGGTTTACGACGCCCTGTGCACGTCCCGGCCCTATCAGGACAAACTGTCGCCGGAGCAAACCGTGGAGCGCATGGCGGAGCTCGCCGGCACCGTGCTCGACCCCAAGGTATTCGAAGCGCTGCAGACCGTGGTGGCTCGACGCAGTACCCTGGTCTTCCTCGACGAGGGCGGGGGGGGCGGCGGCACGGAATAGCGCCCGTGCGAGTCGCCGTGACGGGAGCCACCGGCTTCGTCGGCCGACACGTCGTCAATCTCTTGCTCTCCCGCGGGCACGCCGTCCGGCTGCTCGCGAGGACGCGCGCCAGAGCGCGCTCCCTCGCGGCGCGGGGCGCGGAGGTCGTTACGGGCGACCTCGCCGACCGCACCGCGCTCGCGACGCTGCTCGACCAGGCCGACGCCGCGGTTCACCTCGTGGGCATCATCGTGGAGTCCGGCCCCGCCACGTTCACCGCCATACACGTAGAGGGAACGGCGCGGGTGCTCGACGCAGCGGCGACCGCCGGCGTGCGGCGACTCGTCCACATGAGCGCCGTGGGCGCTCGCCCCGAGCCGCGAGCCACGCCTTACCACCGCACCAAGTGGCAGGCCGAAGAGCTGGTACGCCGCTCCGGTCTCCCCGCCGCGATCTTTCGACCGGCCGTCATCAACGGGCCCGAAAGCGTCCCGATTCGCACCCTCGCCAGAGTGCATCGCTGGTCACCCATTGTGCCGGTGTTCGGCGACGGGCGGTTTCCGATGCAGCCGGTGTGGATCGAAGATGTGGCCCTGGCCTTCGCTCTCGCCGCGGAGCGGCCGGAGCTCACCGGTACCTACGAGCTCGGCGGCCCCGCTGTCCTCAGCTTCGACGAGTTCGTGCGGGCGATCGGCCGCGCCGCGGGCCACCCCCGCCACCTGCTGCACGTGCCCCTTCCGCTCGCCCGCCTGGGAGCGCGGGTGTGCGATCCCCTGGGCGCCTGGGCGCCCATCACGAGCGATCAGCTGCGAATGCTGGTGGAAGGGTCCGTGACCCCGGAAAACGCGATCGAGCCGGTTTTCGGGATTCGACCCCTCGCGTTCGAGGAGGGGCTGAGAACGTTCCTATAAACACAGGACGCAAAACCAAACCCCGGGGCCGAAAGCTCCCCGGGGCTGGTGGCCGGGCGAGGTGGCCGTCACACCTCGACCGCGGCCTTCCCTGTCATCTCCATAACCCTACGCTTTGCGTTATGCGGATGTTTCGGGGCGGTGGCTGAGAACGCCCCTGCACGCTCATGGGATGCGCACGCCCCGTGTATGGTCGCACCCTCCCCCCCCCCCCGGGTGCAGCCGCTACCAGCGCTTGACCCGGCCCACACGTGACGTCGTGATCGTTGCGGATTGCGACCCGCGCCACAGGACCACGCGCGTGTTGGCGAGTCCCAGCCCCAATCCCCGCGGGTCGAACGTCACCGTAGGGTTGGAGGTGCTGACCGCAACCCCGTGCGCGGCTGGCCCCGGCCAGCACAGGGCCCGCTCCCAGCCGTGGTCTCCCCACTCATCGATTCGAAGCGAGTCCGTCGCGATGGACAGACGGGCCCGCGTTGCCCGCACAACCGCGCCGTTCCGGGCGGCCGCCAGGGCGGTGGTGAGCTCGGAGGCAGCCCGTTCGACCGCGATCCCATCCAACAGGTCGCCGAAGCGGGGCAGCGTGATCCCCATCACCAGGCCCACGATGGCTAGCACGACCGCCAGTTCGACGAGTGAATAGCCTCGCGACATAGCCGCCAATTAGGGCCAGCGGGCCGGATCAGCGGCACCGGAATTACGCCGCGAAAGGCGAAAAAAGGCGGAGAATGCCGTCTAACGCGCCTACCCGAATTGCGCTATGTTGTGTGCTGTTCGCCGCTTGCACGTTAGGCACGGTGGCTGCACTTGGGGCGTCATCGCCGCCCACGGCCCTCGCGGAGAGTTCGAACGATGTCGATCGCACGCGCTGAGTTGCAGACCCTGCCCCATGCCGTGTTCCTGCGCCGCGTCTCGGAGCCTCAGGTGGGCAACGGGCGGGACTCCCGCCTCGGACAGGGGGCGTTTCTCGCGCTGCGGCTGATCGACCTGCTCGCCACCGAGCGAGAGCCCGTCCACCCCGACGCCTTCGAGTACCAGTGGGTCGCGACCGACCGTTTCTGCCGCGAGGTGCGCAGCCTTGCGACCGAGGGAGCTCATCTCCAGGCGCTGGTTGCGAGCGCCGCTGCAGCCTCCCGCCACGGCGACATTGGCCTGCTCACTCCGGGTCTCTTCGCGTACGCGCACTTCTTGGAAGACGGGCTGCACCTGGAGGAGGCACTCGATGTGCTCGACACGCTCCGCACCGTGGTGGGCACGCGCCTTTCGGGCAGCGATGCGGTCGCCTCGTCGCTACGCGCCGGGCGTGTGAACCGCAAGCTGAACCGGTTCGACGACGCGGACGCGGCGTACGCCCAGGCGTGGGAGCGGGCGCACGCGGTCGGGGACACCTACTCGGAGCTGCTCAGTCGCATCGGCCTCGCGGTGACGACGCAGGGCCGTGGCAACCTGCCTGAGGCGGAGGGGCGCCTGGTCGAACTGCTCGCGGACGTGCGGAAGGCCGGCGAACGCGCAGCCGAAGCGCACGTGGAGCACAACCTGGCTGCTGTGCTCCAGCACCGCGGCTCGCCCGACCTCGCCCTCCGGCACGCCTGGCGTGCGTTCGAGTTATACCAGGATGAAGAGGGCCAGCTTCGCGCCCTGAACGACGTGGGTATCATGCTCCTCTCGTTGGGCGACCCCACAGGAGCAGAGCGGGCGCTGAGCGAAGTGATTCGACGCGGCACGACGGGGGACAATGCCGCGAACGCGCGCATCGAACTGATGCATTGCGCCTCGTTCCGCCGCGACCGCATCGGCTTCGAGCGCTACCGGAGTCGCTGCGAAGAGCGGAAGGCCGACATGCCTCCGAACATCCTCGCGGACTACCACTTGAAGGCCGGTATTGGCGAGGCGCGGTTTGGAAGGTTCAGACGCGCGGACGCGTCGCTGAGTCGCGCTCTCGAGATCGCCGAGGGTGCCGGGTTGCATGCCATGGTCTTCAAGATCGAGCGCATCAAGAGCGGGCTCGGTGAGTGCGAGCAGGCGATGGCGGGGGTGCGCGTCGCTGAGACTGACGCGGCCGGTCACAACGAGGCGGTGCTGGAAGTCTCGACGTCTCTGGCGCAACTCGTCGGCGAGCCTGGCTAGCGTGCGGGCCCGCGCGCCGGGGCGGGGCCGCCTTGCGGCGATCCCACCCCGAGACGCGGATGCTTTCTGGTGCCGCCGCCGCTAAGCGGCGTGACGCTCAGCAGACGTTCGAGCCGGAGGTATCGCAAGCGTTGATGCGCGGTGCCTGCGGGCCGGTGGGGTCGGCACATGCGACGGCGGAAAACGCGAACGATACGAGCAACAGAGCGACAAACGCGCGAAGCTGGCGGGACATAAGGGACCTCCCGATACTCGGAGTTTGAAGGGGTGACCGTTGCGCTGCTGCGACTAAACTTGAGCGAGCGGAGCGAGCGTTTTTAGGGTGTTTTTGCGGCATTGAAGGGCGTTTTTGCGACATCATGCTCATCTTGGCTGCGGTCCCCGATATCCAGCTCCACAAGCTGCGCCGCGCCGCCGCGGCGCGGTTCTCCTTGGCGCGCGCCCTCACCTGGGGCGAGGCCCTCGCCACGATCCGCACCCGCCCGGTCGAGCTCGCCGTCGTGGACCCCCTCTTGAACGGTGCGCCCAGCGCCCAGGAGATTGAGCGGCTGCGCGTCCTCTTCCCGTCCCTGCCGCTGATCCTCTACACGAGCCTCACACCCGAGACCGCGGCCGTGCTGCTCACGCTCGGCCAGCGCGGCATCCGGCATGTGGTATTCGCCCGCTACGATGACCACCCCCTGCGACTGCGTGAAGTGCTCAGCCAGGAGGAGGCGCGGGCCGCGTCGCGGCTCTTCGTCCAGCAGCTCGCGGGCGCGCTGGCACCGCTGCCGAAAGAGCTGCGTTGGGTCCTCGAGGAAGCGCTCCAGGCCCCGACCGCCGTCCAGACGGTGGGGCAGGTCGCCGCGCGCGCACGGGTGGACCGGCGCACCTGCGAGCGCTGGTTCACGCGCATCGGACTGCCCAGCCCGCGGCACTTCCTGGCTTCGGCCCGCGTGCTGTACGCCCACCGCCTGCTGCAGGACCCCGGCTTCACCGTCGAAGACGTGGCGCAGCGCCTCGGCTACTCGCAGGTCAAGACGCTGCAGCAGCACGCCCGCGCCTACCTCGGCCTGACAGCCGGCGAGATGCGTCTGTCGCTCACGCCGGATCAAGCGCTTAGCCGAGTGGCGGGGCGCTTCCTGCGGCACCAGCGCGCGCCGGCGTCGGTCGTGGCGTCATGACGACGGGCTCCCCCCGCCTTCCCAATTCCCCCCGCACGGTCCTCATCGTGGACGACGAGGCCGCGCTGCGCCGGGTCCTCGAGCGGTCGCTCGCGCACGACGGCTATCGCGTGGTGAGCACCGGCAGCGCCGAGGCGGCGTACTCCGTGCTCGAGTCCGAGCGCGCCGACGCCGTGCTCCTCGACATCCGACTCCCCACGATGTCCGGGCTCGCGCTGTACCTGGCGATGGTGCATCGCTGGCCCGGGCTCGAAGGGCGCATCGCCATTATGACGGGCGACGCCGAAGCGCAGGAGGTGCGTACGTGGCTCGAGCACAACCGCTGCACGGTGCTGCGCAAGCCGTTTAACTTGGGTGAGATCGCCGCGTGGCTCGAAGGCGTGTGGCGCATGCGGGAGCGGGAAACGGGCAACGGCTGAGCCATGACCGGAGGGGGGGCTCCGCAACCGGATCCGCTGCGCGTTCTGCGCGAGTACCGCAACCTCGCCCCCTGGAACCTGCGCGATCTCGCGGCACTCGTCGGCGCGATCCTTGACGCGTCGGCGATCACTCCCATCAACGCCGCGGCGCGCGCGCAGCCGAGCGAGCGCACCATCCGGTTCTACGTGATGAAGGGCTTGGTGAGTCCCCCGGAAGGCCGGGGCACCGCGGCCACGTACTCGTACCGGCATTTCCTCCAGCTGCTGTGCATCAAGCTGCGGCAGATGGAGGGGGCGGCGCTCGCCCAGATCACCAAGGAGATGCAGGACCAGACGGGGGATGTGCTGGAGCGGCGGGCGGCGCAGGCCCTGGGGCCGTCGCTCCCGGCGCCGGACCAGCTGCCGCTGCGCAGTCCGGGAGGACCGCCGCGCGGTCGCTCGGGTCGCGCTCTCACCGCCTGGATCGCCCGCGACGCCACCCGGGACACGGCAGAGCCCACCACGTGGCGGCGGATTCCGCTGGGGCGCGGGCTCGAGCTGCACGTGGACGCCGCCCATCCCCTTGCGCGGCTCGGGCCGGGCGACGCGACGCTGGCCGAGGCGGTCCAGCAGGTGATCGCGAAACTGTTCCCCCACGCGCCCGCGTAGGGACCGCACCTCATTCCAACCGGGAGCCGCCGATGTCGTCGTGGATTCTGCTGATCCTACTCGTGGTCGTGGCGCTGTGGGTGATCGGCGCGTACAACGGCCTCGTGTCGCTCAAGAACCAGACGCTCAACGCCTTCAAGCAGATCGACGTGCAGCTCAAGCGCCGGCACGACCTGATCCCCAATCTCGTGAACGCCGTGCGCGGCGCGATGAGCTTCGAGAAGGACACCCTGGAAGCGGTGATCCAGGCGCGCAATCAGGCGGTGAAGGTGAACGCCGCGGGGCCGGACGGCGTGAAACAGATCAGTCAGGCCGAGAACGCGCTCTCCGGCGCCCTGTCGCGGCTCATGGTCGTGGTCGAGCAGTACCCCCAGCTCAAAGCCACCGGCAACATCGGCCAACTGCAGGAGGAGTTGACGTCGACCGAGAACAAGGTCGCGTTCGCCCGCCAGCTCTACAACGACACCGCGACCCAGTACAACACCAAGCAGCAGCAGTTCCCCACATCGCTCGTCGCGGGCCTCGCCAAGGCGCAGCCCGCCGATCTGTGGGAGATCGAGGACAAGGCGGAGCGTGACGTACCGCAGGTCGATCTCTCGATGAAACCGAAGACGTGAGCGACGAGACTTCCCTCAACCTGTTCCAGCAGCAGGAGCTCAACCGGCGGCGCACCACCTGGCTGCTCGCCGCCTTCGTCCTGTTCTTCGCCTGGCTCGGCTTCGGCGGGGACTACATCTACGCGCTGTACACGGCCCACGCGCCCCCGGCGGCCCAGCACCACGTGTGGTGGTTCGGCGTCGTGATGCTGGCCGTGGGCGCCCTCCTGGCACGCTACGCCTATCAAACGGGACCCGAGAAGGTCCTCTGGGCGACGGACGCTCAGGAGGTCATCGACCCGGTCGACGACCAGCAGAGGCAACTGAGCAACGTCGTGGAAGAAATGGCCATTGCCGCAGGCGTCCCCCGGCCGCGCATCTGGATCGTGCCCGATCCCGATCCCAACGCCTTCGCCACGGGCACCGACCCCCGGCACGCGCACGTGGCCGTGACGCAGGGGCTGCTCGATCTCTGCACGCGCGACGAGCTGCAAGGCGTGATCGGACACGAGCTGGGCCACGTGAAGAACCTGGACGTGCGCCTCATGACCACGCTGGCGGCGTTGGTCGGCGCGATCGTGTTGATGCGTGACGGCACGAACCGGATCTTCTGGGGCCGAGGCGGGGGGGGCGGCGGCGGGGGGGGGAGCGGGGGCTCCCGCAGGAAGGGAGACTTGGGCCCCCTCGTCCTCGTGCTGCTGGTGGTGTGGATCCTGTCGTGGATCCTGGCGCCGATCATCACGCAGCTTCTGGCTATGGCCGTGAGCCGCAAGCGCGAGTACCTCGCGGACGCGATGGGCGCGCAGTTCACGCGTAACCCGCTCGCCCTGGCGAGCGCGTTGCAGAAGATCGAGGCGGCCGACATGCCCACCACCCACATCAAGAGCGGCGCCGCGCACATGTGCATCGCCGACCCACTCGGCCGCCGCCTGACCGCGCACGAGGGGCGACTCGCCGACATCCTCGCGACGCACCCTCCGATGGTGAAGCGGATCGCCATCCTCAAGGGGATGGGATATGCCCAGATCAAGAAGGAGGGAGGCGTCGTCTCGTAGCTCTTGCCGTGTCTCCTTATCGCTTCGTGCCTCATACCGCCGACATCGCGGTCGAGCTGGTGGCGCCCGATGAAGCGGGGCTGCGCGCCGCCGGAATCGATGCGCTGCGCGAATTGCTCGTCGGCACGAGCGCTGTTCGGGCCCTCGAGGAGCGGCCGATCGAGCCGCAGGGGCTGGACCCGACCGAGCACCTGGTGCGCTTCCTGGCCGAGGCGCTATACCTCTACGACACCGAGCGGTTCGTGCCCGCCCGCGCCGGACGGGCCGGCGTGCTGGGGGAGCCGTTCGATCCCGCCCGGCACATGGCCGCCCGAGAGGTGAAGGGCGTCACGTACCACGGGGTGACGGTGCGTGCGGACGCTGCGGGTCTCCATGCGACGATCGTCTTTGACGTATGAACGCGCCGGGTAAGCCGATGCCGCGCGTGGAGCGGATCGACGATTACCGCTGGCGGGTGCCGCGCCAGGGGGGGATGCGCACTGATGGCCTGATCTTCGCCGACGAGGCGCTGATGCGGGACCTCGAGGGCGACCAGGCCGTGCAGCAGGTGGCCAACGTGGCGCACCTCCCGGGGATCGTGGGGCCGTCGATCGCGATGCCCGACATCCACTGGGGGTACGGCTTCCCGATCGGGGGGGTGGCGGCCTTCGACGAGGAGGCGGGCGTGGTGTCACCCGGCGGGGTGGGTTACGACATCAACTGCGGGGTTCGGCTGCTCGCCACGCCGCTCGCGATCGGCGACGTGCGACCGCGCCTGCGGGAGTTGGTCGATACGCTGTTCGCGACCATCCCATCGGGCGTGGGCGCGGGGCGGTCCGACCTTCGCCTGGATCATCGCGAGCTCGATCGCGTGCTGCGCGACGGCGCCCGCTGGGCGGTGGCCCACGGGTATGGGCACGACGCGGACCTGGAAGCGATCGAGGGCGGCGGGGCCCTCTCCGGCGCCGATCCCACGTGCGTCTCCGAGCGCGCCAAGCAGCGCGGTAAGGACCAGCTCGGCACCGTCGGGAGCGGGAACCACTTCGTCGAGGTCGGCTACGTGGCGGAGCGCTTCGACGAGGCGGCGGCGGACCGCCTCGGGCTCACGCCAGGCACCGTCACCGTCTTCATCCACTCGGGCTCGCGCGGGCTGGGATATCAGGTGTGCGACGATTCCCTCGCCACGATGCTCGCCGCCGCGGACAAGTACGGGATCGCCCTGCCCGACCGGCAGCTGTGCTGCGCGCCGATCTCATCCCCCGAGGGCCGGCGCTACTGGGGCGCCATGAACGCGGCAGCGAACTACGCGTTCGCGAATCGCCAGCTGATGGCACACCACGCGCGGCGCGCGCTGGCGCGCGTCTTCGGCGAGGCGGGCGAGCGGGCACACCTCGTGTACGACGTGTGTCACAACATCGCCAAGCACGAGACGCACACCGTCGCGGGAGCGTCGCGGCGCCTGTGCGTGCACCGCAAGGGCGCGACCCGGGCGTTCCCCCCCGGCCACCCGGAGCTCGCGCCGCGGTTCCGGGACCTGGGCCAGCCGGTCCTGATCCCCGGGGACATGGCGCGCTACTCCTACGTGCTGCTGGGGACCGACGGCGCGTTCCGCGAGACGTTCGGCTCCAGTTGCCATGGCGCCGGGCGCCGGCTCAGCCGCCACAGCGCGAAGCAGCTGGCCCGACCGCGCAACGTCCCAAGGGAGCTCGAAGCGCAGGGGATTCTGGTGCGCGCGGCGACGCGGGCCACCGTCGACGAGGAGATCCCGGAGGCGTACAAGGATGTCGCGCGCGTGGTGGACGTCGTGCACGGCGCCGGCATCGGCCGCAAGGTGGCCCAGATCAAGCCGGTGGGGGTGATCAAGGGGTGATGGGGGGGGAAAACCAAAGCCCCCGGGACGGCGCGATAGGCCGCCCGGGGGCTCTGCATACCGGCTACCCGGAGCCGGGGGATTGCTCCCACCGTTCTTCGTCCTGTCGCCGCCGGTTGACTGATACGTCGCTCGGTAGGGCGAGCAAGAGCTCCGGCTTCCATCCCCAAGCAGCCTGGCCGGGCCGCAAGGTTCGCCAGTATGGGTGCTACGGGTCAGATCGGGTCGCGGACCGACCCTCCGCACTGCTCGCCGAGGCACCAGGTCGGCGAGGATGGGGCACGCGA
>WNGJ01001541.1_pt1 | contig 22736 bp, 18 predicted proteins | sample 5400611 | NCBI WGS metagenome assembly WNGJ01 (sample SAMN13153375, study PRJNA577476) | soil metagenome | isolation source: 40 cm soil or saprolite under Garry oak tree replicate 1 | place: USA:California | collected 2016-06-15
TCGGGCGACCCGGCTGCGCGGGCCGACTCGGCTGCCCGGGCCGGTGGGGTGGCGCCAGCCGGTGGGGTGGTACCGGCCGGTGGGGTGGCGCCAGCCGGAGCGGTGGCGCCAGCCGGAGCGGTGGCGCCAGCCGGAGCGGTGGTACCGGCCGGCGGAGCGGAGTCGGCCGGGGCGGGGGCGGGGCTTGCTGGCGCGTTCGCGCCGGCTCGGGGCACCCGTGCGTCCGTTTCCCGGTGCCCGCTCACCTGAGCCTCCGCGAGGCCAGGATCGCCGCGAGGTGAGCGACCACCATGGCGGCGCCGACGGCGAGGCACGCGGCGGCGAGAATCCTCGTGGCGGCGAGGCCGCCGCGCAGGGCATCGATCGCGGCGGCGGCGACCACGAGCAGTGAAAGCTCGACGGCCTGGATCATCCGGTGCAGCCGCAGTGCGCTGGCGAGCCGCCGTGCGCGCGCCAGGCCCGCGTGGACCGGTTCGAGCACGGCACCGGCGCCCGCCGCGCTGGCCGCGCCGTCCGCGCCTGGCGCGCCCGCGGCGCCGTCCGCGCCGTCGATCGCGAGCCCGGCTTTCGCCCGCGCGACGATCACGTTGTCCGTCTCCGCCTTGACGAGGATCGCGCAGATCGCCGCGGCCATGCCCACGCTCACGTATCCGCCGGACAGGGCGTAATGCCCCTGGGCGCGTATGCCGACTCCGGCGAGCAACGCCGTCTCGGCGAGGTAGTGACCGACCCTGTCCAGATAGACGCCGGTCACCGACGTGCGCCTGCTCCACCGGGCAAGCTCGCCGTCACTGCAGTCGAGCAGCAGATACACCTGGATCAGCACTGCCGCGGCAACCGCCGTCGCGAACCCGCCGACCGCGACGACGGCGCCCGCGACGACGCCAACCACGATCATCAGCCAGGTCACCGCATTGGGCGACCAGCCCAGGCGGGCGAACACCCAGGTGCCGTACGGCGAGAGCCTGCGCATGTAGCGCCTGCCCGCCCAGTGCTCTTCATTGCGCCGCGCGGTCACCGCATCCGGCTGCCCGGTGGCGCGAAGCTCAGCCAGTGACGGCCCGGACATACCCCTCCACTCCTGCCGCGGCGGCTGCCGCGTCAAGCCCGAGGTGCTCAAGGATGGTGTACCGGCCCGGGCGGGTGGCGGGCGCATGGGCGACGGCCTTGGTGAACTCGGCCTCGGACAGACCGAGGTCGCCAGGTGTGCGTGGCAGGCCGTGCCTGGACAGGCACTCGGAGATCATCTCGCCGAGCCGGGCGTCGCCGCGCAGGAAAGTGCAGAAAAGGGCACCCACGCCCGCCAGCTCACCGTGGTTGCCCGTGCCCGGGTACAACTCGTCGATGGCGTACAGGATCTCATGATCGCCGCCGCTGCAGGGCCGGCTCGACCCAGCCACGGACATCGCGATACCGGACAGCACGAGCGCCTCGGCGAGAACGGTGACGGCGGCGTCGGACTCGATCGAGTCTGGCTGGTGCAGCATCGCCTCGGCGGCGGTGCGGGCGAGCATCAGCGCGAGCCCGTCGATCAGCTCACCGTTGTGGGCGGCGGCAAGCTCCCAGTCGGCGGCGGCGGACAGGTTGCTTATCACGTCACCGATGCCCGAGCGGACCAGCCTCGCGGGCCCGGAACGCACCCGGTCGAGGTCGACCACAACCGCCACCGGCATGGCGACCCCGAACGATCCCCGGCCCGACTCGTGCTCCAGCGTGCTGACCGGCGACGCGATGCCGTCATGCGACAGGTTCGTGGCGACCGCGACCATCGGGATGCCCGCCATGTGCGCGGCGAACTTCGTCACGTCGATCGTGCGGCCACCGCCGATACCCGCCACCGCCTCGTACGACCCGGCGCGCAGCCGCTTGCCCAGGGCCACCGCCGTGTCGACCGTGCCGGCCTCGACGCGGAAGACCTCTCCCGAGCCGAGATCGAGCTCTTCGGCGATGCTGTCGCCCTGGCCTGGCCCGACCGCCACCGCGACGCGTCCCGCGGTCGCGATGCGCCGGTCGGCGAGCAGCGCCCCGAGGTCCGCCACCGCGCCGCGGCGCACGTCAACACTGAGCGGCGCGGGAATCATCCGCGCGAGCAGCGGCATCGCTTCCTCCCTTCCAGCTACCCAGCGCGCCCGTGCTCACCGGCCCGGTGCCCACCCGGCCCGGTGCTCACCGGCGCTTTGCCCACCGGCCCGGTGCTCATGGCCCTTCGTTCACCTGCGTCCGCCCATCTGGCCTTGATGTACATCGGCTGGTACCCCGCTGCCGGCGAGGCGACCGTGCCATCCCGGGGCACTCTACGGGTCTGGGGACACCCCGGACCCGGATTCCGGGCCATCGGGGTCCGGGGACACCCCGGACCCCGATGGCCCGGGATCCCCGCACCGATAGACGCCGCATCCGCGGCAGCCGTTCATCTTCAGCACCTTCAGCACCGCGGCGCGATCGTGCGCGCCCGGCGCAGGTCCTCGTGGTTGTCGACCTCGACCCAGTCAACCGCACCGATCGGCGCGACCGTGATCGCCCCGCCCCGGTCCGCGAGCTCCTGGTAGCCATCCTCGTAGTACAGGCCCGGATCCCGCCGCCAGGTTGCCTCGAGCGAATCGGCGAGCGCCGCCGCGGCCGCCGGCTCGATGAGGGTGACCCCGATGTACTCCGCGCAGGCGTCACGAGGAGACATCTGCTTGGTGATGCGGGTGAGCAGGCCGCGCTCGTTCAGCGTGACCTTCATCTCCTCGTCGCCGAGGGGCTTGATGTCGTCGACCGCGAGTACCAGATCACACGGCTGCCGGTCCCGGATGGCCAGCACTTCCTTCTCCACCGACACCGGGTGCACGGTGTCACCATTCGCGAGCAGGACGCCCTGGGGGAAGAATTCGCGCGCGAGCCAGAGCGAATAGGCGTTGTTCCAGTCGCGGGCCCGTTCGTTGTGGACAAGCTCCAGCCGCACCCCGTGCGCCCGCTCCAGCGAACCCGCCCGCGCGCGCACGGCCTGCGCCGCGTGCCCCACCACGACGACGATGTCGGCCAAGCCTGCGGCGGCCAGGTTCCGCAATGCGATGTCCAGAATCGTGGTCTCACCGTCGACCGGCAGCAGCGCTTTGGGCAGGGTGTCCGTGTCCGGGCTCAGCCGCCGGCCCACACCCGCGGCGAGCACCATGCCGATCATCGACCGCCTCCGTCCTCGACATCGGCCGGCCGCACCGCGGTGCGCGGCGCGGTGGAAAAGCTGGCGGGCCGGCCACCCCGGTCGTCCGCCGCAACGGCCATCCAGCCGGTCAGGCTCTCCCAGCCGAAGAGCACCCAAAGATACACAGCCAGGACAGCGAAGGCGAATACCTCAGCGCTCAGCATGGCGCCGAGCGCGGCGACCAGCATCCGTCCCTCCCAGCCGAGGCCGGCCTTGGCGATCCAGCGCGGCGGCGCGGCTGACGGCGCCCGCGCGGGGGGGGAAGCTGCCGCACCCCTGGCCGCATCGCGGCGCAGGCGGTAGACGACGTCGTAATGGTGCAGGGCAACTGCGGCGATAAGAGCGAACAGAAGCGGTATGGGGACATGGCCGGCCAGCGCGACAGCGGTGAGGAACACGTACTCACCCAGCTGGAGCAGCGGCGGCACGAGCCAGTCCAGGCGGCCGTCGTGCCGATGCCCCGAACCGAGCCCGGCCAGCGACATGGCCACCACCGGCGCGAGCACCAGCGGACCGTGCAGGTGTGCCCCGCCGACCCCGCAAAAGACGATTGTCACGGTGACGCCCACGATCGCCGGCAGCAACGGCGGCAACTGGCCGTCGACGAACCTGCCGAGCGCCTGCGCGATTGTCCCGTCGTCGCGGTAGACGAGGAGGTCTGTGTCGCTGCGGGCATTCGTGGGCGGCGTCGTCATCGGTGAAAAGACCTCACGATCCCCACGGTGGTCGTCAAGCATGCCGCCAGCAGTCCCCAGGCGAGCAATACCAGGAAGGTCGTGCGGGGACCCGCGACGATCGCCGTCACCCCGATGGCGGCGACCCGCTCGCCCGGCTGGAACTCGATGACCCGTGCCAGCCACCGCAGCCCGGCGCGGGCAAGGCGGCGCACTCTGCGTGCCTGCACGCGCAGCCAGCGGGCGCGCAGGCGCTTCTTCGCACCGGCGCCAGCCGCCGCGGCGGCGGAAACCGCGTAGTCGGCGGGTTCGTCGAGCGGCAGGCCCGCCGGGGCTGCGGGCCCGGCCAGGCGCGGTGTCAGCGGCGGCGCGCAGAACCCGGCCATGTCACGCAGCGACTGGAGGATCATGGCTGCGAGCGCGAGCTCCCATACGCTGGGAGACCGCGACACCGCGGCGCCTGCCGCCAAGCCCGCGTAGACGGCGAACTCGGCCGACCTGCCACCGACCGCGTCCAGCCAGGCGCCGAACAGGGTCCGGTCACGCACATACCTGGCCAACTGGCCATCCACGCAGTCGAGCACGAACGCCGCGGCCAGCAGGCTGGCACCCAGGATCGTCCCTTCCCTGCTGCCCGCCGAGAACCATACGGCGGCTAGCACGCCGAGCCCTACCGACATGCCGGTCACCGCGTTGGGGCGCAGGCGCCTGCGGGCCGCCCAGCGCGCGACGTACCTGGAGTACGGGCTGACAAAGCAGGTGGCGAAAAGGCCGTCGGCGCGTTTTACCGCCCCGTCCAGCCGGACGCGATCCTCGTCCACCGCGTTGAGCTGCGCTGCGGCTGCCCGTGCCTGCTGCGCGGTCTGGGCGCGCACGCAAAGCAGCGGGCTTGTGTCGATTGCTTCGACGCCCACCCCACTGCGTACGAGCCCCACGAGCAGCAAGGCCACCGGGTCGGTGAATCCGGACCCCTGGCGCGCCGCCGGCCACGGGCCGGGCAGCGCCGGCGCGGCGGTGCGGCCCGCGCCCGGGCCGCGGTCACCGGCGATCCGGTCGCCCGGCTGCGCCGCGGCCAGATTCTGCACCGGATCGGTGCCCGGCGCGCCTGCCCCGCCCGCCAGGCCCGGGATGGGCGCCACGACGGATTCGGCGGCCGGCTCGATGGTGGGTTCGATGGTGGCGAGGTCGCCGCTGCGGTCACCGGCCTGGCCGGCCTGCCGGCCAGGCCGGCCCTTCGCCGGGCCTGGCGCCAGTTGCGCCGCGGTTCCCGCGCCGGGATTGCCCGGCGACTGCGTGGTCAGATCCTTGGGGGCCAGGCTGGTGGCGGCGAAGTCATCGGCCAGATGGCCCGCTGCGAGCCCCGCAAGCTCGTCCGCCGCAGTCGCCAGCAGGTCTTGATCGGCCGCGGACACGAGGTAGCTGCCGCAGCCGACGGCGTTCGGCGCGTGGACACGATGGAAGGCCGAACCCGCGGCCACGACGGCGGCGATGGCCCGGCTGTCCCGGTCTGGGCCGTCCGTGCCGCTCAGCCGGAGCGCGGGGCGCTGGTCGGGTTCCCTGGGGGCCGTGGGTACCGCGGCCACACACGCGCAGTCCTCGCCTGCGGTCAGTGCGGCGGTTCCCACCCTGCCCAGCAGGCGCGCCAATGCCTCGGTGTGCGCCACGACATCACCGGCGCAGACGAGGACGGCGTCACCCGTTTCGCGCAGGCGGCGCGTCACCGCTGCCACCGCCCGAAGTTGCGCGGCGGCGGAGTCGCATTCGAGCACATCGATATTGCTCTGCGCGGCCAGCCCGGGGCCGGCCAGGGAAAGGCCTTCCCACGCCAACATGGTGAGAAGGTCGCCGCCGCCGGCCGGTGCGATCAAAACGATGTCGCGGATACCCAGCGCGCATAGCTGGCTGCAGAGCCTGGTGAGCAGCGGCTGCGTCGTGACCTGCCCGCCGGCCAGGCTCGGCAGCGGCAGGCAGGCCGCAAGCTGGCCGGCGCCGCCTCCCGCGGATGGTGGGCCGCGGTCTGCGCTCGCCGCGGCGCGGGCAGCGCCGGCCCTCGGCCCCGGTGGCCCGTTGGGCGTACGGCCCCGCAGGCCGCCCGCCGCCGTGCGGTCCCTTGCGGCGCCACCCGCCGCGCCGCCCGCGGTGCGGGCAGCCGTGGCGGGCGCGGTAGCTGAAAACCCGGTACCAGCGGCACCGTCGCATGCCGTCGCGGCCGCTAGGACCAGCGCCACGGTCATGCCCGGCCTCCGCACGTGCAAAGATCACCCCGTCTGGTCACCCCAGCGTACCGGCGTATGCACCGGCCGGTACGCTAGTCCGTTTCCGAGTTCGATCAGCCGCTGTGACAGCGATGGCTGATGTGGCGCAAAGTGAGCTATTTGCCGCGGCTATGAGGCCGCGGCAACTCCTCCGCCGTGGCCTGCACCGCCAACCTGGCCAGCGCCTGCGGCCACCATTAGGGCGGACGCGGATAGGGTCCTGCTCATGCGCACGGTAGCAACCGTACTCGCGGGAGGCCTGGGGCAGCGAACGGGGCTCGGCATACCCAAACAGCTGCTCAAGATCGCCGGAAAAACCGTCCTGGAGCATTCAGTCGCCGCATTCTCCGCCGCGCCAGAGATCGACGAGATCATTGTCGTGATGACGGCCGGCCGAACCGGTGCCGTCGCGGAACTGCTCGCCCGCGGCAGCCATCACAAGGTCTCGCAGGTCATCGAGGGTGGCCAGACACGCAGCGCATCCACGCGACGGGCGCTCGCCGCCCTGGGCGCCGAGGAATGCGACGTGCTCCTGCACGACGCCGCACGGCCGCTCGTCAGCCAGCAGATTATCGAGGGCTGCGTGACCGCGCTCAAGGTTTACCAGGCTGTCGGCGTCACCATCCCGGCGTCGGACACGATCGTGGTCACCGCAGACGGGGTGATCACGCAGATGCCGAGCCGGGGCAGCCTGCACCGCTGCCAGACGCCGCAGGGGTTCCGGCTCTCCGTAATCCGCCGCGCCTACGAGCTAGCCGGCCGCGATCCGGCCTTTACCGCCACCGACGACTGCGGGGTTGTCCTCAGGTACCTGCCCGAGGTGCCGATCGGGGTCGTCGCGGGCAGCGAACGCAATATCAAGGTCACCTATCCAGATGACATCGCGGTGGCCGAGGCGCTGCTCAAGGGCGATAGTCACCGCGGCCGGGGATGAGGCCGCGCGGGCTGGTCAGAAAGCCGGTGCCCCAGCAGATGTGCATCGTGGCCAGCACGGCAGGCAGCCATACGGCGGCGGCGGGCCGCAGGCCACGTGCGGACGCCGCGGCGGCGGCGAGAATGCCGCCCAGGTAGGCACCTGTGACCGCGAACCCGAGGCACAGCCAGGCCAGCTGCGGCCACGGTCCGGCCACCCCGCCGACCAGCCCAGCCACGCCCGCGGCCAGGCCCAGCGCCATGACGACCACCGCGGCGGGCGGCGCCAGATAGCGCGGGCTGATCGTGCCCCGGTGCTGGCGGGCTACGACGCGGCGCCACCGGCCGTAGTGGAAGTACTGGCTGCCGAGCGCCCGCAGGCCGGCCCGCGGCCGGTAGCTGACTCGCATCCGCGGCTGGAACCAGACGGTGCCTCCCGCGGCGCGGATGCGGTGATTCATCTCCCAGTCCTGCGCGCGCAGGAAAGCCTCGTCGTAGCCGCCGACCCGCTCGATCGCCGCGCGCCTGAAGACGCCCAGGTACACCGACTCGGCCGGGCCCTGTTCGCCGCCGGTATGGAATCTGGCGGCGCCCACGCCCACCTTGGAGGTCATCGCGCGCGCCACGGCCTGCTCGAACGCGGTCACGCCCTCGGCGGCCATGATTCCGCCGACGTTGTCGGCGCCCGTCTCGGCCAGCGTCTGTGCGGCTATCTGCAGGTATCCGGGCGGCAGCAGGGCATGCCCGTCCACCCGCGCCACGATCGGGTTGTGCGAGGCGGCTATCGCCGCGTTCAACGCCGCCGGGGTCTGCCCGCTCGGGTTTTCCACCACGGTGACGCGGGCATCGGCGGCCGCGAGATCCCGGGCCACCTCGAGCGTGCGATCGCGCGACGGTCCGACCGCGAGCACCACTTCGATCGCGGCAGGGTAGTCCTGCCCGAGCACATGTGCGACGGCCTCGGCCAGGTGCCGCTCCTCGTTCAGCACCGGCATGACCACGGACACGGCGGGCAGCGCCGGCGCGGCCGTGTGTCCCCTGGCCGCGCTCGCCCGCCCGGCCCGCCCAGACGGCACGGGCTCACCGGGTACGGTTGCGGGCAGATTGGTCATGACGCAGGTACGGTACTGCAAACGCCGCGCCTCGTGGGTCCTGGCCCAGATCTGCGCAACAGTCGGTCACCGTCTCAGCAATGGTGCGCGAACACTCACCCGTAAGGACGCCCGGCGGTGGGGCAGCGCCCCCAATGGCGTGCGGGCTCTGCAGGAGCGCGCCACGAGGCGCGGCCGTTCGGGATTAGTCCGCACCGTGGTCTACAGGCTGGTGTCCTCCAGCATCTCGGTGACGAGCGCCGCGATCGGCGAGCGCTCCGAGCGGACCAGGGTCACGTGGGCGAAGAGCGGATGGCCCTTGAGCTTCTCGATCACGGCGACGACGCCATCGTGCCGGCCGACGCGCAGATTGTCGCGCTGGGCGATGTCGTGGGTGAGGACGACGCGCGAACCGGCGCCGACCCGGGACAGCACCGTCAACAGGACGCCGCGTTCGAGTGACTGTGCCTCGTCGACGATCACGAACGCGTCATGCAGCGAGCGCCCACGGATGTGCGTGAGCGGCAGCACCTCGAGCATGCCCCGGCTTTGGACCTCCTCGATCACCTCCTGCGTGGTGAGCGCGGAGAGCGTGTCGAACACGGCCTGTGCCCAGGGGTTCATCTTGTCCGCCTCGGAGCCGGGCAGGTAGCCGAGTTCCTGGCCGCCCACCGCGTAGAGCGGGCGGAACACCACGACCTTGCGGTGCTGGCGCCGCTCGAGCACCGCCTCGAGCCCGGCGCACAGCGCAAGCGCGGACTTGCCGGTCCCCGCGCGCCCACCGAGAGACACGATCCCGACGCCCGGATCGAGCAGAAGGTCGAGCGCGATCCGCTGCTCCGCGCTCCTGCCGTGCAGCCCGAATGCCTCGCGATCACCCCGGACCAGCTTGACCGACTTGTCCGCAAGCACCCGGCCGAGTGCGCTGCCCTGGTCCGATGCGAGCACCAGCCCCGTGTGGCACGGCAGCTCGGCCGCCGCGAGCAGCTCGGCCCGGCCCGTCTCGTACAGGCCCTCTATGTCCTCACTCGCCACGGTGAGCTCGGCCATGCCGGTCCAGCCCGACTCCACGACAAGCTCGGCGCGGTACTCCTCGGCGGCCAGGCCGATCGACGCGGCCTTCACCCGCAGCGGCAGATCCTTGCTGACCAGGACCACGTCGCAGCCTTCCGCCGCCAGGCCGCACGCGACGGCGAGGATGCGGGTGTCGTTGTCACCAAGCCGGAAACCCGCGGGCAGCACCTGCGGGTCGGTGTGGTTCAGCTCGACGCGGACCGTGCCGCCGTGATCGCCGATGGGCAGCCCGGTGTCGAGCCTCCCGTACCTGATCCGCAGGTCGTCGAGATGCCGCAACGCCTGGCGGGCGAAGTAGCCGAGCTCTGGATGATGCCGCTTGGCCTCCAGCTCGGTGACGACGACCACGGGCAGCACAACGTGATGCTCGGCGAAACGGCCGAGCGCTCCAGGATCGGCCAGCAGGACGCTGGTGTCGAGGACGTAGGTCCGCCGCTGCTCGGTTGCGGCGCGCCGCGGGGTTCTGGCGGGCTTTTGGCTGGCTGAAGAACTGGCCACTCGTTCTCCCTTGGACGCACAGGCGGCGCCACGCTCAAGACAGATGTCAGACCGGGCCGGGGCTTGCCCTGCATGGGCCGCACACCGGCCCATCCGTCATCTCGCCGGCGTCCGGGGACGCGAAGCTCGAGGATGCCAGGGCCCTCCCGGACGGGCGGCTGGACACCGCCCGTCACTTATGAAGGTACCTGTACCCCCTGCCGCTCAGGAAGTACCCGATCGCCATGCCGGCCGGCGCGGCGGCCTCAAAGCCCCGGCAGGGCTACGCCGCACACGGAGGGCGGGCTTTGCAGGCAAATGCGGGCCCGGGATTGCCCGCAGGGTGACGACGGGACCCGCCGCGGCAGCCGTTCGGGATAAGACCCGGGCCGTCTATGCACCGTACCTGCGCTGCCGTGCGGCGTAGTCACGCAGCGCGCGGAGGAAATCTACCTTGCGGAAATCGGGCCAGTACGCGTCGCAGAAGTAGAACTCCGAGTGCGCGCTCTGCCAGAGCAGGAATCCCGACAGCCGCTGCTCGCCCGAGGTGCGGATCACCAGATCCGGATCCGGCTGGCCGCGGGTGTACAGGTGGGCGGCGATGTGCTCGATGTCGAGGATCTCGGCGAGTTCCTCGATGCTCGTGCCCTTGCTGGCGTAGTCGTTCAGCAGTGAACGCACCGCGTCGGCGATCTCCCTGCGGCCCCCGTACCCCACCCCCACATTGACCACGAGCCCGCCGTGGCTGGCGGTCGCCTCCGCGGCGTTCTTGAGCACCCGCGCGGTCTCGTCGGGAAGCAGGTCGAGCGCGCCCATCGGGTTGACGTGCCAGTGCTGTGCAACCAGGCCCTCGACCGTGTCCTCGATGATCCGGAGCAACGGGGCCAGCTGCTTGACCGGCCGGTTCAGGTTGTCGGTGGAAAGCAGCCACAGCGTGACGACCTCCACACCCGCCTCGTCGCACCACTGGAGAAGCTCGAAGACGTGGTCGCCACCCCTGCGGTAACCACCGCTGAGGTCGGGCATCCCGGCCGCGCGGGCCCACCTGCGATTGCCGTCCAGGATCACCCCGACGTGACGCGGCCCGGGTTTACCGGCCAGGGAGGCTTCCAGCCTGCGCGTGTAGAGCCGGTAGACGAGGCTGCGAAGTCTCATACGGCACCCTTCATGACCATGCGGACGGCGGGCACCCGGGCGAGCAGGCTCCCTGGTAGCACCGTATCCAAGGCCAAGGTGCAGCCGGGATGCTTCGCGGCACGCCGGCGAGGCGCCCGCGGGCGGGCCTCAGCCGATGGACTTGATGATCGCCTCGTCCAGGCCGGCGAACGAGGCGAGGTACTCCCGGCGTTCCCGCTTGAGCCGCTCGACCATGGCCTCGTACTCGTCTCGCCGTCCCTGGCGCTGGTACAGCAGCCGCGGCTGGAGGATTTCCATGTCGCCGATGCCCGGCACCGAGGCAGCGATCTCATAGCCGAAGCTGGGATCGGCGGTCCAGGTGACGGTGTCTTCGACGATGGCCTGAACGATCGCGGACGAGTGCGGAATCTCGACCTTCTTCGAGCCCCCGTGCCCCTCGCCGCCGCCGACCCGGCCGGTGTTGAGCACGAACACCTGCAGTTCGTGGCTGTCGAGCAGCTCGAGCATCCGGTTGCCCATGTCGGCCATGTCGCGCGGGAAGAAGGGATTCGTGCCGGGGACGCGCAGGAACTTCCCGTCCTCGTCCTTGCCGCCGGCCGAGGTCCCGGTGGTCTCGCCCAGCATGAAGTAGGCGGCGGCCTGCGCCCGGTCCAGCCGTGCCACGGCGGGGACGATGTTCTCGTTGCGGTTGAGGATGAGCAGGAACTCGGCCGGGGCCACCTGCTCGGGCGGCCACGGGTCGACGTACGCGAAGGGCCAGGTGGTCCGGCCGTTCTTGGTGTAGGAGGTGTCGAAGAAGTCCACCTTGCCGTCGGCGCCGACCGAGACGTTCTCCAGGTAGGCATCCGGCTTGGTCGTCGCGCGGTAGATCGTCGGCTCGAAGTCCGGGTTCAGCCCGAAGGTCTTGGCGAAGCAGCCGTTCTCCGTCGTGTAGACCCTGCCGCCCGGCATCAGCGCCACGAAGTCGTCCTGCACCGGCCTGCTGCCGAGCTGGGTGGTGAACGTCGTGGTCGTCTTGCCGGTGCCGGACAGCCCGACGGTGAGGACGGTCTTGTTCTGGTTCCCGACCGGGATGACCTTGCAGCCCGCGTGCAGCGCGAGCCCGCCACGGTTGTAGACGATGTCGTTCCACATCCGCAGGCCGCCCTTTTTGGACTCGCCGAAGTAGTCCGAGTTGTGGACGCGGGTGATATTGGCGCGCAGGTCGACGGCGATCAGGCGGTCGTCGGGGTAGCCGGGTGCGGGCAGGTTCGGGGTGTAGATGACGGTGGTGTCCGGGTCCCAGGTGGCCGGGTCGTAGCCGTCCGCGCCGGTCACGGGGTAGTACAACTGCTGCTGCATGCCAGCCACGTTGGCGTTGGATGCCTCGATGATCAGGCGGGCGCGGGTGCGGAACTCCGGCTCGGAACCGATATAGCCGTCCACCACGATCATGTCGCGGCCAGCGATGTAGGCGTCCTGCGCCGCGGCCACCCGATCGTGTTCCGCGCGGGTAATTGTCTGCTTCGTAACGTTCGAGGAGTCGTCCACGATGTACGTCGAGCGTGCGCTGCGCGAGTCCACCCGGGCCTTTACCGCCAGGTTGCCGAACTCGGTTACCTCGCTGTTCGGCATTTCCTCGGCCAGTTCACGCAATCGTTCAGCCGGCGGATTCCACTCCACAGACTTCGCTTTCAGCTCATACGCCACATTCGCTCCTCATCTTCGGGCGCGCCGCCACCGCGCTTACTCTGGCACCACGCCCGCCGGCGTCCGTACGGGATCAGCGGAGTATACCCCGGCTACAGGTGTCCTATTTACCCGCGCTGGCGCGGGACAAGCGCAGTAGCGTAACGGCGAGAACCATCCGGGGCTTGTCCCTTTGTGAATCCACCGCGGTTCTCGAAGCTATTTTGGTTTAGACCTTTGGTATAAACCTTAATACCGCGAGTTGCCGAATACGCGGCGAATCGGGCGCCGGGTGGCCGGCGCCGCGGCACCGGCCATGGATCGCCCACCTGCGCATCCGCCGGGCCTGCCGAACCTGCCCGCCACCGGTTGCCCCGGGTCCGCTGGCTGTGCCAACGGCCGAGAAGGCCAGGCCAGAGCCATCCAGATCCTCCCGCGCGCGCCGCCCCGCCGGAGGACCCGGCCCTGGCAGGCGGACGGCGCCCGCGCGGCGGCGGGAAGCGGCCGGGAACAGAATTGTGGCGAAAATCACACTGCGGAGGCGGGCGCGGCCGGCGCCCGCTGGCATCGCGAGCAGATCCGGCCCGGCCAGCGCCGGCGGCCCGCGCCGGCGACCGCTGACCGGAAATGGAGACAATGGCCGGGCCCGCGTCCCCCGAGGTCATATCCAGCGGTCATACAAAGCGGCCGAACGGCCCCCAAGTTTCGGTATATCCAGCTTATCCGCGTTATTTCCTGAGCCAGCGGCCCGCTGCGGCCCGCGCGGCCGGCCCCGTTGGGGCATGGCGCGGTGTCCATCACGAAACACCGCGAACTGCCCCGTCCGCCCGGCCGGTGCGCCGCCGGTTCTTCACGCGTCGGGGCCTTCGGCGCGGGCCTGTTCCACCCGGCGCAGCGCGGCCCGCAGGTCCTCCAGCCACGCATCGATGTTCTTGCCGACAAGCCGGACGCACCAGGCAAGCGCGTCGCTGCGGCTGCGCGCCACGCCCGCGTCCACCAAGGTGTCTAGGACCCGCCGCTCGGCCTGCCGGAGCCGGGTCATCACCGGGACCGACAACGTCGTGAACATCGCCCTCTTCCCGCCGCACACGACCCCCCACGACACCTTGCGGCCGAACCGGTGCTCGGCTTCGCGCGCGATCTCGATCCTGCGGTCGCGCGTCTGCTCGCGGAACCGGCGGATGCGGCCCTCCAGCGCGGCCGATCGCTCGGCGTCCGCCGCGTCCTCGGGCACCTCGGGGCCGGTGATCGTCCCGAGGACAGCGATCTCCTCGCGATCGAGCGTGATCTCGGCAGGTGCGGTGAACCATTCGGCAGGCAGCCTGCCGGTGAACCAGCCGCGCAACTCCTGCCCGGCGGTGTCCCGGCCACTCTCGTGTTCTGTGGTCATGTAATCATGATTACGCCGTGCTCAGGTGAGCGTCAAGATCAGACAAGCGCGCGCAGGCGGGAAGGATGCACGCGGGGACGTGACGACCGGCCCGCGTGCGGGCCGCGCCAGGGCGGGTGCGCCGCAGCCTTCCGGCCGTGGCAGCGAGCAGGGTGGGCGCCCGAGGTCAGCCGGCGATCGTGACCGCCACCTGCGGCCGGACCTGCACGGCTCCGGCGAACCCCGGGCCGAACACGACCGGCACGACCTCCACGTTCTGGCCCGGCTGCGGGGCCTGGATCATCTGGCCGTTCCCGAGGTAGATCGCGACGTGCGAGATGTAGCTCGGCGCGGTGGGGTCGGTTCGCCAGAACAGCAGATCACCCGGCTGCGCCTGGCTGGCCGGGATCAGCGGGCCCGTTCTGGCCTGGTCGGCGGCTACCCGCGGCATGGCGATCCCGGCCTGGGCGAACGACCATTGGACGAGCCCGGAGCAGTCGAAGGACCGCGGCCCGGTCGCGCCCCACACGTAGGGCAGTCCCTGCCTGCTGAGCGCCGCGGAAAGCATCGTCGTGACCTCGGCGCGGGTGAGAGCGGCGCCGATCGCCTGGCCGCCCGCGACACCCGAACCCCCGGCGACCGTGCCGCCCACCATGACGGTGTAGACGAGCGGCTGGACGGCTGTGCGCGCGGGCACCATCCGCTTGATCTGGCCCGCGAGCGCGGGCATGTCGGCCCTGGGCGCGCTCACCACGATCGCGTTCGCGGCCGACAGCCCGGCCGCCGCGGCGGTCTGATGCGACACGACCGCGTCGATCCCGCCGATTCCGGTGGTCGCGAACCCGGCGACCGGCAGATCCACGGAGCTGCGCCCCGTGACATGGACGGCGCCATGCAGCGACAGGTGATCTTGCTTGCCCATGTCATAGGAGACCGCGATGCCGCCCGCGGCCACGTTCTGCCAGAGCCGGTCGGACGACGCCGTCGGCCGCGCCGCGAACGCGCGGAACGAGGACGGATCCACGCCGATCATGGCGATGACCGTCCCATTCACCTGGATGCGGGCGGCGTCGAGCGATTCGGTGGCGGTCACGCCCCGCAGCCGCCGGATCGAGGTCGTCACGCTGGCGGGCAGCGAGCGCTGCGCGACCACGATCAGGTCAGCCTCGTGCAGGCGGCGCAGCGGCGCGACCACAGGCGTCGCGGCGGCGGCGAGCGGCCCGGCCACAGGAACCGAAGATGATCCATAACGGCTGACGCTGGCTGGCACGCCCGCGGGAGCGGGCCCGCCGCCGGGTGGCGGAACCGCCGCGGCGGCGTTCACGAGTGCGGATGACGCTCCGCTTGCCCCGCCGAGCAGGGCGACGGCCGCTGCCCCCAGCGTCACGACGCGCCCTGCCCGGGCGGGAAGCCACCGTCCCGGCCGGTCGCTCACGGGTGGCTCCTCTCGCTCGTCCCTCAGGTTCGACGCGCCGCGCCGGCCGCAGGTTCAACGGCCATAAGGTTCATTCAACGACAATCGCTGCCCACGTGCCACCGTAGGCGGACATAACACCGCCGGTCACGCATTACCCGCGATCGCCCGGAACACCCCTTACAAGGCCCCTTACAAGGCCCCCTGCAAGACCCGCCCACCCTCTGGGGGCGCTGCCCTACTGCTGATCTTGCCAGCTTGTCAAGCCGGATGAGAGGGGTGAACGGGATTCTGGGGACAACTATGGACCGAACGGGATTCTGTGGGTAACTACGGGGCCGTTCCGGTGCCGAGCGCGACCCGGAGGTCGTCCGGGGTTGTCACCGGCGCGCGGCAGGCGAAGTCACGGCACACGTAGGCGGCCGGTGCGCCGCCGGCCAGGCCGCGTCCCGCCAGCAGGGGAACGGGCGCGCCACCGTCGGCGCCGGCGGGCGGCCCAGCCGCGATCACCGCTCCCGGCGGCGCCGCCTGCAGCGCGGTCCGGTGCAGCGCCGCGGTCCGCGGGTCGCCGGGCTCGCCGACAATGGCGATCTCGACCGGGCCGGACAGGTATGCCTCGGCCACGGCGAGCCCCCAGCCGGCCGCGCGCGGGAACCGCCTGGCGAGCGCGGGCACCAAGGACAGCAGGGCCGACGCCGCCTGCTCATGCCGCGCGGAGCCGGTGAGCGCGCCATAGCTGAGCAGCGCCCCCGCGGCCGCGAACCAGCCCGACGGCGTCGCGTTGTCCGCCGGGTCCTGCGGCCGGTAGAGCAGCCGTTCCGCGTCGTCGGCGGTGTCATAGAAGCCGCCGTGTCCATCACCGAACCGGTCCAGGGCCGCGCCGAGCAGGCCGCCCGCCGCCTCGATCCACCGGGCCTCGCCGGTGACCCCGGCGAGCGCGAGGAATCCTTCTGCCACGCACGCGTAGTCCTCGAGCACGCCCGCGCCAGGGCCGGTGTCCCCGTCCCGCGACGTGCGTGCCAGCCGCACCCCACGGCTGTCTGCGTCCATGTGCACGCCGGCGATCAGCTGGGCCGCACCGCCGGCGGCCGCCACCAGATCAGGCCGGTCGAGCAGCAGGCCGGTCTCCGCGAGCGCGGCGATCGCGAGACCGTTCCAGGCGGCGACGATCTTGTCGTCACGTCCGGGCCTTGCCCGGGTGGCACGTGCGGCGAAGAGAGCGGAGCGGATGCCGCGCAGCCGTTCAGGATCATCGGTGTCGCGCCGGTACTGGAGCACCGAGCTGCCCCGCTCGAACGTGGCGTCCGCGGGATCCGCGGCGACGCTGAACACCTCCGCCGCGTACGCCGCGTCTGCCGCGCCGACCACGGCGGCGAGCTGTGCCGGCGTCCAGACGTAGAACCGGCCCTCCTCGCCCTCGCTGTCGGCGTCGAGCGCGGACGCGAAACCGCCCTCGGGGGTGCGCAGCTCGCGGATCATCCAGTCGCAGGTGTCCGCCGCGACGCGGCGGGCGAGCGGCGACCCGGTGCGGCGCCACAGATGCGCGTAGACGCGCGCGAGCAGGGCGTTGTCGTAGAGCATCTTCTCAAAGTGCGGCACCACCCACGAATCGTCCACCGAGTACCTGGCGAAACCCCCGCCGAGCTGGTCGTACATGCCGCCGCGGGCCATCGCCTCCGCGGTCGCCACGGCCATCGCAAGCGCGGCGCCGCTGCCGTTGCGCTCGTAATGGCGCAGCAGGAACTCGAGCACCATCGACGGCGGGAACTTGGGCGCGCCACCGAACCCGCCGTGCACATCGTCGAAGTCCCTTTCCAGGGCCGCTACGGCGCCGGACAGCGCCGGGCCGAGCTGCTCGCGAAGCGGCGCGGTTCCTGGCTGCGCGAGTGGCGCCACCGCGCGCTCGGCGAGCGCCGCCGCGATCTGCCTGCCCTGGCCGGTGATCCGGTCACGCTCGTCGGCCCAGGTCCGCGCGACCGCCGCGATCAGGCGCTGAAACGTCTCGCGGGGGAAATAGGTGCCACAGAAGAACGGCTCGCCCCCGTGGGTCATGAAGACCGTCATCGGCCAGCCGCCCTGGCCCGTCATGGCCTGCGTCGCCGTCATGTAGACCGCGTCGATGTCCGGCCGTTCCTCGCGGTCCACCTTGATGGCGACAAGTTCCCTGTTCATGATCGCGGCGGTCTGCGGGTCCTCGAACGACTCGTGGGCCATGACGTGGCACCAGTGACAGGCGGAGTAGCCCACAGAAAGCAGAACAGGCACGTCGCGCCGCCTGGCTTCGTCGAAGGCTTCCTGGCACCACGGCCACCAGTCCACCGGATTGTCCGCGTGCTGCAGCAGGTAAGGGCTCGTCGCGCTCTTCAGCCGGTTCACCATCCCACGCTATCCGTGATTCGCGCGGCGCCGACTTGGGTAGCGCCGACTTGGGTGGCGCCGGCCTGTGGCGCCGCCGATGAGGAGAGGCGAGTCATGCGGTTGCGGACATTGGGCGGCACCGGCATCAAGGTGAGCCCGTACTGCCTCGGGGCGATGATGTTCGGCGCGTGGGGCAACACCGACCACGAGGATTCGGTACGCATCATCCACGCGGCCCTGGACGCGGGGATCAACTTCGTCGACACCGCGGATGTCTATTCGGCGGGCGAGTCGGAGGAGATCGTCGGTGCGGCCCTGGAGGGCCGGCGTGACGGGGTGGTCCTCGCCACGAAGGCACACGGCTCGATGGGCGCCGATCCGAACATGGCGGGCAACTCGCGCCGCTGGCTCGTGCGCGAGGTGGAAAACAGCCTGCGGCGCCTGCGGACCGACTACATCGACCTGTACCAGATCCACCGGCCGGACCCGTCCACCGACATCGACGAGACCCTGTCGGCGCTTTCTGACCTGGTTCATTCGGGCAAGGTCCGGGCGATCGGCTCCTCGACCCTTCCCGCGGACCAGATCGTCGAGGCCCAGTGGGTAGCGGAGCGGCGCGGCCATGTCAGGTTCCGGTGTGAGCAGCCGCCCTACTCGATCCTGGCCCGCGAGGTGGAGACGCGGGTGCTTCCCGCGTGCGCCCGCTACGGCATGGGGGCGATCGTCTGGAGCCCGCTCGCGGGCGGGTGGCTGGCGGGCAAGTACCGCACGGCGCAGGACGTGGACATGTCCAGCGGCCGGGCGTCACGGCTGCCGCTTCGTTTCGATCCAGCGCTGCCGGGCAATCAGGCCAAGATGGTGGCGGTCGAGGATCTGGTCAAGGTCGCCGAGCACGTCGGCTGCTCGCTCGCCCATCTGGCGCTCGCGTTCGTCATGGCGCATCCGGCGGTGACCGCGGCGATCATCGGCCCGCGGACCATGGATCATCTCACCGACCTGCTGGCCGCCGCGAAGGTGGCGCTGGACGACGATGTGCTCGACTGGATCGACCGGATCGTGCCGCCCGGCACCAACCTCAACCGCGCGGATGCCGGCTATGACCCGCCCTCGCTCACCGACCCCGCCCAGCGCCGCCGCCGGATCTCCGACCGGACGGCCAGCTGATCCCGCGGCAGGCGTCCGCGGTGCGTCAGGGGCCTGGGCCGCTCCTGCGCGGCCTGCCGTTCCCGGTCGGCCCCGCGTTTCCGGCCGGCCCACCGTTTCCGCCCGGCCGGCTGGTTCGCGCCGGCCTGGGGTCTGCGGCCGGCGCAAAGTACCCGGTCGCCACGTTTGCGGCAGGCGCTGAGCCGGCCGCCTCCTCGAGGCGCGCGTGCAGCCGCGCCCTGATCTGCTCCGGGGTGTAAGCGCGGCGGCTCCGCTCGGAACGGGCGATCACGACCCCGGTAGCCGCGACGCCGACGAAACCCGCCAGACCCAATACCTTCCACCAGCGCATCTGCCTAGGCTACGACCGTGGCGGCCATGAGTATCACCCTGAATGAGGCGCTCGACATGACGCGCACCGGTGACGTGTGGCTCTTCCGCGGGCACACCGCCGCCGACCGGGCGATCCGGCTGACCACCAACAGCCCCGTCAACCACGTCGGCATGTCCGTCGTCGTGGACGATCTGCCCCCGCTGATGTGGCACGCCGAGCTCGGCCGGTCCCTGCCCGACCTGTGGTCGGGCACCCACCACCGCGGGGTGCAGCTACACGACCTGCGCCAGGCGGTCCTCGTCTGGGCACGGAAATATGGGCAGCGGGCGTGGGTGCGCCAGCTCGACGCCGCGGTGACCCGCGAGATGGAGGACGCGGTCCTGCGCACGATCGCCCGCCTGGACGGCACGCCGTTTCCCTCCACGGCCCGGCTCGCCTCGCGGTGGCTGCGTGGGCGGGTGCCCGCGATCAGGCACGGCGCGGCGGGTGGTGACCTGACCACTGCCTACTGCGCGGAGGTCATCGCCGTCACCTACCAGGCCATGGGCCTGCTCGCCGACAGGCGCCAGCCATACTGGTACGACGCGGGCCGCTTCTGGAGCGGCGACGAGCTGGCCCTGTCCGCCGGTGCCCGCCTCGGCGGCGAGCTAGCGGTAGACATCCCATCAACCTGAACGGCTGCGCGCCGCCGCGACCCCGGCACGTGGCAGGGTCCCAGGCTCACATTCCAGGCCTCTGGTTCGTCACCAGGCACGGGGAGGAGGTGGCGGTCGTCACCGCCGAATACCAGCGTCTCGACGGGGCCGAGGGCTTCAAGGAATTCCTGACATCGGCCCCGGACAGCGTCCTGGAGATCGATCGGCCTGCCACCACAGCACAAATCGTTGATCCGGATCCAGACGCGTAAGTTTCCTGCTCGACACGAACGTGGTGTCCGAGGTCGCAAACGCTCGCCCGACCCCAGGGACCCCGCGGATGATCAGCACGCAGGTTTGATCTTTGCAGCACCTGCCGTGTGCCGCCGTGGTTGTCCTCCCGCGGGTGCTATCGCAGTGTGCCGCGCACGCAGGGCCTGGCGGGATGAGGCGGTGTGATCTTGGGATGATCGTGGTCGTGCCGGTGGTGGCCGGGCTGGCCTGCGGCGGCTGGCGCTGGCGTGCGGCTGGCCCGCGGTCACCGCGGGGGCGCGGCGGTCGGCGGGCACGGGTGAGCGGGTGCCGCGATTGATAGATAGCGGCGATGAGTGTGCTGGCTTCCTAAGATCCTGTCGATATATGTCCCAGAATACGAGATTGATCTTTCCATATTCTGGGATTTTGATGATCGTGGTCCCTCACCCGCGCCATGTGCGGGTGAGGGACCACGATCAATGGCACACATGTCTACAGCAGTTCGATAGCACCGCAATGACCCATTCCTGGCGTAGTTTGCTCGACCCTTTCGCGGCCTGCGGCTGAGGATCAGCACCGCACGCTTCGCCCGCCGCACCTGCGCAACCGCGTACTGCAGCAGGATGAACACGCCCATTCAGGACAGGGCGGCCTGCGCCTGCAGAGTCCGCTCGGCGGCGTCGAAACGCGCACAGAACTCTTCGGAGTTGCTTTCCGCAGCCTGGCGAACTTGGCGAAGCTGGTTTAGGGACCGACCAGATTTCACGCCGGCCGTCAAGACGTTCAGGGCATCCATGCCAGCGCGGATCGCATCATCCCTAGCGCCCTGATCGAGCGGCGCACCCGTCAACTGGGCACCAGAGCACGCACGCGCTGGCGGCAACAGTTCGCCGTCGAGTCCGGTACAGTTTCTCCGCGCGGGCGGGTTCGCCCAAGGTCATTTGACCGAGAGCCTCGACATGAGTGATCTGGTAGTCGCGGAGGCTCCGCGCGCTTCTCTGTCGCCGTCCCGGGGGACCACGGTCAAACTGTCGTCGCGCCTGGCTGATCGCTGCTCGGAATCCGGCTCCATCGCCCAGCAGCGAGGTCGCGTTCGCACTCCGACACGCTCCGCCCGTCGATCGTGCCGGACAAGAGCCAGCGATGTGATCGGTCATGATGCATAAAGCAGGTCACAGACCTGGTGGCCTGCTCATCGCGGCTGGCCCGGCTACCGGGCCTGTCGACCTTGATCGTGCTGCGCTACATAGACACCTCGACCGATGACGGTATATACAAGCCCCTCGTCGCGCAGGACCTGAATGGCTTTCTTGATCGTTCCAACCGCGACACCGTGGGTCTGAACGAGTGCCCGCTCGGACGGGACAGGACGGCCAGCGGGCAGCCGGCCGGACCTGATCTGCTCGCGGAGGATATTCGCGAGCTGCTGATAGACGGGTACAGGGCCCTCGTGGTCGATCTCACCCACAGTGATCAAGCTATCTGACCTGGGATAATTCGAGTTAGACGACGCTAGCCATAGCTAGATATGGCTAGCTATGGCAGTATGAGGTCGTGAGTTCAGAGCAACGTCCGGGTGGCAGGGTCCGCCGGTGAGCCCGGCGAGAAGGCAACTTGGGTGCGACTGGCCGGAGGGCGGCGACCGCCTAGCGGACGCACCCCATGCTGCCTCTCCGAGGACCAGATGGGGGCAACTACACCCGGAAGGGAGGAGATCCGCTGTGCGAATTATGCACGCCAACGCCGCATCCTTGGCCGACGCTGATACTGCTGCGCGATTTGACGAACGGCCGTCGCGTGAGGACGCCGAGCAGGGGGCATTGGGCGACGGCTGGCTGATCGCGGTCCTCGGGGCGGTCGCAGGTCACCTTCCCGAGGAGATCACCCGGCGCATCGCTGAGCGCCCCGACGGCAATTACCTGGTCTCGCTAGCCGAAGCGCGGTGCACGGCGTCGGGGGCCGTGCCCACCGGCCGCACGATCGAAATGTCTGTCACCCAGGATCTGCCGGTCTATGACCACTCGCCGGGCGAGCCCGCCTACGCCAAGGCCGACCGGGTCGGCTGGGCTGCCATCGCGGAAAAGGCGCTCGCCGGTGTCGATGCGTCGTGGAACACGCGGCGCCAGACCCAATGGGCACAGTCCTGGGACAGACTCTGCGCCGCAGATGCCGCCGACGCTCATGTTGTCCGCCCCCGCTGCGGGCCACCGCCGACCGGCTATGTCCGTCTCGGTAACAGCGGCACCGCCTTCGACCAAGCCGAGGCGCTCACCCAGCTCACCGGCCGCCAGGCTGCGGTCCGCTACCTCCCGGCCCGCCGCGGACCGATCCGCCGAACCCTGCGCCGCCAGCTCGCGGCCCATCGCCCCGTCATCGTCACCATCCGGCCATACGCCGCTGCCGGGGAGGTCCTGCCGCACCGGCTGGTCGCCGACCAGGTGTATGAGATCACCAGAGTTCGCTGGCGCACGGCCGTCCTGCGCAACCCGTGGGGTTACCACCATCCCGGACCGGTCCCGCTCACCGCCCTGGCCAGCCTGACCATGCCCGGCTACGCCACTCTCACATGAACACGCCTTCACCGGACGTGGCTGCCGACACCCAGATCCACATCGTGGCTGTAGCACTCTGAAATGGCCCCACTGTTCTCCTCTGATCTGGCCCCACCCGGGGGCGGTCGCAGCGGGGTTGTTGCACTCTGATTTGGCCCCACCCGCGCGGCTTGGCCGGCGGATCTTTCGACACGCCGGGGA